>Ga0209342_10003057_pt1 | contig 17730 bp, 10 predicted proteins | sample RifCSP16_2_FD_184023 | JGI IMG/M metagenome (GOLD analysis project Ga0209342, IMG submission 184023) | Soil microbial communities from Rifle, Colorado - Rifle CSP2_sed 16_2 (SPAdes) (version 2) | ecosystem: Environmental > Terrestrial > Deep subsurface > Rock core/Sediment | place: Rifle... | reverse complement strand
CGTTCTCGATGCCCTTCCCGACGATGTGGGTCGAGTTCACGTGACCGTAGATGTCGGCCTCGACGAACCCGTTCATGGCGATGCAGCCCATGCGGCGGATGACCTCGCAGTGGTTCGAGATCTCCTGCGGGCGGAGGATGATCTGCTTGCGGTAGCGGTCGATGTTCTTTTCGAACCGCGTCTGCCCCTCGGGCGAGACCGAGAAGGCGGTGGCCGAGGCGACGGTGAGCTTGCCCGAGTCGAGCAGGTCGAGCATGCCGTCCTGGACGACCTCGGTGTAGCTCGTCATGTTCTCGAAGGGGCCCTCGTTGAGGCCGACGAGCACGGCGTTGGCGATGTTGCCCACGCCCGACTGCAGCGGCGTCAGGCACTTCGGGAGCCGCCCCGCCTTCACCTCGCCGTCGAGGAAATCGAGGATGTGCTGCGCGATCTTCTTGTGCACCGGCTCGGGCGCCTTGAACGGAGCGTTGCGGTCGGGAGCGTTCGTGATCACGACCGCCGCGACCCTGTTGACGTCGATGACCTGCCAGGGCGTGCCCACGCGGTCGTCGGCCTTGCTGATGGGGATCGCCACGCGCTCGCCGTGCTTGGCGGACACCGAGTAGTTGTCGTGCATCCCCTCGAGCCGTTCGTCCTGCCGCTCGTTAACCTCGAGGATGATCTTCTCGGCGTGCTCGAGGTAGACGTTGTTGGCGCCGCAGGAGGAGCTGTAGATGATGTTGCCGTCCTCGCGGATCTTGGTCACCTCGATGATCGCGAAGTCGATCTTGCCGTAGTACCCGTAACGGACCAGGGTCCCGACGTGGGACAGGTGCATGTCCTGGTATTCCTGGGCGCCCGTGTTGATCTTCTCGCGGGTGACGGCGTCGCCCTGGTACGGGAAGCGGAACGCCTGGGCGTCGACGAGGCTCATCGCCGTGTCCTGCTCGGGGCCGGTGGAGGCGCCGGTGAGGACGTTGAACCGGAGCGGCTTGCCACGGAGGCGCTCGTCGATCGCCCGCTTCGCGAGCGCGACGGGCACGGCCTTCGGATAGCCAGCGCCGGTGAACCCGGACATGCCGAGCGTCGAACCGTTGGGGATCATGCTGGCCGCTTCTTCGGCCGGCATGATCTTGCTCTGGAGGAACTTGTTCAGGACGCGGGGGTGAGAGGACATCTGGATCGGTCTCCTCAAGTTCTCGAGTTGGGCCCGGAGAGACGAGCCGGTCGTCACTAACCTAGCGGTGTTCGGAGCAGAGTAGCTTGATCGCCCACACGGACGGAAGAGGGGACAAGGTCGCAGGGTTGATCGAAATCAGTCGGCGAGCGTCAGCTTCACCCTGCCGATCAGCTCCGGGAGCGATCGCTCGGCCCATGACGCGGCAAGCCGCAGCCGGCCGCCATCCGACTCGAGAGCCCCCTGCTGGACGAACCACTCGACGGCGTTCGCCAGGGTCGCGTTGGAGAGCGACTCCCGGAGCGCGATGCGCCCCGTGGCGTAGGCCGCGCGGCCGTGCTCGAGGGCCGCCCTGACGATGGTCCTGCGCTCGAGAACCGCACCAGGGCCGTCGCGTCCGGACGCGAGCAGCGCCTCAGCGGTGACGAGGTAGGCCTCGGCGTAGGGGCGCGTCAGCTCGGCGAAGAAGGCGAGCGCGTCGCGCTCGCGCCCGGCGCGAAGCCGCCCCGACTCCTCCTCCATCGCCCCCGTGCGGCGCAGGAACTGCGCGTTCTCGTCGAAGACCTGGTCGAAGGTCGCGCCGACGCGGTACATGAACTCGAGCTTGAAGAGGCGGGAGAGCCATCTCGCCCCCGCGCGGACGTCCTCGGCCGGGGCGTCGCCGCCGGCCCCGCGCAGCGCCGCCGCGACCAGCGAGAGCCCCACGTACCGATGGAGGACCGCGTTCTTGTAGTAGTCGAGCACCGGGCGGCGCTCCTCGACGGCCTGGTAGAAGGTCTCCCCGGCCGCCTGCTCGACGCGGACGAGGCCGTCCTCGGTGAGGTGGGCCACGGCGCTGGCGACGGGCCCGGGCAGGCGCGGATCCGAAGGCGCGCCGGGGAGGCCGCTCGAGAAGCGGGCTCCGGCCTCCGCGGCGACGTACCTCAGGAGCTCGATCCGTCTGGCCAGGTCCTCGGCCGCGATGGCGCGCCGGACGTGCGAGAGCAGCGAGGCCGCCACCAGCCCGACCGGCGTCACGGTGGCCGCCCGGTTGATGCCGTACGCCACCCGGTTCGCGAGCCCCTGCACGAGGGCGCGCTTCGCATCGACCCCTGGCGCCGCCCGAGGGGGGGCCGCACCCGTCGAGCCGGTCGCTGCTCCCCCTCCGGCGGGAGCATCGGGCGGCGGCATCACCTCGTCGAGCGCCAGCGGCGCGGCGTCCGGCCCGGCGCGTCGCGCCGCGAAGTCGCGCAGCGAGATCGGCTCCTCGAACTGCACGTGCAGGCGGCCATGGCGCCCGCCGAGCGCCCTGCGAAGGCCGCGCAGGAGCCCGCGCAGGTCCTCCTTGCGCTTCTCGCCGCCCGCCAGCTCGCGCGCGTAGCTCCGCGCCTCCATGAGCCGCTCGTAGTCGATGGCCACCGGCACGAAGAGCACGTCCTCCGCGGCCTCCTCGAGCCAGGCGTCCACCTCCATGGAGAAGAGCCCGGTCTTCGGGAAGAGCAGCTTGCCGGTGCGGCTGCGGCCGCCCTCCAGGTAGAACTCCTGCGGGAAGCGGTCGCGCAGGAGCTGCTTCACGTAGGCGCGCAGCGTGGCCGTGTACATGCGGTCGCCCTTGACCGAGCGTCTGATGAAGAAGGCGCCGCCCCACCGGGCGATGGCGCCGAAGGGCCAGAAGGCGAGGTTCACTCCGGCCGCGACGTGCGGCGCCGTCATCCCGTGCTCGGAGAAGACCCACGAGAGCACGAGGTAGTCGACGTGGCTCTTATGGCTCGGGCAGAGGACGATGGGGGCGTCGTCGGCCGCGCGCTTCACGCGCGCGAGCCCCTCCTCGTCGATCTCCACCGCGTCGTAGCGGTGGCGGAACCACCAGGCGAGGACGGGCCGCGCCAGCTCGATGAAGGCGGGAGCGTAGCGGCTGGCGATCTCCCTGAGGTCCCGCTCGGCCTCGCGCCAGAGCTCTCCGCGGGGGCGCCCGGACTCTCGCGCCACCCGCTCCAAGACGGCGCGCAGCCCCTTGTCGCGGAGGACCAGCTCACGGGCGCGCGCGGCGGTCTTGAGCGGGGGGCCGACGACCGAGCGCGTCTGGCGCGCGAGGTGGTGGTGGAGCGCGCCGCGGAGCTTCCGCCCCAGGATCGCGTCGGGATCGGCCGATCGGTCCTTGAGGAACGCCGCCAGGTCCGACGGGCGGCCCACGCGCAGCACCGCGCGCCGGTGGTTGAGGAGGAACCCGATGGCGTTCGCGAGCCGGCTCGGGGCGTCCGGGGTGCCGAAGAGGATCTCGCCCAGCGTCGGCTTCAGCTTCTGCGGGCGGCGGGTCCACACCAGCAGCGCTGGGACGAGGAGGATCGGGCGCCCCAGCCCGCGCTGGAGCTGCGCCAGGAGGGGGAAGGGATCGGGGCCCGCAGAGCGGCCGAGGAAGACGACGCTCGCCTCTCCGCGCGCGACCGCCTGCTCGAGCGACGCGGCGGAGGCTTCCACGCGCGCGAGCCGGGGGAGGAGCCCGGTGAGCCCGAGCGCGGCGCGCAGGGGCGGGAGGTGGAGCCGGCGCAGGAGCCAGGCGAGGTACAGGAAGTTGAGGAGCCCCGCCGACCGCATGACGAAGACGAGGCTCCCCTGCCGCGACAGCTCCGCCAGGTCTTGCGGCGCCTCGCGCGGCTGGTTCACCCGGCGAAACCAGCGGTCGAGGAGCCGGAGCAGGAGCGGCTCCCGTACGGCGCCGGCGCTCGCGGTGGGGCCGGGGCTGGTCTCGGTACTCACGCGGGTGAGTCTAGCCGCCGTGGCGGGGAGGAGGGGGCTCGACCCGCTGCGGAGCGGTTCGCTGTGCGGCAGGGGGGTAGGGGCTCCGGATCGCGCGCGGTCCGACCCGAAAGGGGGTATAAGCTGGAGACCGAGGCGATCCGCCTCACCAGACAGGCGACGGATCACCGTCCTCGCGTCGCTATCGTAGTTCAGAGTGCCCGCGGGGACCCTGGCGAAGAGCCGGTAGGAGCCCGCGGTCTCCTTGGCGGCGTCCCAGTCATAGTGGAAGGGCTTGGCGAGCTTGACGAGGGAGAGGTCGTTCTTGAAGAGCTCGACGAACTAGGGGTCGCCGCCGGAGACCTCGACCTCGATGTACAGCGCGCCGCAGAGGGCGGTGGTGGCCTGGGCCGGGTTGGTGTCGGGCCGCCCAGGGTCAGTGAGATTCGAATGCTCCGAGGTCCGGAGCCGGGCCAGTTGGAATTGCCGTGCTCTCCCGGTCGACCGTCACAGATGTGGCGATGCCTTCGTCGATCGCCGGGCTACCTGCCTGCAGGTGGAAATCGCCGCCGGCAGCGTCCACGAACAAGGGGTTGGCTGCGATGATGTTGTTGGTGCCAATGGCCAGGCCCGCTGCGGTGAACAGGTTGTATGAGGCGGTGGCGGATGACATTGGCTTCAGAGAGATGTCGAAGATGTTATTGCGGACCACGAGCGCGTTGCCGTCGACCGGTCCCGTGTCGTACGTCGCGCCGCCAATGATGTTGTGGAAGACGTTGTGAAATACGTTCAGGGTGCTGTTGGTATTGTTGAAGATCGCCGACTTCACGCCATTGAAGACGTTGCCGTAGATCTCAACGCCCGAACATTCGTTCCACACGCCGAAGTTCGAGCTGCCGAGGATGTTGTTGTACCGAATCACCAGGTCCGTCGTGGTCCAACACCCGATGACCGTGCCGCCCAAGTCGTTGGTGGTTGGGATCGGCCCGATGAGGGTGTTGTACTCGACGAGACCACCGGTCTCGCTTCCGGAGCTGGCGCCGATCATGACAGCGAACTTGTTGCCGGCACTGCTCTTGTCGATCGTGTTGTGATGGACATGGAAGTTGTTGCAGATGTCGAACTGAACGCCGTCACCCGGTGACTCACCGGACGACGAGCCTGGTGACCATTTCATGTTGCAGTTGTGGATGTTGTTGTACGCGACTTCCACGTGGTCCGCGTACTTATTGAACATGCAGTCATCCTGCGTGTTGTAGAGCTCGGAGCCAATCAGGCGCGCGTCATCGACTTTGGTGGTTGTCGACTCCTCGCGAAAACGGATCGCCCAGGTGGCGTCGTGGGCCTTGAGATTGTAAAGAAGCACGTGATTGCTGCGGGCCGTCGCTTCGAGCAGACAGTAGACATTGGCTTGGGTGGTCGTTAGCTCGAGGTCGCGCACGACGACGTTGGAGGCGTTACTGACGATGATGAGCCCACCCGAGCTTCCCGTCCTGATGATAGGACGCGCCCCATCTCCGTAAGCCCCCATCAGCACCTTGTCCTTGCCCGAGATGCTGAGGCCCCCAACGTCGATCGTGGTGCCACGCTTCTGCAAGTATGCTGTCCCAGCTGCCAGTGAGCCCGAGCCGCCGGCCGCCTTCGACCACGTCGCAAACGGCTTGCCTTGGCTGCCGTCGCCGGAAGTGTCGCTGCCACCTTGGGGGTCGATGTAGATCACTTTGGTGTAGGGCGTAAGATCGAGAGGCAGGACCGGAGCACTGCCGCCGTCGGGTGTGCACGCCCCACTGCAGCACGACCCGCTGACGCATGTGCCGCTGATGCATTCAGCGCTGTTGGCGCAAGGCGAGGTATCGGCGAGCTTCGCCTTACAGATATTGCTCAGGCAGTACGTGTTGGCGGGATCGGCGCAGCGCGCCGTATCGTAGTTGGTGCAACTCGCGTAGCACGCGTAATTCGTCGTTTCGCAAGCCAGACCCTTCGCGCACTGCGCGTTGGTCGAGCAACACGCGGCAGCAGCGGCGTCGCAGCACGTGGCATTCGAGCAGCGCAGGCTAGCGCTGGCGCAGGTCCCTTGCCCCGTGCCCGTGCATGCCTGGCCGAGGCCCTGCAGTACAACGCAGACACCCATGGCACCACAGGAGCGGGCCTCCGGACAATCGTTGTCGATTTGACACGGGCTGCGACAGGTATACTGGCAGGCGCCGGTCATGCACTTTGCGGTTTGCGCCACGCGACAATTCGTAGGGCTCGTACACGCCCCATCCTCCACGCATGCTGCACCCGGTGCATTCTCGCAAGTCCCGCTGCGGCAGACCTGCGCACTCGGGCAGTCCTGGCCGCTCTGACACCCGGGCGTGCATACGCTCGCGGTGCAAACAGACCCCGCCGGGCAGTCAGCGGCCACCATGCAGACAGAAGGATTGCCGATCGAGCCTGCCCCACAGCCAGCCCATGAGGTGAAGGCCAACAGGGTCACGAGCCAGAGCGCGGGGAGGTTCTGTGCGTAGCGCCCAGAGGATCGAGTCATGGATTCGAACCTATTGCCCATCGTAATAGACGTATCACAAGAGCACGCCATGGCCCACACATTTCACGCTCACAGACGCCGCGGCGCACAGCGAGATCCTGACCGGACCGACTGACGGCCATGCCTACACCTATCGGTGGGGGTACGAATTCCAACCTGCGGATCGGGTCCGGTAGCCATCGAGGGCGGCCTCGACGAGCTCGACACGGCGTCAGATCGGTCTTTTGCCGACAGCGTGCGCACGGGTTGCCATCCCACGTCGATCAGCCCTGCGCGCCACGTCCAACGCCGCCAGCGGGCTCGCCTCGACCAGCCGGCGCAGCTCGTCCGTAAGCGTCGGCGCGCCTGAGCGGCGCAGAGGTGCGGTATCTGCGCAAAGTACCTCGGCTGGTCCGCCTCACGGTCTACGGAACATCGTTGGGCGTTCCGGCGTCGAAGCGCGCTCGCGCCGGCAGAATCCCTGGTAGCGGATCGGTCGCGGTGCTGCCATCGACCCATGGCCAGGTGTTTGTGCCGAAGAAGGCGGGCTTCGACGTCAGGTAGAGCGACTGGGGCAGAGTCGTCGAGGTGCCCGGAAGTGGAGTCGTCTGCCCAACGCCCGTCCCACCGATACCGTGCCAGTGGACGGCCTTGGTGAAATAGTCGAAGTTGGCGTCACGAAGGGTGCGGTCTACGACCGTCATGTCCTGCGGCTTGTCCCTGAAGTCGCCGTCGTATCCGAGCTGCCACATGGGCGTGTACCCTTCGCCGGGAGGGGAGGCGCCCAACCACTCATACTTGAAGATAGAGGCCTGCGGCTCGGGACTGAACGGGCTCGGGTACTGGAGGTAGCCGTCCGGGTAGCCGAGCACGTTGCCGACAAAGCTGTGCCACCATTGGTCGACATTCAGCGCGATGGCGCGTCGATTGCCGGCGTCCGTGAGCTGAACCTTGACACCGTCGGCGGTCCCGTAGCCGAGCGACCTGCGCAACGTGGTGAAGTGATTTCTGAACACCGTCATGTAGATCTGGTTGCCGAAGCCGGAATCGTTGTCAAAGTTGAAGCACTGGTTGCCTTCGAACAGCTCGTAGTGAGCTCCTGCCATGTGGGCGCTGTTGAGGCCTATCTCGACGATGTGCGGGTAGCTGCTACCGTAGCCATCCTCCATATAGTTGTAGGCGATGACATTGCCTCCGCCCGAGCTCCTCATCGAATCCATCTTGTTGAAGTTCCACACAATGTTGTTTTCCACGAGATTGTCCGCGGAGTACGAATCGACTTCGATTGCGTAGGCCGATCCGCCGGGCTCAGGGTTGTTCGCCGTGTGCAAATACGAATCGCGTAGCTCGCACTGGAACGACCCGAAAATCCCGAAGGCGGCGCCGCTGGTGTAGCGGCTCTCGAGGTTCTTGCCCCAACAGTGCGACGAAATGGCGATTTCGACGTTGCCATTGAAGTCGCCATCACCCCCGTTCTCAACGGTCATGCTCTCCACGCCCGTCCATTTGACGGCCGGAGCCGGGTCGCCGTCCGACTTGGCCGGAATGACAAGGTGAGCGGACTGCGTCATACGAAAGTTCGTATGGAAGGGCGTGGTGAAGCTGATCGTGTTGCTCGTGCACGCGGCTTCCGGCGCTGAGGTGCCGCACGAGGCAATCTCCATGGCTTGTCCTATGGGCCGCGATTGGGCGTGCGCTTGTGCCATTTCCGTCTCCGGGTTGAATTCGTGACACCCAAATTTTGCCCAGTCTCCGTTCGCAACGCGACACTCACCGAAGCCGAGCATGTCGTTCCTCTGCCGACCCTGGAACTGGCTATAGACAGTAAGTGATGGGTCAAATAGCTCGTCGATGTGAACGAGTTGCCCAACGTACAGCCCGGCATGGCTCGCCACCGTGACGCTGTAAGCCCCTTTGACTGCATTCGTGGCCAGATTCCTCTGGTTCTTGACCCACCAGGTGAAATAGGGATCGTTGCCGATGGTGATCACGCGGCCGCTAGAGGTCTTGTGCAGAATCGTCCGCCCTGCGCCGGATCCACGCAGGGTGACGTTGGATTTCCTAATCCACACCCCACCGGCAGCCTCAATCCTGAAGATTCCTGCATTGAGCAAGACCACCCCATCGTTGGGGCAGGTGTTCACAGCGTCCTGAATGTCGTCCGTGTCGTCGCCGCCGCTTGGCGACAGGGTCCTCCAGATGGTCGTGCGGTTCGGAATCCCTCCGTTATAGGTTACCCCTGGTTTCCATACCGTCACGCGGTCGGCAGGCAGGCTATAGAGCGCTGACGGGTCGACGCACACATTGTTCACGCAGGTCTGCGCACCGCAGTCGTTGGGGGCGCAGGTTAGCGTGCCGCCGCAGAGGTCTGACTCCGTGCCACAGATGTGTCCGCTGGCGCAGACCAGGTTTGGCGTGCAACCGGTCACGGTCACGGTGGCCGTCGTAACTACGCCCGCCGCGTTGGTCGCGCTGAGCGTATAGATCGTCGTCGCGGAGGGAGAGACAGTCACGCTCGTCGACCCCGTGACGTCGCCCGGAGCCGGCGAGATCGACAGCGAGGTCGCTCCGCTTACACTCCACGACAGAGTGCTAGACTGGCCCGGCCTGATATTGGCGGGCGCCGCCGCAAAACTGTTGATGACCGGTAGGGCTGCGGGCGCGTTACCCGACACGGTTCTAACCGTGCACCCTGGCGCACTCGCAGCACCGAGCGAAGCGAGCGCCAATAAAGCAAACCACGTACGCTGATTGGGAGAGAGCCGAGGTTTCATGAGGTCGCTCCTTCTGGCCGATGATAGGTCGATGATCGACCGAGCGGAAATATTCCTGTCCGGAGGGCAGTGCGGTGTCGTCCTACATGGCGTCAGATCGGTCTTTTGCCGGCAAGTGCTGCACATTTGGGGGGCGGGGGTGTGTGGGTAGGTAGGACTTCCAACCTGCAGATCAGGGTCCGATATCGGGTAATTCCGTAACCTGGACTTGTGCAGTCCGGTAGCGTGAAGCGCAATCCTGGAACCGATGGTGAGCCCCTTGCGCCCCCCGAAGGGGCGGGATCGACGAGCCGAGGGCGAGCCGGTGCAAGTCGCGGGCGATCGGGCTCACCCTTCGTACACGGGGTCCGCCACATTGTAGGCGGGGCGGGTTCAACCGAGTCTGGCTCGCCGCCCCGTGGCGGCGCCAGGGGCGGTCCGGTGGAGTCGAGGCGGAGGTGGTCGAGGATCCGCTTCGCTACGGTCGGCTCGGCGATGAAGGCGATGAGCTGGTGCTGTGCCGGTTCGCGCTGTGTCCGGGGAGTCGCCCCGAATTGACGTCGTGGAAGTTGCAGGTTGGAGGTGAGGGCGGTCGAGGCCGCCATGTTGCGGCGGTCGAGCATGGTGAAGAGCATGTGGGCCGCGGTGGGCTCGGCCCCGCGACGCTTGAGCTGCCCGAGGCCCACGTTGTCGATCACCACCAGCGCAGGGCGGCACCAGGCCCTCATGCGCTGCTCGTAGGTGCCGTCGGCGAGCCCGGCGTAGAGCCTGCGTTCGACCCGGGGCTTGTCATTGGGCTTCTTCCGCCGGCAGCCACAGGCTGGAACTCGTAGTACGTGGCGAAGTCGATGAAGCGCTGGTTGTAGATGGGCTGGTTGCCCTCCCAGCGCAGGACCACCGGTTTCTGGCTGTCGTACTTGCAATGGGCCACCCCTGGCGCGCGCGAAGTCGCAGCCGGACCAGCTCGACCCCGGTCCGGACTACAGCGGAGCGGACCTCATCTGCCCGAATGAGCTGGGGCCCTCTCCCGCGGTGGACAGCCTCGTCTCCACCCGCCCACAGCGCCTCCCGAACACCCTTGCCGGGTCGCGTGGCCCCTGGCAAGCTCCTCACTCGGCGTGGTGTTCTCAGGGTTGGTGGGTTGACGAAGTGGGCGTTATCGGCGAAACGGCGGGTCGTCCCGCCTACACGCGACACGAGGCTGGCCATGCCGTACCCTAGGTGGATGCCCGCGAGAAGCGCAGCACTCCTTCTCCAAGTACTGCTCGGAGTCGGCCCGACGACCGAGGCCACTTCGGTGCCTCCGGCTTTTCCTGCCTGTGCGGCCTATCGACGGACTCTCGACGAACTGCGTGCCGGCCGGAAGGTGAATGTCGAAGAGCTCTTCCGCCTGGCCACCGCTGCGGGGAAGGAGATCGAGGCCGACATCACGAAGGCGGACGAGGCCCGAGCTGCGGGCGCCGACGCCAAGCCCGCACTTACCCAGTTGGAAGGCCTAGCCATCAGCTGGGAAGAGGCGATCTTCGCAAAGCCCCGGCCCGACTTCTTCCTTACGCTTGCCAAGAGCCGTGGGAGACCCGTAGACCGGACGTTCTTCGAGCTGCTGGTGGCAACGAGGCCGGATGGGGCTTGGCCCGCGTACCTCGAGCAGCAAACTGACGTGACGGGCTGCGTGCGCTTCGACCTTCCCGAGCTTCCCTCGCTCTACGCCCGCTGGCTCGCCTTCCGCGACCGCCACCCCAAGGCGTACAGGGACGAGGCCGATCGCGAAGTCCGAGAGCTGGACGGCTGGCTGAAGGGCGACTGTTCGTGCGGTGGAAGAGAGACGGTCATCCAAGGCCTGGAAGCGATCCTGCGGGCGGTGCCGAGGGCGCCCCGTTCGACCGAGATCAGCGAGCGCCTAGAAGCCATACGCAGAGGAACGGCCGAATTCCGCTTCAACTGCCATTCGGGCTAGCCCACGGCAACGCGCCGAGGTGAGGCGTCTATGCGGAGACGGCCTTTGCAGACGCAGGGCGCCTCGTGTCGGCGGCAGCGCGAAGCCCGGTCGTGGCGCGCAAGACGGCGCACCTGCTCGCGGCCTACCACCGGCTCGACGCGAGGTTCGCGGCCGTCTTCGAGCGCCTGGGACTCTGGCGGCTTCGAGACACCGCGCTCGAGGCAGCGCTCTCGATCGCCGACGGGACCGTCTCGCCCAGCGAGCCGCCGACGGGCGTCATCGTGCGCCCGGGCGAGAACCCGCGGCGCTGATCGCCTCGGCACAGGCCGCTGAATCAGTTGGGTGCAGCCGGTCCCAGGTCCCAGTCCAGCTCGCGTTCATCGCAGAAGCGGCGGTTGCGAAGCGGATCCTCGATCATCTCGGCCTCGATTCGACCGGGCCACCCCTGGCGCGTGCGCAGGCGCAGCCGGACCGGCTCGACCCCAGGTTGAGCTCCTATTCCACTGTTGCCACGAGCCGATAGTCCCAACTGAACGGAAGTGCGTTGTCGGCCTCACCCTGCTCGACGATGGTCAAGAAGTAGCGACCTTCCTGCTGGGTGTTGGCGCGGAGCACGTACCGGCCGGCCACGCCGCCCTCCGCGTCGAGGAGTTGCAACTCCACGCCTGGGGCCTGGAAGAGCTTCTCGGACCTGAGGTGGCACTTGAAATCGGCGTCCTGGTAGAGCAGCTCCCGTCCAGGCCCATGGAGGCTGAAGCGGGGGCAGTTCTCGAGCCCTCGCGATCGCGCCTCGAAGACGAGGGTGTGGCCCACGGGGGCATCGGCGGCGAACACATCCGGGTTGTTCTGGTTAGCCCTACCCTCTGCGGCTTGGCCGAGAACCAGGACGGTCGCTTGATCGAAGGTGTTGTTGGGCTCCAGAGGGTCGTCGTCCCTCAAGCCACATCGCTGACATCCCGCGAGCAGGGCAAGGACGGCCGGTAGCGTCCATCGGATCATGGGACCTATCATTCCCTCATCGCAGCGGACCGGACAAGCGCGCGGCCGAGCGATTGAGCCCGCGAGTTGGGGGAGCAGGAGCGGGTTCCCGCGCGGCGCCACTCCCCTGCGTGAAGCACCGACACGAGCTCCAGCCCCACCGCGTGCGCCGTCTAGCCGCCGTGGCGCGAGGAAGGGGGCCCGACCCGCCGCGGGCCGGTTCGGGGCAGGGTAGGGGGATCCAGGTCGCGCACGACCCCAAGGGGGTATAAACTCGAGAGCTTACACGTGGTCTCGAGGATCGGCAGGACGCGCCGTGGCTTTCATCTTCATCAACGTCAATCATGACGTGGGTTTCGAGTCCTCCGAGAGCATCCCCATTTCCTTGGGGTATGTCCTCGCCAGCCTGAAATCGCGAGGCGGCGACGGCGTCATCCTGGACGATCTGCAGGACAGGCCTCTCACCCTCACCGCGCTGGAGGAGTGGATCCGTCGGCTCGATCCGAGCGCCGTCGGCTTCACCGCGTACCAGAGCACGATGCCCCGGATTCGCCATCTGTGCCGGTACATCAAGTCCAGGCACGAAGGGATACGCATCATCCTGGGCGGACCCCAGGCCGCGCCGATGCCGTCGCAGGCGCTCGAGGACCTGGCGGACGTGGACGTACTGGTGCGAGGGAGCGGGGAGCAGGTGATCGCCGAGCTGGCGCGAGTCATCGGCAGCGGAGGCTCGCTGCAGACGGTCGCAGGGATCGCCGCCAGACATGACGGCCGGATCGTGGACACGGGGAGGGGAGCGGAGCCGCCCGAGGACCTGGACGCATACCCCTCTCCCTACCTCGGCGGGTTGCTCGACCTCGAGGGCAAGGACACGGCGATCCTCCTCTCTTCCAGGGGCTGCGAGCACGCCTGCCGGTTCTGCATCACGCCGGGCCTGTGCAGCGGGAGGATCCGTCATCACTCCGTGGGGCGCGTGATCGCGGAGATGGAGCTCCTGGCGGAGAGGGGCATCGGACGGTTCTGGTTCGCCGATCCCAACTTCACCGCGGACCGCGCGCGGACGGTACGGCTCCTCGAAGAGAAGATGAAGAGGGGGATCAAGACGCCGTTCTGGTTCCAGACGCGCTCGGACCTCGTCGATCCCGAGCTCCTGGGGCGGCTGCGGGAAGCTGGCGCCGACACCATCGCCTTCGGCCTGGAGTCGGGGAGCCCGGGCGTGCTGGACGACACCAGGAAGGGCATCGAGCTCCACCAGCTGCGCGGCAACATCGAGGCGGCGCAGTCGCTGGGGATGGAGACGGAGCTGTTCTCCATCTTCGGCCTGCCCGGAGAGACCCCGGCGAACGCCCGGGAGACCCTGGAGTTCGTCCGTTCGCTGGGGATCCCGATCCAGTCCAACTCGGGCTCGCAGCAGATGCAGCTCTACTTCGGGTCCGTGTACGAGAGGGCGCCCGAGCGCTTCGGCATCAGGCCCGCGTCCGGCCACCGCCCGGCCTACCTGTCCGTCGGGGAGCAGTACGAGACCTCCGCCATGTCCAGGCGCGACCTCAGGAAGGTCCGGAACATGTGGGCGCTCGCCAACGAGCAGCTGGAGCGAGACGTCTACCAGAAGAATCGGCTGTTCGAGATCCTGGACTTCCTGCTGACCAACCGTGAAGATCTGGAGACAGAGCCGGCGTTCCACGTGTACGGAGCCCTCGCCGCCGCGGCTGTCGAGGACCTCCCTCTGTTGCAGGAGTTCCTGGAGGGCCTCTCGCGAGTGAAGACCGGAGGCGGGACCTCCGTGGAGGAGCTCGTCGGCTCTCTCGCCTTCTTCGTCGGAGTCGACGAGCCGGCCGGCCCCGAGGATCGCGTCATCTTCGACTCACGAGGCTGGATCGGGGGTGCCCCGTTCACGGGGGTCGAGGGGAAGTACTGGGACGTCCTGCTCGGGCGGGGCCTGCTGCTCCCCGAGTTCGAGGCGGGGCTCCGGTCGGCCAGGCGGGGCGAGGAGACGCGATTCGAGTTCGTGTTCCCCGGCGACTACTCACCGGCGGAGCTGCAGGGCAAGGAGGTGGAGGTCCAGGCGAAGATCCATCAGGTCCTCCGCCGCGTGCGGGTTCGCACGCCGGAGGAGGTCAGGGAGCTCACCGTCCGGAACCGGTACGCCTTCCCCGACCTGGACGTCCTGCAGGAGCAGAACGAGATCCTCTACTACTTCGCCCTGCGTGACGCCGAGCCGCGTGAGCTGCTGAAGACCCCGAGCCACTTCCTGGCGCTCGCCAGCCGGTTGACGAAGCTGGGCAAGGGGGAGGAGGTCCGCAGGCTCGGGGAGGTGCTCGATGGGAACCCGAAGGCCCTGAACGCCTTCGCGGACACGCTCGCGGCGAGCGGCAAGTGCGAGTGGGCGCTGGAGTACTACCAGCGGGTGTCGGACAGCATCCCGTCCTCCGTGCTGAAGCGGGTCCGGTGCCTGCTCGCCATGGAGGAACCGGAGCGCGCCATGAGCCTGCTCGAGAGCATGCCCGAGGCGCCGGATCCGGGCTACCGGGAGACGCTGCTCGAGTGCCTGAAGGCGGCGAGGCCCGGATCGGGTCGCATCGCCTCACTGGATCGCGAAGTCCTGGATCTCCGCGTGAAAGTGGCGCTCGCGCGCGAGACCTCGCGGCGTGTCACCTCGACGCCGCTGATCGTCCACGGGCTGTCTCCGTGAGGATTACCCCCGCCTCTTCACCCTGCCTTCGCGATCGAGGAAGAACGGCTCGACGATGAGGGCCTCCACCGTCGGTCGATAGCCCTTCACGTCGGCGCCCAGGTCGGTGAGGGCCTGCAGCACCTCCCCGCGGACGCGCGCGTTGTCCTTGTCGCGCTGGAACAGCTCGAGGAGCGCCACCCGCGTCCCTTCCGCGGGCGGCTGCCGGACCAGGACGCGCACCGTCGCGATGCGGACATCGTCGGAGAAGTCCTCGAGCAGCGGCAGGAGCGCCTCCTCGATGCTCGGGGCGGCGACCTCGCCGGCCGCAGCTGTCCCTGCGGCCGCGGCCCCCGGCGGGCTCGTGAGATCGCCGTGATGCTCCGCCAGCCAGGCGAGGAGGACGAGCTTCTTCTCCGGGTCCCGGGTGTACTCGCGCCCCAGGCGGTGGAGCAGGCCGAGCGCGGTCGCGACCACGTCCTCGGGGGGGCGCAGATCGGCGAGGACGCGCAGCCCCCACGAGACCCCCGACTCGTGGCCGGAGAGGAACTCCCTCACCGGACCGACCGCCTTCTCTCCCGCGTCGACGAGGATCTGGCGGACGTTCTCCTTCTCCTCGTCGTCGGTGATGCCCGGGTCGGCGCGGATGGTGAACCGGAGGCAGAGCACGGAGAGCGCCTCGGGCGTGCCCATGTCCGCGAGCTGCTGGATCACCTTCTGCCGGTTCTCGGGCGGACCGTACCGCTCCGTGATCTTCTGGGCCTGCTTGCGCAGCCCGTCCTTGCCGCCCCTTCCGCCGAAGAAGTCGAAGAGTCCCAAGGCCGTCTCCAAGTCGGGGAATGCCCCCCGGGGGCCGAGCGCCTTCTACAACGATATCCCCGCGCGCGGATCGCCTCCGTAGAGGTCCTCGAGTGGTTTCACGGCGCGCTCGAGCTCGGCGCTCCGTTCGGGCAGGACGATCTGGACGACCGCATAGAGGTCGCCCCGCTCACCCCCTCGCAGGTCGGGCAGGCCCTTCCCCCGCAGGCGCAGCTTCTTCCCGCTCTGGGCGCCTGGTGGGATGCGCAGCCGCACGTGGCCCTCGAAGGTGGGGAGGGTCACCTCCGCGCCAAGCGCCGCCTCGGGGACGGTTAGGGGGAGGTCGAGGTACAGGTCCTTCCCGTCGCGCCGCACGAAGGGGTGAGGCCGGAGCCTGACCTTGAGGAAGAGGTCGCCGTGCTTGCCCCCATGCTGGCCGGGCGTGCCCTGGCCCGAGAGCCGGATGTTCGAGCCGTCGCTCACGCCCTGGGGGATCTTGACCCGGAACGCCCTCCCGCCGACGCGCACCTCGCGCTCCGCCCCCAGCACCGCGTCGCGTAGCTCGACCTCGAGCTCCGCCTCGTGGTGGTTTCCGTGCTGAGGCATGGGCCCCCGCGTTCGCGCCCGCCCCCGGCCGGCGCGGCCGCCGAAGAGATCCTCGAAGATGGAGCCGAAGTCGAAGGTGCCGTAGTCGCCGACCGGGACCTCCTGGAAGCCGCCGAAGTCGAAGGGCATGCCTCCCCGGGGAGCGCCCTGCCGCTTCCACTGCCGGTAGGCATCCGCCTTGGCCGCGTCGAAGCCGCTGCGCAGCGAGTCGGCGCCGAACTCGTCGTAGAGGGCCCGCTTCTTCGGGTCCCCCAGCACCTCGGCCGCCGCGGTGACCTCCTTGAACTTCTCCTCGGCCGCGCTGTTCCCCGGGTTGACGTCCGGGTGATACTTCTTGGCAAGCTTGCGATAGGCCTTCTTGATCTCCTCGGCCGAGGCGGTCCTCGAGACCCCCAGGATGTCGTACAGGTCACGCTCGGGCACGTCAGGAAGGTAACGCTGCTGTGACCTGCGTCAATGAATCCCCGCTCGGTTTGGATTCCGTGCCGCGGCCCGCTCGCCGACTACTGGATATCGGGCTATATAATCACTCCGATGTCTCCAGTGACCGGGCTCCTCCTGGCGGCGCTGGGTGCGGCGTTCTCCTCCGCTCCGCCGCCGGCGTCTGCCGTGGTGGAGCGCGTGGTGGCGGTGATACGGCCCCCAGCGTCTGCCGAAGCCAGGGTCGTGACCCTCACCAGGGTCGAGGACGAGGTGCGGATCGCCCTGGTGTCGAGCGGCGCCGCGCTGGCGGCGACGCAGCCGCTCGACGCCCCGGCGCTCCGGGCTGGTCTGGAGTGGCTCGTCGACCAGATGCTCCTCAGCGAGGAGGCGGCGCGGCTCCAGGTGTTCGAGATAGAGCGGCGGGAGGTCCTCGCGGAGCTGGCCCGGTTCGAGGCTCGGTTCGAGCGGACCGGCGACTACCGGGCGTTCCTGGCCCGCCACGACATCTCCGAGGAGGAGCTCGCCTCCGTGCTCCAGAGGACCTTGCGCGTCCGGCGCTACGTGGAGAGCCGTCTCTCCGAGGCCGGCCGCGTCTCGGAGGCCGACCTGACATCGTGGATCGAGGCCCACCGCCTGGAGCTGCCGGCCGATCGCGGCGCGGCCCGGGCGGCGGCGCGCGCCCGGCTCCTGGACGAACGCTTCCGCAAGGAGGTGAAGGTGCTCGTGCGCGACCTGCTCGCGCGCTCCGACGTGCGCCGCGTCTACGACTTCGGGGCTGCTGAGGCAGGCGCCGCGGCCAGGCGTGACCCGGAGGGATGAATGCGACGCCCGCCCGACACGGTGCGCCAGGGTCCGCCGCCGCCCCCGCCGCCCTTCACCTTCCGGCGCATGCAGCCCGACGACCTCGACCGCGTGATGGAGATCGAGAAGGACGGGTTCGCGCACCCCTGGTCGGCGGACCTCATCCGGCGCGAGCTGGCGCACGACTGGGCCACCATCCTGCTCGCGACCGAGCGCAGTGGCCATGGGGGGCAGCAGGCCGAGGTCGTCACCGGCTTCGTCGTCTACTGGCTCGTCCACGACGAGCTCCACATCCTCAACATCGCCACGGCGGTCGAGGAGCGGCGCCGCGGTGTCGCCCGCGCGCTCATGCAGGAGACGGCGGCGCGCGGGCGAAAGGCG
>Ga0209342_10003056_pt1 | contig 17734 bp, 19 predicted proteins | sample RifCSP16_2_FD_184023 | JGI IMG/M metagenome (GOLD analysis project Ga0209342, IMG submission 184023) | Soil microbial communities from Rifle, Colorado - Rifle CSP2_sed 16_2 (SPAdes) (version 2) | ecosystem: Environmental > Terrestrial > Deep subsurface > Rock core/Sediment | place: Rifle... | reverse complement strand
GTTTTTACCCTGAGCGAGCCCGAAGGGCGAGTCGAAGGGTCTCCGCCCACCCCTCCCGGGTGGGGCTTTTTGTTTTAGACCTGTGCACGCCTGCTTGCCTGCGAAGCCGGGAAAGCTGAGGCCCCGACCTCGTCGGGGCCGAAGTCCTGAGCGCAGCGAAGGATCAGTCGTCGCCGGCGCCACCTCCGAACAAATGGACCGCATCGTGGACGCCTTCATCGACGCGGTGGAAAAGGAAGGCCTCTATTGCGGCGGCAGCTTCCACCCCGTCGGCCGCTGCGACGACTGCCGGGAGGAAGCCGAGGCGGGTTAGCCGCCACGGTGCACCGAGCCCGGTGCACGTTGCCCGGTTCCCCGGCCCTCCCCACAATGCCCCTCCCATGCGTCCGGATGCATCCCGGACGCATTTCGCCCCCGAACCCGAAGGCCACATTGCCCCGACCCTAGCGGGTACCAGCAATTCGTCCCCTATTCTGAAGGATTATTTATCCTCTTGACAAGGGGATAGAATCGTGCCACTATAGCACGGTTACGGAGGCGGCTATATGGCCCACAGGGAAAAGGTTTCAACGACTATAGCTCCGGAAAACTATGGCTATCTAGCGTCGATGGTAAAGCGTCGTAAAGCACGCACCTTGGCCGAAGCCCTCGACCTGGCCTTGGGCCGGATCCGCGCCTTGGACAACCGGGCTCGCTTGGAGCGCGACACCGCTGCCTACTTCGCCGCCCTGTCGGGCAAGGCCGCCGCCGAGGAAGCCCGTCTGGAGGCCGCCCTGGCCCAGGCCGCCGACGAGGTGGACTTTGACGAGCGCCCCGACGCCTAAGCGCGGGGAAATCTGGGCCGCCAATCTCGGGGATCCTCCCCGGCGCCACTGGGTTGTTGTTGTTTCCTTGGATTCACGGAATGCAAACGATCGGGTCGACTCGGTTTTGGTGGTTCCTTTTGGCAGCTATGGCACCGAGGGGCCCAATGTCTTGAAGTTTGACCCCGGCGAGAGCAACCTGCCCCAGACGTCATACCTCAAAGGGCACTTCATTACCACGCTCGCAAAGTCGCGCCTCGTGGAGTTGCTACCACGGCCTTTGTCTTCCGCCCGCCTGCGCGAGCTCTGCCTGGCCGTCCGCCGCGCCTTCGACCCCGACGCCCCCTGGCCCGAAAAGCCGTAACGCCGCCTGCTGCCTTGTCACTTTGTGCGAAGCGGTCCTACAACTCCCGCAAGCTGGGCTGGACGACGGGCAGCGGCGCACACGGCCAAGAAAGAATCCGCCTGTTATGGCGCCTTAGGGATGGGGAAAGTGATCTTCAAACGTTGACTCGGAACGAGCACGACAATGCTTTCCACATTTCCTAACGTGTCGTAGAGCGCCTTTCGAAGGCTTCTTTCACGTGAAGAAAACCAAGAGCTTCTTGAGCCTTGCACCCTCGCCACAATAGCGAACCTTGTTGGCAGACCGTCAGGAAGGAAATCATTGTTGAGCCACAGGTCAAGGTTTTTCGGCGGTGGAGGGATTTCTGCGTAGCTTGAAGGCTCTTTCAGTTTGTAAAACAGTTTCACCCGTACAGATTTGCTGGCGCTGGTTTGCTTACCTTGGATTCGGTCTCGCAGACTCTCAACATCTTCGTGCAGTCCGGACGGATCGTCCCTCCATTCTAACTGGAGATTGGCGCCGGTCTTGTTGGTGACCGTGTACGCAAGAGTCAAATGCTCGCCACGCTCATCGAGCGTCGCCTTTTCGATTCGAACATCTACCTTATTTTCAATCCACTTAGAACCCTGCTCAGGTTGCTTATCTTGGGCAAGTACGGTCAGAACGCAAGCGAAGAACACTATCCCACACGCAGCAATTCCTTTGGTCGACACTTTGCAGCTCCTTACTGTCCCTGACTCTGCTTGTCCCATCTTATAACTTCGCCGTGGACTCTGCTATCAGGAGATTCGAGAATTTGACTACAGTTCCCGCAAAGCGGCGGCCACCGGGAGGCGGGCGGCGCGGATGGCCGGGAACAGGCCCCCGATCAGGCCCATCAGCAGCGAATAGACGAGCCCCTGGACGAGCAGCTTCGGGGTCACCGCAAAAGCAAAGGCCACCTGGGTGAACGACTGCCAGTTGATGGTTGAAGTGGTAAAGCCATTGAAGCCGAAGTAGGCCGCCGCGCCGCCGAGCGCCCCGCCTGCCAGCGCCAGCAGGAGCGACTCGAGCAGGACCGACACCGCCACCGGCGAGCCACCGAAGCCGAGCGCCCGCAGCGTGGCGATTTCCCGCGTGCGCGCGCTCACCGCCGAATACATCGTATTCAGCGCCCCGAACACCGCCCCGATGCCCATCAGCCCCGCCACCAGGTTCCCCAGCCCGGTCACGACCTGCCGCAGCAGGCGCGACTGCTCCAGGTAGAACTCCGTCTCCCGCTCCACCATCACGTTCAGCCGCGGGTCGGAGGTCAGCGCGGCCTTGAACTTGTCAAAGTCGTCGGGCGAGTTCAGCCGGGCGTAGACCGATTGAAACCCGCCGCGGCGGAAGGCGGGGATCAGCACCTCGGCGTCGCACCAGAGCTCGGACTCGGCCACCGAGCCTCCGGTCGAAAAAATGCCCACCACCGTCCAGTCGCCGGCACCCAGGTGGACTTTCGAGCCCACCTCCAGCCCGACGAACTCCCGCGCCGCGCCCTGGCCGGCGATGAGTTCGGCGCGGCCGAACTCGAACCGGCGCCCGGCGACGATGTCGAACTTCCGGCGCACCGCGAAGGCGCTGGCGTGCACGCCCCGCAGGGGCACGTTGGCCTCGGTGCCGGTCGTGCGCTTGGGGAAGTCGGCGATCATGTACGCCTCGGCCGAGCCCACCGGCCCGTCCGCGGCGCGGGCGATGCCGGGGCCTTCCAGGATGACCCGGGTTTCCTCCCGCGAGAGCACGCTCATCATCTCCGCGTCCGTGCCCCCGCGCATCACGATGACCGTCTCGGGCGAGCCCGTGGTGGCCATTGTCTTCTCGAAGCCTTCGGCCATCGAGAGCACGGCCACGAACACGCCCACCACCCCTGCCACCCCCACCATCGCCACCAGCGAAGCCGCCAGGCGCTCCTTCAGCGTGCGCAGGTTCAGCTCGGTCATCACCACCAGTTGGGCCAGCCAGTTCACGCCTACGTCCTCCGCAGCGCGTCCACCACGCGCAGCCGCATCGCCTGCACCCCCGGCACCAGGCCGGTCAGCAACCCCAGCGCTACGATGAAGCCCCCGCCGAGCGCGAGGTCCTGGGGCGGCAGGAAAAAGATGGGCAGAGCGCCGCCCGTGGGGTCGCCCTGCCGGATGGCCCACCAGGCCAGGCCCAGTCCCAGCGCCCCGCCGGCCGCGGCCAGCGCCAGCGACTCGGCCAGCACCAGCCCGAGCACCAGACGGTTCGAAAAACCCACCGTCTTCAGCACCGCCAGCTCGGAGGTGCGCTCGCGGACCGACTGCATCATGGTGTTGCCCGTCACCAGCAGAATGGTGAAGAAGACCGCGCTCAAGATGCCGCCGATGATGGCGCCGATGTTGCCGATCTGCTTGGCGAAGCCCTGGATGAAAGCCTTTTCGGTCGAGGTCTTGGTTTCGTAGAAGGAATTGGCGAACTGGGCGTCCATGCGCTGGGCGATGTCGTCGGCGTGCGCCGGGTCGTTGACGCGGATGATGTACCAGCCCACCTGCCCTTTGGCGAACATCCGCGCCTCGTCGAAGTAGTCGTAGCGAAAGAGGAACTGGGTGGTGTCGGTGCCGTCCTCGGCGCCGTCGTAGATGCCCACCAGGTTGAACTCCCAGGAGCTCGTGCCGTCGGCCTTGCGCCACACCGTCGCCTGGATGGGGATGCGGTCGCCGACCTTCCACCCGAAGCGCTCGGCGGTGTTGCGCCCGACGATGGCGGCGGTGCGGTCGGCCAGCCAGGCTTTCTTTTGCTCTTCCGGTAGAAGGAACTCCGGGTAAAGGCTTAGGTAGCCCTCCGGTTGCACGGCCATTTGCGGGAAGAAATTCTTTGGCTCCTGGTAGATGCCGCCGAACCAGGAGGCGTGCGTCGCCTTCACCACGCCCGGCGAAGCTTCGATCCTCCCCAGGTAGCTCTCCGGCAGCAGGATGCTGAACGACACCCTGTGGCGCAGCACCAGCCGGTCCGCCCCCGTCACGTCCACCCCCAGCCGGAAGGCCATGTTCACCGCCGCCAGGTAGCCGAAGAGCAGAAAGGCGATGACGATGGAAAGCAGGGTGAAGAAGGTGCGGACGCGCTTGCGCCGCAGCGCGCTCCAGAGGAGCGGCCAGAATCTCATGCGACCGGCTCCGTGCTCAGCGTGCCTTTGTTGAGGTAGAGCGTGCGGCGGGCGCGGGCGGCGGCGTGGGGGTCGTGGGTGACCATGACGATGGTCTTGCCGTGGTCGCGGTTGAGCGCCTGGAGCAGCGCCAGGATTTCATCCTCGGCCTTGCGGTCGAGGTCGCCGGTGGGCTCATCGCACAAGAGCAGCGTCGGGTCGGCCACGATGGCGCGGGCGATGGCCACGCGCTGCTCCTGCCCGCCCGAAAGCTGCCTCGGATAGTGCTGGGCGCGGTCGGCCAGACCCACCACCGCCAGCGCCGCCTGCACGTGCTGCTTGCGCTCGGCCCGCCCCAGCGGCGCCAGCAGCAGCGGCAGCTCCACGTTCCGCTCCGCCGTCAGCACCGGCAGCAGGTTGTAGAGCTGGAAGATGAACCCGATGTGGCGGGCCCGCCAGCGCGCCAGCTCGCTCTCCGTCATCCGGTCAATGCGCTCGCCGCCTACTTCGACCGCGCCCTGGGTGGGGCGGTCGAGCCCGGCGATCAGGTTGAGCAGTGTGCTCTTGCCCGAGCCCGACGGGCCCATCAGCGCCAGGAAGTCGCCTCGGGGGACTTCGAGGTTGAGGTTCTGCAAGACGTCAATCCGCTCGCTGCCGCGGTGAAAGACCTTGTGCAGGTTTGCGACGCGCACCAGGGTCTGGTCGGTTCCCATGGGCCCTCCTTAGCGGGGTGTCACCCGGTCGCCCTCGGCCAGCGTCGGCGGGCCTTCCACCACCACCTGTTCGCCCGCGGCCAGCCCGGCCAGCACGTCCACGCGGTTGCCGTCGGCGGCGCCCAGCCGCACCGGTCGGCGCTCGACCCGGTCCTGCCGCACCACGTAAACCACATCCTCGTCGCCTTCCCGGCGCACCGCCGCCCGCGGCACCACCAGGCGCGGCCGCGGCGCGCTTGTGGCCGTCCACTCCGGGTCGAGGAAGCTGACCTTGACGCCCATGTCGGGCAGGATGCGCGGGTCGAGCCGCTCGAAGCCGATGCGCACCTTGACGGTGGCCTTCTGCCGGTCGGCGGAGGGGATGGTGGTGATGACGTGGGCGGGAAGGCGCCAGTCGGGATAGGCGTCGAGCACCGCCTCCACCGGCTGCCGGGGCTTCACCCGCGCGATGTAGCTTTCGTTGACGTCCACTTCGATTTCGAGCGAGTCCATGTCCACGATGGTGCAGATGCCGGTGCGGGTGAAGCCGCCCCCGGCCGAAATCGGCGAGACCATCTCGCCCGGCTGCGCGTCTTTCGAGACCACCACGCCGGCGAACGGCGCCCGGACGACGGTGTCGTCCAGCTCCCGCTGCCGCACCGCCACCACCCGCTCGGCCACTGCCACCTCTTCCTGGCCCAGCGCCAGCCGGGCGGCCAGCGAATCCACCTCGGCCTGGGCTTTGTCGAGCTCGGCCTGGCTCGAGACGCCTGCGGCCGCCAGGCCCTGCGTCCTCTCCAGGGTGAGCTTCGCCTCCGCCAGGCGCACGCGAGTTTCGGCCAGCGCCTGCCGGGCGGCGGCGAGCTGCGCTTCGCTCAGAGCCAGGTTCACGCCCGGGGTCGCGTCGTCCAGCCGCGCCACCACCTGCCCGTTCCGGACTTCCATCCCTTCTTCGATGAGCACTTCGACAATCTTGCCGGTGACCTTGGCGGAGACGGTGGCCTGGCGCCGGGCGGTGACGTAGCCGGAGGCGTTCAGCACCGCGCCGCCCGCCGCCCCGCGGATCTCTTCGACCGGGACGGTGCGCACCGCGGCCGCCCGCGCCGTGCCCCACCACCACCAGCCGCCCGCCGCCAGGGCCAGCGGCACGAGCAGCAGCGCCCACAGCCAGCGGCCCGCGCCGCCCGGGCGCGTGTCCCGCTCGATGCGCAGCTCTTTCAAGAGTTCGTTCTTGTCGGCCATCACGGTGTCCCGGACGGGGCCTGCAACCCTTCGATTATAACTGAGTTCAACCCGGTGGCTCCTGCCACCGGGCCCAGCGGCGGGAGCCGCTGGGTTGAACAGGATTACGGCAAGGGCCGCGGTTCCCTTTTCCGGCATTCGTGCTATAAAGGCCGCGTGGGAGAGGGTCGGGAGGCGCAGGCGGAGAAAGGGGAGAAACCCGCACTGCTGGCTGACCTCGAGCGCTGCTGTCCCCGCTGCGGGCAGACGCTGCGGGAGCGGAGTTGCAAGCTCCTCTGCGAGCGCTGCGGTTTCTACTTGTCTTGTTCGGATTTCTAGGGGCAGGAATAGGTTCCCCACCTTTGTAAAGCAGAGGTGGCACAGGCCTCTGGCCTGTGAAACACCGGCGGGACGCCGGTGCCACAACAGCCACAGAATGATGACGGTTGAAGAACTCGGCCAGGCCCTGGTCGGCCTGGGCTTCACCCCCGGCAAGATCACGGCCGCGCCGGGGAGCGACGCCTACATCTACCGCACCCCGCGGGTCCACCTGGCGGCGCCGCAGACGGCGCTGGTGCGCGCCTTCGAGCCGCCGCAGGACGTCGAGCCGGGCGCCCCCTGGGCGGTCGAGATCAAGCTCGAAGCGCGGTGGCTCCACGCCGCCGACATCTTCCGCCAGAACGGCCTGCCCGCGCCCCGGCTGGCCTTCGAGCAGTACCTGACCTGCCTGGCGAAAACGGGCCTCTTCCCCTCACGGGTGGAAGACTTCTACGAGTTCGACGCGCCGGAGTTCCTCGACCTGGCCGTCAGCTTGAACACCAGGGCCCAGGCGGAAGACCTGACGCCGGACATCCTCCGCCAGGTCGTGCAGCCTATGGTGGACGCCCTGGTGCGCGCCGAACTCTACCTGGTGTTTGCCGCCACCTTGGACGTGCTCCGTTACGACCTGCGGCAGAAAGAGGAAGCCGCCAAGATTCACCTGCCCGGCCGAGCGTAGCCGGGCCGCCCCCATCCCAAAGCTTCGGGATCGGGATTCGGGCCAAGGAGGGCATCGGACATGACTCTCTCCCTCAAGACTCGGGACTCCGGCGGGATTGCCATCATCGACCTCCAGGGCAAGCTCGTCCTCGGCGACGAGTGCAACCAGTTGCGCGAGCAGGTGAAGGCTTTGCTCGCCGCCAACCAGAAGAGGATCATCCTCAACCTCGGCGAGGTCAGCTTCATCGACTCGGCCGGGGTGGGGACGCTGGTGGCCTCGTTCACCTCCGCCAAGGCGCAGGAGGGCGAGCTCAAGATGGCCAACCTGACCAAGAAGTTCAAGGAGACCCTGCAGATCACCCGTCTGCTGACGGTCTTCGAGGTCTACGAGAGCGAAGCCGAGGCGGTGGCCAGCTTCCGCTAGCTTGTCTCTTCAGACGAGAGAAAGCAGCTCGCGTAGATTCCTAAGAACGGGCACTCCCGCCGCCACCGGCCCTCCGGCGCGAACCAGCAGTGCGGCCGAGAAGCCGGCGGCTTGGGCGCCCTCGATGTCTTCCCTGCTGTCGCCTACGTGAAGGATTTCGCGTGCCGCCACCCCCATCCGCTCCCGCGCTAGGGCAAACAATCGCGGGTCGGGCTTCCGGTAACCCGCTTCCCCGGAGGCGATCACCGCATCCAGATAGGTGCCGAAGCCAAGCTCATCGCAGAAGTGGGAGAGACCTTTTTGCCAATCGGAGATTACCCCGAGACGTAATCCGCGCTCCTTCAGCTGGCGCAGCACTGGCCCGCACTCGTCGAAGACGGCAAACCCGTTCGGCCCCATGATGTCTCCTATGGCCTGCGCATGCTCGGCGTAATCGACGCCCCCGGGGGCGCGCACGTTGGTTCGCGCAAACAGGCGGCGGGTGAATTCAGTCCAGAAAGACAGCTTGGCTTCGTCCGTAAGCGTGGCGCTATAAGAGGTGCCGTAGTACTCGAAGATGTCGTAGAGCACCTGATGCTCCCACGGGTCGCAAGCATAGCCACGGGCGGAGAGGTAATCTTGGTACTGTCGTCCCCGGCCTGTTCCGGCGCGGTGGTAGACCAGCGTGTTGTAGAAGTCAAAAGTTACAGCCTGCACGGGACTTGATTGGCTAGGGCTCGTCCAGCCGGTAGATGGTGATGCCGGAGAGGAGCTTGGGGTAGAAGTCGGTGGACTTCTGCGGCAGCACTTCGCCGGCGAAAGCCACCTCCCGCACTTGCTCCACCCGGATGGGGTTCACCAGGAAAGCCACCTGCGCTCCGCCGCTTTCGACGCTCCCCGCCGCCTCCTCCGCCCCGCGCAGGTAGCGCAGGTTCGTTTCCTTCCGCACCGACTCTTCCGTCAGCCCCAGGCAGCGCTCGAGTAGCAGCCGGTGCAGCACCACCAGGTCGAGCCCGCGCTGGCGGGGCGAAACCTCCGGCAGCAGCCGGGCAAGGTCCGCGTTCACCTTGAGCAGAAACAAGTAGTAGGCCGACTCGCCTGCGGCGCACACGCCGAAGCTCGGCCGCTCGGCGCCGCGCTCCGTCAGGTCTTGCAGCAGGCGTCGCCGGGCGGCGTCTTTGTCGTCGCCGCCCGCGGGGTAGGCGTACCAGTCGAAGTAGGGGGCGGCTTTTTCGCGGAAGGCGGCGAAGCTGAAATTCGGGAGATTCGCCACCACGCGGTGGGTGGGGAGGATGGTGACACCCGGCTGGTCCATGTTGACGAAGGTCATCATCACGCGCTCGTGCGCGGCCTCGGGGTCGGTGCGCCCGCTGCGCTGGCGGCACTCGTCGCGGTAGGCCATCGCGGTCTCGTAGCGGTGGTGGCCGTCGGCGATGATGAGCTTCTTCGGGGCCAGGAGCTCGCGGACGCGGCCGAGGGTCTCGGGGTCGGTGACCGCCCACAGCCGGTGCACGGCGCGGTATTCGTCTTCGACCGTCTGCGGCGGCAGCTGGCGGGCCGCGGCCTCGAGCACCCTGTCCACTTCGCCCACGGGGTCGGTGTAAATCATGAAGAGTTGCCCGGTGTGGGCGCGGGTGCGGCGGAGCAGCTCCAGGCGGTCGGCCTTGGGCCCGGAGAGCGTCTGCTCGTGGCGGTGGATGACGCCGGCGGCGTAGTCTTCGATCTGTCCGAGGGCGATGAAGCCTTTGCGCGTGCGCCGCTCTTTCGTCCCGGGCGCCGTGTACTCCTGGAAGTAGGGGTAGAGGGCCGGCTGGGCCTCGCGCCCGAGCGCCCCGGCGCGGATGGTTTCTTCCAGCCAGCGGGCCGCGCGGGTGTAGACGTTTTCGCCGTTGTCGCCCGGCTGCGGCTTGCCTTTTTCGAGCGGGACGAGGTTGTAGGGGCTGAGCCCGTAGTAGCGCTCCTGCATGGCCGCGGTGATCTTGTCGTAGGGTTGCGTCACCAGGTTCTGGAGCGACGTCCCTGCTTTCTCTGTCTGGTAGCGGAAGGCGCGGAAGGGGTAAATGCGGGCCATAGGGAGTCTCCTCTACCGCCGAAGCAGGCGAGTCTACACGCGCGCTTGCGCTCCGGCAAGCCTCCTCCGGGCGGCGCTCGCTTCGTCTATAATGGGTTCTCCCGTTGCCGATGACTCGCTCCGCCTTCGACCCCGACGCGCTGGCGAGCCTGCGCCTGTTCATCTTCGACCTCGACGGCACGCTCATCGACTCCAAGCTCGACCTGGCGCTGGCGGTGAACGCCACCCGCGCCGCCTTCCGCCTGGGCCCGCTGCCCCACGAGCAGATCTTCGGCTACATCGGCGACGGCGCGCCCCTGCTGGTGCGCCGCGCGCTCGACCACACCGCCGACGACGCGTTGGTCGAGCAGGCCCTCGGCTTCTTCCTGCGCTACTACCGCGAGCACATGCTCGACAACACCGTCGCCTATCCCGGCGTGCGCGAGGGCTTGGCCGCGCTGGACGCTGACGGCCGCGTCCTTACCATCCTGACCAACAAGCCCGTCCGCATCAGCCGCGAGATCCTCGCCGGGCTCGGCCTCGCCGGCCACTTCCGCCTCGTCTACGGCGGCAACAGCTTCGAGCGCAAGAAGCCCGACCCCATGGGCGTCGAGGCCATCCTGCGCGAGACCGAGGCGGCAAAAGACGAGGCGCTGGTCGTGGGCGACTCCGAGATTGACGTCCTCACCGCCCGCAACGCCGGCACCCGGGTGTGCGGCGTCACCTACGGCCTCGGCAGTCACCGGCTCGACGACTACCCGCCCGACCTGCGCGTCGACAGCCTGACGGAGCTGGCCGCCCTGGTCACCGGCTCCACGCCCGAGAAGAAGCCTGCAACCTAGGGGCGCCTCCGGCATCCAAAGAGAATGTACCCGGTACTCAACTCCAAGGAGGAATCCATTCAATGAAGAAACGAATCACTGTTGTCGCCCTCGTACTCGCCCTGGGCGTCGGTGTCGGCATCGCCGTCGCCGGCAGCGCCGAAGGCAAGACGGTTGAGGGCACGCTGGTAGACACCAAGTGTTACATCGCCTATGGAGCCAAGACCAACGACCACGGCTCCATGAAGGGCTGCGGCGCCGCCTGCGCCAAGGGCGGCAACCCCGTGGGCGTGCTCACGGCCGAGGGCAAGTACGTGACCCTGGCCGTGGCCGCGCCGGCCGTGGCTGACCACATCGGCCACACCGTCCGGGCCACCGGCGACCTCAAAGAAGGCGTCCTGCTCCCGAAGAAGCTCGAGATGAAGGAAGGCAACGCCTGGAAGGAAATCAAGCTCGGCCCCACGATGTAATCGTCCGACCGGTCGACCGGCCGGAAACAGCTTCCAGAAAAAAAAGAGCCCGCCCACGGCGGGCTCTTTTTGTTTGGCGGGAAGACGAAACCTAGAGCGAGCCGGCCCGGCCCACCTCTTCCACGTTCACGCCGCTCCCGCGGGCGGCGGCTTCCGCCTCCCGCAGCGCGTCCACGTCGATGTTGGCGAGCTTCGAGACCAGCTTGGCGATGCGGCGCGAAGAGATTTCGATTTGCTCGACGCTGCCCGGGTTGAACTCCGTCTTCAGCGAGACGATATGCGCGGTGATGGCGTTCAAGGGGTTGTTGATGTTGTAGGTGAGCTCGCGCACGTGGCCCATCAAGAGGTCGCGCTCCTTCTGCAACGCCTTGGAGGCGGCGCGGCAGCGCAGCCAGGCCAGGGTCATCCGCGCCGTCAAGGCGCTGGCCACCAGCGGCGCAATCACCCACGTCCCCCAGCTCCCCAGCCACCCCGCCCCGTACAGCACGCTCTGCACGGTGAGGGCGACGAGATAAGCGACCAGTCCGACGGCGCCGGCCCACAGCAGCCGGTTGCGCCCGGAATGGTCGGGCTTGGTTTCGGTCTTCGCGTCCTTGCCGTTGTCAGCCATGGCTTTGCCTCAGTGGGGGTAAAAGTTCGCCCGAAAGACTGTCTTATTCTACTCCAAAGCGGCCCCCGGCGGGTCAGGCGCGACGGTAGAACTCCGCCACTTTGCCTACGACGTACTGCTGCTTCTCCGGCGCCAGCTCGGGGTAGAGCGGCAGGGCCAGGACGTCGGTGGCGGCGCGCTCGGCCTCGGGGCAGTCGCCCGGCCGGCCGCCCCAGGAACGGAAGCACGCCTGCAAATGCAGCGGCAGGGGATAGTAGACCTCCGTGCCCACGCCTTCCTCGGCCAGGAAGCGCCGCAGGGGGTCGCGGTCGCGCGCGCGGATCACGTACTGGTGGAAGACGTGCTTGCGGCCGTCGGCGCGGTAGGGGACGACGACCGGGTGGGCCTGGTCGGGATAGGCCTGGCGACGGTCGGTGAGCCCGGCGGCGAGGAGCGCCTGGTCATAGCGGTCGGCGCGCTCGCGCCGGGCCGCGGTCCAATCCTCCAGGTGCCGGAGCTTGACCCGCAGCACGGCCGCCTGGAGCTCGTCCAGGCGGCTGTTCCAGCCGACAACGTCGTGGTGGTATTTGTCGTGCGTGCAGCCGTGCTGGCGCAGGGCGTGCAGCCGGCCGTACACGTTGGCGTCGGCGGTGGTGACCAGGCCGGCGTCTCCGTAGGCACCGAGGTTCTTGGTGGGGTAGAAGCTGAAGCAGGCCGTGCGGGCCAGGCTCCCCACCCGCCGCCCGCGCAGGTCGGCGCCCAGCGCCTGGGCGGCGTCTTCGATCACCGGCAATTCGAACCGGGCGGCGATGTCGTTGATGGCATCCATCGCCGCCGGCTGCCCGTAGAGGTGGACGGGGATGAGGGCGCGGGTGCGCCGGCGGCGCTCCGGGTCGAGCGCATTCAGGTGGGCTTCCAGCTTTTTGGGGTCGAGGTTGAAGGTGCGCGGCTCGATGTCGACGAACGCCGCCCGCGCCCCCAGCCGCGCCACCGCCCCGGCGGTGGCGAAAAACGTGAAGGGCACGGTGATGACTTCATCGCCCGGGCCCACCCCCAGCGTCACCAGCGACAGCAGCAGCGCGTCCGAGCCCGAGGCGCACCCCACGGCGTAGGGCACCCCGCAGACCTCGGCCAATTCCCGCTCCAGCCCCTCGCCTTCTTCCCCCAGGATGAACCGCTGGCTTTCGAGCACGCGCGCGAGCGCCGCCTGGATTTCGTCTTTGAGAGCGGCGTACTGCGCCTTCAGGTCCACCTGCGGCACTTGCAGGCGCGTGGCTGGTTTGCTCATGAAGCCGCCACTATAACAAAACCCCGCACGTTGCCCAACCGCTCGCGGTGTTGCCCGCAGGCCGCGGCTGCGGGTAGCATACGCGGGCGATGCCGCGATGAGGGTCTTGCTGCTCAGCGACGCGTTTCCGCCCGAGGTGCGCTCCTCGTCGCACCTGATGTACGAGCTCGCCGAAGACCTGCGCGCCCGCGGCCACGCGGTGAGCGTCGTCACCTGCCGGCCGCGCTACAACCTGGCGGCGCCGGTGGCGCCGGCCCGGGGAGTCCAGCGGGAGACGCTGAACGGCCTCGAGGTCGTTCGCGTGGACGCCCCCGCCATCCACAACGTCGGCCACGTGCGGCGCGGCCTGGGACAGTTGTGGCTGCCGGTGGCCTTCTATCGAGCAGCGCGCGCGTTGCCGCGCCCCGACGTCATCTATGTCTACTCCCCGCCGCTTACGCTCGGCCTGGCGGCGCATTGGCTCGGGCGGCGCTGGCGCGCGCCGTTCGTTTTCAACGTGCAGGATTTGTTTCCGCAGAACGCCATTGACCTGGGCGCGCTGCGCAATCCCTTGCTCGTTGCCTTCTTCCGTGCCCTGGAGCGTTATATCTATCGCCGCGCCGCCGCCATCGCCCTGCACTCGGAAGGGAACGCCGCCTGGCTCCGCCGCGACGGCGTCGAGGCGGCGAAGCTCCGCGTCATCCCCAACTGGGTGGATACCGAGACGCACCGGCCGGAGACGGGCGGCGCGCAGAACCGTTTCCGCCACGAGCTCGGCCTGGAAGGACGTTTCGTGGTGCTGTTTGCCGGGGTGATGGGCTACGCGCAGGATATGGAGACGATTGTCGAAGCGGCGGCGCGATTGCGGGAGGAATCCCGCGTTGTCTTTCTGCTCGTGGGTGATGGCAGCGAGCGGGCCGGGGTCGAGCGGCGGGTGCGCGAGCTTGACCTGGAGAACGTGCGTCTGCTGCCGTTCGTTTCGCGCGAGGACTACCCGGCGCTGGTAGCGGCCTGCGACGTGGGCCTGGTGACTCTCAAGAAGACGATGAAGACGCCGGTAGTGCCGTCGAAGCTTCCGACCTATATGGCTTCGGCGCGCCCGGTCATCGTCAGCGTGAATCCGGAGAGCGACGCCGGCGCGCTCGTGCGCGCCGCCGACTGCGGACTGCTCGTCCCGCCGGGCGACCCGGACGCGATGGCCGCCGCCCTCCGCCAGCTTGCCGGCGACCCCGCCCGCGCCGCCGCCCTGGGTGCAAGCGGCCGCGAGTATGCAGTAGCGCACTTGAGCCGCTGCCCCTGCATTGACGAGATCGAAAAGTTGCTGTCGGCCTCCGCCAAGTCAACAACGCCTGCTTGACTCGTTCGGTTTCGTGGCGCTAGGGTAACAGCATGAAGCGCTGGTGGCTTGCTCTCCTGCTATTTCTCTTCCTTCCGGCTGCGGCCCTGACCATTCCGACTCCGGAGAAAAAGTCGAAACCACCCTGCAAGGGGAACCCCGAGCTAGTGGGTGACTGCTTCGTCATCCATGGACGACTGAGGGGAACCAATGGCACCCCGAGTCTTCGCATCTGGCGCATCGGCACGAGTCGTATGCTGGGTGTCCACGAACAGTGGGAGGGCGCTGAGGGTGAAGAATCCTTGATTCCGGATTCTTTGTGGGAGGTGTTCCGTCCTTTTCATAACGAGATGTACGGGGATTTCCTGGTTTGTCCATTCACCAGAGAGAAACCGAGCGAGATGCAAATTGTATGCGTCCAGTCCGTGTCAAACTGGCTCGTGAAAGAGTGGGATCCCATAGCGATTAGGGGGGAAGAGCTTCGCTGCAAAGACAATTCCAAGGTCGCGGGGGAATGCTTCACTGTCCGGGGTCGGCTGGGCGAATACAACGGCTCACCGTCATATCGCATCTGGCGCATAGGCACGACCAGAATCCTGGGCGTCGAGGCGATGCCGGAACGATTGCGCGATAGATTGAACATGGACGTCCACGTTTACGGAGACTTCTTGGTGTGCCCGTTCAGCGAAGAGAAGCCAGAGCATATGCAATTCGTCTGCATTGAGTCGGCCGGAAACGTCACCATCCAAGAAAGATATCCGCCGAAGCAATTGCCCGATCTGCGGTAACGCGTTGACGTAGCGCGACGAATGGACAACCTCCGGAGGTGGGCAATCGTCGTAGAATCGTCCCGGCGGGGACACCTAAGGAGAACACGATGAAAGGGCAGAAGCTCCATTTGACGCTTGCTCTGATTCTCCTGCTGTTCGCCGGGCCGCTGGCGGCCGAGGAGCTCTGGCAGCCGGTCGGCTCGCTCGACGACCTGGCGCGCAACTACGTCCTGCTGGTGCTGCGGATGGACAAGCAGACGCCCGGGTTCAACGACTACTACTACGGCCCGCCGGAGTGGAAGCAGCGGGCGGACGCGGAAGAGAAGGTCCCGGTGGTGGAGTTGCGGCGCGAAACCCAGGCGCTCCTGGCTGCGCTCAAGCAGACCGGCGGCCGCCCGGAGCGCCGGCGTTGGTTCCGCCAGCAGTTGATTGCCCTCGACACCAACCTCCGCAAGCTCGAGGGCGAGAAGATTCCCATCGCCGAGCAGGCGCGCCTGCTCTTCGACCTGCGGGTCACCCCGCCGACCGCCGAGGAGTTGGACGCGGCGCTGGCAGAGCTTGAGCGGCTTGTGCCTGGTTCCGGGCCGCTCGCCGCGCGGGTCGACGCCTGGCGGAGCCGCTTCCGCCTGCGGGAGGAACAATTGCCCGAGGCTTACCAAATGGCGCTCGAGGCGACGCGGAAAGGCGCGCGCGAGCTCATCCTGCTGCCGGCGGAGGAAAAGGTCGAGCTCGAGTTCGTCAAGAACAAGTCCTGGGGCGCCTACAACTGGTTCCAGGGACGGGCGCGCTCGCGCATCGAGGTGAATACGGATCTCCCGGCGTCAGCGCTGGCCGTTTTCGATTTCGCCGCCCACGAGGCCTACCCCGGCCATCACACCGAGCTCGCGACGCGCGAGCAGCGGCTCTACCGTGAACTCGGCTACACCGAGTGGTGCGTCAGCCCGCTCTTCACCCCCATGGGGACGGTTTCCGAAGCCATCGCCCAGGTGGGCACGGACGTCGTGCTGACGCCGGAGGAGAAGCGCGCCTGGCACCGCGACGTCTTCTTCCCCGCGCTGGGCATTCGCGACGTCGACATCGAGCAGTGGGAGAAGATTGACGCGGCGCTCGAGAAGCTGGGCCGCGCCCGCGAGCACGTCCCCTTCCTGCTCTACGACCAGGGAAAGTCGGAGGAGGAGATCGTCGCCTTCCTCGAAAAGTACGCGCTGATGAGCGCCGAGCGCGCCCGCAAGGCCATCCAATTCGACCGCGAGTGGGGCGCCTACACCTTCAACTACACGGTGGGGCGGGAAATCCTGCGGCGGTACCTGGCGACCGGGAACGCCCGGGCGAAGTTCATCCAGCTCCTCACCACGCCCATCACGCCGTCGCTCGTCGAGGAGTGGACCCGGGCGGGCGCCCAGCCCTAGGAAGAGCCGAAACTCGAAAATCGAAAGTCGAAACTCGTCGCCGCTACCAAACAGCTTGAGAGCGGCGCGGGGAGTGCGCAAGCTAAAGCTGCGGCTGGCGGAGTTTGACTGCGCGGTGGCTGCCGGAGGCCGAACTTCGAGCAGGTTCTATTTCGTCTTCATCACATAGACCCCGTCCCAGCCGGCCTCGGGGGGCGCCTGCATGAACTCGCGGCAGCGGGTGAGGAAGACTTTCGAAGGCTTGTCGTCCGGGTAAACCTGGAGGATGGTATCGAAGAGGTCGGTGGCGAATTCCCACCGCTGGGCGCGATAGGCCTGCAAGCCGCCTTCGAACATGGCCAACAGGTCGGCATAGCGGCCGTCATCGCCGCTGAAGTCCAGCAACTCGTAGATGGCCACCGGTTCGCGCTTGCCCTTGACGCGGATCCAGTCGAGCTGCCGGAAGACGAAGGTGAAGAAGGAGCGGCGGACTTCAGAAAGGAACCGGGCGATCTTTTTGTCCCGCTTCTCCCACTTCTCCACTTCCTGCACGGCGCGGGCGACGACGTCTTCGGCGCCGTCGCCGAAGCCGAAGCGCTGGGTGAGGACCTTGGGCGCGGCCAGGCGCTTGGCGGCGCCCACGTAGAGCGCCACCTGGCGGGCGCGGCGGGCGGCGGGGGAGCCGTCGCGGCCGGCGAGCTCTGCGGGGGCGATGCCGAACTGGCGGCTGACGCGGCGCTCGAGCAGGCCCAGGGTGTCGCTGGCGAGCTTGTAGGTGAACTCGCTGGTGATGATGCGGGTGCTGTACTCCTTGTTGACCCCTTCCAGGCGCGAGGCCAGGTTCACCGGGTCGCCCAGCACGGTGTAATTGAAGCGCTTGCGCGAGCCCATGTTGCCCACCACCACGCGCCCGCTGTTCAGGCCGACGCCGATGTTGATGTCGGGCTTGCCTTCGGCGCGCCACTGCTGCCGGAGCTCGTCCACCCGCCGGCCCATGTCCAGGGCGCCGGCGCAGGCGCGCAGGGCGTGGTCTTCCTGCTCGTAGGGCGCGCCCCAGAAGGCCATGATGGCGTCGCCCTCGAACTTGTCGAGAGTGCCCCAGTGCTTGAAGATGATGTCGGTCATCTCGTCGGTGTAGGCGTTCAAGAAGCCGGTGAGGTCGAGGGGCGTGAGCTTCTCGGAGAGCGCGGTGAAGCCGCGGATGTCGCTGAACATGATGGTGAGCTCGCGCTCTTCGCCGCCGAGCGTCAGGCGCGTCGGGTCTTTTTCGAGCTCGCGCACCAGCGCCGGCGGGACATACTGGCTGAAGGCGCCGCGCACTTTGCGCTTCTCGCGCTCTTCGACCAGCGTGCGGTAGGCGGCGATGCCGCCGAAGTTGGCCGTCAGCACCGCCCCGGGCATCACGATGTTCAGCCACATCTGGAACCAGGCGAAGACGCCGTAGGTGACGAACAGGAAAAGGGCCAGCACCGCCAGAAA
>Ga0209342_10003055_pt1 | contig 17734 bp, 21 predicted proteins | sample RifCSP16_2_FD_184023 | JGI IMG/M metagenome (GOLD analysis project Ga0209342, IMG submission 184023) | Soil microbial communities from Rifle, Colorado - Rifle CSP2_sed 16_2 (SPAdes) (version 2) | ecosystem: Environmental > Terrestrial > Deep subsurface > Rock core/Sediment | place: Rifle... | reverse complement strand
AAGTTCATTAATTTCATTCTGAGTAACCACTTCATCATTATTTGCTTTTTGTTTTAATGTTCCTACCAATTTATCGCTTTCCTCTTTCTCTATTCTTTCTCTTTCTTTTCTCTCTCTCTCAACTTTTATAGATAAATTATTTTCCCATGTTGTAATAAAATTCGTCCCCATCACACCAGGTAAATTAAGAAAAGCTGTGTTCCTTCTTATTACCGATAAAGAAGTATTGTTTTGAAGCATCATTGAAACTTCATTTAAATTTGCATTATTAAAATCTGCCTCATCACGTCGATACGCATCAAGTTTTTCATGAAACGCTATTTTAGCCGCATCAAATATTTTATCGCTACCCTCTGATTGTTCTTTTAATTCTTTAAGAATCGTTTCTTCATTAATCCTTTTATTGAATACGTCTGGTCTATGTAATTCCCATACCTTCGTTGCAATTCTTTCACCTGCTCCATTTATATTTGATTCAGTTACTAATGGTTCTATTTCATCCCTATCAGAACCAGTGATTACCTCATAATTATCGTCATACCATTGTTTAGCGAATAAATCCTGACCTCCTGAAAGATAGGATTTGATAATAGCTTTATGCACTGAACTTCTTGTTTTAACCTGTTCCATTGCAATAGCACTATCTCCCCATCCCTTCCTCATTCCTCTTGCTTCAATTTGCTTTAATATTTTACCAATAGAAATACTAACTGCCTCAACATCTTTTTTATTTACGAGTGCATAATCCTGTTGCTGGGCAATAATTCTATTGTCTTGTTCGTCGGCATAATTTTCTATTTCAACCCTTGTATGCTCTTCTGTATGCCCTCTGATTTTTACGCCTTCATAAAGGGCAACTTTTCTAAATTCCGTTATTTGTGTTTGATTAGCAGCATTGCCTTGTCCTTTAACTGCGAAGTTGTTAAATCTTTTTAACGCTTGTTCAGTAAGACCAATCGTATCTAATCCCTTTGTTTTATTGCTTTCGTTAAATATATTTAATGACTCATTGGTTAAATTAATTTTATATTCATTAATGGCAAGGTCATCTGCCTTTTGTTTTTCACGGAGTAAAAATTCTTCGGTTGCAGACATTACTTTATCCATGCCTAAATCTGGCGGCTGGACACCAGATAAGGGCAGTCTTGTTTCTGGTAATTGCCCGCCATATTGTTCTGTATTTGTTTTTGGTATTATCGGCATATCATTCCTTTTTCATTTCACGGTAATAACCTAATGTCCTGATTCCACCAGTAAGCAACGTTTCTGTAGTTCTTGCACCTGCTGTTATACCTGTAAGTATTGACTGCGTTTGTAATTCGGATGCCTGCATACCATATCCATACCCCTGCATCCTTGAAGCCAATGCCTCAGTCCTTGCACCAGACCTGTATGCAAACGCCCTTTCCATGCCACCTAACCTTGTTTCATAGACTCCGCCCATACCTTCTCTTTGTAAATCGTCAATCTCTCTCATGCTTTGTATTTTGATTTTTCCTCTTTCTAAAAGTCCTTTCATTTTGAGTCCGCTTACTCGTTCATGTCCTGTGAGTCTTGTCCCTAATTCTTTGTCAACGCCCTGCATCTTCATCATAAATATTTCGTTTGTCCCTTGGTCATCGATACCAAATGCTTTACGCACGATATCGTTTTTAAGACTTTTAATATCGTCATCGCCATAACCCTGTATATCAGCGATAACATCATTTGCCGAACTCTCACCAAATAAAAGCCCCTGGGCTCCTGCTCTCGCCCTTTGCTGTCCCACACTAAGTTTTTGTTTTGTTCGGACTCCCTGTATCTGTTCCTGCCCTATTTCAGATAAAAATGATTTTTCTATGTCTATCTTCCTCTCTATCCTTTTGATATTTGATTCAGTTAAACCCTTTATATGGGCAATATCTCTTGCTATGATTCTATCAATTGCAGAAGTTTCTTTATCTGTCGCTCTTTCAATTGCCCCTATTTCAGCAGTGCTTATTTTTTCTGTGGTTTCTTTTCTGCCCGCCACAGTCCTTTGTATTTCCCCTACTCTTTCAGTTGCAAGTGTTTCAGTTAAACCTGCCTGTATCTCCCCTATTCGTTCAATCATTACTGCCCTACGCTCAGCCATAGCCCTGTTTATTCTGGAAATGTTAGCATTGGTTCGCATTTGCTCAACTGCTATGTTTCCAGAGATATAACCAGTTATAGCACTACCTATTGTGCTGATAGCAGTAAGTGATGCTAACATCCCCGAATAGTCAGTTGCACCTGTTGTAGGATTATTTATTGCAGTATCTATATCTTGTGTTTTACTTGGAACGTTCATAATTTGTTTTTGGTAAGGGTATAAACCCTCCAGCCGTTACAGATAATATACTCAAAGGTAATGGGTCAAATTGTCTGATAAAAATTGAACCAGTTGAGTTCCATTCGGGTTTTATGTTTATACTTATTAAATCAGTTTTAAGTGCGATGGGGTCATCGTAACCCTCACTTTCTCTTAACTTGGATTCGTCTAAATTGTTTTCATCGGGTCCAGCCCAGATACCCCTGCTTGATTCAACAAGTAAAGATACTTTACTGATATTCTTTTTTAAGTCTGCAATGGTAGATTGTTTGCCATCATCATCAATATTAAGTGTTTGCATATCAGAATTATAAGGCAATCCAACATGAATAACAGAATATGGTTCAGCAAATGTTATTGCCCCACTTGTAACAGTAAGAGATTGATATTCGCTATTATTGGGATTAGCGACAACAAAACCATCGCCTAATGCTGATATTCGTTTCCCTTCCAAATGCCAGAGATTGCCGACCTCTCTTATAGCCTTTGCCCATGATGTAGTGGGTTGATTTCTTAATGCAATAGGGACAGTTCTATTTGGTCGGACCACGACCTTTTTGTTATTCGTCCAAGATTTAATCTCACATCTCAGCGTATCAGTTTGATCTGATATTATTATGTGGTCGCCGACATCATCAATGGTAAATATTGATGAACTCGCATTTAAGGTTAAATCTGTTTCATAAGTCCATGTAGAACTACCAGCAAGGCTAACATTTGCAAGTCCTGTATTTCTGCCATCATAAGTTATTGATGAATCCATGAATACGGCATCTTTAATATCAGTGACCAATCTTGTATTCGTTCTTTCAATGTATTTAACCTGCCTGCCATTAATCAATCTTTGGACTATATTATATTGGGCATCTTCCAGACCTTCAGGGATTGTACATACTTTTTTAATAAGACCATCAGTATCGTGTTCATGCCAGCCCACGACTTGATGTTCTTTTACATAAGTAAGACCTAACTTAACTCCGTCATCTCTGACAACCCAGATTATTGAATGTGGTATTTGCTGATATGCCCAATCAATAATTGTATGTCCTTCAAATAAATGTGATGCGAATATAGTTAATTCATTGCCTTTATACTTATCGGTTTGAAGGTCATACCCTAGATCTCTTATAACTGACCCCCGTGCCTGCAAATAAATTGCTGAACCATCCACTACCAAGGGTCGGAGATTACCACTGCCATTATAAGTATGTGCAACTGGATTTATTGTTGTAGGTGTAAGTATTCCCGCATTATCACCCTGGACGATAAATTCCCCTCCACTTGTAAAAACTAATAATTTTCCTATATCAAGCAAATGTTTTATTGTATTTACCTGCCCTCCCAATATTGGAAAAGTAATGGCATCATCATCCTGTAGAGGTGATGAAATCATAAAATTCTTTAATAAACCCGATTTACTTCCATAACAGGTATATGGACTATTGTTAGAGCCTGCTAATAATAGTCTTTGCTGTATATATGTAGCAGCAGATGGATAGTCATCATTTGCTTCAAATGGCTGTCTGTCATTGGGGGGGTTATCTGAGGCATCTATTGAATATCCTGTATCATCAAAACCTGTAGAACCCGCTGTCCCTATCCAGCCATAGAAATCATCCTGTTCTTTATAAATCTCATATTGTAAAACATTTGTCACTGCTGCCCACGTTAGAACATGGGGAGCCGAAGTTGTGGGCGCCGCTGCCGATGTAGTTTCTGCCGCTGATGACGGCAAGGATTCCTCTAATGTAGCGATATCAATTGCAGTTACTTTATATTTATATGTATTTGTGCCAGCCCCACCTTTTGTAACTACTACACTTGTAGGAGATGCTATTGAGGGACCAAATCCGACAACATTTAATGCCCAATTTGTATGCCCAGTTCTCGTTAATTCTCTTACTTTATATTTAGGATGAACAATCGTCATTACATCGGCAGATTGTATATATATTAAATCGTCAATATCTTCTTCAAGATACGGAGTTTCTGTTTCGTAAATTTTATTGACCGTGCCTAAACCCGTATATTCATTAAAATTGCTGGCATTAACGGGCTGTCCATAATTAACATCTTTATATAGCAAAGATAAGGTAGTGGGAGTTCTGTTACTAACTATAAAATTTCTACCATTTAGTTCAGTCATTCCCTGTATACCTTCAATATAAATTTCATCCCCATTATTGCAATTATGTCCAACTGCATAAATGTAAACTGGATTTGATTTGGAGATATTTATGATATTAACGGCAGGTAAAGTTATTTGTCCGCCATTTCGTATGAGCCTCATATACCTGTCTCCAACTTCAAGGACATAGGTTTGTGTTGGATTGAATATGAAAGGAATGAGGCGGGTGTTTTTGGTGCTATCTTTTACTTCTGCAACTATACTTGAACCGGCACGATTTGATAAACCGCCATGCCTCATTACAATAAAGTTTCGGCATATTTTTAATCCTGTTTCGTATTTGGTTTGGTCAACTCTGCCATATAAAGCTGGTGATATTTCGCCACCACTAAAACTTAATTGTCTTGATTTCATCCTCGTTCTCTTATAAATTGCGAATCAGGTTCTTCATCAACCTGTGATTCATTTGCGGATTGGGCAAGAGCTTTATTGATTTCTAAGTGATATAATTCAAAAGCTCTTTTACCTAAAGCAAATTGGTCGCCACCAGTTACCCTTGGTGAAATAAGGAAGGCAAGATAATAACTAAAGGCAAGAATAAAATCATCGGGAAAATAATTAGGGTCTGTTATTTCGTGAGTATATTCTATTTCAGCGTTTTGCTGGTCAGTCCATATTGCCCTGCCCTGATTATCGCTTGATATTTTAAACGGTATTCGGGATTGTCTGTTATCATTTCTTACACCAGATAGTATTCTTCGCACTAATAGACAATTATTAGGATAACGATATGAATAACCCCATTCGCTATTGGGGTCTGATTCAATAAGGGGAAGAGCAATAATCCGAGTAGAAAAATCGGCTATAAATTCACGGAGGGTTTTTCGTAAGGCTATATCATAAAATCTCCTGCATACTCTTGCTTCCTCACTATTCTCTGTTTCAATACTTGATATTTCTTTTCCGACTGCAAGATGTGACAATGCAAGATTAGATATTGAGGTTTTTGTTTGCATAGCATTACCGTTTTTGAGACTCCCAAAAACATTGTTTTAAACAGTTCCATAATTGTTTAATTCTGTCTATTAAACTTTTTTTTTAATAGATTCTGGTAGAGAAGCAGGTAGAGGTAAAGGAACGAGATTCCTATCCTGCTCATCGTCGTAAACATTGTCAGTAAATGTTTTAAAAGTTATATCTCCTGATGCCGCTAATGTGTCTAAAATAAACGGTATATAGGAAACAGGAGTAATTACCTTTATTCTGCTGCCAATTCCTTTTGGTTGGGGTCTTTTACCATAAAATACTGTCATAATTATCCTTTTCTGAGTTTACCTGTTTTTGAATCAAACTCAAAATCAACTGAAACGGATTTTGGATTACCTGGTTCTTCTGCTTTCTTCATCCATTTATTACTGAAATGCTTTTCATCTGTTAATTCAAATACTCCATCTTCTTTAATACGGACATGATTATAATATCCTGTCTGTGTTGCTATAACTTTCATATCTCCTCCTATAAAGCAGGTAAAGGTAAAGGTAAAGTTTTATTCTCTACCTCTACCTTTACCTTATTATTTAGTTAATGGTTTTAACCCCAGTAATGCCCTTAACTGATTCAACTGCCATACAAGAACGAACTCAGCATTTTCCTCGGTAAGCTCTTTAAATTTATCCGCAAGAGCTACCTCAGAAAACTTGGTAAGTGCAACTGTTAGTTCATCGGGGATAACATTATCCTCATAAATAACAGTTCCTTTCACCTCAAGAACCTTATACTTTTTATACAATTTTGTCCAATCATAAGCCATTTTTTATTCCCTCCTTATTGAATTGATACAGGTGATTCATAAGTAACCCATGCATGAACACTCTTCATTGGCACCAGATATGCACTCACTCCTAACGTTGGACTGTTCCCTGCAAGGTCATAATTCATACGCAGGTATCTTTCGCTGTCTGGATCGTGAGGTAATGGTAGAATATGAATTGACCCTGAAGTCAGCTTTGAACCTGGAATTACCCTTGAACAGATGAGCTGAGCAGAATTGAAATTTTCATTATCATCTGTCTGTAGCTCAAAAGTAAAAGTTCCGCTACCTGTTTGAACAGCCGCAGCAGTGGTTACAAAAACTGCAACTCCCAGGGGTTCACCAATACCGAGATTCCTATCCTGCTCATCGTCGTAAACATTAGTTGAGGCAACGGCACCAGCAACCAATGATTGTTCATCGCTAAATCGATGTAATGCATCTAATCCAAGCATATTAACCCTCCTTTCGTTAAATTAAACTACTCTTGCCTCAGTATCAAGCAACCCATCACAAACCCTGATTTGTATACCCCTGAACGAGTATACGATCTTTCCTTCAACATTGTCCCATGTAAGACCACCGCCATCACGAACATCAACCCTTCTTTTCAGGTCAAGGTATTGAGCACAGGTTCTATTCATATAAAACATGGGTTTTCCCAGATCAAGGTTTTCAACTCTATGTGTTGCCATTATCATGTACTTGATTAGGTCTGGGGTATTGCTGTCCTGGGCTACAAGTTTAGATACATCAATATTACAAATACGAACATGCTGCCTCCAATCCGGGACTGCAAGACCACAATGCCAATAAAAATGGTCTTGATAGGCTCTCATCCTGCTCCCACCTATTCCTGCGGTAGTATCAACGGTTACCTCTCCAAGATCTTCGTGTTTCAATCCATACTGAGACCCCTTGGGATAGAATCCGTAAGCACTGTAATCTCCCCAAACTATCAGCCAAATAGACAAGTTATCAGCAGAATCGGTCCCACCGACATCTATAATATTTCTGGAATTATTTGCGGATAGGTCGGCATATCTTGGGCTCCAACCAGTAAATTCAGCAGGGGCAACACCCTGATTCCCATAAAACAACGTTTCTGCTTTTTCTTTGTTCATTGATTGCAAAAATGGGACAGCCTTTGCCATCCTGAAAGCCGATGTATTGCCATTTATCTCTGCAACTATTTTATCGATTTCAGACCATGCATCAAGCAATCCACACGATTCTGTTATCTGTGCTTCCTTACTTTTAGATGATGGACTCCCCTGGTTTGCAATTCTCCAAAACACGCTTGGTAGACCAGTCCTGACAGTATATTGCTCACCTAAAGGCAGATTGCCTTCCTTGTAAGGAATATCCTGCAGTATTGGATTTATTCTGTCCTGTATTTCTATGATAGGCGGAATATTCCCATCAGGACCTATCACTTTCATATAATCTGCTATCGTAACGGCTGCGGCTCCAATTGTCGCCATATTAATACCTCCTTTTTAATTTTTAGGTGGATACATTCTCTCATGTAAAGGTTTTACTTCGTTTACAGCTCCTGTTGAACCCTTAACGAAACCATCATTGGCTTTTAATTTTGCTATGAGTTCATCCTTCTCTTTTATTAGTTTTGCATATTTCAAAAACACCCTGATTACTTCGGGATGATTGCCCATACCACTTTCATCGAGCACTCGTTTAAATTCTGGACTCATAAATCTTTTAGCTTCTTCAACTGCAATACCAATATTCTTTTCATAGTTAGCACCGCCAAATTCGGTATCGGTTTTGCCTTTTTCTATCCACCCCACTTTAACATCTTCAACCATTTTCCACTGTGAATCATTATACTCCTTTACTGTTTCATGCCTCCCATTTAATAATTCCTGAGCCTGTTCATTGGATAATTTTTTCTCCTTTGCATAAGCAGAAAATTTATCTATGTAATCAGGTTTCAGTAATGAGCCTTCGGGGAGTGTTAGCTCATATTTATCAGGCACAATCGGTGTCTGGACAACCGTTAAAGGTTTGTCCTTTATTTCTCCTTGTGTCTGCTCATTTTTATTCTCAGTAACAGTTTTATTTTCTGTCCCTGCCCCTGTAAGCGCAGATTCTGCTACTCCCAAAATCGTAGACGACTGTTCTGTCATTTATTGTCCTCCCGTTCTTTTAAGTTTTCCTCCATCATTTTTAAAAACCCTTTTTCATCGGCTGAACAAATCTCCGATACAATAAAATGTCCGACATCCTGTTGTCCTGAGTTATAATAAATATCTTCTGATAAAGCAAATATACTACCCATGAGCTTGCAATATGATAACAGCCTCCATAAAAAACGTCTACACTGAACCGATGAAAGCATGAATTTAATATCTGCGAGTTCATTTGCCCGCCTTAATTTAATTTGAGCATCTGCATTTCTTATTTGTTTTCGATCATCATCGTTTTGTATTAAACTGTTATCCATTACCTATACCTATACCTATACCTTTACCTGTTCCTATACCTGTCTTTTTCCTTGAGCTTGTCTGACTATATTTGACAACACATTCTCACCTTTTAAATCTGCTTTAGATAAATCTTTAGCGGCACGGGCTCCTGATTCTATGCCCTGCATCTGTTGTTCCTGTGCAAGCATTTTCTGTCTTTCGGCGATTGCCTCTTGTCTGCCTTTCCTTATTTCTTCTACAACATCATCGGGTCTGACAATGCCTACTGGGATACCAGACATCTCACCGTAAACATCAATTAATTCGTCTGTATCAATCTTGTCCAATAAATCTGGCTGTTGTGTTTGTGTGATTAACTCCTGTGAAAACCTTGCAAATCTTTCAATACTTATAATTCCGAGAAGTTTTTGAGCTTGTGCCATTATTGATATGTATTCAACCTTAATTGGCTGTCCCTGTATTTCCTCTGGAGGCTCAGGTATGAGACCATTTTTAACCATATTGTCAAAGGTAATTTCAATTAACTGGTCATAGACGTCTTTATTTAACTGTGTAAGAAAATCACCCAATGCAAATAATTTTTCTTCTTTTCTTTCATCTATTTCTCTTGCTGTTATTTCTTTGCGGTCAAGATTAGTTATTGCCAGAAATAAATCTTCAAAAAAGTATCTTGATATTCTGTATCTGTGTTCCTGCATGTATTGGTTAAGTTCATCCAGTCTAATATCAACTGTATGGGCAGCTCTGATACCTTTCTGTCCTTCTCTTTCATCTGACCATGTAATATCCCCTGGCAGTATAGATACTCTCTGATTTTTTAAACTGGTTGGAGCTATCATTGGTGGTATAATTTTTTTCTCAAGAGCCTGTGCATTTCTTTTCGCTAATAATTGCAATTCTCTGACATCCCCTAATGCCATCATACCCGGACAATCCGTTCCATACACATCCTCTCCTGTTTTTGACCAGCGTGGACATAGCACGGGGAAATAATCAAACCCTTTTTTTCTTAAATATGTTTTATCATTTATATTATTAATTTGATTTCTGCCTGCCCCATAAGACGACCTCTCATAATAAATGCTTTTAAACTTTTTGGTTGAGGGATCATCGCTGCTATAATCTTCATTAGGAATAACAAAATGGCAGACCTCAATCCATGTATCATAAGATTTCATGTCATACAAATTTTTTATCGTTTGAGAAAAGTTACCCCAAATGATTTCATTGTGAGCATCAACATTTGCAAACTTTAGTATTAATTGCCGTATAGTCATTCTGAATTCCCTGAAGAATACATTAACCTGTCCTTTTTCATCCTCAGCAATACAATAACTGCCAATCGGGAACGAATGAAATCTCAATAAATCTCTTTCGTCATTTTCAACACCCATTGCTGCCGTTCCAAATACAATCAAATCTCCATACATTAATGGCAGTGCATTATAAAGATTTGACTTAAGAAATATTACCTGCATTAATTTTGTAACAGTGCTAAGCCAGTATTTAACGGCATATAAAGATTCATATTCTGGATTATTAAGTCCTAAAATAAACCAGGGTTTAGCAGGATTGGAAATACCTGACATCATTCCCGCTTTAGCAATACGGATACTTAACCCTGCCGTAGCATCAATTATCTTTTTGTTTCTTCTATCGCCTTTGTTAGAATTATTAATAGTAAACAATGGTCGGGTCGGTAACATATATTCACCTAAATCCCGCCAATGCGGTATAAAAGACTGCCTTTCATTGATAAGGGCAGTTCTCAGGATTTCAAGCTCCTGTTTTTCAGTTATATTGAATTTAATCTTTTTATTAGCCACCTAATATACTTTTCCTTGCCGTCCTGCTTTCTCTTACAACTCCTAATGGTGACGTCAATATTGTTGGTGCAAATACTCTGGGTCTGACAGCGGGCTGTAGTTTTCTCTTTTTCATAAGCAATTGCTGTTGATTTCTTGTCTGTTCCTCAAGTAATTTTTTTTGTGCTGACTTTTCTCGTTCTTCCTGTTCAAATGCAAGTTTTTCCTGTCTCGTAATTTCTTCTTGTCTTAAAGTTTCCTCTCTTTGTATTGTTTCAGTTCTCAAAACTTCTTCTCTTGCTATCTGTGCAAGAGCTACATCTTCCTGTCTTTTTCTTTCCTCTGTTTCATGGAGTTCCCTTGCCTCCCTTTCTTCTCTTTCAAATCGTTCTCTTGATTCTCTTTGCTGACGTTGTTCATCTTCAATTCTTCGTGCTTCTTCTTCCTGCCTTGCCTGTGCATCACGGGCAGCGGACTCTTGCTCGCCTCGTGCAGTTTGGGCATAATTTGCAGATTGACTTGCCTGATAAGTTTGAAAACCTGTTAATGCTACGGCTGTTGCTATAAGATAAGGAACTGCTGCTTCCATATCAACCTCCTATAATCTGTCTATGGCATAAGGGTCGTAATCTGACAGATATTTACTGAGCAATAAATCTGGATTCATATTATGTCTATTCCCTGAAGATATAATAATGGATTCATTATAGACTTGTGGTGATACTGCAAAGGTTCTAAATGCATCGGCATAATGACTTGACCAGTCATGAACTGGTTCAGTTTTCATTACCCTGTTTTTTTCTACATATTCACGATGATAACTTCCTAATGCATTAAGACCGTCCTCACATATTGAACTGAAATAGCATCGGGGAAAGACATTTTTAACGGCTTCAATTCCTTCGTCTCTTGCTAATTTTGGTGCGATTTGAAAATCAATACCCAGACTCTTCCCTATTTCAATTCTGGTTTTACCTGTTCCCCATTCATTGACTCCAATATCGTGGGGAGCAGTATGAGAGCCATATACATATGGTTTATTTTTAAGCACTTTTACATAATGAGGCATACCCGTTTCATCATCGGAACTGGCTTTAATTGTTTTTGTGGATGCCTCATAACAATCAATAACGGCTATGGAATTGTTAGACGGATACTGGATAAACCATATTGCCGTCCCATCTCCACCTAAGTCCCAGTAAGTATGAACTGGTAATGTTGGGTCGTGTGGAATATTAATAATTCTTTTTTCCTGTCTTGCCCGTGCAAGCTGTCGGGCATAATATGCGCCAACTAATGAAGCCTCAAATGAACAATAATATTCCTGCTGTATTAAATCCTCATCCATGTCGGAATCCCTGTCAGCCTGTATATCTTCTTCTGTTATGACGGGGCTACCATCAGACCTAAAAGTATCTCTAACAGTAAGCAGCTCACAATCCCAGGCAGGGTTATTTTTTGCCATGTTATACATATACCAGCCATGATTTTTTCCCCTTGGCGTATAATTAAAAAAACTCCAGCCCTTATTTTCGGTTAGAATGGGCTTGATATATCCCCATGCCCTGGGGTCTTGTAATGCAAATTCGCTAAATACACATCCGAGCGGATTCGTTCCCATTATAGAATCATAGTCATCAGTGCCTATGATTTGAATAATTGAATTATTGGCAAGGGTGATTTTCATGTCTGTTTCATTTTTCTTTTTTAAGATTGGGAGTGGAATGTGGTCAAGGAATTTCATATTATTATTAGGGTCTGTTCCATCCCAAATAACTTTTCTTCCTTGTTTCGCTGTGGGGAAGAAATAAAAATAAGTCCCCATTGTCCGGTATGCCTCACGAATCATAAAGTTGAGGAAGACTTTGTCTTTACCTGCCCGTCTATGCCAGATATAACATCCTCTTTTAATGCTAAGCTCCGATGTATTGAATACCCGCTTCTGATATGGTCTTGGTGTAAATCTATGGGGTAGCGATATTAAATCATCATCAATTTTTTTTAAAGATTTTTTCTTTTGAAATGGCATAAGAAAACAGGTAAAGGTAAAAAGACAGGTAAAGGTAAAGTTTCTATACCTATACCTTTACCTATACCTCTACCTTTACCTGTTCCTATTTAATTTGTCAATAGCATTTTAATCTTGACATGATATTTAACATATGGTAAATCTGGTTTAAAGGAGCAGTAAAAGATGTTTGAATATTCACACCATAAAATTATTAAAAAAGAGGACATGTCCACAACTCCACCTAAATACGATGCCATATTTAAAAAATCAGAGAAAGAAAAAAATATATACACAGTTAGAACTAAATTACCAAAACTACAAGCACCTTTATTTAATAAAGGAAAAAAAGAAAGGAGGGCTAAATAATGAAAAGATTGCTCATATTTTTGCTACTGTTTTTATTTTCATGCTTAGGTGGAGGTAATAATCCCACTGCACCCAATCCAAATAAGCCCGTTTTAAATTCTCTTGTATTTGAACCTTCAACGGTTAGTATGGGCTCAATTCGATTCCTGAAAGTTGAATTTACTTTTACTGATATGAACGGTGATTTAGGTGGTGGTTTCATAAACTATAACTATGAAGGTAAAATCGTATCAGTGAATCTGCCTCTGGATTTCACAGGGCTTATAAATGGCAAAGGATATGCTGGACTTAATGTCATAATAAGTAATACAAAAGGTTCAATACCTGTATTAATTTGGCTCACCGATTTAGCTGGCAATAACTCTGATAAACTAACAGTTTTCATTACTCAGGTTTGACATTGATTTTTGGAGTAACAAAATCATTAATGACAGCTCTTGATATTGAATTAGCAGTTGTAAGATATTTCAATCCCAGACCCAATATTATTATTCCCAATATTAGCTGGGGTTTTGATATCCATGAATATGGTTTATTAATTTGCACAAAAGCAGGTTATTTATATGAAGTAGAAATAAAGACCAGTTATAACGACCTCGTTAAAGATAAATTGAAATGGCATAAACACAATTCAGATAAAATAAAAGAACTGTATTTTGCCTTACCCAAGTCTTTAACTAAACATTATAATCTTGTTCCCGAACGTGCAGGAATTTTAGAAATAGATATAGCAGAAAACTATTATCATAACCAGGATAAATATGTGTGTAAAAAGATCAAAAACGCGGTAATTAATAAAACCTCAAAACTTACATTAGAAGAAAAGTTTAAATTAACGCGATTGGGAACGATGAGAATTTTTAAATTAAAAGAACAAATACTAAACAGGTAAAGGTAAAGAAGCAGGTAGAGGTAAAGGTATAGGAAAAGGGAAAGAATAAAACTATACCTATACCTTTACCTGCTTCTTTACCTTTACCTGCTTTATATGACAGTTAGTTTAAGGGTCGTCTAAAGGCTAAGGCACCTGACTCTGATTCAGGTAATGTAGGTTCAATTCCTGCCCCTTAAACTTGCTCCCATCGTTAAAAACGCTAAGTGGTCGCCAAGCGGTCGCCCTCTAAAACGCCAAGCGGTCGCCAAGCGGTCGCCAAGCGGTCGCCAAGCGGTCGCCCTCTAAAACGCCAAGCGGTCGCCAAGCGATTTTAATTTTAAATCCTGCCTTTTTTTCTTGACAAATAATATTCATAGGTTATACTTATCCGCATGATAAAAATTATTTGGCTTACCTGTAAAAGATGCACCCCCCCCCATAAATGGAAACCACGAAAAAAAGTTAAACAAATAAGAATCTGTCCCAAATGTAAATCCCCTTATTGGGACAGAGAACGAAGGATAGAAAAGTAATATTTTATGGCAAAGAGCAGGATAATATTAACAAAATTTTGGGATGATGAATACATCCTTGAGATATTAAGCAATTCTGAAAAACTTACCTATTTATATCTTTTTACTAATCCAGAAACTACAATTTGTGGTATTTATGAAATTTCAATCAAAACCGCCGAACTTAGATTGGGTATCCCCTCAGAAAAAATAAGGCAACACCTCGGTAAATTTGAAGCCGATGGCAAGGTTATTTATCGAAAACCCTATATTTATATTAAGAATTTTATTAAAAATCAAAAACCCAACCCATCAATCTTAAAGGGAATTATTAACTCTTTTAATGAAATACCCCAAAAAGTGTTTCAAACCCTCAATATTCAAAAAGATGACTTTTTTGGAAATAATAATGATAACTCTTTATTTATCAATGGTAATTTTAGACAGTCTGTGCCAGACTCCCCCCAGTCTGTGCCAGACTCCCCCCAGTCTGCGGCAAAAGGAATTGGAATTGGAATTGGAATTGAAATTGAAAAAGAAATAAAAGATAAAACAGCTCAAAGCGAGTGTGAGGTTGTCCAACCGTTGTCCAACCGTTGTCCAACCGTTGTTGAACCATCTAATCAGTTATTGGACATTAAATCAAATACTTATATTAGCGTTTTTGAAAAAATATGGATACAATATCCAAATAAAGACGGAAAAAAGGACGCCCTTCGCCATTATAAAAACAGCGTTAAAACGGCGAAAGACGTTAGCGACCTCCAAATCGCCGTCGCCAATTACCTGAAATCGCCAAGCGTGTTAGAGGGGTATATTAAAAAAGGCTCGACCTGGTTTAATAACTGGAGGGACTGGATAGACTTTAAAGGTATTATCAAGAAAGAAACCAATAATAAATTTGGAGGTAAATAATATGCCTGACATACTTATTTTTAAATCAAAAATTAATGATCTCGAATCAAACTTCTCCAAAACAATTCCCGAAAAACAGAGGGAATACATTTATTCCCTCTGTAAGGGTATGACTGAAGAAACTTTCATATCCACAGTCAACAGAATCCTTGACATGGAAGTTTTCCCTAAAAATATTGCAATAGCTCTTAAAACTGAACAAACCCAAAATTATAATCAATGCATCTTCGTTGATGACCCATGTCCTCCAGCAACAGAACCTATGCCTTGTTTTGCTAACCGTTTCAGGACTTCTGAATATTGTAGCCAACATTTATTTAAAATTGATGGCGAATGGGAAGAAATCTTAAAATTAAGAACACTAATGAAATCTAATGGAAAAGAAAGGTAGAGGTAAAGGTAATGAAAAAAACAGGTAAAGGTAAAGAGACAGGTAAAGGTATAGGTAAAGGTTCAGATAGGGTTAGGACTACTCCCTAAAATCAACCCAAAATAACAGGACATAGGCTGTAGTTTGATTTTAGGGGTTAATGCTTACCCTACTATTCTATTTACTTTTTCAATTAAGACTTAATAACATAATAAATCAATGGGTTATTAATGTTATTTTAAAAGAGCAATATATTTTAAACTTATCAAAACCTTCCTAAACGCACAAAAACAGCCTTTAAATGGCAAAACAGGGGGTTTAAAGACAGGTAAAGGTATAGGTAAAGGTATAGGTAAAGGTATAGGTAGAGGTAAAGGTAGAGGTAAAGGTTATGATTAAAAAAGATGTATATAAATTAATCGCTAAAAAGACTGGAGTAAGCGTAGCCGGAGCAAAACATATTACGGATATAGTGTTTGATACGATACAGACCGATCTGGTGAATGGAGAAACTATACAGATATGGGGTTTTGGACAATTCTACACAATAAATAAAAAAGAAAGAATTGGCAGATGTCCTCTAACTAAAGCTGAACACGTTATAACCGCCAGACGCATTGTCCGATTCAGACCCGGTATAAACCTGAAAAAGAAACTAAATAAAGACAGGTAAAGGTAAAGGAAAAGGGAAAGGTATGGGTAAGCTACACCGTTTTTGAGACTACCCAAAACAAGTATTTGAAAACTAAATTTTGAAAAATAGGAAAAACCGATTTATGAGAAGGGAAGGGGGGGGGAGTAAAAAGAAAATCCCCCCTATCCCCCCTCAAGTCGAGAGGTTAAGCATGCTTTTTCCCGTTGGCTATTGAGTCCCCCTCCTCTACTATCCCCTCAAGTCTTAATGTAAATCTCGTATCTCATTGAATCATAAGCAGTTAGCATGGCTAAATCCCTATCAAGTTGACATAATCACCCTTATCAGAAGTAAATCCCTCTAACTCCTGTGCAATCAAAAGGTTATGGCTTCTCGGAAGTCTTAATATCAAGGGTGAGGATGGGTTTGTCGGGCTGGCTGGTGCTGGACTGGATAACCTTGGTCGGTGTTGGTGGACTCGGTGCAATGTCTAAGTAGCTGATTATCTGCACCTTGTAGTTAGAATGTGGGATTGGCATGATATTTGCTTGTATGGGATGGCTACGATTCAAATACAGTTCAAGTGCACGCATGAAATCTGACGTTTTAATACGCTTATCTTTTTTTGCTAAGTAGCACGAAATGATATAATCGTATGCAGCGATTACTCTGTCAGTTCTCTCATTCTCTACGAACTTTCTCACGAGCTCATCATCCCTTTCTTTTTTTGCCACATCATCAAATTTTTCAGTAATATCAGCATTCTCCAGCTCCGATATCAGTCTTTTTTTCCATCTCCGCTTCATTATCTTTTTCTTGAGCTGGGACAATGTAAGCTCTGATATCTCTTTTGATTTTCTCATACTTGTAAGTATATACAAAAACATGGACATAAGTCAACTGTATACAATTTGTATACAGTTGACTTTAGTTGATATTATTATGTTTACAGGTTAGTGTATACAATTTGTATACAGTTGACTTTGATTATAGCTATACCTTTACCTTTACCTCATACAAGCATACAAGCATACAAGCATACAATTTGTATAGCTATGCTTATAGTTATACCTTTACCTGTCTCTTTACCTGTCTCTTTACCTTTACCTTTACCTATACCTTTCCCTCTACCTGTCTTTTATTTTATACTCCCCCAAACTATTGATTTTATTGAAAACTGACAATTTTTGTCAAAACTTGTATCATTTTTCATACTTTTGAGGTTTAAGCTGTTGAATTTAAAAGGGTTAAGGTGTGTATGATTTTTTAGACACAGCTGACAAAATTTGTCAAAAGGTTGGAGAGGGTTGATTTTATTGGGGTTTGTAGGCGCAGTGTATTAAAAAACATACACAAGACTGACAAAATTTGTCATCGTATACAAAAGCTGTGCCGTTCCCGGGAATGGGCTGGAAAGGGCTATGGATATTGAATCTACGATTATTTTTGGGTTGGAATTGGGATTTGGCACAGGGCTTGCAAATTAAAAAGGCAAGAAGGAAAAAGGCAATCAAGAAATAATCGTAGATT
>Ga0209342_10003054_pt1 | contig 17736 bp, 12 predicted proteins | sample RifCSP16_2_FD_184023 | JGI IMG/M metagenome (GOLD analysis project Ga0209342, IMG submission 184023) | Soil microbial communities from Rifle, Colorado - Rifle CSP2_sed 16_2 (SPAdes) (version 2) | ecosystem: Environmental > Terrestrial > Deep subsurface > Rock core/Sediment | place: Rifle... | reverse complement strand
AAAAGATCTTTGCGGAAGCAAATTTAGACTGCATACCGGACGCTGGAGAACTGGATCGCCGCCTAGCAGACCTGTGGGCAGAACTGCGAACGGTTGATCAATTAAACCGAGAAGGGTTTACCAATATTCAAAAGCACGGTTCACACTACGATTTTGACGCGATTCTCGAAAATGCGCTTTACGCTATTCAGGTGGTCAGGGTCAACAAGGAGTTTCATGTCCCAGAACCGTATGGAAATCCGGCAAGGATTCGCGACGAAGTTCGCGAGGGCGTATTACTGTATGATGATATTCGACTTCCCAGCATACAGAATATCCTTTGGGAAAGGGTAAAGGATAAGGATTCCGATTTTGCTAAACTTGCCGATCATCGCCTTCGGCATAGGCTGGTGATGGTTACTTCCGACTCTGAATTGGACGATCGTATCCTGTGCTATTATGTGTGCCAATGCTTGGCAGAGTTCTTTAGCTGTCCGGAAATACGTTATATTGACGAGATAAGCTGGTTGCCCAATCTGGGAAATGGCGTTTTATTGGTTCGTATACATGATGGGGCGCAGTGTCTTGTGGATTGGAGTGATAGGAACTTCTTGCTTGAGGAACCCCGCCAGTGTAACTGGCGCGAAGTAAGCTTAAGCGGCTACCTTCCACCTCCAGATTGGTAGATGCTATACGCAGTTAGCCTTCTTGAGGCATAGGATGCCTGAAAGAGAAACCCGCTTTCTTTGCTGGTTTGACAGGAAAGCGGGTTTCTCATACCAGGGTGTTATTTATTTCGCGGCCTTAATTCGGGCTGAAGCCTTTGTCGTCCTGTCCTCCCGGTTTGGCAGGGATAGGCGCAGCGAGTTCTGGGCTATTGATCGGCGGCTTGAGCGCCGGGCGCGGCTTGAGGCTCTCCAACAGCCGGGATACCAGCGCCCCAAGAGCCGGCCGCGCCGCCGAGGGCGAGGCAGCCGCCCGGGCCTCCGGCGCGGCAAACAGGTGCGGCCCGGCCAGCGCGAAAGTGCCGATCAGGCAGACGCGCGTAACCCACACGACGCCGGCAATGAACACTGGCACGTAGGTCAGCAGTTCCTCCCGGCTCACGAGTGAGGCGCGGCTCACCTGCTCTAGCATCATGATCGAAATTGCCCACCACGTCATCACCGCGTTCGCCGCCGCCCCCAGGAACCACGCACCGGTCAGGTACCAGACCTCGGCGCGCGCCTGCTGGGGGTACGGCGTGAACAGGCGCGCCAGTCCGGCAAAGTCAATCACGCAGAAGGCGAAAGCCAGCAACGTCGCCCACCCCAAGCCGAGCAAGCGGACATCGCCGATCAGGTCGGCGAGCGCGAACTCGGTCGTGCTAAAATTGAAGAGCTCAAAGGCCGCCAAACCGGCAATCAGGAGCGCGCCGAACATCCAGCCGCGATTGATGTTCACGTCACGCGACACAGATAACCACGATTGGCCGAGCCATTCAGTCATCCTGATCTGGGGCCGCGCCTGATCAGGTGAACTTAGCCTTGTCGTCACAGGACACCTCCTTTCACCATTTCACCAGTACTTATCCAACCGTGAGAACCACCTACTCTTTTGTCATAATTATATCTGCCTGTGAAAATTATGTCAATACGATTTTTCTTATAAATGGCGGCGTTCCATAGCGAATGGCTATATATTCTGTAAGTCAATGATTCTTCTGCTCGTCGCTCTGAGTCTGCTCTTCAGCGCTTGCACTGTGAGCGTGGTCCAGCCTGCCGCCACCCCCAAGCCCCGGTCGGGCGGAGTCATCTCCGGCCTGGCGCTGGTCGAGAGCGTCGAAATAATGATGCTGGAATCGTTCCCGGTGCAAGTGCGCGTCGTGGCAAAGGGCAATTTGCCCGACGGTTGCACGAAGATTGACCAGATCATCCAGGCGCGCCAGGAGAACACCTTCGAGATCAAAATCACTACCACGCGCCCAGCAGACGCCGTCTGCACGCTGGCGCTTGTCCCGTTTGAAGAAAACGTCGCTCTCGACGTAGTTGGCCTGAAGGCCGGCGTATACCTTGTGACCGTCAACGGCGTGAGCAACAGCTTTGAATTGAGCACAGACAACCTGTTGCCTAAGTAACCGTCAGGTGGAATAATTACCCCCCATCTGTTGACCTATGCCTTCTACGACCTCCATCATCCGCCAGCGTCAGCAGCGCCGCGAGCAGGCCCGCAAAGGGACGCGCCGGGCGTGGCGCATCGCCGTGGGCGCGGGGACGGCGACAGCCGCCGCAGTAGTTCTGTTCCTCATCGCCGTCGTCGGCGCGCTGGCCATCGCGTACGCCTACTTCACGCGCGATCTGCCCTCCGCCGAAGCGCTGCAGGCCGCGTTCAGTTCCGAGAACGGCGAGTTCTTCCAGACCACGCGCATCTACGACCGCACCGGAGAGCGCCTCATCTACGAGGTGATTGACCCGCGCGGCGGCGACCGGCAGTACATCGGCTACAATGCGCTCCCCTCCCACGTCGTCAGCGCGACGGTGGCGATTGAAGACAAGACCTTCTTCACCAACCCCGGCTACGATTTGCTCGGCATCGCGCGGGCGCTCATCTCCAATCTTCAGGGGCAGCCCATTCAGGGCGGCAGTTCCATCACCCAGCAATTGGTGAAAAACACGCTCATCCCCATCGAGCAGCGCGCCGAGCGCAGCTATGCGCGCAAGGTGCGCGAAATCCTGCTCGCCGCCGAGATCACGCGCCGCTACTCCAAAGAACAAATCCTGGAGTGGTATCTCAACACCAATTTCTACGGCAACCTGGCCTACGGCGTGGACGCGGGCGCGCTCGTCTACTTCGGCAAGCACGCCGACCGGCTCACGCTCGCCGAAGCCGCGCTGCTCGCCGCCATCCCCAACGCACCGGGCCTCAACCCGATTGACGCGCCGGACGAAGCCAGAGCCAGGCAAAGCGTGGTGCTCGACGTGATGGCGCGCGAGGGCCTGATCACGCCGGCGCAGGCCGAGGCCGCGAAGAAAGAGCCGCTGACCATCCAGCTGCCCGTCAAGCGCTTCAACATCCTCGCGCCGCACTTTTCGATCTACGTGCGTCAGCAACTGGTGGAAATGTTCGGCGAGGATCTGGTGAACCGGGGCGGGTTGAAGGTGATCACGACGCTCGACCTGGATTTGCAGGGCCAGGCGGAGTGCGTGGCCCGGACGCAGGTCAAGCGGTTGAGCGGCGGCGACCCGAATATCGTCATACCTCCAGAGCTGCTCCCCTCTCCCGGCGGGGGAAGGGCCGGGGGTGAGGGCTGCGTGGCGGCCGCCTACCTCCTGCCCTTGCGCGAATCCGACGCGGGCCAGGACCATCATGTGACAAACGCCTCCGTCGTCGCCATCCGCCCTCAAACCGGCGAAATCCTGGCGCTGGTCGGTTCGGTGGATTACTGGAACCCGGACATTTCCGGCAGCTTCAACGTCGCGTTAGATGGGCTGCGCCAGCCGGGATCGTCATTCAAGCCCTACACCTATCTCACCGCGTTCAGCAAGGGCTACACGCCCGCGACGATGCTGCTCGACACGCAAAGCGCTGCGCAGTTTCCCCTGCCGGACGGCGCGACCTACGCGCCCGAAAACTACGACCGCAAATTTCACGGCCCGGTGAGCATGCGCGTCGCGCTCGCGCGCAGTTACAACATCCCGGCGGTGCAGACCATCAATCTCGTCGGCGTGGACAACGTGATTCGCCTCGCGCACCGCCTCGGCATCAACAGCCTCGAACTCGGCCAGTACGGCCCAGCGCTCACGCTCGGCGGCGGCGAAGTCACACTGCTCGACCACACCTACGCCTACGGCGTGCTCGCCAACAGGGGCGTGATGGCCGGTCAGCCCGTGCCGCCGGAGGACCAGCGCCCCGGCTACCGTACGCTCGACCCGGCGAGCATCCTGCGCGTCGAGAACCGGGACGGACAGATCCTGTATCAGTTCGACACGCCGCAGACGCAGCCCATCCTCAGCCCCGACCTCGCCTACCTCATCAACAACGTGCTCTCCGACAACGAGGCGCGCCTGGCCGCCTTCGGGCGCGGCAACCCGCTTGAGCTCGAAGACCGCCCCGCCGCCGCGAAAACCGGCACGACCGACGACTTCCGCGACAACTGGACGATGGGCTACGTGCCGCAACTGGCGCTCGGCGTGTGGGTGGGGAACTCGGACAACTCGCCGATGAAAGCGGTGACCGGCCTCACCGGGGCCGCGCCCATCTGGCGCGCGGTGATGACCTACGCCGCGCGCGCGCGCGACCTGCCCCCGGAGGGATGGCCGGCGCCCCCCGGCATCCTCACTGGCAAAGTCTGCGACCCCTCCGGGTTGCTGCCGACCTCGCATTGCCAGCGCACCCGTGAGGAAGTGTTCATCCGTGGGACCGAGCCGACCACGCCCGACAACATCTGGCAGACGGTCGCCGTCAACCGGGAAACGGGCAAACGCGCCACCGTCTGTACCCCGCCTGAACTGGTGGAAGAGCGCGTGTACGAGATTCTCCCGGCCGAGGCCGCCGACTGGGTGCGCGATGTCAACCTGCCCCAGCCGCCGAGCGAGTACGACCCCATCGGCAGTTCATGCCTGCCGGTGGGCAACGCGGCCATCCTCTCGCCGCAGCCCTTTGCGTACCTTCACGGCGTCGTCGAAATCACCGGCACGGCCAAGGGCGACAACTACGCCTTCTTTCGCGTGCAATATGGGCCGGGGTTATACCCACAAACGTGGACGCAGATTGAAGGTGATCGGGGCGAGCAGATCGAGAACGGGCTGCTGCAAACCTGGAACACCGCCGGGTTGGACGGCCTGTACTCGCTGCAACTTGTCGTCGTGAAGAACGACCCGGAGGGCGGCCCGTTTCAATTTGACACTTCGACGATTCAAGTCACCGTAGATAACCAGCCGCCGACAGTAAATTTGCTCGCCCCCGCGCCCAACGAAGAATTTGAGGTGGGCAGGGATGAGTCAGTCATCATCCAGCCGCAAGTGCAGGACAATCTCTCCATCGCGCGCGTGGCGTTCTTCATTGACGGCGCCTCAACCGAATCGGCCACCGTGCCGCCGTACTCCACGCGCTGGAAAATCACGAGCACGGCGCGGGGGACGCACACGCTCTGGGTCCGCGCCTACGACGCGGCGGGGAATTACACGGACAGCGAGAAGGTGACGATTACGGTGAAGTAGCGGATGGCCTACATTTTTGGCGCAGGCGACGAAGTCGGAGAGGCAAGATGCTTGCTTGGGAGTACCGTCCGCCACAAACAAACCCGCCCACCTAGTCCCAGTGCTTGTCTGGGCAGGTCGCCATGCGGCGACTTTTCGGTGGGCGGGAAAATCGAAAAAACTGATTTTTCAGTACCCTCAATATACGTCAGAAAACCTTGACCCGTCAAGCCCCATTTTGTCTCGCAGACTGCGGGCGTCGCCAGTGCGGATTCCGTTTCTTCTTTTGGAGTCTCGACTTGGGTGAGCCGCCCCATGTTCATATTGAAGGTCACGGTGGCAAAGCCAAGTTCTGACTGTCGCCTGTTGAACTTGCATTGTCCAAAGGCTATAATGAGCGTGAATTCGACAAGATTCGGCTTCTGTCTTTCCTCGCCCCTTAGAGAGTGTCCTCAAACGCTCCCCAGCCGCGTCCTCGCGGCGGGGAACGTCCGCGAGGACGCGGACTTTGAGCGAGTTTGAGGACACTTTCTTAGAGACCGCCATGAGCGCTGACTTACAGCCTGAGGCCAGCACCCGCCTGCAAGGCCGTGCGCTCCTCCTCGCCCGGCTTGCCTGGTCCCTGTGGGCGCTCTCCGTAGCGCTCGTCGCGCTCCGATTGCTTCTTCAGTACCTGAACGATCCCGCCTCGTTTTTAGGCAACCTCTTCAAAGTCCTATCCTTGGCGTTTGCGACGGTGGGGGCGCTGATTGCCTCGCGCCGCCCTGAGAATCCCGTCGGCTGGATTTTCGGGGCTGGAGGACTCCTGATCGCACTGTCTGACTTCGCAGAGCAATACGCGGTCTACGCGCTCGTCACCAAGCCGGGCGCGCTCTCAGGCGGTGTGATGATGGCGTGGATTAGGCTGTGGGCCAGCAGTTTTAGCTTCTCCCTCATGTTTACGTTCACGCTCTTGCTTTTCCCCAATGGTCGGCTGCTATCTCAGCGCTGGCGGCCCGTGATGTGGCTCGCCATTGGAGCAACGGGGTTGGCGACCATTACGGCAGCGCTCCAACCAGGCCCCTTTAGGCTTATTCCATCCATCCATAACCCGCTTGGCATCGAGGGTGCTGCTGGTCTGTGGGTGCAGATTATCGTCGGCGTTCTCATTCTGGCAGCGGTGGGAGCCTCCGCAATTTCCCTGATCCTGCGCTTCCGCCGTGCGGGGGGGGAGGAACGACAGCAACTCAAGTGGGTCGCCTACGCGGCCGCCCTCCTCATCCTCTTCACCATCGTCGCCGTACCCATCGCAAGCCTCCTGCCTCAATACCAACGCGCTGTGGACGCGGCGGAAGTCCCTGTCTTTGTTGCCCTGCCCATCGCCGTGGGCATCGCCATCCTCAAGTACCGCCTGTATGACATTGATCTGCTTATTAACCGCTCGCTGGTCTACGGCGCGCTCACCATTCTGCTAGCCGCCCTCTTCGGCGTCAGCCTGATGGCGATCTCGCAGGTCTTTCAGAATTTCGCGGGCGGGCCGCTGGTAGCGGTGGCCGTGTCCGCGGGGGCGTTTGGAATAATCTTCCAGCCCGCCCGCCGCCGCTTGCAGCGTTTCGTGGATCAGCGTTTCTATAACATCCAGATTGATTACCAGAAGACGCCTCCCAACCTCTCCGCCTCGACCAGCGCGACCCAGGTGCTCAAGCAAACCCGCTTTGGCGCGTACGCCGACCTCGCCCTGATCGGGCGCGGCGGGATGGCCGAAATCTACAAGGCCACGCATCCCACGCTCGGCCTACCGGTCGCCATCAAACTCCTCCCCGCAACCCTCGCCGCCGACCCCGACTTCCGCCGCCGCTTCACCCGCGAGGCGCAGGTCATCTCGCAGCTTGAGCACCCCAACATTGTCCGCGTCTTCGACTACGGTGAAGAAGGCGGAACACATTACATGGTGATGGAGTATCTCGGCGGGAAGGACGTAGGCGCGTATCTGCGTGAACGCAGACGGCTTGCGCTGGCCGAAGCCTTGCCCATCATTCACAATATCGCCAGCGCGTTGGACTACGCTCACGCGCAAGGACTGGTGCATCGGGACATCAAGCCGTCCAACGTCATGCTCGACCCGATGACTGTAAGGGCAGGCCTTGCGCCTGCCCCAGTGGGGGCGGACGTAAAGCCCGCCCCTACCTACCGCGCCGTCCTCACCGACTTCGGCATTTCCAAGATCCTCGGCGGCCATACGGCGATGACTCGCACCGGGATGCTGGGCACGTTTGACTACATCGCCCCGGAGCAAATCCAGGCTTCCGCGAACGTGGATGGCAGAGCGGATGTGTACTCCTTCGGCGTGATGGTCTATCAAATGCTGACGGGCGAACTGCCATTCAAGCACAGCAACGTCGGCGCGCTGCTTCTCGCCCACCTCAACCAGCCGCCGCCCGACCCGCGCGAGGTTGTGCCCGACCTGCCGGGCGACGCCGCTCACGCCATCCGCCGCGCGATGGCGAAAAACCCGGACGAGCGGTATGCGACGGCGGGTGAATTTGGGGCGGCGCTCGGCCTACTGTAAGGCAGAAAGCGAGGCAAAATGATCAAAACCGACAGCACCATCATCGCCGATCTGCGCCACATTGCCCGCACGCGTCAAGAGGTAGAGCTTCTGAACGTGTATAAGGGGATACCGATTTTGTATAAGGCCGCCGTCGAGAAAGTCGGGAATGACCGGGCGGTCGTGCGCTTTCAACAGCCGGAAGCGGTCTGCCTGACGCTGGAGAACAAGACGACGATCTTGACCGATTTGCTGGCCGGGCCGGTCAACGCGGCCGTGCTCTCGGTTGACCTCGCCGCCGGGAGCGCGGCGCTGGGAGAATTCCATTACGCCCACGCCAAGGTTGGCGACCGGATGACGCTGCGCGTCGCGCCCCACGACGCGGTGGAAGTGACGATCCAGAGCGGCCAACAGCGCGTGACGGGGTCTCTGGCCGACCTGTCCATGACAGGCATCGGGGTTTACATCTCACCGCCCGACGAGGCGACCGCGCTCCGCCGCAAATCCGTCGTCCAGATCACGCTGAAACTGGAGGCCGCGCTGCTCGACCTGTCGGGGACCGTCCATTACGTAAAGAGCAGGGCGAATGCCAGCCGGGTGGGCCTCACCCTGGTGCAGACTCCACAAGCCCGCACGATCGTTCAATACATTCACAAGCGGCAGGAGGAGATTTTGCGTGAACTGCATACGCTGTATCAGGCCTCCGTTGGGAGCGGACCATAAATCACAACGGCTACTCCTTTTGAGCGAGGCGCGACTCCTCCAGCGCCATCTCGATGAACAGCGCCGACGACCAGCCGAAAATCGAAGCGGCCTTGGGCGGAACCTCACCCGTTTCCGGGTGATAATACTCATAGATATCGTCTTCCTGCATCATCATCGCCAGCGTGCGGCGGCGCAGTTCGCGGGCAAGGTCGGGATAGCCTGCCCGCTGTAAGCCATCCACGAGCAGATAATTCACATTCACCCACGTGGGGCCGCGCCACATCGTCTGCGGATCGTACTTCGGGTCGTCGCGGGCGACGGTGGGCACGGGATAGCGCGTCCAGAACTGCCGCTCGTCGGCCAGGTGCGCCGTCAGGCGCGCGGCAATCTCGGGCGGCATCCGCCCCGTGATCAGCGGGAACAGGTTGAACGGCGTGCGGACGCGCACCAGCGCCCGCGTCCCGTCGGTGGGTCGTCTGGCCCAGAACAGCCCGGCGGCCTCGTCCCACATCTGCTTGACCATGCGGCGCGCCATGGCCTCGGCGCGCCGCGCCCAGAGCTCGGCAAAAAACGCTTCCCCGATGGCGGCGGCGATCTTCGCCAGAGATTCCTGCTGCAGGCACAGGTACGTGTTCAGGTCCGGAGATTCGACCGGCACGCCGTCGTCCCACAGGGGGCTGTCGTCCAGCCCAGACGAATACGGATGCTGATACTCGCACAACCCGTTCCGGTCCACGTCGTTCTTCTCGAACCACCAGTTGTTCCAGCGCACCACCGGTTCGTAGATCTCGTCGAGGAACTCTCGGTCGCCATCGGTTTCGTACAGTTTCCACGCCGCCCAGCCGACGAGCGGCGGCTTGGTCACATCGGCCTCCACCGGGAAGGTGAGGCGCGTGACCGTGCCCTCGTCGTGGACCGCGTCCGGGATCATGCCATCTTCCCGCTGGTGGTCGAGCACGATGCGGATTTGGTCCTGCGCCAGTTTCATGTCCACGTGGCGGTAGGCCAGCGCGTGGAAATAGGCGTCCCACTGCCACACGCCGACGTAGTGCATCTTGGAGGGCGTCATCGCCTCGCGCGTAGTATAGAAGCGCGAGGAGATCAACCCGGCGCGCATGATCCACCAAGCGTAATAATACTGGCGCCGGTAGGCGCCGGCGACTTCCGGCGCGGCGGCGAACCACTCATGCCAGCGCCGAGCCGCCGCCTCGAGCGCCGCCTGCGGGTTTGGAACCCAGCGATTGAAGCCGAGGCGGGGGGTGATGTTGAGCAACAGCGCCGCCCCGCCGCCCGAATCAAAAACCAAACGGACTTGCTGATTCGCAGCGTCAATCGGCGCGACGCGGTTTTCGAGCAGCCGCGCGTTCGTGGTATAGGCCAGATTGCGGCGGATGTCCCCCGTCAGGCGGAGGACCCCCCCGCGCCGGTCGGTCTGCGCCCGGTCGAGGTTGGCCCGGAACGTCATCCCGCATGGGCCGGGGGGAAGGGCGACGAGCAGAGTCTCAGAGTCCACGAAGGTGAGCGTGAAGGTCCCCAGGGGCGTCTGGCAATCTACCCGGTGCGGGTACGTCGTCAGCTCAAAATCCAGCGGGCGTCCCTCGCCGTCGGTGAAATGCCACTCGTCAATGAGCGGCGGACGCCGGCGGTAACCGCTCAACTGTCCTTCGCGTTTGAACCACCGCTCGGCCAGCCGCACGGCCAGGTAATCGTCGGCGCGAAAGACCATCAACCGCGAACCGCGCTCGCTGAACGGAATCTGGCGCAGGTTGATGCGGTTCCTCAGGAGGGTGAGATAGGGCGAGTCAAATGGCATGGTCTTCACCAAAACAATCAGCCAGCAGGGTTTGCAGGCGGCGCTCCAGCATCGCGTAAGAATAATGTCGTTTCGCCAACCGATAATTCTGATCGGCCATCGCCTGCGCCTCGGAGGGGGCTTCCAGCACGCGCCGGACCTGACGGACCGTCGAGTCAGTGATGAAGCCGTCGAACTCAATCACGCGGAAGCCCTTGGGCTTGATATCCACATCGAAGATGGAGTAGTTGTTGACGACGATGGGCCGCCGGAAGTAGACGGCTTCCAGGAAGGCGTTGCCGAAGCCTTCGATGCTCGACGGATAGGTCACGACATCGGCGTGCGGGTAGACGTCCCAGAGCGTATAGACTTTGCGCCCCTCCGCGGTCAAACCCCGCCGGTCTTGAATGAGGTCGGAGACGAAGTTCACCGGCACATTCAGCAGGGCGGCGAAATCACGCACGCGCCGCTCGTAAGCATCGCCCTCGTCGCCCGAGGCGTGCGAGACCACCAACCGCGCCTTCAGCCCGGCCCGCTTGACGAGTTCGATGGCGTGCTCGATGCCCTTGCGCTGGACGACGCGCGTCGGCTGCAGAAACAAAAACTCGTCGGACGCGATGCCCAGGGCCGCGCGCACGTCGCGGGTGTACTCATCCGGCGGGGCGGGCGGCTGGTCGAAGTCCATCACGTTCGGAATAATCATCGCCGAGATGCCGGTGCGTAGGCTCAACTGGTTGGCCGCCAGCGAATTGATGACGACGTGGCGGATGGAGGGCAGGTTGGGCGGGAAGGCCGTGTTCAAGTAATCGGCCACGCAATTGACTAGAAATCGCTGGCGTTCCCAGTAGAAGTCGTGATGGTGGGCGATAGTCGGGAAACCGGTCTCGACGATGAATTCGGTCAGGGCCAGCCCCAGCGGGATATTCATCGGAATGGCGAGCGCGTTCTGGACCACCAGCGCGTCAATCTCAAAATCCCGAACGAACGCGTACAGTTGCTCCTTGAGGTGCTCGCGGAACTCGTGGATGCGCTGGGTGAGGCGCGGCGGACGGATATAGTGGTAGAAGGCCGGGGTGTGGATGGGGTAAATCTGCGGGTTGGCGAATTCGAGCAAGTCATCCGCGCCCCACTCATTGTCAAAGGCTGACGTCCCAATGGCGGCAATGACCGGGTGCCCAAAGGAGGCCTCTGGCACGACGCGGTTCCGCTCGCGCGCCCAATCCGACTGACCTGAAAAGTAGAAACAGGTGTGGCCGAGGCGTTCCAGCACGGTCGCCCACTTTTCAGTTTCGAGCGAGACGCCGTCTGTCCCGGCAAAACGAGTGGAGACGAAACCGAGGCGGCGGCCAGCCAGGCGAGATGAAGCGGTGGTCATGTAGGGTTTGCCATCCTTTGCGTCCGTTTCTGAGTCAACCACAACACCTGGTACGGGCGCAGGCGCAGGGGCGATTTGCGCCGGGGATTGAACTGCCGGCCGGTGATCAAGTTTACCAGCCACCCGCCCGCGGGTGCCGGACCGAAGGCATCCTCAAAGTCTACCTCCACTGATTGCGCCTGGTTTGAAATATTCAGCAGACATAGCGCGCGGTCACCGCCGTCGGGCGAGAGGCGAAGGAGGGCGAAGACGGTCTCGCCGCAATCTAACACGCGCTGGCTGCCGTGCGGGTGAAAGGCGGGCGAAGCCGCGCGGGCTTTCAGCAGTCGCACATACCGGCTGAAGACTCTGCGCCGCAGGGAGTTCGGATCGGCCAATTCACGTTCCAACTCGGCGCGCTCAAGTTTCTGCCGGTTGATGGTGCGATTGCGCCCGGTCTGCCGGGCCCCCTCCGGCCAGCCGCGCGAGCCGAACAGGCTGTGGAAGTATATCCCCGGCACGCCGATCAAGGAAAGCATGATGGCCTGCGCGGCGATGAAACGGTCAATTTGCGTTTCAACCGGTTCGCCGCCGTTGGGATTGGACAGCGCGTCGAAGTAGTTGATGTTCAACTCATAGGGGCTTTGCGCGCCGTCTGGGTTGTGTTTGTATGAGACGAGGCCGCTATGAGCGAGCGCCTGCTGCACCAGCGCGTCAATATCGCTCGGGGGCAAGATGCCGCGCACGGGGTTGAGGCCAATGCCGTCGTGCGAGGCCAGGAAGTTGAAAAACGTCGTGCGCTGAGAGGGGAACGCCAGCCCGGCGGCCCACGCGGAGAGGCTGCGCGCGCTGCCCGTGCGGAAGGTGTGCAGGGCGAGCGGCGGCAGGGCAAAGTTGTAGACCAATTGCGCTTCATTAGTCCCATCGCCGAAATACGAAACGTTGTCCGCGTGCGGCACGTTGGTCTCGGTGATGAGCAGGACGTGCGGCGCGACTTCGTCCAGCACCGCGCGGAACAGCTGAATGACGCGATGCGTTTGCGGCAGATGAATGCAGGGCGTGCCGATCTCTTTCCACAGATAGGCGATCGCATCCAGCCGGATGAACTCCGCGCCGCGAGAAACGTAGAACAGCAAAACGTCAATGATCTCCAGCAGGGCATTGGGGTTACGGTAGTTCAAGTCAATCTGATCGTCGCTAAAGGTGGTCCAGACCGCCTTTTCGCCGGAGGGCGTGGTGAACCGCGTGAGCAGCGGCAGCGCACGCGGGCGGACCACCTGTGACAGGTCTGGCGCGCCCTCCACGGCGATGAAGTAGTCCCGATACTGCGGGTCATGGCGCAGGAACGCTTGAAACCACGCGCTGTGCGCCGAGATGTGATTCACGACGGCGTCGAACATCAGCCGGAAACGGCGGCCCATGTGGGCTACGTCGTCCCACGTCCCCAGCGCCGGGTCCACCGCGCGATAGTCGGTGACCGAGAAGCCGTCGTCCGAAGTCCACGGGTAAAACGGCAGGAGGTGAATGCCGGCGACCCACCCGGCGAGATGCCTTTCGCAGAAATCGGCCAGCGTGCGCAGCGGCGGCATCTCCGGTTCACGTACCTGATCGCCGTAGGTGATCAAGATAGAGTCGCGTTGCGTCAGACCATCTCTGATGGAAGGTGATGGGAATGAACGGTAGCGGTCAAGCAAGGCGCGCAACCGCTCAAATGCCGCGCGGCCCACGTCCTCGCCGTAGAGCGCCGCGAGATGCGCCAGCATTTCCGATCTTTCGTCAACCATAAGCCACGAACTCTAGCGCCAGCGCCGCCGACCACGAGAAGTCCGTCGAGCCGCAGCCAGAGCCATCGCGTGGATCATAGTATTCGCGAAAGCCGGAACGGGCCATCAGTTCCAGTGAGTCGCGGCGAAGCGTTTCGGCCAGCGTGTCAAAACCGTGGCGGCGCAAACCATCGGCTAAAAGCCAGTTAAGCATGATCCACACCGGCCCACGCCAGTAGCGGCGCGCTTCCCACGCCGGTTCGGTCTTGCTGGCAGTCGTGAGGGAGAAATGCATCGCTCGCTCCGGCGCGTACTCGGCCGGGTTAAGCCAGTGCTCGTGAATGAGCCGCTGCACCTTCGCCTCGTCAGGCAGGTCGGCGTAAAGCGGCATGAAGGTCATGGCCGTGTTCACGAGGATCGGCTTCCCAGTCCGCACATCATAATCGAAATACAGGCCGCGCGCCTCGTCCCAAAAGCGCGCGTCGAAACTGGCGCGCATCTTCTCCAGCCAGCCGTCTATCTCCGCCGTCGGTTCGCCCAATTCCTCCGCCAGCGCGCGCAAGTCCTCATCGGCCCGATACAGGATGGAGTTGAACAGCAGGTCTTGAACGAGGAATGGAGATCTGGCGAGCAAGGCCTGTGGGTCATAGCGGCTGCGGCGGAATACGTCAATCAGATGAATGAAGCGGTCGTAGTCGGCGCGATGAGGGCGTTCGGCGGCGTTGACGTGCGTGGTGTCACGGCGGCGATAGGACGGCAGGTCGGCGGGCGTGATCGCCGACAGCGCGTTCAGCCAGCGCGGCGAGTCGTCGGTGCCGGATTCCCACGGATGGACGATACAGACGAGTCCGCTGCCATCCGCGTCGCGGGCTGTGTGCAGCCAGCGATGCCAGCGCAGCAGCGCCGGATAAACTTCGCGCACAAAGCCGGGGATGGGCCGGCGACTGTGAAGGAGGCGGACCACGGCGGCAAGCAAAGGGGGTTGGGTGATGCCAGAGGTGGGGATGGCGGGCGCGTGCGGACTGCTCGTAATCTGCCAGAAGTCCGGATCGGGGAAGTAATCGGAAGGGCCAGTATGATAGACCACGTGCGGGATCAGGCCGTCGCGCCACTGGCCGCCGACGAGCGAACGGATTTCGGTCAGTGCGCGCGGCAGGTCAAAGTGCGAGAGGCCCAGCGCAATCACCGCCGAATCCCAGTTCCATTGATGCGGATACTGGCGCGGGCCGGGCTTGGTGAATACCCCGGCGTCGTTCTCGCGCAGAGCAGCCTGGGCGCGGGGAATGAGGTCCGAAAATTCCATCACTCAATCGCCAGGCCGCTCTCCCGATCCATCCACCGAATCTTGTCGGCGGCAAGTTTCAGCCAGATAGGCTGGCCGGGTTGAAAAGCGGCGTCGGCGTGCGTATTCACTTTCACGCGCTCGTCGCCCACCTGCACGGTGAGCAGGTTGTGCGAGCCAAGCGGCTCGACGACGAGCACCGCGCCGGAGAGCGCGCCCTCCAGCCGGGAGGCGCTGGCCTCGATGTTCTCGGCGCGGATGCCCAACTGCACCCTCGCGCCCGGCTTCGCCCGCAGAAGGGCTTGCACGGCGGCGGGCGGATGGAAGCGAGCTCCCCCGGCGGTGACGGTGAGGCCGTCGCCGTCGGCCGAGACCTGTCCGGCGAGGAAGTTCATCGGCGGGTTGCCGATGAAACCGCCCACGAAATCGCTGGCCGGGAAATCATACACTTTAAGCGGGGTATGGCACTGCAAAATCGCGCCCTCTTTCATCACCGCGATCCGGTCGCCGAGGCTCAGCGCCTCCACCTGATCGTGCGTGACGTACACCACCGTGCTCTTCACTTCTTTGAGCAGCCGCTTGAGTTCGGCGCGCATCTCCAGGCGCAGGAGCGCGTCGAGGTTGCTCAGCGGCTCGTCCATCAACAACACCTCGGCCTGCACGGCGATGGCGCGCGCCACGGCCACGCGCTGGCGCTGACCGCCGGAGAGCTGGGCCGGGTAACGCTGGAACAGCTCGGCGATTTGCAGCAACTCCGCCGCCGACTGCGCGCGCTCTTTCACCTCGGCGTCGGGGAGGCGCTGCATGCGCAGGCCGAAGGCGATGTTTTCGTACACGGTGAGGTGTGGAAAGACGGCGTAACTCTGGAAAACCATCGCAATGCGGCGCTGGCGCGGCGGGAGGTCGGTCACGTCCTGCCCGCCGATGAAGATGCGCCCCGCGTCAATCTGCTCCAACCCGGCGATGCCGCGCAGGAGCGTGGTTTTGCCGCAGCCCGAAGGGCCGAGCAGCACCATGAACTCGCGGTCGTGGATGGTCAGGCTCACGTCGCGTGTGGCGACGGTCTTGCCGAACGTCTTGTGGATGTTTTCGAGTCGGATTTCGGCCATTATTTTGTCACCCTTCCCCACAACGTAAACAGGTAGCGGCGGATAAAGAGCATGAAGATGAGGGACGGGGCAAGCATGAAGAACCCGCCCGCGAAGCGATAAGGCAAGGGCGACACGTCGAGCACGGTGAGCACCAGCGCCGGGAGCGTGCGGTTGCGCACCGTGAGGATGACGGCCGCAAAGACCTCGTTCCACGAAAGGACGAACGTGAACAGCGTGGCGGCGGCCAGACCCGGCAGGGCCAGGGGCAACGCCACGCGCAGAAACGCCTGTATGGGGTTGCATCCCAACGTCATCGCCGCTTCTTCCAGGTCACGGGGCACGCTGGCGAACACGCTGCTCGTGATGAGGATCGTGAACGGCAGGGCCAGCGCAGTGTGCATCAGCGCCAGGCTGTATACCGAGTCGTACATATCCCACCGGATGAACGTCACGGCCAACGGGATGGAGAGGATGACGATGGGAAAGGCGCGGGTGGAGACGACGAGCAGGCGGAACGAGTCGCGCCCCGGAAAGATGAAGCGGGCCACCGCATACCCCGCCGGAGCGCCGATGAGCGTGGAGAGCGCGAGCGTGATTAGCGCGACGACGATGCTGGAACGGACGGACGCGGCCACGCCCGCCGACTTCAAAAAGAAGAGCATGGTCTCGGTGGAGAACGGCGCGGGAAAAAATGGCCGGGGATACTGGTAGACCGCCAACTGCGGGCTGAAGGCGGCGACGCCGATGAGATAGATGGGGACGAGCACCCACAGGGCGACGAGCACGGCCAGAGCGTAAGTGAGCGCGCGGCCCAGCACGCGCAGAGTGGCGGCAGAGGGCTTCATAGCGATTGCTCCTCCGGCGTGCGCAACCCCCACAGGTACAGGGCGGTGCTGGCGATGGACAACACCATGATCAGCGCCGCGAACGCCGCTGCGACGTTTGGGTTGCGGTAACTCCCATACCAGCGGTAAGCCTCGGCGGCCAGCAGGGTGAGGCCTCGCCCGGCCACGGCCAGTGCGACTGCGAACACCTGAAAGGCGAGAATCGTGCGCAGGATGAGAGCCACCTGCAGGCTGGGGCGCAGGAGGGGGAGGATCACCCGCCACACCTTATCCCACAGCGTCGCGCCGAACACGTCGGCAGCCTCCAGAAATTCGTGCGGGATGGATTGCAACCCGGCGACGAGGATGACCATGATGATCGAGGTGGCACGCCAGGCCTCGGCCAGCACCACCGCGAACAACAGCCAGCCCGTGTTCTGATAACTGAGGTAGATGAACGGCTTGTCCAGCACGCCCAGTCCGGTGAGCACGGTATTGAGGTAGCCGCGGTCGGTGAAGATGGCGAACCACACGATGCCCGCCGCCAGCTCCGAGATGCCCAGCGGGATGGCGTAGATATAGAGAAACAGGCCGGAGAACTTCAATTTGGCCTGCACCAGCAGGGCCATGATGAGGGCCAGCGCAAACTGCACCGGGATGAGGATGAGGATGAGCAGGAGCGTCGTGCGAAAGGCTGGCGCGAAGGCCACATCCCGCACCATCGTCTGAAAGTGCTTGAGCGTCCAGCCGCCGCCCTCGGCGCGGAAGGCCAGCGCGAAGGCCTCCACCATCGGGTACGCGAAGAAGATCAGCAGAAAGACTAACGATGGGAGAAGGAGAAGGTAAGGGGTGAGTTGCTGCCGGCGGTGTCGGGTCATGTTGACTTTCCCTTCTCATTACCTTACAGGCGTTTTGACCGCAATCCCTCTTCTTCTGCGCTTCATGAGGGCCGCCGACTTCTTCGTGCGCGGCGACCGCGTGTTCGCGGTCCTGCACGACCCGGCGTACGCGTTCGCGATCGACATGTGGTTCCTCGGCACCGTTCTGACCTACTGGTTGGAACTCCACGGCGTGCCCGTCCTCCACGCCGCCAGCGTCGAGGTCCCCGGTGGCGCGGTCGGCTTCGTCGCCGCCCACGGCGCGGGCAAGAGCACGCTGGTCGCGTCGTTCGTCGCGGCCGGCCACCGGCTGCTCGGCGACGACGTGCTGCCGCTCGAGCGGCGCGACGGCCGGACGTGGGCG
>Ga0209342_10003053_pt1 | contig 17737 bp, 37 predicted proteins | sample RifCSP16_2_FD_184023 | JGI IMG/M metagenome (GOLD analysis project Ga0209342, IMG submission 184023) | Soil microbial communities from Rifle, Colorado - Rifle CSP2_sed 16_2 (SPAdes) (version 2) | ecosystem: Environmental > Terrestrial > Deep subsurface > Rock core/Sediment | place: Rifle... | reverse complement strand
CGATGACTCGAATCGGCCTAAAGCGCCATTTCCTGCAGACACCTTCTTGTCCTTTGTAGGCATTCATCTTATTGCGACACCAAGCTCTAGCAGCTTTCCTAGTGCAAAACACTAGAGCGCGCGTAGGCTCACCATCATAAGAAATTATCTTAGTGCCATGCCAAATGCTGCCTAGTAACATTTTTTCGCCATCTGCCGATGATCGAAACTCGATGCCCCAAAGTTTCTCATGCCAGCGCATTCTTGCCTTCCTCCACAAACTTCTCCGGGCATGCCCTCCTGATTCGTGCGATGATAACCTCGAGCTGCAAGAACGCTTCCGCATGCGCCGATGGATGATAGCGGACGCGGATGCAATCATGGCCTGCCATCACAAGCTGAGTACGCAGCGGCTGGGGGAAGATGACCGAATGCGACTCGGGGTAAAGTGGGGTCATGCGAAAAGTCCTTGTTGTTCTGTGGTTGCCATTTTGAGATTCGCGCAGGCCTGTTCCCAGTAGGATTTTTTCAACTCCGCACCAATAAATCTCCGCCCCATTGTGATAGCGACGTAGCCCTCGGTGCCTATCCCCATGAATGGCGAATATACGAGGTCGCTTGGATTGCTCCAAAGCTCCATCGCGCGCCGCACGACTTCAAGCTGCAGCGGGGCAATGTGCCGCTCATCAGCGTGTTCACGCGCGCTGCGATGCTGGAGTGTGTCCGATGGGTTGATGTCCGACCAAACTGGCGAAGCAATCTTCTGCCACCTCTCGACCGGATAATCCTCCGGCGTGTGTGCGATGAAGGCCTCGTTCTCTCCAGGCTTTCGCATCGTCACAAGATAGTCAGCGATGCCCTGCCGACTCATACTCGAATCCTTTCGGAGTTGTTTCCACAATAGACCAAGCGCCTTCGTGCGTTGCATCGCCGTCACTGGATCTTTCCAGATGCAGACTTCAGAGTGATAGATCCATCCCTCATCTTCGTGCATCTTGATGAGTTCGCCACGAAAATCACGGATGCCAATGTAGCCATGCATCGTCTTTGAGGTCGGGAGGTTCATGCAGTGAAACGAGAGCAGCCTTCCGGGCCTAGTGACTCGTAAAAGATCGCGCACAAGGTATCGGTAGTGCTCCATGAACTGCTCACTGCTCTTGCAGTTCCCCATGTCGCGATCGCTATTCGAGTAGGTGTAGAGTGACGCGAAGGGCGGTGAGTAGACGGTGAAGTCCACCGAGGCCTCGGCTATCTCGCGCGTCACATCAACGCAGTCCGCAAGGTGTGCCGTCCAGCCTTTGGTCTCAACCACGGCGCGGGTATATTCAGCTTTGTCACGGGCAATGGCTCCGTGCAACGCCGCCTCGTTCAAGTTGTGCATATGCTCGATCATTTCTTCAGCCATCTTCTCCGCGTCCTGTTCCTTGCGGCGAATGTTCGCTAGCACCGCGCCCTCGGTCTCGGCAAACACTACGTAGACGTTGACCGATCGCTCCTGCCCGAAGCGCCAGCATCGCCGTACCGCTTGATAAAACTGTTCATAAGAATCTGATAACCCGACGAAAGCTTCGTTCGGGCAGTGCTGCCAGTTCATCCCGAAGCCAGCGATTGATGGCTTTGTCACGAGAACACGGATATCACCGCGCGTGAACGCGAGCATAGCTCGCTCTTTCTCGTCCGGACTATCTGAACCGCGAATCTCGACCGCCCCTGGAATGGCGCGTATCAAACGATCGCCTTCGTCGTTCAGGTTGCACCAGACAATGAATGGCCATTTCGTGCTGTTGACAATCGCAGCGCAGTGTTTAACGCGCTCCTCGGCCGTGTCTCGCCGAGCCTGCAGCCGTTCAAGCAACGACGACGCCTCAACTGGAAAGAGGAATCCTGTCGTCGGCTCTTCTACCTTTACGCAGACTTCGTGCATCACAAGCTCTGGAAGGGTGAAGCGACTATCGTCATAGCCAAGGTCTGATGGTTTCTTGAGCATCACAGCCCACGAGCAAAGCCAGCGCCAGAAATCGCGCTGCGCGTGTCCCTTGAGGCGCCATTTCTGCGTCTCTCCGCCATCATGGACGAAGAACATCGATAGCATCTCGGCGCGCGTCATCGTGCCAATGAACTCGGCGTGATTACCCAGTTCCATGTAGTCATTCGGCGCCGGGGTAGCGGTACAAGCAAGCCGGAACGGTGTGCCCTGGAACGATTCGATGATCTTATTCCGCATGATCCCGTCGTGCGCCTTGAGGATTGACGATTCATCAAGCACGATGCCAGCGAAACGCCTTACATCGAATCGATCCAGAAGCTCATAGTTCGTAATCGTGATACCTGGCTTGCGGTCATCCGTACGACGATAGGCGGCGTCGATCCCGAACGACTCAGCCTCGTGTTGTGTCTGTTGTCCAACAGCTAGCGGGGCTAGAATAAGCACATCGCCAGGCACATGGCGAGCCCATTCGAGTTGCATGAGTGTTTTGCCAAGCCCACAATCCGCAAAGATTGCGGCTCTTCCTCGGCGTAGAGCCCAAGCAACGATATCTCTCTGGAAATCAAACAAGCTGGAATGTAGAGATGGAACCTCAGACAATCCAGTAGGCGAATCTATGATGCGTTTACGCTCTAAGAAATCCGCATAGTTCACCCCAGCGCCCTCCTGACCAATTCCAGCGCTCGCCCGCTTGTCACATCTTCTGGAGTCACGAGCAAAACGCGCCACCCGAGCAACATCGCCTCGTTCAATTTTTCGTACTCCTTCTGCAGGGCAGCAGGTCTCACGTGCCGTCCGCCGGCCCAGTTGCCACCGTTGATCTCGAGCGCCAGCAGGTAAAAGTACTCGTTATGGAGCATGAAATCGAAGCGCCACTTTCGCTCCGGATGGAATTTGTACTCCCGATCGTACTTGATCCCAGCCGCATCTAGTTGCCGAGCAAACTGCCCGCTAGGAGAATCGGCATCCTGAGCCTGCTTCGCGTCCATGCGCTCAGGCGTGGCGAGCTGCTTACCTTGTTCGTAGGCGGCCTTCTGCTCAGGCGTCCAACGCAATCCGCGAGTCATACCCAAATGATCCCATTGAGGCAAGCCGGGCATGACCATGGTCCTGCATTCGTATTGCCAGTGGCAAAAGGCATGTTAGGATCATAATGGAGTTGGCCGTATCCTTGGCACTTAGGACATAGATGAGATAGATGAGGCTGCCGACTTAACTCGCCGAGCAGGCCTGCGGCAACAACTTCACGTTGAGCAAGCTCGGCTAATACTTCCTCAGCCTCTCGCTGCAGATTCGGCCACTCAGAAATGCGACCAGAGACGCAGCCTTGCGCTAAGGCGGCTAGATTCGGATAGCGCTCCCTTGCTGTCATGGTTTTTCTTCGTCAAATATATGTGTGCACTTCTGTGTGAAGAACATAATGACTAGTCCTGCACAGAGAACACCCCAAACAGCCCAGATTGCACCATTTGCCCAGCTAGGTAGCTGCAATCGATCTAGCAATAGCCATATGGTTGCGGTGCTAAACATCGGGAGCCGCGTCGGTATTTCCGACGGATGAATTACTTTTTGCCGCTTCATGTCAGTTGTCCGTCCAGTTCTGGCAGCCATACTCCAAACTCTGTGATATACCACTCTTCCGTCGCTTCCATGAATGCGGCAAACTCAGCAACATTGCGCGCGCTGGAGCGCTTGAGCGGGAAACGCAGGGCGAGGTCACCGATCTTGCGCGTCGTATAGCCGAAATAGCGGCAGAGAGCAAACTCATGCATCTCCTCTGCGCTGTAACCTGTGACCTCAGCCGCAGCCGTATGCAGCGCCCACAGTCGGGCATTCTGAGTGCTAGATCGCTTGTCCTTGTGTAACTCGACCGTGATATCCCAGAACCGCGTAGGCGCGAGTTTGGACAGCGCCTTGAGCACTGTTTCGCGGTTCTTGTGCGTCATCACGTAGAGCATTGCTAGAACGGTGCCTCTAAATCATCTGAATCTGGCGAAGGCCTGGACTTCTCTGGCTTCTGCTCCTCTCGCATGGGGCGGAAGGCAAGCGAGAGGAACGGCCCGCTCTTGCCCTCCTTGCGCCAACCTGAAACGCGGTACTCAATGCCATCAACCATGCACGTCCCGCCGTAGTCAGGAGACTTGTCTCCGCGCTTCTCGTCGTTGCGGAACAATATCCCAGTCATGTCTCTATTGGTCATTTCTTCTCCAGTTTTGCCTGCTGGGCTTTCTTGATCTCGCGGCGGCATCTTGCATCAAGAGATGACCACAACGCACTCTTTGCCTCAGCCGTCCATTGCGTGCCGTTGCATTCTTCCAGGATAGCTAGCGCCTCTTTGAGGTTGTTGGCGTCAAAGGCTTCTCTGACCTCTGCGGCCTTATCCATTACGACAGTTTGCATGTCAGGGGACAAAGCCTCGAGCGTGCCGGCTGCAGGTGTGATCTTGCCTTTTTCCTGTGCCACTCGCTTTGAAATTTGGGATTTGACTCTGTCTTCATCATCTTCGCCTGTTTCGATGCTGAACATTTTCAGCATGGCGTACTTCGTGGCGTAGGAAACGGCCTTTCCTGGTGCCTTGTCCCCTTCATCCATCGCATGCGCAGCAACACGCAGGCCAACCTTGTCCGACGGTTCGTCCACGTTCACGAATTCCACGACATAGATAGCCTCAACGCGAATGATGGGAATGCCTTTCCCAGTTGTCGTACCGCTTGGGGATGCTGAGATACTCTCAAGAGCAGGAACGATTAGCACGCCGTGAGTAATCAAATGCTCTCTGAGCGCCGAGGTCACTGCGTCGTGAGTGACCGCCATGTAGCCATAGCCAGATACCTGCTTATCTTTTTGCACATAGGCGACGGCACGACGAATCTCGTTCAACCGCTGGTAGATATTTGGCTTGCGTTCTTCAGTCATTTCGCTGGCTTCTCGCGGTCTTCTGGTGTGCGTGTAGTCTTCGGCAGATGCAGCCCGAGTGCCATTCGTACACACTTGCCTTGCGAATGGTTGATCGTGCCGACCGCCATCTCATGGTCGTAAATCTGCGCTAGCAGCATGCCGGGCTTTCCCTCTTCCGACCACTGACAGATCTGCTCCCACATCGGCACGATCTGCTCCCACTGCTCCTCAGTAAGCTGAATGCGGATTGTCACAGTCCATTCTCGATCATGAGGGCGATTTCCTCGAAGGTGCTTTGCACTCCGCCGATATCTCCATCATTGCATTTGGCTAGCATGCTTTCAGCCGTGCCTTTGATCTCAGACCAGTCTTTCACTTGCCATGGCACCTCAGCACATTTGCCCCATTCTGGCTCGAATATAACCCCAGCCTTCAACGCGCATTCCTGAAGGACGCCAAGGCAGCAGTGCCTGCCAGCGCGACGCATGTAGCCCTTGCCCTGCAAATACTTCCCGGACCGCAGGGCAGCTAGCCAGAGCTTCTTAGCGTGTGGATTCATGCTTGCCTCCTAATGAATCGTGACAGCTGCGATTTTGGCTGTGGTCATTTCAGGTTCACTAGTGGGATAGCGTCACCCATAACGGTAGCTGGCAGTTCGCCATTCCATTTCTCAATCCACTTGAGTTTGACGTAGTCAGCTCCGCCCTGCGATGTGACAGCTTGTGCTTGGATACGGATGGCCTCGGCCTCTGCCTTGGCTTGCGCTACGCGCTGCTCGGCCTCGATCTTGATGCGCTCTAGGTCGCGTTGGGCTTTCTGTGCATTCTGGTCAGCTACCTGCTTCTGCTCGATTGCGGCGTTAAAGCTCTGGCTGAAATCGAAGTTCGTAATCAGCACATCGTGGATGTTGATGCCAGCCGCGCGCTCACCAACTGCTAACGTTACTGCGGTCTTGACCTTTTGACGGACCTCTTCACGATGCGTGATAAGCTGTTCAGCCGTGTATTGTGCAGTGACTGACTTGAATCGATCTTGCACGACAGGGTCAATGATCTTGCTGCCGTAATCTAGGCCAACCTCTCGGTATAGGGCTGGGACGTTGTTCCCGTTTAGCGTGTAATTGATGGCGAGTGTGGTATGGACACTCTGCAGGTCCTTGCTGGCAGCCTCGCCCTTTGCCTCCTCTTTCTGCATGCGGATATCTACATCAATCACACGCGCCAAGGGATTTACGACATGGAAACCCTCGGTAAGGGCGTTCGGATGCACCTCTCCGAACACAACGACTACGCCGCGATGTCCGGCTGATACAGATACAAAGGGCCATAGTACTATCAGGAGGATCAGGCCCAAGACAGCGGCGGTTCCAAAGATGGCTAGGCGAATCAGATTCATATACTAAAGCTCCACAAGAGAACAACGAAAAGTACCGCTGCAAATAGCACTGCTGCGGCTATGAGAATTTCTTTGCCTAACCGCTTGCGCAAATCAGGCGGAGCAAACCTAGCCGCTAATAGACCTCCGAGAGCTAGCGCTAGGAATGGGGCGAATGCAAGTAGTAATCTCATGGCTAATCGCACGAAGCCGCGCGGGTTACAATGGCGACCCAGCAGTTCTTGATCATCATATCCCAGCGCGCCCATGTGCCATATCCGACTGGGTGGTAGCGCAGGTAATCTTGTTCTACGGCTTGCTTGACTAGCTCTGGCGGACCCTGATGCGTGCGCACAAGAAGATAGCCGTCTTTCTTCCATGGGGTGCTGATAAGCTCGGTCATTTCGTCATCTCCGGCATCATCCTAATCATGTCCAGCGCACCTGCAGAGTACGCAATCTGCGCCATGAGCTTGTCAGCATCGGCCGTTACCTCAGTTGGCAGGCTCGCCCACCAAATGGCAAAGCTAGCCTCGAATGCAGCGAGATCTGGATTCATTTCTGTCCTGGGCGCTTAGCGAGGGCCGCATCGATCTGATCGCAGATTGCCCATTCCCCAGGAGCGCCGCCAACATAGTCATCCATGCAACCACGTACATGAATCACGAGCCTCTCCAGCTCTATCGCCCAGTCAGCCATGTCGGCGACGTAAGCGCAGCGATCACACTCATCATCTCTGTCGGCTTCACCGAAGGATCGCACATGTTGCACTGCTTTCCAGTGATCGATCATTGTCCTTCCTCCTCTAGCACTAGAGCGAGCAGATGCAGAAACATGAAGCGGGCGGATTGGCGTTGCTCGCCGAAAGTAAGCAAAGTTGGGATTCGTAAGCCGGCCGCATCTAGGATCTCCATAACCATCACGCCAATTCTAGAATGATCGGTCGCGCAGAAACCTTCTGCCACATATAGGACTGCATCAGCGACGTACTCATGCTTTCCTTTGGGCATATGCCGCCGTCCATCCCATAGGAACTCATCGGCGGCCTTGCGCATGATCTGGCTGGGTTTCATGCTGTATGGTCAAACCACTGAGATAGCATGTAGCCTACTGCAGCGATCTTGTGCTCATGCTTAGGTTGGAACGAGCCTAGCGTGGCAAGCTTCATCATGTTCGCATCTAGCGCAGCTACTAGCTACACCTTGTCTCGGGACATAGCATGAGCAAGGCGCGGGAACAGGATCAAGCCATTCGCCAGGATTGCATACACAGCCAACAGGCATGTGCCCGGGCTCGAATCCATGATGCTGGTCATCCGGTTTGCCGCAATGGCGACAAAGCAGAATCATAAACGAATCCTCGCAATCGCCCGATAGATCGTGCTGAGCGCGATATGCTCAGCCTTGGCTGCCGCATACGGGGTCTGGCCGAGCCGCACGCGGGCCAGGGCTCGGCGGGTGGACTCGCGCAGCCGAGGATGGCTGATGGATTCTGCAGCGGAGCGGATAGCGGCCGGGCTGGGATCACGCACTCTTTGCGTCCTTTGTGTTTTCGGCGAGCAACCGCTGCTGCCGCAGGAATAAGAGCAGAGCATCCAATACTTGGTGCTCTAAGTAAATCGTGTTACTAGGTCCGAGGCCGTTTTCTGTAGTAAGCCAGATCCCATGGTCATGCATTTCGACATAAACAGAATCACCCAAGTACATCTTCGTCATTAATTGTTCTCCGCTATCGGCCCGCACTTGCAGCCGTCCTGAGTCTGGGCGCCGCACTGATGACACCAGGGCGCGCCGTCGTCCTCATCTACCGGCTCGTAAGTCGCTTGGAAGATGTCCGGCTTGCATGGGTAAAGTTCACCCTTCACGCCCCGGATGATCCAGTCACCCCACTGCACGCTGTGCACCCCCTCGAGCGTCCCAATTAGCAAGTGCGCCCGGTCTGGATCATCGGCGTCAATGAACAGCCCGCCTTCTCCATATGCTCTCGGTTCCATGTTCCAAGCTCGGTTAAGCCAGTCCGGCCACTCTCTATTATCCCAGCGACGCTTTTCGGTCATCTGAAACGCTTCGATGGTGATCGGCTTCTTACGGAATTTCATTTTGACTCCTGTTCCTCGCCGAAAGCGCGGATGGCTGCGGCGATGCGATCTGCAGTCATCGGGCCGTTGCCAGTAGACCCACCTATCCAGCTCACCAGAGAGTCTTGCTCTGCCAGTTTCGCCGGCTCGCCGCGCAATTCTCGCAAGGCGGCGAGCACAGCATCGAAATCTCCGAGCCTGTCCGTATGCTTCTCTGCAATCTGCTCAAGCTTAGTCATGCGGCAGACTCCTAGCGGGCGCGGTCGATAGCAGCATCGAGCTTCATGCTTGTTGGCGCGTCCCAGATATAGCCATTGAGGTTTTTCGGTACTCGTGGGAACAACATCTTGATGCACGGCCCATGCTCTGGCTCGTCTGCGCTTCCCAGCTGAGCCATCGCCCGCAGCCAGCGATACCGCTCTGCATCTACTCTCAGCGCATCACGCTCGGCGGCTAGTGAGCGAAGCATGATGGCGGCTCTCCGTTCTAGCGCTCCTTCATAACAGTTGAGCGCTATCAGGTCCGCCATCTCCAACACTGCTTTCGTATTTACGCTATCCACGCTTGCACTCCTTGGCGAATCGGCGGGCCATCTCCAGCGTGTCGGCTATTGCTGTCCAGGCCTCATGCCCATATTTTGACGCGTTGAAGGCGTGGGCGGCAGTGCGCGTATCAGTGCTATTGATACTGCAGCGATCCCCGCCAGTACATCCGAGACCATCATACGGGCATCCTCGTACTCCAACACCAAGCGGTCTGCACATCGGCTCTATTTCTAAATACCTCATTTGTGTGCAAGCAACTGTTGCAAGGCCCAGTATTCAGGATTGAAGAAGCCAGCCACTGTAAGATGCACGAAGGACAGCATAGCTCCTGTCAATATGACTAGGGTAATCGCTGCTAAGCCAAAAGGCAGCCAAGAGAATTCATCCCAGTCATTGTTCTTCATGGCGCAATGCCATTTCCAGAGTCCGTACCATGCAACGCCCAGCAGAGCGTACTGAAGAAGATTGGAGGCTGCCGCGATAGGCGCTTGGCGCAGAAGCGCTGTCCAAAGCACTTCAATCCCAACGCCGAGTTTTGCGGCAAGCTGTTCTAGCAATCTAGCGGTAAGTTCGTTCATGTCATCTCCTGATTGGCGCGCTCCTCAACCTCCCTGTCCTAGACTCTCGCGAACAACTCATTGGCAGAAAGTCCAGCAGCAATTCCACAGCAATCGAGGCAAGGGGCGCTAGGGGTGCGGTCGATGGCCGGGTTGATGATGCGTAGCACCGCTCGCGCGGGCTCGGGTCTGTACATCTCGCCGATCTCGGTTCGACCTTGCCGATTGCTCACGCCGCATCAACCGCACTCCTAGCTCACATCAGCAGACGGCCTCGCGCGAGGCTTATGTCTACCCAGACTGCTAGCCGTATACCGTATTGAACTGCAGTGCAATGCGATTATCCAGCGTCTGCTGATGTGAGCTTACAGGTGCCGGCTATCCTCTGAGCTGCCACGCTCCCGATAGACCCGATAGCGAGGTACTGACCTAACATTCCGCCAGAAGGCGGTGGCTCGGCTAGGCCTTGTTGGTCAGGTTTGCGTAAGCGGCACCTGTAAACTCGAGGCGCACTGTAACTGCTGTATAGCGGGCTTGTCAATGCAGGATGTGTTAATCTTCTGTCAAATGTTGCGATCGATCATGGAAACCTTCATCTGCCCGCGCGGGCCTACTTGCCATTGGTGTCATGGTGAGGGAACAGTATGCGATATGCATCCTGATTTGCCTTGGGGTGGCGTTGATCCTAATGGCTGCGATTGCGGCGCGCCAGGCACCCCTTGCGCTGATGCGCATTCGGATGTAGGATAGTCATTACCACCGCTGGCCAAATGGATGCGAGGGGCGACTTGATAGCGCGGGGCCAAAAACTGACGCTTCCCGAGCGCTCGCTCGATGCGGCCATTCATCCTGGAAAAGGTCTTCTCAGAAATCAACTCATCCGACCACATGAGATATATAACACCGCAAAGGCCCGGAACAATGGTGTTACCATACGGTGTCATCTCGCCGGTCATCTCCAGCGTATCAGCAATCGCCGTCCAGGCTTCGCGTTCGGTCATCATTCGATCTCTCCTGCTGCGCGGCGTAACATGCGGATAGCGGCGAGGCGACCCTTATCATCGTTATGGTCTATTGGATATGCCTGAACTTGCGATAGAAATAGATATGCTGTTGCTTCCGAGCACCCACTTGCCGCCATAAGACCACCACGCGCGCAGAAGCAACAAGCGATAGGATCATCAACGTCAACCCTAAGGCCGAACGCATCACGCGCATTAGTTCCGCGCGTCCACGTCTCCGGCGCGGCCTCGAACAGATCCGCCACGGCGCTCGCTGCTTGCTGTAGGGTGAGTTTCATGGGATGGAATCCAGTACTTGTTGATATGCAATGGCAATCATCGCGTTATGCAAATCTGCGCCACAATTGCAGTCCGTTTTCCTGGGATCGCAGCATCCTTCTGGATGCTTTGGACATGTGTACCAGCAGTCTTCGCAAAACATATGTTCTCGTATAGCGAGATTCTTCAGGTTCTGAACCGCAGCCTCAAGTGCTGTCATGGCTAATCTCCAGATGGCGCGCCCCTCAACCTCCCTACCTTAGACTCTCGCAAAGAAAATCCAATTCCTTCGAAGGCCCAAGTTTGGCCCCGGGGAGTCGAGGCAAGGGGCGCTAGGGGTGCGGTCGATGGCCGGACGCTACTCCGGCTAGCTTATGACAGGACCGGCTAAACACCGGATAACTCGCTGGGCTGATCGCCTGTCGCGTTCGGGCCCGCATGTCTGCTTTCCACGCCGCATCGACCGCACTCCTAGTTCACATCAGCAGACGGCCTCGCGCGAGGCTTATGTCTGCCCAGACAGCTGGCGTAACGGCCTCGAAAGACCGCATCCAACCTCAAGGGCACCCGACGAGCTGCTAGCAGATTCTGTGCTGCCAGGTTATTCCGCGTCTGCTGATGTGAGCTTACAGGTGCCGGCTATCCTCATGAGCTGCCACGCTCCCAATAGACCCGATAGCGAGGTACTGACCCTATAACATTCCACCAGAAGGCGGTGGCTGGCTAGGCCTGGTCATATGGAGCAGCACCTGTAAGCTCGAGGCGCACTTTAACCGCTATGTAGCGGCGTGTCAATGCGAAAGGTGTTAATCTTCTGTCAATTCTTCTGGCTTGCGCTGAGGCACATTCGGATGTAGGATAGTCATTACTACCGCTGATCACGGTCGGCTTCTTCTTGGGTTCGGGGGCGTCCGCAAGCGTCCTCGAGCCTTTTCTTGCGGAGGGGGACATGGCGGGTGAATACCTAGAACAACGCATCCTCGGTATGGTCATGGTCAAGCCTGATCTCCGATTAGCCTATCCCGATCTCGATACCTTGATAGCCGATGACGCTCACCAGCGCATCTGGCGTACTATCCGGGACTGCAATACCACTGATCTGTTGGTGCTTTCCGAGCACTTCCCGCAAGACATCATCAAATACCTATGCGACTTGAGGGATAACGAGTCTATCTGTCCTGAAAACTTCCCGGGATACGTGAGAGCGCTCAAGGAAATCAACGGGCTAAGAGCCTATACCTTGATGTGTAACAGGTTACGGCCTCTTGACCAGCGTAAGAGCGACCCATTCAAGTCCCGCGGCATATGAATCTACGGCCAGCCGGACAGGATCTAGCCGCTCTCCTCGATTTATACCGCTCAGGCTTGCCAGGAGGCTCGCCAACGGGCTGGGGAAGTCTGGACGCCCACTACACCATAGCCGCCTCTCAGCTCAGCGTGGTGACCGGCATACCGGGCCACGGCAAGTCTAGTTGGCTGGACGCCTTGCTCATTCAACTGCTCGACCGACCGCTAGCCGGAAAGCCCTGGCAGTTTCTGATTTGCAGCCCAGAGAATTGGCCGGTTCAGACCCATGAGGCGAGGTTGCTAGCCCGTTTGACTGGGCGGAGATTCGGGGCGGGACTTAATCGCATGACCGAGGACCAGATGATCTCGGGTGTCGCTAAACTCGGGCAGCGGTTTACCTTTGCCGAGCTCTCAGAATCAGAGATTTTCCCAGACCTGCTGCAGGGCGCAAGGGAATTTGCTGCTAAGCACAAATCCTCGCAAGTCGGGATCGTACTAGACCCATGGAACCAGCTCGAGCACTGCAGGCCTTCAAACCTCACCGAAACCGAGTACGTCAGCTACGCCCTTTCAGCGGCTATTCGCCTGACTCGGGCGACTGGAGCTCACTTGTGGATTGTCGCCCATCCAGCGAAACTCATGCGCGATAAGACTACTGGGGAGCGGCCGGTACCAACCCCATACGACATAGCCGGCTCAGCCCACTTCTACAACAAGCCAGATAATTGCCTATGTATTTGGCGGAAAACAGGAAACGAGACTTGGTCAGATGAGGTTGACGTGCATGTTCAGAAGGTGCGCTTTCAGCATATCGGGAAGATTGGCAAGGTGACGCTGCATTACGACATTGCTACGGGTAGGTATAGGGATGATGGAAACCGACAGGGGTATCTAGAATCTAGTCGCGGAGGGGCGGAGGTTATTGGGTTGCACAGAAGAGAGCCTGGAGAAGACTGAGGATGTCCCATCCGCCGTATGTCGGGCTTTATCCTGCTGATTTTCTAGCAGATGTGGTTGACCTTGGAAATACCGAGCTAGGTATCTATTGGCGGCTGACGTTACTGTATTACCAAGCGCGCAGGCCTCTACCAAGGGACCGCGACAAGCTTACCCGCATGGCGCTTGCCTTGACGCCTGAAGAAGTCAGAGCACTTGACTACGTGCTTGAGCGGTACTTCGTTGCTGGCACAGATAGTCAAGGCGGCGATAGTGTCATGGTTTGGAGACATGAGCGGATAGATCGTGAGATACAAGCTGCGCAGACCCGCTGGGATAAAGCCAGCGAGCACGCTAGACAAGCAGCTAATGCTCGCTGGAATGCCCGAGCATTGCCCGAGCAATGCCCGAGCAATGCAAACCAAAACCAAAACCAAAAGAAGATAAAGACAAATACACATGCAGGGGAAGTATCCCCTGAAACCCCGCGTACTGATGTCCCTTACGCTAAGATTATCTCCCTATACCACGAAACCCTACCAGAACTCCGTACTTGGCAGAAGCTTACAGAAGCCAGAAGGAGGTCTATGCATGCCCGCTGGAAGTCTGGAGACTTGCCGACCTTGGAGGCTTGGAAGGCTTACTTCCTGCAAGTCCGACGCAGCCCATTCCTGATGGGACGATATACTCCTGCTACAGGGCAGGCGTTTCAGGCAGACCTTGAATGGCTTATCAAGGAGGGAAACTTCGCTAAGGTTCAGGAAGGCAAGTATCTGGAACGCAAGTCAAACATGCCAGCTCTATGAGCTTGCCACGCGTGTACCTAGCCGGTCCTATCGCTGGAGTTGACTACGATGTTGCCGTTGACTGGCGGGAGTACGCAACCGAGAGGCTAACCGCTCGAGGGATTGAATGCCTCTCCCCGATGCGAGCGAAACATGCCTTGAAGGGCAAGAGAATCTCAAGGGATTACAAGAAATATCAAGATCATGGCCAGTCCTACACGGCTAGTGGTATCATGACGAGGGATCACACTGATATCCTTCGGGCGGATGCCTTGCTCGTGAATCTTTTGAGAACAACTGTTGCTGATTTGAGTACAGAGCTACCCAATTCGGGTACTTGGCTACCCAGTTTGGGTACGGTAATGGAACTAGCTTGGGCTTACGCCTACCGGAAACCGGCGGTCGTGGCGATGGAGGCTAGCGGCAATCCTCACGGGAGTCATCCGATGCTCGCTGCTGCTATGCCTTTCCGGCTTGAGACGCTTGACCAAGCGATAGATACTGTTGCTATCGTGCTGAACCGATGACCGCCCCCGGCTGGTTTATGATCGTGCAGACCGTCTTTTTCGTCGGTGCCATCGGTTGGGCGTGGGTGCGGAATTGGCCGATAGCTTGGGTATGGTTCTGCTGCGGCTTGGCGAATATCGGATTCGTGGTGGTATCGCTGAGATGAGCACTGCAGAAGTCCGCCGCTATTGGTCCCGCGTATCCGAGCTCGGCTGCATTGTCTGCGGAGGACCTGCAGGAATTCATCACCCTCATGGTGGCAGCATGAAGGAGCGTGGTATCCATCGCTCAATCGGTCGGAAGACGAATGACTGGCTCGTAATCCCGCTATGTCCGAATCATCACGTAGGTCAATTTGGCATAGACTCTGGCGGGCTCACAGTCAAGCAATGGGAACAGAGATTCGGGCAGCAGGCGGATCACGTAGACGCTGTCTGCGAGAAGCTTGGCGTGGATGTTTGGGCGAGGGCGAATGCTTCCTAGTGATCCGACGGCACGGAAGGCGCTTCCGATCTGTACGGGAGTGCTGGACTACTTCCCAGACGCTCTTGCCGCTGTAGCTTCCTGCTCTCTCGAGGGCAACAACCAGCATAATCCAGGACAGCCTCTGCACTGGGAGCGCCCCAAGAGCACGGACCACGCAGACTGCATCGCCAGACACCTGATCGAGCGCGGAACGATGGATAGCGATGGCATCCGACATTCTGCTAAGCTAGCATGGCGAGCGCTTGCGTTGCTGCAGATTGAGATTGAAACAGATGCCAAAGGTTAGGTATATCAGCCGCTCTCTGATCGACGGGCCTTACGTCGGATTGTGCTTGAGCGAAGAAGCGTTTAAGGCTGAGTTGAAGAGACTGAGAGTGCCGGAGCATCAATGGCCTCAGGCGTTAAGCGTGGGTTCTCATGCAGAAATGCATACCATGCGGAACCCACAGGGTAATACTGTGTTCCTCATCTGCATGAAGCGGAATCCAAAGTTCTCACGGATAGAGAGCTATGCTACCCTCGTGCATGAAGCAATACACGTCTGGCAGAAGTGGTCACGCTCAATAGGGGCAGAGGGAGATTATGAGCCAGGCGATGAATTCGAGGCGTACGCCATTCAGAGCATATCGCAACGATTGATGGAGGCTTTCGAAGGAAAATGAAGCTAAGATGGGAACCAACTACTACCTGAAGGTTGATCCCTGTCCGCATTGCGGCAGGAGCGATGAACGGCTGCACATTGGCAAAAGTAGCGCTGGCTGGTGCTTCTCTTTGCACGTAATACCAGAGGATGGCATCAATGACCTAGATGACTGGCGCAAGCTCTGGACGACAGGGATCATCGAGACCGAATATGGCGAAGCGGTTTCGGTAGAGACAATGGATAAGATCATTACTGAGTGTGCTTGGTCCCGTGAGTGGGATCGCTATCCTTGGCTGGATCCCCGTTACCGCGATGAAGCTCAATTCCATGATCTGAATAATAGTGAGCGTGGTCCCAACGGATTGCTCCGACACCGTCTAGGGTCATACTGTATCAAGCATGGCTCAGGAACTTGGGACTGCATTCCCGGGTATTTCTCATGACCCGCGCCGAGATAACGGCCCGCTGCCTTGTCCGCTGCCAGATGATAGCCGGACTCAAGCGGCAGAACCTATCGGATGCAGAGATCGCCAAGCAGCTCGGAGTGAGCGAAGGTAGAGTCTGGCAGCTGCTGAAGCGGGGAGGCTATAATGGGACGCGGAGAGTGGCAAAGAAGCGCAAGGATGGGACGCGTAAGGTCATTTGATGATATGCCCTAAGTGCGGTAATGAGCATACTCGTTTCAGCGCTCTTAGGGAGCAGAGTTACTGCCATGCATGCCACGCTGCTTACATGCGTGTCCACCGTCTTAAACATTCAGAGCTTTCTGAAGAAGCGCGTCTTCCACTTTTCAGGTAGGAACTGACCGGAAAGTCAGTAACCTACTCTAGCTATGGGACTCAGGGGCCCTAAGCCAGGCGGCAAAAAGGGCGGAAGGCAGAAGGGCGCAAAGAACCGCATGAGCATGCAGATGATGATTGAGATGGCTGAGGCTCAGAAGCGCGCTGCCCCGCTCTCCCCGCTCGAGTTCATGCTGCAGGTGCTAGGAAACGAGCAGGAAAGCTTCGCTCGACGGGCGTGGGCCGCTGAGAAAGCCGCCCCCTACGTCCATCGCAGGATGCCACTAGCGATTGAGGGTGGAGATCCTACTAGGCCGGTGCTAGTGGCTACTGCCCAGCAGCTCAGGACGCTATCGGCTGAGGAGTTCGCCCTACTGCAGCAGCTGAGCCCGAAACTCAAGGCCTTGCCGTCGCCTGATGCTGTCATGCAGGGGATAGCCGAGCATGTGGCGATAGTGGAAGAGGAGGAGAAAGATGGCGCTTAAGGGCTACAGGAATGCCCAGGGCTACCGGATTGGCTCCTGGCACGGTCGGGCGAAGCTTACAGAGGAGCAGGTGGCCCGGGCTCGAGCTGAGCATCTGCCCTATGTCAGAGGGCGAGGGATTCTAGCCCTTGCCAAGCGCCACGGTGTAGCTATGGCGACCATGAGGGACGTGCTGTCCTACGCTACTTGGCCTCATGTCCTAGCCGAGAGGATAAGGCTATCAGCGGAGATGGAGAACGACGGAGAAGCCATCCGGCTGGAAAGCCGCATATAAGGCTGTGTGCTTTCGAGGTCATCCTCATGTTCGAGGATCCAGTCGTGGGCGACCTTGCAGCGCCGCCGCCAAAAGATTTTCGAGCCGATCCAAGGCCGGAAGCTATCATAAGTGGCTCGCACCAGAGTCTCGGTCGCTGTTTCTGAAGTTGGGAAGCCCGCAGGAGAAATGAGCACTCCCAGTCCCCATACTTGATGGGGGAGGCAAGTTGGGCTAAGCAATAGAGGGCTGCCACGCATCGGATCTAGTGTGTCTACCCACGCTAGAGATGCCGCGTCAATTGACAAGAATGAGCTATCGAACCACGCGTTCAGTTCCTCAATCGTGCGCGGTCCATCAGCCGCAAGCGTGTCTAGTGGAATGGAGTAGGCCGCTAGTAGCGCCGCAGTGGACTGCAGGAACTGACGACGTTGAATCATTCCCACTCGCCGAAAATGCACGTTAGAGAAATTTCCCAAGGGCCAAATAGCACGGAGAAGCACGCTCCCTTTGGCATCGTACTAGTGATGAAGATGCCGAAGCCCCAGGTGGACATGCGCTGCGAGCGCACCCGAAACCATTCGCGAACAGGCCTAAACTTCATGCATCCCTTCTTTCTAGGAGCTGAGGGATCCTAACGAGCCCATCCTTGTACCCCTGCTCGTACTCCTCGTCAAGCAGACCAGCCAGGCCTCGGATGATGAGGCCAGCCATCTCGGTGTTGTCCTCGTACTTGCCGAAGAAACCGAGTTCGGCTAGGACCTTAGCCACTGTAACTGTGCGAACTACTTGCTTGTCGCTAGTCATAGAAAGCTCCAGATGATGTATGCCGGAACGAGCATCACGGCGAGGATGAGGATGGCTATTGCTATGTCTGCGA
>Ga0209342_10003047_pt1 | contig 17752 bp, 12 predicted proteins | sample RifCSP16_2_FD_184023 | JGI IMG/M metagenome (GOLD analysis project Ga0209342, IMG submission 184023) | Soil microbial communities from Rifle, Colorado - Rifle CSP2_sed 16_2 (SPAdes) (version 2) | ecosystem: Environmental > Terrestrial > Deep subsurface > Rock core/Sediment | place: Rifle... | reverse complement strand
TACAGGACAATTGACATTCAGGCAATGCATTACAACAAATCCACTTTGTGTAGGTAGTGATGCAACAAAAAACTGGATTCATACAATTACATCAAATGATGCATTTACTGCATTTGGTCTAATTGTCAAGGGTGGGTTATTTGCACCTGTCACAGGAGTACAAGAATTACTAATAACTGAATCAGGAATTGATGCAAACAACAAACTAAACATTGCTACTGATAACAATATATCATATAAAATTAGAATTAAAAATTACGACACACGTGAAGGTTCACCTGTAACAAAAATTTATGATCCTAACAACATGGTATTCCAGACAAGAAACGAAGGGATACTTACTTCAACTGAAGAAGGCGGAACATATTTTGTAAAGACAGGTTCGGTTGCATTGCCAAAAACACAACTCGGACTTTGGTGTTTTGAATTGCAGGAAGATCCTACTGGAACTCGTCAACTTTCAAAAAAATGTCTATCAACTTATGTTTCAACAACACCTGAAGTTGTTGATCCAACTGATACTACAACAACAGGTGGTGCAACAATCACATCAGGTCAGGTAAGATTAAGATATGAAGTGACAACATCAAGTGGGGTTTTACAAAATGACATTACAAAGGCAGGTGGAATTCCAATTGCATTTACTCCTGCACAGTTAATTGGTGTTGGGACAAATGATGCATTCTTGAATGTATTTCTCCAACCACAAGTATTCTTCGGGGATGGGGTATTAACTAATCTTAATATAGTTTCAGGTAGTGCAAATATAAAATATTCTGGAAATATAATTCTCCCTGACAGGACTGTAACAATCAATCAACTTCAGTTGGCACCAAATGCAGGTGACTTTACAAAGAATCAGGCTTCAATAATTCTCCCATCAACTAAACTTGAAGCAAATGAAATTGAACTAGCAATGAAAGAACAGGGTGGGATTCCAACATCACCAACACCAATTACATTAGAACTTATTTCTGAAGGAACTTTCCAGTTAAAGGAAGTGGGAACAGAAAAAATATGGTTGGGGACATTCTCAAATGCAAAATTCACTTGGAACATAGATTATACTCCTGCAAGTGATACGGGTGGTGATGACTGTTCAATTACAGGGGTTGGTAGTTGTAGTGATCCTAATCTATGTGATGGAATAATTATTGCAAATACTTGTGTGATAGATGATTTATCAAAATGCTTTGATGCAAACAACAATCCAGTACAATGTGAAGATCTCGGTTCTCCATTGGATCCACCAAAAGATGATCCTACTGCAGGTGAAAAATGTTTTGATTCAAGTGGAGTAGAAACAGTTTGTGATGCACCAACTACATGTGATCCAAACACTGATCCTAATAGATGTGGGGGTGGTACATTTCATGGTGATGTAGGTGATATTCCAAAAGAATTTCCAAATGGAACAATAGGTGGAATATGTGAAAGTTTGATTGGTTCATTTGTAGATTGTGCAGGTGCAGTAGAAACTCAACAAGGTCAGTTACCATCATTTGATATTCTAAGTGGCGAGTTATTACCAATTGCAATTGCTATAGGTGCAGGAATTATAATTATTATAATCATTGCAGTAATTGTTGTAGTGATAAGGAGAAGATAATATGAAAATCAGGTTTTCATATTCTTTACTTGCTACTATAGTAATTCTTGGGATGGGCGTTACTGCATTTCTAATTTTTCAACAGCAGGTATTTGGTTTTTTCACAACATTGGAAGACAGGGTTATTATTGAGAACCAATTGCCACAGGCACAGATACAGGAAACTATTGATGAACCAGTTGAAGAACCAAGTATAACAGAGCAACCACCAGATGTTTCGCCTGAAGGCTTTACAATTTCAAGCCAAGATTTGCTATCAAGATTATTAGAAACTCTTGCAATTAAAAAGACTGAAACTTTTGACGTTACGGTAGATGTAAAATTAATCGATGCAAACATGGAATCAACAGTTGAAAGTTCATTTCTCAAAGTACAACCACTTGATCCAAGAACAGTGATAGTTGCACCATCAGGGGAAATTGATCCTTCAAGACTATTTTTAAATACAGACTTTTCAACACAGACTAACGATGCAGGAACAAATCATCATAAATTTACAGGTTGGGACATTGTAAATGATTTTGGTGGCGGTGCCTCAATTCCAGTAAGTATTATTACTACTGCAAGTTGCAGAGTTACTAATACAGGTATATGTGTTCAGGTAATCGGTGCAAAGAGTAAAGAAGATGATACAGCAAACGGTTCTGTATTTCACGGAATTTCAAGGATTGTTGACATGTCAGACTGGACACGTGAAGGTGGTGTTAAAGTAAAGTTTGACTATGACTGCAACGCAGGTTATTTAAGAAGTGCAAGATTCCTTGCAATATTTACAGGGGATGCATCAGAAACACATGTACTTACATGTTCATCAAATAATACAATGGAATTTACTTTACAAAGTGCAACAATGGGAAATAATAATGGGTTACGTGTATCATTGGGTGCACAGGCAACAAATGTTGATAAATTTGCAATGGACATTCAATATAATAACGTACAAGTTATTGCAAATTCTGTGGCAAAGAGAGAAGCAATTGAAACACTCCAATCATTAAGTATTGTACAAAACGATCAGGAACAGCGAATTTTAAACTTAGGTTTCATTGAAACAACATTAGTTGGTAAGACGTTTGCAGATAATGAAAGAGTTTTACTTGAGGGATTTTTAGAAACAAGAATAGATGATAAAACACTGTCTAAACTTCCTTTATCGGCTTCAGGTATAACCATAAACAATGAAATTCCATTAAGGATTGACGGTCAAGAGAATTTTATCTTCAAATTAGACGGTCAGTTCTTTACAGGAGATTCTTTCCATACTTTCAAGATTTATCTAAATGATTTTATTGTAAATGTGGGTTCAGGTGAAGAACAAAGAACCTTCGAGTACCACACACCATACTTAGCATATAGTCTTGAATTCAGGGTTTTTGAGGATCAGATTACAGCATTCAACCAAGAAAATAAAGCAATTACATATCCAGTAAGCGATTCCACATTTCAAATCTGCGGTCTTACTTCATCTCCAACAGTTCCAGAATTATTACCGCCAAAGGTATCAATAATTCATAACGGCTTTACCATTGCAGAAACAAATCCTAGTGCAGGCATATCAGGATTTTTAGGAGAAAATGTAGAATTCTGTTCTATAATTCCAAATCTGCCAAAGGGAACGACAATAACTTTTAAGGTAAAAGACAACTTCTTTGATATTAACACACCTATAACCCAAAACAACTATTTTCTAAAATGTGTCAGGACAGGTTGCAACAGCAATATCGGCTTTACTGAGGTATTCTAATGGCAGGTAGATTCATCACAAAAAATGGGAGAAAAATCTTCATAGATGATAACAGGAGAAGAAAATCTAGATCACCAAAACAAAAAACTATTCAAAAACCAAAACAACCTGATATTAGAACCAAACTTTCAGAGTCAGAAATTGATGAGTGGGAAAAAATTGCAGGTTCAGAAGTTATTGGAGTAAAAAACGAGATGTTTGAAGGAAGACCAATTTCAACTATCATGTTTCAGAATGGTGACGAGTGGTTTGAGTTTGACAGTTTCAATGATCAGGAAGACTTCTTTGACAAAACATTTGAGAAAAATGACAAGATTGGAGAATTCATCAAGGTTGATCACCCAAAGATTGCAGGATATGTAAACATGCTTAGTGGAAAGACTTTGTTTGAACTAATGGGTGGTATTAGTGGCAAAAAAATCTAAACTACCAGTAAAAAAAATAGCAATAATTTCAGGAATAACAATCATACCGATAATGATACTTACAATTGGATTACCGACTGTGACAATTCTTCCGCAGGAAAACCCTGATCTTTTTGAGATTCCATTTGTTGATGCAGAAGACATGCAAAATAACCAAGAAATAATTGAAGAAGTGACAGATATTTTTTCAGATCCAGAAATTATAATTGATCCAGTATTAGTACAGGCAGTTAATGATTGTCAGGCTTTGATTTTTTCAGCATCACAACCAAATTCTGCAGAAGGTGTAACAAACCAGACAGTTGCAGAATGTACAAGTCTTGAACAACAACTTCAACAACAGATTCAGCAAGAAACCCAAAAAACTGTAAACAACCTTGAAGAAGAGATTGTAGTTCCTGAAGCAGTTACAACTCCAACTGAATCAAGTACAAGTGATCCTTTCGAGCAATTATGCGACCAAAATCCTTCATTGATAATTTGTGGTGATACAACTTCATTGGAATTGATTACCAGAGTATTAAAGACTGATTCAAGTGGAGTCCAAACAACTACTGAAACAACACGGGCTATACCACAGTTATCATTCTTTGTTGAGGACATATCAAACATTGATTTTAGAAATGGATTACTTCAGTTTGAATTAATTATTAAAGGTGATCCAGACTTTACATATAATGGGAATGGAGAAGTAGATCTTTTCATAGGTCAAGGATCGTTATTTACAGATTCAATTCCAGTTATAGTAAATGGAAAGGCAGATCAGGATGGAAAAATAACATTACAGTTCGTATCTCCTACAGGAGTAAATTCAAATTTGTTGTTATTCAAGTTTGCTGATAATTTTAACAGATTTCCAGATGGTCAGACAACACCAATAAGGCTTCACATTAACCAATTAGATATTTTAGGAGAAAGGCAACAATCATTCTCATTAACAGATGTTGATGTATTTTCAATGGACATTGCAAGAGATGAAACAAAGATACTGATAACTGATTCTCAGGGAATAATATCAAGAGTTTATCCATCTGACTCTAGGATAATATTGTCAACTGTTGCAGGTACAAGTTCTCCTTATGTATCTTATACATACAGAATAATTACATACGATTCAATATTTTATGGAAATGGTCAGGGTTGTTCATTGTTCAATGTGATAAGTGATGTATCATATCCTAAACCTGCAGGGGGTACAACCTATCCTGTACCTGCACCAACGATTTCAGGAATTTCTGTATTGGGTTCTAATAGTAATGTTATAACATCATCAACAGGCGGTTCAGGAAAAGTATTGGACTATGCTCAATTAACAAGGGATCAGAATTACAAACTGAAAGTTACATCGCCTAGCATAACATCAAGTGATTTGGTTTATGGAAAATCACAGGAAACAAAAAGTTATACATGCCAACAAAGTGCAACACCAAATCTTACTACAGTTACAACAACATCTGGTAACACTTCTAACTGTGGATATTATACGGTTTCATATACTTTTGTAATCAATTCAGCAAATCCCCTAACTTTGGGTTCAATATCATGTAATATACCATAGTGATGATTAATGGCTAAAAATAAATTAAATCCAAAACTGATAACGGGAATAATTCTTTCGGTGGTATTATTTTCATTCATTTTCTTTGCACCATTAGCAATTTTTTATCCTGATAGTCAGGGATCATTAGATGATGCTTTGCAAAGGGCAAATGAGGATCTAAATGCAGTAGAGGGGTTGGAGATTGAATTCTGTAACAGTATAGAAGAGTGTCCAGATGCACTTGTTATCGAAAACAGGACAATATTTGAAAATATAATAAATCCACCAGAAGGGATAGTCATACCACCACAAAATGACACGATTACAATAGATGATAGTTCATTTAAAATAATTGAAGGAACTGATGTGATAGAAGAAGTTCCAGAACCAATTCCAACACCTGAACCTGTTTCAATGGAAATAATCTCTTCTGTGATAAAAATTGACAATACTGGGAAAAGGACTGAATCAACAACAACAACACAGATTCCACAACTTGCATTTTTCGTAGAAGACACAAGCAATGTTGATTTTGATAACGGATTGTTAGAACAGGCATTAATTATAAAATCAAGCCCACAGATAGAAGTAACCGCAAGTGCAAAGTTTGATGTATTAATTGCAGAAAAATCAATTTTTACTGAACAGGTACCAATATCAATAAAAGGCACAACTGACTCAAATGGGGAACTAATATTACAATTCAAACCCTTACCCACAGTTTCTTCTGAACAATATCTCTACAAATTCAAAGATCACATAACTAAGTTCGAACTGAATGGCGTAACACCTGTCAGATTTGTCTTGAGTGAAATTACAATCGATGCAAATAATCAAAAGTTCTCATTGACGAATTCTACTGTTTTCTCGATGGATATTGCAAGAGATCAAAATCAGTTATTGGTAAAAGATGATTCAGGTGCAATAATCAGGGTTTATCCAAAAGATGATAGGTTATTATTCTATGCTTCTCTAGGCGGTTACAAAGTTTACACCTGTGTTGATGGAAGGGCTTACACTTGTTATAGAATGGGTTATGTTTCTTTGTCAACTCCAACAGTACCTTTAGGTGGTGGGAAAGTAACACATTTCAAACAGGATGGTACAAGTGAAGTGATATTTACATTTCCTGCAACATTAGCATCAAGTGTAGCACAAACAAAAATTAATATTTTACTGCAAAGAGATGAGGTTTACCAAATAAATTTTGACAGTCCAGTTGGGGTTGTAAAATTCAAGACACCTGTAACGAAAAAGGATTACACATTTTCTTGTACTGGAACAACACCAACAGTTTGTAATTACAAAGACATCACAGTTATTAATGCACTTACTGCATCATTGGGACAGTGATAAAATGGTAAGAAAAGCGATAGCACCACATTCGATCTTGGGAACTGCAGAAATTTTTGCAGTATTTGGAATTTTGTCATTATACTTTCTTGAATTCATAGGAATTCATTCATTTTCAAGCCTTTTACCACCTGATTCTGCACCTGCACAAATACCTGCATTGGATTTTACATCATTTGGAAGAGAGATCCTAATCAGCATTGGAACTATACAGATAATGGCGATAGTGGCAATTGCAATTTTAATCTATTTTACAGTGATAAGAAAAAGACTTTACAAAAGGTTGAAAATTTAGATGGTAAAAAAATCCATAATTAGAACAATAGAAATAATGGTTTTATCAGTTTTTGGTGTAGTAGTTTTACTTGAATTTATTGGAATAGCGACTATTAGTTTACTTGTACCAAGAGAATCATTGATGCAGTTCAATTTGATTGGATTGGATTTTGGTGGGCTTGAATTTACCATAAATCAAGGTGTGTTCAATATCATTGGGTTCATGGGTGGCTTTGTATTCATTTATTTCTTGTTTATCAGGGAATCGATATTCAAGAAGGGTAAAAAATGACATTTTTAAAGTTGAATGCAAGATTGATCGGTGGAATAGTCATTATAGGTTCAATTTTTATCATAATAGTTCCAATATTGGTTCTAGCAAATGAGGAACAAATCTCAAGTGAGGACGTTCCACAAAATCTAGTAAGACCTTTTGCATTTGAACAACGAAGCGGTCTTTCCTTTTTGGTAGTAGCAGGTGCATTAGTATTATTCCTGTATTTATATTCAAAAAAACGGAAAAACGTCAAAAAGTAAGGAGATCTTTAAATAATTTAATTTTGGCAACAGGTCAATTCTTTAAATACATTACACAATTTACAGTAATTTCAGTCATTTTCATGTGTGGGATCCAATAAATCTAGATCTAATTTTGGCAATTCAATAAAAGAAACAGGCATAATGGTATTTTTCTCACTTGTTGTATTTTCAATAATGTTAGGTTTACCGACTTTACTAAACACATCTCAACCACAAAATGCTTTTGCTGAAAAAAATATTGAGTTAAATTATAACTTCCAACCAAATTTGTTTGCAAAATATGGTTATTCTTATCTTGTAATGCAACAACAGTTTCCAATGTTTGATCCATTTTCAAAATGGCTACAAGATCAAACAAAACAACTTTCTGAATTAATTATTCCATCTGTATATGCAGACACTTTTGGATATACAACAGGAACAGATAAATTTATTTTTACTACATCAATATCTGGTTTTGTCTGTAGTACAATTGCATCAGGATCAACTGCTGATGCTCAAATAGAACTTGGTGACTCTGATGTTATAGATAGATGTGAAAGATCGTCAACAGAATGGAATATTTCTACAATACCTGATGTTGCAGATATAATAGATGTTGATTTAAGGTTTGACGTTTCAATTGCATCTGGTGCGACAGAAGATTGTGATTTTAATTCAATAGAACACAAACCATCAACATCTTCCAATCAAGGTTTATATGACGATATAGGAAACGGAACAACTTTTGTTAATACAAGTACATTATGTCATGGAGTAGCAAGTGATAAACTACTTGACTTGGGAACTTCTGCTGATTCTGATCTAGAAAGTAATCTTGTGGATGATTGGTGGGCAGTTGGAATCAAGTATGATCCTGAATCAAGAACTCCAACTGGTATTTTTTCAAATTTTGGTGATATTGAGTTACAAGTTACATACACACTTCCACCAGATCCTATAACAGATCTTCAGGCAAGAATTGAAAATACTACAAACATATTTTCGGCAGGTTCTTCAACATCAGAAACACTTGATCAGTTTCCATTAATTGTCACTCAACTTATTGAACCGTCAGTATTGACAAGATCACTATTGATTGATTCATTGGTTTACACGTCAACTCAGGGTGCATCAAATGCTTTTTCAGATGGTATAATACATGGGATAATTATTGGTGACAGAACAGGAGATCTTGACAGGTTTAGTTTGTTATCAGATATTTATTTTATTGAGAACTCAACAAACACGTTCTCAGCATCAAGTTTGGGTACAACAATGATATTGAATTTTTCAGGTAACACGATTCTTGATGAAGATGATAATAGGGTTGGAATTGGGGTGTATATTTCAAGTGCAAACAATAATCCAACGTTTGATTTGTCAAATTCAGTAAGTGTGACATATCCTTTAACAACTACAAATCTCAAGGCATTATCTAATGGATGGGATTGTTTATCAGATTCTTCTACATTTGACTATGACGACTGTACAGGAACATTTTTTGCAGGTATAGACAATTTTGACATTAAAGGTGGAAATGCAAGGACAGTTCTAAACTGGACTGCACCTGCAGACAACGGAGATCCGATTACAGGTTATCAAATAAATATTGCGAATGCAACAGTTATTCAGGAACTTGATGAAATTCAAGACGGCGAAACACATACAAGGGAAATTATTGGAACCGATGCAGATCCTTATGGAATTATAGGGCAAAGGATTACTTTCCCAACTGATATTGCATTACAGGGATTTACAGTTTTATTCGGTGATGGGGTTATCGGTTCTCCATTTTCATCTACAGGATTTTATCATGGAGTTATAGTTCAAGGTGATAACGGGACATCAAATATAGGAAGAATTGCAAATTCATCGAATACTGAAATAATCACATCAACAGGTGAAGGAAATGATAATCCAACTGAATATTCTTCATTTAGTAACTGTTGTCCCCAAATGTTTTCATTTAATAATGTATTGTTAGAAGGTGGAACCGAATACATTATTGGTGTAGAAGTGTTTGGTGCGGATAAATCATTGGGAACTTCAAGCGATACAAATGATGCAACTGGACACCCAAATTCAGGTCTTGGGCATCTTACAGAACTTCATGTGGGAACAGGAGATGTTTGGTTTGATACGACTTCAACAGAGTTTGGTATAAATTTATTTGGTATTAATATGACAACAGAAACAGCAGATACAGGAAATACAAATACAGAATATACTTCTACGGCAGATTTTCCGACAAATGATGAAAAAATAAGTGCCTATGTATATGAAGTATCAGCAATCAATAGCGTTGGTACAGCAAACGGTTCAAATGTGGTGGAAATTTCACCTGATAGATCAGATTCATTTGATGCTTGGCAGTATAGGGAACATAAGGAAAGGGTTTTCTTTGGTGTAAATTGTGAATATAATGTAGAAGACGGTGGCACATTTTCCTTAAACATCACACAGTCAAGTTCATTGGGTTCTTGCATTATTTTGAAATCATTTGATGCAAACTTAATGGATGGATCAGACATAAGGATTGACTATGGAATTCCATTAGCAGGTTCAAGTACAATTGCTATTGTAGATATTTTAGACGGTTCATACGACAAAGATAATGCAACAGATTTTCCACCAAACCTTTTTGTTGATACTGCTTCACTACTAAAAGGTGGGGGGGTATTAAACCATACAGTAGTTTTTGCAGGTCAAGTCGGATCATGTACTCCTACAGGTTTTGTATTTCCACAGGAATGTAGTATTATAATACCTGCTGAAAGTATTGACTATGCTTCTTCAACTGAAGATGAGATAACTTTGGTGTTTAGGAATTTTGCTTCCGCAGGTGCAGGAAAAAAATATACCGTCATTGATTACATTGCAATTTCCAATGTTGGTTCATGGAACTTTACACAGTCACCAAGAATAATTAAACAGATAAACTTGGGTACTATATCATCTACAGTATTAGATGATAATCAAGATGATCGTGGAATAGTAATTTCAAATTCAGTTTTTAACGGAACGGTAGATATTTTCCTTCCACCACCTAATGCAGAAAACCTAACTGCAACTGCAGATGGAAGAACTGCCCTGTTAGATTGGGATCAACCTTTGGGAGATGATGTAACAACAGCAGATGCAAATGATTTTGCCATACAAAGAAACGGAACAACAATAGTTCCAAGCGTGGTAGATTTATTCCCCCAAGTATGGCAAGATGATTTTTCTTCATATCCAGATAATGCAACAGGAAGTGCAACTTGGGTTCCAACAATTGTAGCATCAGATACTATAATCGGTATTGATGTAACAGATGGTGCATTCAATGATATTCCTTCATTTTTAGATGGTTCATTTGAAACACCAGACTCAATTAGCACACATACAGATCAAGGTGCAGGGCTAAGATTTATCGGTGATAGACTTTCTGCAGATAAGGTTGTTTTAGACTTTCTTCCAATTTTAGGTCAAACTTTAACTGATTCATCTGGACTTGGAGATTTCAGTTTAAGATGGACAGCAGAAAGTGTATGGTGTAAGGATAATAATCCAGTTGGTGCACCACAGTCAGGTGTAGATTGTTATGCACTTCCAATAGATGTAGGTCTTTCAGATACAACAGGAAGATGGGATAGTTCAACTTCAAGAAATGCTGTAATTTTTGAATGGAATGTTGATCAAGACAGTGTATTTCTAAATGATGCAAATCTATTTACACAAAATGATGGTGCAAGAACATTCAAATTCGGAGATACGACTTGTGGAGATGGATCTAATACAAGAACATTAACATCACATTATGATTCAGCAGTTCCATCATCATCAAAGTTTGGAAAACAGGATCTTGTCTTTTATGAGTTGAATAAAACAGGTACAACATATTCAATGCGAGCAGGAAATGCACCTGATTATTCAGGCTATGGTTGTAGTGCATCAGGAGTTATAGCAGATGTTTATCAAAATTTACGATACTTGGTAATATCAAAGGTTTCAGGTGGTGCAGTAGCAAATGACCAAAGAGATGAATCAAGATTTGACAACTTTGAGTTATTTACTGATGGTGCAGGTACCCCACTCTCAAGATATGTTGACAGTTCAGTATCATTAGGGACTTCATATAATTATCAGGTGATACCAATTAATGACAATGGAAATGCTACGTCAAACATTGCAACTGTATTGACCAATGATATTCCATCAGCAGTTACAGGTGCAACGGCAACATTTGTAGGTACAACGCAAATAGATGTCCAGTGGAATAACGTAACATCAACAGGGGAAGGTTCGCCATCAACAGGTATAGCACCTATTGTATTTGATATATTCAAGGAAAATATAACAGATGCATCGGCAATTTTTTCATTTGAAAACAACACATCTGATTTATTTGTTAATGATACACAAGTTGATCATCCAAAATCATATTCATATAAGATTTCATCACAGAACAGTATAGGAAACGGTGCAAATACAACTGTAACACTTCTATCGATAGTACCAAGTGCAATAACAGACTTGACAACACAAGTTGTTAGCAATACATGTAATCTGAGTTGGTCAACCCCATCAACAAGCGGTTTTCCAGTAACAGGATATAACATTCTAAGAGCAGTAGATGGTGGTTCTTTCATCACACTGGTTTCTAATACTGGTACAACTGCAACAACATATTCAGATCTAGGCTTGGTGGTAAATTCAAACTACCAATATGATGTAAGGGGAATAAATGCAATAGGAACTGCATCTGGTTCAAACATTGCATCATGTATTCCTGCATCAAGTGGTGCACCAAATCCACCGACAAACCTTACTTTACAAAATCAGAACGATGATGTGTTGTTATCATGGAATGCACCTGTAACAGGTTCTACACCGACTGGATACAAGATAGAAAGAAAAGTTGAAAGCGGTGTTTTTGAAATTCTAGTTTCAGATACAGGTAATACAAACATAACATTTCTAGATACAACAATTCCTGCACTTGGGACTGAGGTAACATATAGGGTAACATCACTAAATACATTCGGTCAATCTGCAACAACTTCGAACGAATCAACAATCACTACATCAAATCCACCTAACATGCCGACACTTATGGCATCACAGAATGGAAACCAAATTGATCTTTCATGGACTCAACCAACATCAGACGGAACAATAAATGGGTACAAGATTGAAAGAAGAATAAATGGTGGCACATTTTCGGATCTTGTTTCAAATACCACAACTACAAGTCTAACATATTCTGATCTAGCAGTAACAAAACCGAATACTTACGGATACAAGGTATCGGCATTAAATGATATTCCATCAACTGGAACTCCTTCAAACATTGTTGATGTACCATTTGGAAGCCATGTTACTGTCTTAGTCAGGGAACAAGACGGAAGTTCTTACAAGGGTGGTGGATCAGTAGAGGCAACAAATTCAACTTTCACACAGACAAATGCTTTGAATTCCCTGTCAAATGCAATATTTGACAATCTGGATACAGGAAGTTACAATTTCACATTCATAGATTTGGATAATTTCATTCTAAACAAGACACTCAACTTCCCATTCCCAAGCGGAAATTCATCAAGCAGTTTCCAGATTGATGCATTGGTCTTTGATGTTGACTGTCCAATAAATGGGCAGGGAACAGATGTGAGAATAAAATTAAACTATACACAGATTCAGGATATTTTTGCATTCCCTTCAACACCTGTATGCGATTCTAATGACAAGGTGAGTTGGTCAACTACATTTGATGGAACAAACGGCACAGGACAAAGCAAGGTAGTAGCAGACTTTATTTCTCCACGTTTCAAGGCAAATGCAGATAGTTTTGTTGTTGGACTTGTACCAGTTTCAACTACTTATGACATATTTACAAACAGGATAACATCAAGCACATTTGATGTTACAACGGCAAGTCAGACAACACAGATTTTTGACTTATTTTTGGGTGATGCACCACCTTCTAGTCCTGCACCTAGTTCTAGTCCTAGTGCTAGTTCAGGGAGTGTTGGTGCATCTATACCTGCTAACAAGATAATATTTGAGGATAGACTTACAGGTTTGACCATTTTATCAATCAGTCACATGTTCATCAAGCCCAATGATGTAATCACAGGACAGATTACGATTGGATGGAATGGAGAAGATGAAATGTCAGTAAAGAAAATTGATGTTGGAGAATTTACAGATCTAATTAGGTTTACAGATACACCAACGTTTGTACTTGATAAGAGAACAGAAGGTGCAGGGGAAACAGCAAGAAGTGAGGCAACTGTTGGATATACAATTTTCATTCCGCCTGCATTCTGTGATGAGGAACAGGGCATATTGCTAAACTGTCTTAAAAAAGAACTGATAACAATTCCAATAACATTTACACTTGAATTTCAAGGTCAGGAATTCATCGGGGAAACTGAAGTAATACTTGATGCACGTGAGATTCCAGTAGATATAGTACAATTGCAAATAATAGGACTTGGCTTAGTTGTTTTAATTTCAGCATTTGTAGGAAATGCATTAAGAAAGAGATTCAAAAGAAGCAACAAAAGAAAGGCAAAGATCAAGAAAAGGTTGACATCATCTTGATGGGAAAGCCTGAAGAGAAATCACAGAATCAAATAATATCAATTCTAACAGACCTGAAAAACAAGGGATATGGAGTAGGAAACTGGATAATAGAGGGAAAATCAGCATTAAAGTATCTGAATCCAGATATTTCAAAAATAATTCAGATGGCAAAAAATCTTGCTTCTGTAAATCATATAATTTGTGAAAATCATGGAATACAAGATATTTTAGTAGATGATAATGGAATATTTTGCAAAAACTGTGGCAAAGAGTTAGTTTTAGTTCCTGCATGGGTTATAGGATACCAAAAAAACGCTTTTAAGGAAGATATTTGAGTAAAAACTGTTGAAGACTGCAATAATTGCGATCATATTTCTAATAATATTTTCAATAATAACTATCCAGAATTCACACGAAGAAAATTCAAGGGAAAAGGCAAGGTTTTGGGGAACACATGATATGGTACTTTACGGGGAACCACAAATTGATTTTAAGGTTGATCCTTTAACTCCAATACCATACAAAGTAAATGCGGAAGTACAAATAGGGAATTATAAAACTAATCTTTTTGGCGGTGGATACTTGAAACCAGATTATGGTTACTATGATCGTCAGTGTAAAAGTGTACAAGGATTTGAATATCTTTTCAGTGAAAAAATGGATTTTATAAGAATTGATTATACTGGAAAAATATGTTATATGGGAACTTCAATAAAGTCAGTAAACCTTGTATTCACTGGTTCAGATCCTAAAGGGGTTTTTGAGAATTCTGAGATAGGTGGAACATTGTCAGGTAACTCAGACAGATACGAAAGAACATACAATCTAAACATAAATTCTATTTTGGTCTATAATTGAGTCTAGAAAATAATCCAAAGACCATAAGTTTAAACGAGTTTTTAGATATTGAATTTAAAGTCTGTTTTGTTTGTGGTGATAAAAAATATAACCAATTCTATTTCGATGATCATATCTATCGTATTTGTGCTAAATGTCTAAAAAAAAGAAAAGTTAGGTCATTTTTCAGGAAGCGTGGTTTGAAGTTCGTCTGATTTTGGAATTATACAAAATCCCTTATTTTTAATAATTAGTTGTTGGTAAGAATCGGCTTTTTGTGTTCCAAGATATTCTTCCTTGAATTCACTTATGTCATGTTCAAATTTTATTTCCTTCAGATATATTCTTGATTGATTTTTTGCGACTAATTGTGCAGTTGATGCACGTTCATTGGTTTCAACAGGGATCAAGATTGAGAAAATTTTTGTTAGAATTTCTTTTTCTGGTTTATAATCCAATTTGTACTCATAGTTATGAAGCAACATTAGATTACAAACGGCAGTTAGGGCTTAAGTTTTGTTATGGCATGCATGTGTTGATGGTATAAAACATGGCTATTTTGCTTGTTTTTTATTATAGCATACACATGTTGAAGGTAAGAAAAAAAGTGAACAAAATTTTAACCAACTACAAAAATAAACTGCTTAATCATCGATTTATAGGAAAAATCGAATCTGGAATACATGGAAAGCACTAGGAAGGCACTACTCTTAATTCCAGTAGTAGCAATTCTTTTAGGATTGGGTGCTATTTTAGCACCAATTTCCAATGATCATGTAAACGAATCAGTTACTTTAACAGTTGAAAAGTCTATAATTGAAAAACCAACGATTACAGGATATGTCACATTACAGGTTTTTGACAAAGATGGAATTCTAAAACAAACAGTTGAAAACCATAATCTGATTGTCGATGTTGGGTTTGACGAGATGGCAGAAGCCATATTTGGTGTCGGTGGCGTTGGCACAACATTATTTGATTATATTGAGATTGGAACATCTTCTACTGCACCATCAGCAGGTCAGACAGCATTAGTTTCACCAATTGGCGGTTGTGCAAGAGTACAAGATATATCACCAGATGTCAATACATCAATTTCAGGTGAAACATCTGTAAGTGTTATCTCATCTTTCAGTGGCGTGACATGTGCAGGGGGAATTCAGGAAGCAGGAATTTTCAATTCATTAGCAGGGGGACAGATGTTAGGTAGAAGCATATTTGGAATTGTAACTATTGGTTCATCTGACACATTAAATTTGAATTATACAGTTACATTGACTTAGGTGATGATTTTGTTTTTAGGTTTTCTTAAAAAAAAAGTCCATCGATTCTAACTAAATTCCTAGTAATTTTAGTTATTATTTCTTTTATCCAAATTATAACAGTAACAGAAGTAATCAAGGAAGCACATGCAGATACATTTGCAAGACCTGATAGTGATCCATCTACAAGATGGGTAAACGGAATAGGTTTGCCACCATGTACAGATCTTACAACATTTGAGTGTACTAACGAATCAATTCGTGATGACACAGATTATATCCAAACTACAGGTCTAGGTAACGGTGGTTCGGACTCCCAATTTTATACATTATCAAACATTCCAGATCCTTTACAGTCAACTGGTCATGTATTACGTTATACGTTAAGGGAAGGCAACGAAGGTACTAATCCAGTTGGGTTTCAAATTATTTTAAGGCAGAGTGCAACAGTAATTGCCACATTTACACATGCACAAGGATCATTACCAACATCATTTACACTATTCCAACAAACACTTACAAACACTCAAGCAGATTCTATTACAAATTATAACAATCTAGAATTAACATTAATTGGAAGTTGTACTATAGGTTGTGGAAATAATCCTTCACAGCGAGAAAGAGTGGCAGTTTCTTGGGTTGAATTTGCTGTGATTACAGGAGTTTCACCACCAACCCTAAATACTGTAAATGTTCTAAGCCCAACTTCCTTAAGGTTGGGATGGACTGAACCACTAGATACTTCATCGGTGTTGAGTTATAATATTGAAAGAGATGATGGGTTAGGATTTAGTATTGTTGGAAATGTACCAATTGGTACTACAACATTTGATGATACAAATCTCATTCCAGATTCACTTTATAGGTATAGATTGGTTTCAGTTGGTTCATCTGGTAACAGCATTCCTTCAAATGAAATATCACAAACAACAACTGTAATAATTATTCCATCAAAGTTTGCAAGACCTGATTCTGATCCAAGTCTAAGATGGGTAAACGGAATAGGCTTGCCACCGTGCACCGATCTTACAACATTTGAGTGCACTAACGAATCAATTCGTGATGACACAGATTTTATACAGACGATAGGACTTGGCAACGGAGATCAGGACGAACAGTTCTATACATTATCAAATATTTCTGATCCATTCAAATCTGATGGTCATATCTTACGGTACACATTAAGAGAAGCAAATCAAGGGACAAATCCAGTTGCTTTTGTAATTGAATTAAGACAAGGTGCTTCACCGATTGCAACGTTTACTCATACTCAAGGAACATTGCCTGTATCATATCAGTTGTTTGAAAGAGAACTGACTTTTGTACAAGCAGATTTGATTACAGATTATTCAGGATTAGAATTAACATTGACTGCAAGTTGCAGTATCGGTTGTGGCAACAATCCATCGGAAAGAGAAAAGGTTCAGGTATCATGGATAGAGTTTGAAGTTACGTCATCAAATCCACCTGAAATTCAAAGAATTGATACGCTAAATAGCACAAGTCTTAGGGTAGAATGGGCAACTCTTCCAAATGAAAATCCAGATGACATTTCACAAATTATAGTTCAACGAAGTATCGGAATAAATTTTTTGACTATAGGAAATCTTACAAGTT
>Ga0209342_10003046_pt1 | contig 17756 bp, 18 predicted proteins | sample RifCSP16_2_FD_184023 | JGI IMG/M metagenome (GOLD analysis project Ga0209342, IMG submission 184023) | Soil microbial communities from Rifle, Colorado - Rifle CSP2_sed 16_2 (SPAdes) (version 2) | ecosystem: Environmental > Terrestrial > Deep subsurface > Rock core/Sediment | place: Rifle... | reverse complement strand
CTACGGGAGGGTATCGCGTTTCGGCATGATAGCCTTTGCGTCGTCCCTTGACCAGGCCGGCCCGCTCACAAGGAGCGTAGAGGACGCGGCAATAGTCCTCCAGGCCATCGCCGGACACGACAAGTCTGATTCAACCTCCATCGACACTCCCGTGCCAGACTACCTGGCCGGCATAGGAAAGGGCGTCAAGGGCCTCAAGGTCGGCATACCGAAAGAATACTTCATAGAGGGCATGGACCCTGATGTCGAATCCGCGATAAGAAAGGCGCTCGATGTGCTGAAAGGGCTCGGGGCTGAGCTTGTCGAGGTAACGCTCCCGCATACGCAGTACGCTGTCGCGGTCTACTACCTGGTGGCAACGGCTGAAGCTTCAAGCAACCTCGCGCGCTACGACGGCGTCAAATACGGCCTCAGGGTAAACCAGACCGGCGGACTTCTCGATATGTACAAGAGGACGAGGGACGCCGGGTTCGGCGACGAAGTCAAAAGAAGGATAATGCTCGGCACCTATTCCCTTTCCGCCGGATACTATGACGCCTATTACAAAAAGGCGGCTGAGGTGAGGACGCTCATAAAGAACGACTTTGACGAGGCCTTCAAGGCGTGCGACATCATAGCCACGCCTACTGCCCCTTCTGCGGCCTTCAGGATAGGCGAAAGGGTGGAAGACCCGCTTACCATGTACCTCTCGGACATATTCACCATCTCCTGCAACCTCGCGGGCATACCGGGCATCTCGGTGCCATGCGGGTTCACGAAGGATAATTTGCCCGTAGGATTGCAGCTCCTCGGCAAGTCCCTTGACGAAGAGACCGTGATACGGGCGGCGTACTCATACGAACAGGCAGGCGGCTGGCTCGGCAGAAGACCTTCCCTGTAATTGAAGAAAAAAACAGATGTGATTTTTGAGCGTTTGACAGAGCATCATTAACCTGAGGTTACTCAAAAAGTTCTGGATGCGAGGAGTCAAGGAGCAAGGAGTGATGCGTACTTTATTATGTACGCCGCAATGAGGAGCGCCGCTGACGACAAAGCAGACGGGGCTTTTTCAGTAACCTGCAAATAATATGTAAGGATATTAAAAATGAAATTCGAACCAGTAATTGGCCTCGAAGTCCACGCCCAGCTCCTGACCGACTCCAAGCTGTTCTGCGGCTGCTCGACGAAGTTCGGCGCGGAGCCGAACACGCAGGTCGACCCGATATGCCTCGGCATGCCCGGGGTGCTCCCGGTCCTGAACAGGAAGGCGGTCGAGTTCGCCATAAAGATGGCTCTGGCGGTCGAATGCGAAGTGAAACACAAAAGCGTCTTCGCCAGAAAGAACTACTTCTACCCTGACCTGCCCAAGGGTTACCAGATATCCCAGTACACCGAGCCTGTGGCAGAGAAGGGCCGCCTCGAGATAGAAGTAGACGGTGCAAAAAAGATCATCGGCATAACACGCATCCACATGGAAGAGGACGCCGGGAAGCTCCTGCACGGAGAAGGGGCGCAGGACGCGGCTTTCAGCTTCGTCGACCTCAACCGCACTGGCGTGCCGTTGATCGAAATAGTGAGCGAGCCTGACATCCGCTCAGCGGACGAGGCGCAGGCCTACCTCAAAGCCCTGCGCGACATACTCGTATACCTAGGAATATGCAGCGGCAACATGGAAGAAGGCAGCTTCCGCTGCGACGCGAACATCTCTGTAAGGCCGGTTGGAACCGAGAAGTTCGGCACAAGAGCGGAACTCAAGAACATGAACTCCTTCAAGTTCGTGAAGGAAGCCATAGACTACGAGATACAGCGTCAGGTAGACCTTATCGAATCCGGCGGCAAGGTCATTCAGGAAACGCGCCTTTTCGATTCGGCAAAGGGCATAACCGCCTCCATGAGGTCAAAGGAAGAGGCGCACGACTACAGGTACTTCCCGGACCCGGACCTCCTTCCGCTCATGGTAACCGATGAGCTTATAAATGAAGTGCGCTCGACCCTCCCTGAGCTTCCCAGGGCCAGGCGGGAAAGGTTCGTCTCGGAATACGGCATACCAGCTTATGATGCCGGGGTGCTGACCGCCTCCCGCGACCTGGCAGAATACTATGAGCAGGCGGTAAAAGAGACCGGAGAGCCGAAGCTGTCTTCAAACTGGATAATGGGCGAGCTCCTCCGGCTCCTGAACGAGGACAACAGGGATGTCAAAGACTGCCCCATAAGCCCCAATGGACTGGCCGACATAATAAAGATGGTCAAGGGCGGGCAGATAAGCGGCAAGATGGCCAAGGAAGTCTTCGAGGAGATGTACAAGACAGGCAAGACCGCCTCCGATATCGTGAAGGCAAAGGGCCTTACGCAGATATCGGATGAAGGCGAGCTCGCGAAAATAGTCGAGGAGATCGTGAAGAACAACCCCGACAATGTAGCCAAGTTCAAGGCCGGGAAAACGACCGTATTGGGCTTTTTCGTCGGCGAGATAATGAAGGCCACGAAGGGCAAGGCGAACCCGCAGGTGATAAACAAGCTCCTCAAGGAAAAGCTGGAGCAGTAGGCCGGAAAGTTTCGAGATCATAAAAAAGCCAGGGGACTTCCCCTGGCTTTTTTATGGTGTATGTCATTGCGAGCGAAGCGACAATTTTTGCAGGATAGCAAAATTGAACTTTGAGCGTAAAGCGAAAAGGCCCGGAGGGTCGAGCCCCAGGACGGGGCGAGATAAGCAATCTCGCCTTGAACTTCCCCCTCTAAAGGGGAACTGAGGGGGATTATAGCTTTTTGAAGAAAAGTTAAGCTCCCCTGGCCCCTCTTTAGAAAAGAGGGGAAAAATCTGACCTGCTTACGAATGCGTCCCGTAGACGAGATCGCCCCTAAGGGCAGGCGTCATGCCTCCGGTATTTTTAGGGTTGCCGTCCGGATGGAGCATGACATCCATGTACTGCCAGTCGTCAAGGTCATCTTCATAGACGGATGTGACATAGCGTCCCTTGCCGCCGGCGTCAGTGCTGAAGTGGTTGGTGTCCACTCCGGCTGGCGACCTCTGCCCCTTGTCGTTAGCGTACCAGACCGAGTAGACCGAGCCGGGCTTGAGCCCGTAGACCGTAACGCCAACTGTCCTGAGCCTTGGCATCCTGGACTGAAACGGCTCTATCGAAACCTCGCCTGAAGCGCCCCCGCCGGAGAGGTCCTTGAGATCTAAAAACCTTCTGGCCCCGTCCCCCCAGCTTGAAGCGGTCAAAAAAACAAACGACGCCAAAACCAATATGAGCCTGTTGAGTTTCATCGTGACCTCCCAATGGCTGCGGTTATGAGTCTTTGATATCGAAGACGCCCCACCCTTCCCTTTTCCACCTGAAGTAGTCTGAGAGTATCTTCGCGTGGTCAAAGGCGATTGGTGAAGGCAGAGTCTTTTCCGTGAATACGCCCGCGGCCTTCGCGTCGTCCTTCGCCTCAGGAGAACCAGAAGCCTCCGCTACGAAAACGACCGACAGCGTGTGCTTTCTCGGGTCCCTTGAAGGGTCGGAGTAGGCGTGCAGCTGGCATTTCAGCCGCACCACTAACGCTGTCTCCTCTTCGGCCTCCCTCACGGCCGCCTGTTCCAGGCTTTCGCCGTAATCGACGAACCCGCCTGGAAGCGCCCAGCCGGGAGGGTCGTTCTTCCTCTCGATGAGGACTATCCCTCCGGCGAGCTCGATTACTATATCGACCGTGGGCGCGGGGTTCCTGTACTCGGCCATGATGTTCCTTTCAGGGAAAGAACTATTCTGTCTTAACTGACCTCAAAAACTCGGCATTTTTTTCCGGCAGGCTCGAATTTATGAACATTCCGCTTCCAATTTCAAAGCCGGCAGCCTGAGTAATCCTGGGTACGATACCGATATACCAATGGCAATAATCGTTGCCGTCGTCACGGGGCCTGGAAGACTTTATAACATAATTATAATCCGGATCGTCGAGGCCGTAGTGGAATTTTGAAAGGATGGTCTTGAGGTGTCTCGCGAGGTCTTTTATCTCTTCTTCGTTGATAGAGGAAAATGAGGCTGAGTGCCTCTTGGGAAAAAGCCATGTATGGAACGGAGAAAGGGCGGCGTAGGGTATGAGCGTAACGAAATGCTCGGTGTCGAGTATTATCCTCGTGCCGTCTTCCCTGTCCTTCCTTGATACCGCGCAGATGATGCACTCGCCCGTGCCGTCAAAGTAATGCAGGGCCGCCTGCACCCTGTCCCTGAACTGGATCGGGACGATAGGGGTGGCTATCATCTGTGAATGCGAGTGCGACAGTGAAGTGCCCGCGCCCTCGCCGTGGTTCTTGAAGATTATGGCGTGCTCGATCCTGCTGTCGCTGTTGGCCGCTATGAAGCGGGCCTTGTATGTCCTTATGAGGTCTTCCAGCTGTGCGGCGTCAAGAAGGCCGGTCGTAAGGTCGTGGGCAGGCGTCTCTATTATGACCTCGTGAAAACCCACGCCTGTGACAGTTCTCCTGAGCCCCCCGTCTTCGTGCCTTGTTTTTTCGCCAATGGCTGAAAGAGCGGGGAACTTGTTCGAGACTACCCTTATCTTCCAGTTCTCTCCGTCAGGCACCCTGAAGAGTTCGAGAGGGGTCTTGCGCTCATTTCCCGGACAGAACGGGCAGGTGGAAAGATAATGGGAAAGGTGTCTTTTTTCCTTGTTGTTTTTGAAATCGCTGGGGCGCTTGGCGCGGTCTGTGGCGATGATGACCCACTCGCGCGTGACTACATTAAGCCTGAGTTCTGACATACTTTGTGATTATCTCCAGAGCAGCCTTCTAATTGCAGGCTGCCTCTAAAAATCAGATATTTTTTCTGAAGTCAAGGAAGGGCGGAAATAAAAAGCGCAGCATATATGAGAATTAGTGAGCATTTTTATTTACGCAAGAGTAATTTTTAGAGGTAGCCTGCGGTCAATCAGCCAGCATGGCCTCTATCTGGCTGACATGGCTCATCTCTTCCTCAACAAGCTCCCTGTAAATGCGCCTGCCCTCCTCGGTGCTCGACCTTTTCGAGAGGTGCTCGAAAAAGTGGACCGAGTGCTTTTCAGTGTCGAGAGCGACCATGAGCGCCTTTTTCTGAGTGTCTATCGAGGCTACGAGATCATCGATGTTTATCCTCCTGGTAAAGAGGTCGGCCCTGCCCTCGCGCTCCAGATAGTCCTCTATCTCAATTTCCTCTTCCGTGATCTGCTCGGTGAAACCGGCCTCCGGGAAGAACATGGTCTCTATTACCTTCAGGTGTTTTTTTTCGTCATCGGCGAGCTTCTTGAAAATCGCCCTGACCTCCTTGTTTTCGGTCCTCTCGGCAAGGAGCTTGTAGAACCTGTATCCGTTTACCTCTATGAGGGCCGCCGTCTTCACAGCTTCCTTCTCTTCCAAATGTTCGAACATGGCCGCACCTCCGGGGCTTTCTAGAGAGTTTATCGTAAATGTGCCGGAGCGGCAACCCAAATCAAAAAGCCGTTTGATGTTGAATCCCGCCCTGTTTAATGTTAGAAGAAAGGTTCCGCTTTTATTCATAAAAACGCAGCATTATCGTTACGAAGGAGGTTTCTAAATGGGAATGCTCGAAGGTAAAAAAGGCGTTATTTTCGGGGTAGCAAATGAAAGGAGCATCGCCTGGGCGATAGCGCAGGCATTACATAATGAAGGAATGGAACTGGCTTTTACCTTCGTCGGAGAGGCACTTGAGTCAAGGGTGAGGCCGCTTGCCGAATCATTGGGCTCAAAGATAATACTCCCCTGCGATGTGACCGATGACAGCCAGATAGAGGCGGTTTTCAATACTCTTAAAAACGAATGGGGCGGGCTCGACTCGCTCGTCCACTCGCTGGCCTTCGCTAAAAAAGAAGAATTGAAGGGCGAATTCCTGACCACCTCGAGGGAAGGGTTCGCTCTCGCCCTCGATGTGAGCGCGTATTCGCTCGTGGCGCTGGCAAGGGGCGCGGCCCCGCTCATGGAAGGACGGGCTGGCTCTATCGTTGCCTTGACCTACTACGGCAGCCAGAAGGTCGTATCAAATTACAATGTCATGGGCGTTGCCAAGGCCGCCCTCGAGTGCTCGGCCATGTACCTTGCGGCAGACCTCGGGCCCAAAGGCATAAGGGTCAACACGATATCGGCAGGCCCGATAAAGACGCTGGCCGCCATGGGCATATCAGGATTCAAGTCGATACTGGACATGGTCGAGCAGAAAGCACCTCTCAGAAGGAATGTATCGCAGGAAGATGTCGCCAGGACAGCCCTTTACCTCCTCTCCGGCCTTTCCAGCGGCGTTACCGGCGAAATCATATATGTCGACGGCGGTTACAGCATAATGGGGCTTTAGGACCCCCAGAAACAGACGGGCCTTTTTGAAGCTCCCAGCGGCAAGCAAGCCGCAGGGAGCTTCGAAACCTAAGGGAATATCGATTTTCTATTCGCTCGCTTGCGCTCGCCAGCAACCTGAAAATAATGAGAATAATCGCCGACCTCCACATCCACAGCAGTCATTCGAGAGCTACCAGCCGTGAGATGGGCCTTGACCTCCTGGCCCACTGGGCGCGCCTCAAGGGCATCGGCCTCATCGGCACAGGGGACTTTACGCACCCCGCGCACTTCGCCTCTATCGAAGAAAAGCTCATGCCTGCCGAGCCCGGTCTTTTCGCGCTCAAAGACCAGTCCGGTCAGCCGAACCCTGTGCGCTTCATGCTCACCGCTGAGGTGAGCAACATCTTCACACAGGGCGGCCGGACACGCAAAGTCCACAGCCTCATATTCTCCCCCACGCTGGAAGCGGCAAGAAAGATGAACGCCGCCTTTTCCTCTCGTGGAAACATAAATTCCGACGGCAGGCCCATATTCGGCTTCTCGGCTGAGGAGCTCCTGAAGATAGTCCTCGACGCCTCCCCTGAAGCCATGCTAGTCCCGGCGCACGCCTGGACCCCGTGGTTTTCGATATTCGGCTCAAAGTCCGGCTTCGATTCCATTGAAGAGTGCTTCGGCAAATACTCCAGACACATCCACGCCATAGAGACCGGCCTTTCATCCGACCCTGAGATGAACTGGAGAATATCAGCCCTCGACAACATAACCCTTCTGTCGAACTCGGACGCCCATTCACCAAGCAAGCTCGGCAGGGAGGCGAATGTCTTCGACTGCAACCTCGATTATTACGAGATCACGGGCATCATTAAAAACAAAGACACAAAAAAATTCCTCTACACCATAGAGTTCTATCCTGAGGAAGGCAAGTACCACTCAGACGGGCACAGGGCCTGCGGTGTGCGCCTCAGTCCTGCCCAGACAAGGAAGCTTTCAGGGGTCTGCCCGGCGTGCGGAAAAGGCCTTACCGTGGGCGTCCTTTCAAGGGTCGAAGACCTCTCGGACAGGCCCGAAGGCTTCACCCCCGCCTCAGCCATACAAGCCCGGCGCCTCGTGCCGCTCCAGGAAATAATCGCCGCTTCAATAGGTGCCGGGGTCGCGACCGTCAAAGTGCAGAGGGAATACTTGAGGCTCCTGTCTATGCGCACAGAATTCAGCTATCTCCTCGACATGGAGCAAGGCGAACTGATTGAAGCAACGGGCTCCCGTCTTGCCGAAGCGATAATTAAGGTAAGACGCGGGGATATCTCGGTATCTCCGGGCTATGACGGCGAATTCGGGGAGATATCCATATTCGGCCCCACAGGGCAGCTTAAAGAATCGATATCCGAACTTTTCTGATAACACTGGCGAAAACAGGCAGACCCACCCCGCTTCCCGCAAAAATTCCCGTTTGCAGCTATAATAAATCATAAAACCTGAACCAAGAGGGCGGATGAGGAAAATCAGGATCTTCCTTGCGGCCTTGATGGCCGTTTGCGTCATTATTATCGGAGCGGTATCTTTCCATTCAGTTGAAGAGATCCATTATCTCAAATCATCCTACCCGGGCTCGTTCACGGTGGAAGACGCCTTTTACGCCGCGCTCGTCGAATTCATCAAAGTACACATCATAAGCCTGCCGCTCATGGTCATAATCCTGCTCGCGGCCTTCCTCCTCTGGCTCTACAAGAGCGCGATCTGACCTGTCCTTTTCAAAAACCTTTCCTGTGGTCTTGAGATGGGATAAAATAACGGTTATGTATAAGCATTTACTGGTCTGCCTCGACAACTCAGACCACTCCAATTCCGCCGTCTCGCTCTCCGTGGCCATAGCCTCCGCCAGCGGAGCGTGCCTTACGGGCTGCCATGTCTACGCCGCGCGGCTCCACAACGCCAGGTTCCTTGAGATGGAAGACGGGCTGCCGCCCGAGTACCGCAAGGAAGAAGAATTAAGGAACACGCGCGAAGTCCACGACACCCTCATAACAAAAGGGCTCAAAATAATATCTGATTCATACACCGCCGTTTTCCTCTCCAGCGCGGCGGCCGCCGGGGTACAAGCAATCGGCGTAAGCCGGGAAGGCAAGAACTTCGAAGAGCTTCTGACAGAAGCAGACGATGGCGGCTACGGCCTCATTGCGTTGGGAAGACTCGGCCTCGGCGCGCTCCCTTCGAGCAGAATTGGGAGCGTTGCCGAAAGGGTAACGCGAAGGATAAGAAAAGACATACTCATAGCAGGCTCAATTGATTTTGATGGCCCCATTCTCGTTGCCATAGACGGAAGCCCCGCCTCCTTCGGCGGGCTCAAAACGGCCCTTGAACTCTCCCGCGTCTTCAACCGCCCGGTTGAGGCTGTCGCGGCCTTTGACCCGGTATTCCACCAATCGGCCTTCCGCTCGATAGCGGGCGTGCTCACCGAAGAAGCCGGGCGGCTCTTCAGGTTCAACGAACAGGAAAAGCTCCACGAAGAGATAATAGACAAGGGGCTCGCGAGGATTTACAGGAATCACCTCGACACTGCCGGACGCATCGCCTCTTCCCTTGGCTTTTCCATCAAGACGACACTGCTTTCAGGGAAGGCGTCTGACGAAATAATAAAACACGCCCGGAAAGTCTCCGCATTCATGGCCGTCTTCGGCAGGACCGGGGCCCACGCAACAGCCGGTCTCGACATCGGCTCGACAGTTGAGAACTGCCTGCGTGAGCTTGCCTGCCATGTCCTCATCTCTTCGAGCGAGTTTGTCCCGGAGATGAAGCAAGCCCCTTCTTCTATCGATTGGACGGATGAGGCAAACGAGATACTCAGCCGTATACCGCAGTTCGCGCGCGGTATCGTTAAGAACATGGTCGAAGACAGCGCGCGAAACAAAGGCCTGACCACCATTACCGCCTCTTTCATGCGTGAGGTCAGAAAGCGCATGGACGGCCAGTGAACGCCGCTGCCCCATACCTCATATCCTGGAACATAACCAAACGGTGCAACCTTTTGTGCGCCCACTGCTACCTTGACGCCACAGAACTTTCGGGCGTTGACGCGGTATCCACCAGTGAAGCCCTCAGCATAACCAATGAGGTTGCATCACTCGCCCCCGGCGCGATGCTCGTCCTCACGGGCGGTGAGCCGCTCCTGAGGCCCGACATATTCGACATCATAAGCAAGGCTACTGAACTGGGCCTCAGCCCTGTCCTTGGCACGAACGGAACCATGCTCACAAAAGTGGTCTGCTCGCGCCTTCTCGATTCAGGGATAAAAGGCGCCGGAGTAAGCCTCGACTCCTTAACCCCCGCATTCCACGACAAGTTCAGGGGGTTGCCCGGCGCATGGCAAAAAACGCTCACCGGCATGGAAGCCTTGAGAGCCTTCAATATCCCCTTCCAGATGCAGTTCACAATCACGAAAGAGAACAGGCACGAGATAGCCAGGGCCGCCTCCTTTGCCCTCGAACAAGGCGCGCTGTCCATGAACTTCTTTTTCCTTGTCTGCACAGGCAGAGGGCAGAAGGCAGCTGACCTAACACCGGAAGAGTATGAGACCGCGCTCGAAGATATCGTAAAGGCAGAAGAGGAATTCGGCGGAAGAATAATGGTAAGGGCCCGCTGCGCCCCGCACATAGTGAGGGTCGCCGAAAGAGTGAACCCGCAAAGCCCGCTCGTCAAGGGCGGCACCTGCGGCTGCGTTGCGGGAAAAGGTTACCTGAGGATTTCCCCCGAAGGGTTTGTGACCGCCTGCCCGTACATACCTGCGAACGGCGGTTCGCCTAGCGTGCACAATACTACCCTGAAAGAGATATGGGAAAACGACCCTTCGTTTATTAGCCTGAGGGCGCCTGTTCTCTATGGCCGCTGCGCGGACTGCGTATATAAAGACTCGTGCGGAGGCTGCAGGGCAAGGGCGTTTGCGTCCAGCGGAAACCTCATGGAGGAAGACCCCTGGTGCGTATACGAACCCAAGGGCGATGAAAAAAGAAAAGCAACGCCGTTAGCCGCCCCATGCTGGAGCCCTGAGGCACAAGAGCGGCTTGAAAAAATCCCGGCGTTCCTGAGGCCCATGATAAAAAAAGGGCTTGAAAGATACGCCGCCTCAAAGGGGATTGAAATGATAACGCCGGAGCTCATGGCCGAGCTACGGCAGAAAGCAGGCAAGTAAATGGCAGAGGCCCGAAGAAAAGGCCCTTTACTGCAGTTCGCCGGGGTCGTGCTTCTCTCGCTCGGCCTCCTCAATATCCTTCTCAGCCTTAAATCCGGAAGCCAGCCCGACATCTTCTTCTACGCCATCTCCGCCATCGGCGCGGTATCTCTTCTCACAGGCCTCTGGCGCGCCAGAGCTTAACAGTATACTGAAACTCTTCTGGGAGAAACTTTTTACAAAAAAGTTCTCTCAAAAGTATTCAGCAAGCTGCTAACAAAAAACTAAAAAACGCCAAATCAGACAGGTTGCTCAAAAAGTTCCAGATGCGAGGAGACGAGAAGCGAGGAATGAGGCGTACTTTGTTTGTACGCCGCAATTACGAGCTTTGAAGACGACAAAGCAGATGGGGCTTTTTCAGCGACCTGCTATTTCTTCCGGCGGGCGCTCAATAGCCAGAGGAATTCCGCGCAAAGTACGATAATGCCGACAGCAACAGGCCAGAACCAGGACGGGCCTTCGCCCTCTTTTTCAAGGGCCATCCACTGCCAGCCGGTCATCAGGTGTTTGCCGGCTTTATCGCCGTTCGAGCCGTCCCACAGGGCGAATGCTAGCGGCATGAAAACGCCTTCTTCAAATGCCGGGTCTTTATCAGAGCCCTTGAACGGGCCTTTTACCACAACGCGCCACCTGCCCCTGTCATAGAGGCCGTTTGCAATGACTTGCCCGTCTGCGTAGCGGGGGATTATGTTCTTTACGCCCCTGGCGTCGATGACCCGCGCTGACTGCCCTGATTCAATTGACTCCGGGCTTTTCCAATGCCAGATAGTGACGGGCTTAGGGCCGCCCATGCCGAAGTAAGGTCTGTCGCCGGGCTTTATCTGCCCGGCTGGAAACTGAATGGCAGCCGCGTCAGGGAAGAGCTCGCCGTCAGCTATTTCAATTGATTTGGTGTCCCAGGGCATTGAGTTGGTGGGGTCGTCCCATTCGAAGAGGAAGGCTATTTCTTTATCGTTGTATACGGCCCTTACGGAAACCGAGCCAATGGATGGCGTATAAGCCTTCTCGGCGGTGAATATCTGCGGGAATAAATAAAAGCCTGACAGGGCCGCCTTGTCCCAGAGGCCGTCCACCGGGCCTTCGGGCAATTTGCCGTCGACCTTGGTCGCCTTCAGAACGGCGTTGACGACGGGCTTTTTTTCGGGTTCGTTCAATGAAGCGGCGTAGTTAGCGACATCCCATCTTTCAGCGTCTGTCATGACCTTTTTCGAAGCCGGGTCAGCGAAGCTCGGCATCTGAGTGCCGGATATGCCGACGGTAATCCGGGTATATATATCCTCAGGCGTGGAGCCAGCCCTGAATGTCCAGCCCTCGGTCAAATCTCTCGGCCATGTGCGCGCGCCCCAGTCGTCCTTGAGTTTTTTTGTTCCGTTCCCACGCCCGGCCTCTCCGTGACATTCAGAGCACCTGTCCTTGAAAAGGGCCTTGCCCCGCTCCAGGCTTGCGCTGTCAGGCTTGACCTTTCCGGAAGGGTCTATGGCAGGCTTTTCAGCCTTCTCGTAGTCAGCAAGGGATTTCAGGTACGCTGCGATTTGAACGACTTCGGTTTTCCCAAGCACATCAGACCAGCCGGGCATTGAGGTGCCGTTCATGCCGTCCCAGCCGGGTATGGAGTCATGGGAGCGCATCCCTGATATCATCCTCGCCAGGTCCTCGTCAGATGGCGCGTACTCGTCGAAGGGAGTGGATTTCCACTTGAAAAGGCCCATAGTAAAATCCCTGGGCACAGGGTTCAGGAACTGCGCTGCCGGGCCGTCGCCAGCGCCTTCAATGCCGTGGCAGTATGCGCACAACCTTGCATAGAGAGCCTTGCCCTTGTCGATGTCAGTCTGGGCAAGGGCACTGTCAGCGAAGCTGAAAAAGAAAACAAATAGAATGAAATACCTGAGGGCCATATCAGCTCCAAGACCTCGGCGTATTCCCGGTGTAATCGTAGAGGAAAAGGATGACCTTCCACACCTCTTCTTCGGTAAGCTCGTTTTCCCACGCTGGCATCGCGGATATCGAAGGCCCGCCTTCCCTTGGGAGCCCAGGCCCTCCCTTCAATATCCTCCAGAACACATATGACTCCTGCAGCTGGGCTATCGTGTCGTTGCCTGTGAAAGGCAACGGCTTCGGCTCAAGGGCGTGGGCGTAATGGCCGTGGCCGTCAAGTTTGTCTCCGTGGCAGAAAAAGCAGTTTTTGAAATAGACTTCGCCGCCCTCCTTGACAAGGGCCTTGAACGCCTCCGGGTCCTGCTTCTCGATTTTCCTGAAAGGGTTTTCAAGCTTTGCGAGGTCGAAGGTCTTTCCATACGCTCGCGCGAGCGCGGGCGGGGCCGGGTGCGTGGCCCTCAGCTCTGAAGGAGGGTTTTTTCCATCGCCGCCGTCATACGCGATAAAAGCGGCGGCCACAGGTAAAATAACGAATACGACATTACGCGCCAGCCTTTTGGAAGGGTCTTCCACAAGCGCCCGTATCGGCGCGAAAAGACCTTTCGCGCCGTCGTCCGTTATCGTCATCACCAGCAACACGGTAATGACGATGAAGAACATGTACATGGAGATAAGGCTTGCGGGGATGGGCTTGCCCAGTAAAAATCCTGGCGCCTTCAATAAGAGATAAAAGAAAAGGCAGGTGAGAATGAATTTCACAAGCCTCATTTGCTCTTCACCTCGCCCGGTGTGCCATCCCCTTCGGGCTTCACTGTTACTTCAACTCCCGAAAGGTGCTGGAGGTACGCGACGACGGCCTTTATCTCAATCTCGCTCAAGCCGATGGCGCTCGCCTGAACAGCGGGCATCGGGCTTACAGTATCGTTGGTGCCGGCAAGACCGAAGCCCGGCACGACGAAGGCCGAAGGCTCGGCCAGTGATTCGTAGAGGTATTCTTCCGCACTTGCGGCTTTTCCCTTGTAGTTCTTGTCCTTCATCCTGTCTTCCGCTATAACAGCCGCGTTCTCCAATAACGGGGCCCTGCCCGCGACAGGGCTGTGGCAGAGCGCGCACGCTCCCTTGCCGTTGTAGACCTGCTCGCCTAGGGCTATGAGTTCCTCAACGGTCACTGGCTCAGCAGATGCCTCTTCCTTCGGCGGGGCCTCAGGCGTAATTGGAGGGATTATCTTTACCGAATAGAGCGTGTATATGCCTATTATGAAAAGGCTGAAGAGAGCTACCTTCAGAAAGTTACTCATCCCCTGCCCCACTTTCCTGACCAATGTGGCTCAGCCAGAATATGAACGCGATAATGGCCATGAAGATTATTGTGCCAATAGAGACCGTCTTGGCGGCGTACGCTATTGACGGCGTGAAAGCGTCAGGCGAGTTGTCTCGCATGACCGAGTAGACATGCCAGTGCTGCCTTATTGCCGAACGGACAAAACCCATGAGCCCCATGAGCCAGGTAAACGAGACGGCAATGAGAAAGAGCGCGTACTGGCTCCTGTCCGGCACGCTGCCCCATTTGAGCTCCGAGACTTCAGCTTTTCTGTGCATGAAATATTCTATCACGAGGCACGCGACTATGACGAAAAGGGTCGTGGCGACCTGCGGGACCGAAGAGGCGACCTTGTAGACGCTGTTTGTGAAGTACCCGTAATATACCCCAAGCCAGATTATATTCGCTATCGCCGCGGTGAAAAGCGCGGCCTCTATCGCGGTCCCGATTCGTGCCCACTTGACGGTCGGCGTCCTGTGGGCGCGCCTGTAAAGGAGGAAAGATAAAAAAGTGAACAGAAGCATTATATTCACGGCAATGTTCTTTGCTGGCATGAGCCCGAGAGGCCCTAAGAGCGGATGGTACTGGCCGCCGAGGCTGCTTGCCTCCTCTGGCGTGAGTATGAGCGTGTGAGGCGTGAACCAGACGAGGAAAGTGGCGGCTATGACGAAGGCGATGTACTTTACATATTTGTAGTAGCGTTCCCCGTTCACTCCCCTCTTGAAGCCGCACCAAAGGTAATAATTTGCCGCCAGGAACAGCGCCCCTATGAGCACCGCCTGTATTATGAAGAGCCAGGCGAAAAGCCCGCCCATGAGCGTTATGCCCATCTGCTGGCTGTAGGCGTATATCTCTGCCGTAAGCCAGTACCCGGCGAATGGCAGCGGCAGAAGGGCGCCTATTGCCACGAGGTTGGCCGTGTATCCCATCCAGTCGTAATGCGCCTTCTCGTCACTTCCTTTCGCCCCGAGGAACCTGTAGGCAGCGTAAGCCGCCACTATCGACCCGCCGTAGGCTATGTTCGCGATGAACCTGTGCAGGTTCATGGGGCCCCAGAGGTGGTTTCTTACGGCGTGCCAGATATTGCCGTCAAAGACCCCGGCGATGTCTACCCCGGCGGGCGTCATCATGAAAGTGACCCACGCGTTGGCTATGAACATTAGCGTCGTGCCGGAGGCGTTCAGAATAAGGCCCACGCCGATATGCGCCCACTTGAGGTTCCCCGCTGACATCGGCTTCCAGCCGTAGTAGTAAAGGTACAGGGCCGCCGATTCGACGAAAAAGAAGAGCGCGTAAAGGAGCATCGTGGGGCCGAATATCCCGGACAGGTACTTCATGAGGTCAGGGTAGAATACGATAAGCCCGAGGAGAAGAAGGCCGCCAGTTATGGCGGTTATCGAATAGGCAGTGAGGCTCACCCTCAGGAACTCGTAAGCGACCTTGTCATAGCGCTTGTCTTTTTTTATTACGCCAGCGATTTCAAGGAGGAGAACGAATATCGGCACCGCGAGGACAAAGGCCGCGAACCACAGGTGCATCTGCGCGGCCATCCATATGAACATGCGCGGGTTCACGCCAGTCACCTTCGGGTAGTCGCCGGGCGACAAAATGGGCGCTGGCCCGAAAGCCCTTGCGGTTTCTGCGGCAAAAGCACAGCACCCGGAGAAAATATCAGGGAGGAGAAAAAGCAGCGGGAATGCGGCAAGGGCCGCCGTAAAAAATATCCTTTTAAGCCTCGACTCCACCGGTTCAGCCCCTGTAAAGGAATGAAAGGCCCTGCGCGTTGAACAGGAATACGTCCATCACGAGGAAGAAGGCCCCGAACGCCGCGAGGGCGATTATGTAAGCGGCTATGTTCTTCATGCTCAGTTTGACAAAAAATTATGCATGGATTAATCTTACGGTATGATTAAACGATTTGAAAAGGCCGCCCCGGCTGACAAACTGATCCTGCTTGGCGCGGCCGTAAACCTAGCCGTAATCACCGGGCTCATCATTTTCTACCTGCTTTCGTAAGAAGCGGCCAGCGGGTATTATACCCACGATTTCCCTGTATTTACAAGCCCTTATTAAATGGACTAAATCAGTCTTATTTGATAAAATTATAAAATAACAGGCCTGGCGATATCCCGGTGGTGAATGGCTCGTAAAAAGCGGAAAAAGGCCCTTGTCCTCGGAATAGGAAATCTGCTTTTGAAGGACGAAGGGCTCGGGGTAAGGGCGGTAGAGCTTTTCAAGCGCGATTACAGCTTCGGCCCGGAAGTGGCATGCCTCGACGGCGGCACTTCAGGCATGGGGCTTTTGACATACATACAGGATTACACGCACATCATCATCGTAGACGCAGTCCGCGCCGAGGGGGCTCCGGGTACTATACTTCGCGTCCCCGGTGAAAAGCTCAACAGCTTGCCCGCCCTCAAGTCGTCCTCAGCCCACCAGATAGGAGTGAAAGACCTCCTCGAGATAGCCCGGTTCCAGGGCCTCAGCCCTGAGTTGGCCCTTATCGGCATCATCCCAAGGGATATTTCAGCCGGCCTGGAGCTTACGCCTGAAATCCAAAAAGCTCTCCCGCTCGCGGCAGAGGCCATCAGGCAAGAGCTCGAAAAATTCGGCTTCAAGGCCGAAGAAAGGCGCCCCTGAGATGCACGAGATGTCCATCACAAGGAGCATGCTCGATATCGTCCGCCGTGAGATGGAGGCCAACGATATCCATGCCTTGAGAAAGCTCAAGGTCCGCATAGGAGAGCTTACGGCAGTTGAGCCGGACACTTTGAAGTTCTGCTTCGATGTCGCAATCAAGGGCACACCGTTTGAAGGGGCTGAGCTGGAAATAGAGGAAGTGCCGCTTGGCGGCAAGTGCCGGGATTGTGGAGGCGAGTTCAGGATAACCGCCTTTGACAACCGCTGCCCGAAATGCGGCTCGACTGATATCGAGAGGGTCTCCGGAGACGAGCTCGACATAATCTCAATGGAAGGCGATTAGATGCACGAAATATTGATAGAAGAAAAGATACTCGCGAGGAATGATGAGATAGCCGCTGAAAACAGGCTGGCCCTGTCTTCGAGGGGGATTTACTCCGTAAACCTCGTAAGTTCGCCCGGAGCAGGCAAGACCTCTCTCATAGAAAGCATGGCACAGCACCTTAAAGACCTGGCAGTCAGCTTTGCGGTTGTCGAAGGCGACCTCGAAGGCGACTTTGACGCCAAAAGGGTTGAAAGCCGGGGCGTCCCTGCCCTCCAGATAACGACGGGCCGTGCCTGCCACCTCGACGCGCACCAGGTCGCTCACAGCCTGCCCTGGGTATTCGGCCAGAACGGTCTGGAACTTCTCATAATCGAAAATGTCGGCAACATGGTCTGCCCTGCCGAGTACGACCTTGGCGAGGACACGATGATAACCATCATGTCTACCGCCGAAGGCGACGACAAGCCATTGAAGTACCCTGCCATTTTCAGCGCCTCTGAGCTTCTTGTGATAAACAAGATAGATCTCGCGCCCTATACCGACTTTGATATCAAAAAGGCCCGAGAGAATGCTCTTAAAGTAAATCCGTATCTCAAGATATTCGAGACCTCGTGCAGGACAGGCTACGGAGTAAAAGAATTTGCGACATATCTGGCTGGTCTTGCGAAAGCATAGAAAATGATTTTAGGTTGCTCAAAAAGTTCCAGATCGAGGAGTCGAGAAGAGAGGAGTGAGGCGTACGTTCTTGTACGCCGCAATAACGCGCGACGAAGACGACATGGCAGATGGGACTTTTTCAGCGACCGTTAAAGAGTTATGGTAAATACCGTTATCAAGATAAAAGGCATAGTCCAGGGCGTAGGCTTCAGGCCGTTCGTCTACAACCTTGCCATGAAATATGGACTCAAGGGATGGTGCCTGAACGACTCGGAAGGCGTTGTCATAGAGGTCGAGGGAGACCCGGACACCGCCTTCATGGATGAGATAAGGAACTCGCCTCCGCCTCTATCGAGAATAGAGTCCATGACAATCGAGAAGGTAGCCGGAAACGGCGGCTACGGCGGGTTTACTATCCGTGAAAGTATGA
>Ga0209342_10003043_pt1 | contig 17767 bp, 16 predicted proteins | sample RifCSP16_2_FD_184023 | JGI IMG/M metagenome (GOLD analysis project Ga0209342, IMG submission 184023) | Soil microbial communities from Rifle, Colorado - Rifle CSP2_sed 16_2 (SPAdes) (version 2) | ecosystem: Environmental > Terrestrial > Deep subsurface > Rock core/Sediment | place: Rifle... | reverse complement strand
AACTTTCCCGCGCTTGCCATGATGCCGATGTTGTTGGCCTTGGCGAACCCGAGGTTCTCATCCGACCTTATGAGCCTGACTTCCGGGAAAAGCTCCTCTACGGCATCAGCGGAGCCGTCCGACGAGCCGTTGTCCACGACGATTATTTCGGCCCAGGGCGGGTCTTCCTCGTACAGGGACATGAGGCAGCCGATCAGATATTCCCTCGCGTTCCAGCTGACGATTATTATCGACACCTCGGGCATCAGGCCACGGCTCCCGAGGTCTTCAATGCCTGCTTGGCCACGGCTTTTTTCCGCAAGGCCTCTTTTTCAGTTATAGCCCTTAAGGTGCCCAGCAGCGCGAGGTTCAGGTAAAGAATGACCCTTATCTGGTCGAAGTATGAGACGCCGAAAAACGATATGACATGCACGAACAGCGAGGCCCCGAGCGCCCACGCTATTTTTTCCCTGTCAGCGCTGAGATGCCCCGACTGCAGGGCCCTGCCGACGGACTGGAAGCAGTATGCCAGGATAGCTATGAACAGGGCGAGAGTTACGAGCCCGCCGTCGACGGCTATGCGTACGAAATGGTTAGTGACATCGAAGAGCCAGAAGCCCCATGAAGCTGTCGACTGTACGCCGTAGAGCGCCCATTCGCTGAACCTGTTGACGAACTGGTCGAAAAGCCTGTACCTGTGAAAGGCCGTAGAAGCGCCGAATATCTTTACTTTCAGCATCAGCGCCCAGACAGGGGCCTTCATTACCATGTGGAGCCCTAGGAGCGTCAGCACGACGCTCCATCGAATTACCCGCATGCGCTCCCTGAAATGCCACAGGAAAATCCCTATCAGCCCGGCTATGTACGCCAGGGCCGGGCCGCTCGATGAAGTGCTGATCGTGATGAGGGACGCTGCTGCGAGCCCCAGGTACATCAGCATGTGCCGTCTTTTCCCGAGCTTTCTGGCTGCCCAGAACAGCGGCAGGAGCGAGGCGCTGAAGGAACCGGCCGTTATCGAATGTGAGAACGCGCCCTGGCTTCTGAGCTTGCCGTCTCTTATGACTGTGTACTCTGGCACGCCGCCGAGTATCGAAAACAGATTTCTTTCTGTGAACCTTTCAATAAGCATCGTAATTGCAACAGGTATGGAAACGACGGCGAGCGTCTTTATGACCCAGACGATGTCGTCCATGTCGCGCACGAGGAACCTGGTGAGGAAGTAGACCCCGATGATGTCAAATGATATCCCGAGCCTGTTTATGAACGCCCCTGGCGTCCTCCACAGGATCGTGTACATGACGATGCTCGAAAGAGCCCACAGAAGCATGAGCTTGTCTATGCGGTTCAAGGCTATCCCCTGGAACTCGCCCCTCATCATGACCCTCATCCAGCCGAACAGGACAAGGATTCGAAGGACAAAGAAGTCCAGCGTGAATATCACGATTCTCTGCTGGAGCGGTATGAAGACCACGGCGAAAAGAAGCGGAACCATCGCCGCTCTTCGCGGGAGCAGGAGCATCAGGAACCCGGATATGAGGGCGAATGCCAGCGACGCCGGATGTATTTGTGTCAGGTCTTCCATTTTTGTTCCTTTTCAGGCAAGGTACTTGTAAAAAAGCCTGCCAATGAGCCTGTTGGAGATCGGGGGGAGGTTCCTGAAAACGGCGCTGGCAATGCGCCCGCATCTGCCGCCTTCGTCCTTGAGCCCGACGCTTTTTTCAGGGCTGTAAAGATAGCTGAGTTTTACCTCGTCCGCTCCCCACCTGGTCTTGAAATCACAGAGCCCCCTGTTGCCGGAAAAGCTCCTGCCGAAATCGAACTCGAGGAATCCGTCTACTGACGCTTTTTTAATGGCAGTCCAGAGGGCGAGCTGGTTGCCGCCCAGGTTCAGAAAATTTTCGTCAGACGCGCCGAATTTGTAGGTGGCGCGCTTTGCGTATTTCAGCATGACCACGCCTGAGACCGGAGTCTTTCCTTTTTTTACAATGAGTATTGATATGTGCCCACCCGGCTTCAGGAGCTCCCAGATATTCCTGAAAAATGAGAACGGCTGCACAGGCGCGCCGATTTTCTTTCGCGTCATGAGGTGGAGCCCGTAAAAAACCTTCAGGTCTGAGATGGAGGACCCCTCAAAAACTTCGAGCCCGGCCCTGAACGCCTTTTTTATCCGCCTTTGAACGCAGTCCTTGTGAAAAGACTCGAAGACATCGTCAGTCGGCCGCCCGAGCTTGAGGATGTGGCCGAGGTAGCCCTGATATTCCGAATACCGTTCCGGGGCCGGGCCGTTTTCGGTCCTTAATTCGGTTTGCGACCATGTTTTCTCCGGCAGGCCGTTACCGGAGGACAGCGCGCCTGCGATTTCGCTGAACTCATGAGGGCCGTCTGCCACAGGGCCGCATACATCCGAAAAGGGAAACGAGACAAACCTCTTCGCTCCTGTCACGGCTCTTACGACAGCGCCCGGAACAGCGGCCTTCATTACGCCGTTCTCGTCCGTCATGACCACATAGAGAGGCTTTATGCCGTAGGTCAGCTCGATGGCCTTGTGCCAGCGCGGGTGGTGGTATATGGTCGAGCGCCTGGCTTCGAGGAACGAAAGCCAGTTCTCCTCGCCTATGCCGTCCAGCGAGCACGCGCGAAAAGCGTATGGGCCCGGTGCGCTCAGAAGTTGATGAACCTTCTGAAAAAGTCGGGAAGATCAATGGAATCCACATCGGAAGAGATGGAAAAGGCAGACTGCGCGCCGTGGGGCCATCTCCAGAACCTCAGAAGCGGGAAGTTCGAATTGTCGACTATGTCCAGTAGCATGCGTTTTTCGCTGTCCTCAAAGCTCTCGAAGCCGTCAATGTACAGGGCGTTTCTGTGAGGGTACTCGACCCGCGAGGTTATGAAGCCTTCTTCTTTCAGAAAACGCTCTACGGCCGGCGAGCATCTTCTCGAAAGCTCCACGACATGCTTCCAGCCGTCGTTCGTCTCGATTACCCGCCACTGTCCGGCCTGCCTTGACGGTGCGGCCCCGTAGAGCCCGCAGATATGGCGGCCTTTCGCGTCTGAGGATGACTTCATCAGAAGGGTCGCTTCCTGGGGGCCGATGAACCTTATTAAAAGGGAACCGTTTTTTTCCTGGACATCCCATTTCGCGCTGGCGCGCTTTTCCCACCATACGGTCAGTTCGTTGAGGGTAGGGAACCAGACAGGGGACGGCTGGCGCCTGGCTTCCTCAACAGTCGCGCGCAAGGGCTCTTCTATCAGTTTGAACCTCTCGGGATGGAAAAGGAGATGAAAGAGTTCTCCTCTTGAGTAAATGCTGGAGAAAACGCCTTTCCATATCCGCGCGATCTCATCCTTGTCTTTTATCCTGCACCTCTCCAGCAGCATCTCGTCATCCGGGGCGGTAATAGGTATGTCAATGAGCTTGCCTACACGGGCTGGAACTGATATGCACTTCTCCGATGAAGTGGTGCTGTAAAGTAGCCCAAGCTTTCTGATATGCTCTCTGGCCCTCGTGTCAGCCGCCTTGAAGCCGTCCCAGAACACGACATTGTTGCTTGTCCACGCGAACGGGCTTTCCTTCAGCGCGGTAAGGGTGTTCTCGTTGTAGCTCAGGTAAGGGCACCTGAAGCCGTAGACCCGCATCTTGAGCTTTTCAAAGGCGCTGTAGCTCAATGAGAGAATCTTGTGCTGTTCGTCGAGACTCTTCTTTTTCATATTCGTATGGAAGTAGCCGTGAGCGGCGAACTCGTGTCCAAGTCCCTTGAACAGCTCTAAAAACGGCAAGTGGCTCTCAAGGAGGCTCGCGGTTATGCAGAATGTGACCCGTATGCTCTCGCATCCGGTCTTCCGTTCGAGGCAGTTCATCATTTCAGAAAATCTCTTTCTGCCAAAAGAATAGCGGTAGAAAACCTGGGCTGAACGCTCAATGGAGTGCACGAAACCCTTGGTTTCGAGGATATGGGTTATAAAGCTTATAGACAAGAGCTTGCTCAGAGGCCGCCGATGACAAGCTCGGCGACCCGCTCCTGCTGGCTCAAGCTCAAGCCCGGGTACATGGGAAGCGAAAGTATCTCTTCTGAAAGCCTCTCTGTCACGGGAAGTTCGCCTCTTGTGTAACCGAACCTCTCGCAGGCCTTCTGGAGGTGCAGTGGCACAGGGTAGTGCAGGCCGGTTCCTACGCCGTTTTCACTCAGGTGCTTCTGGAGAGAGTCCCTGTCCTTTACGCGCACGACGAAAAGGTGCCATACGGCCTTTGACCAGGAAGCTTCAGCCGGGGCGATTACTTTTTCGCTGCCCTTGAGCAGCTCTCCGTAGGTTTTCGCTCTCTCGCGCCTCATCTCGTTCCATGCGTCCAGCCTTTTGAGCTTCACGCTGAGTATGCCTGCCTGTATCGCGTCCAGCCTTCCGTTGTAGCCTTCGATGGCGTGGTAATACTTCCTGGTCTGCCCGTGGTCACGGAGCATCCGCGAGCATGAGTCGATGTTGGAATCTGCTGTCGTGACGGCTCCGCCTTCTCCGCAGGCCCCGAGGTTCTTGCCGGGATAGAAGCTGAACGCTCCGGCGTCCCCCATTGACCCGGCCCTTTTCCAGGCCTTATCTTTTTCAGAATAATACTGCGCTCCGTGCGCCTGGCACGCGTCTTCTATCACTTTCAGGCGGCGGCGTCCGGCTATCTCCATTATCCTGTCCATCTGGCAGACCTGGCCGTAAAGATGCACCGGTATTACGGCGGTGACAGGGCTCTTCGTCCTTTTGTCAACAGGTCTTCCGTCAGAGCCGGTATCGCACCTTGCCTCGAGGTATTCGTCCAGCAGCTCAGGGTCCATATTGAAAGTTGACTCGTCGATGTCGATAAATGACGGGCTCGCCCCTGCCTGGGTTATCGCCTCGACCGTGGCGATGAATGTGTTCGAGACAGTCACTACGGTATCTCCGGGCTTCACGCCTGAGGCTATGAGAGCGAACCTTAAAGCGTCGGTGCCGCTGCTGGCTCCGGCGCAATGGGGGGCGCCGCAAAAACGCGCGAACTCCCTCTCGAACCCTTCTACCAGGGGCCCGCCGATGAAGGCGGCTTCCCTGAGGGAGCGCCTGTAGATCTCAACGAGTTCGTCTTCGAGTTCGAGGTGAGGGGAGACGAGGTCGAGAAAGGGAATATTGGTTGCTTGCGTATTCGAAGCTGTCTTATTCATTTTCCATGCTCCTTAATAATCTCGCCGGGTTTCCGGCTACTATGCTGTTTGCCGGGACATCGCGGATTACCATGCTCCCGGCGCCAACGATGGAGTTTTCGCCGATGACGACATTGCTCATTATGGTCGCGCCTGAGCCGATGGACGCGCCTTTTCTGACGACGGTCCTTTCCACCTTCCAGTCGCTTTCGGTCTGCAGCGCGCCGCCGCCGTTCGTAGCCCTCGGGTAGGTGTCGTTTATGAAGGTGACCCCGTGGCCGATGAAGACATTGTCCTCTATGGTCACGCCTTCGCAGATGAACGAATGGCTGGATACCTTGCAGTTCATCCCTACGCTCGCGTTTTTCTGTATCTCCACGAACGCTCCGATTTTCGTCCTGTCTCCGATCGAGCAGCCGTAGAGATTTATGAATGAGCTGAGCTTGACTTCAACGCCCATCTTGACATCAGGGGCTATCCTGTTGAAGTTTTCATCTTCTTCGGGCTTCTGTCTGAGCCTGGCCGCGTAGTTCATAGATATACCATTCTCCCGTTGTTCCTGAGCGACCTGTCGCAGGCCTCCAGCATCTGCACTATCCGGAGCCCTGCCTGGCCGTCGTTGAATGGAGTCTGGTTTTTCTCTATGCAGTCAACGAAGTATTCCGTCTCTAGCCTCAATGCCTCGGACTGGTCGACCTTGGGCGCCCACATGTCCCCTGAGCGGTAGTTCACAAGGAGGTCGTAGATGCCTTCCTTGCTCGTAGTCTCAACGCCCCTGTCATAAACCTTGAGCTTTTCGTCGGCGTCGACATCGTTCCAGACGAGCATCTTTTTTTCGCCGCCGATGAGCGTGGTCCTGAGCTTTACCGGCGAGAGCCAGTTCACATTGAAGTGCGCTATTATGTTGTTCTGAAAGTAAACCATTATGTAGGCTATGTCTTCCTTGGCGTTGATGTGGGCCTTGCCGGTTGCCGCGATAGCCACGGGCCGCTCTTTAATGAGGTAGTCCATGATGGAGAAATCGTGCGGCGAAAGGTCCCAGATGACATTCACATCGTGCTGGAAGAGCCCGAGGTTGACCCTGGTGGAATCGTAGTAATAGAGCTCGCCCAGGATGTCTTCTTCTATTATCTGCCTGATGCGCTTGACGGCGCTCGTGAACAGAAAAGTGTGGTCCACCATCAGCTTTAGCCCTTTTCTGTCCGCCAGCTCGATGAGCTGTTCGGCCTCAGCGGCGGTCGCGGTAAAAGGCTTTTCCACGAAAACATGCTTGCCGTTCTCCAGGGCAGTCTTCGCAAGCTCGAAATGCGTGCTCACCGGGGTTATGACGGTCACGATGTCTATGTCCGTTGAGCGCACGATTTCATTTATATCCGAGGTCGTTCTGATTTCCGGATAGTTCCGTTTCACCCTGGTCAACGCGTTAGGGTTTTTGTCGCAGACTGCCACGACATTCGCCTTTTCGGAGGCGTTGAAGTTCCTGACTATATTTGGGCCCCAGTAACCGTACCCTACTACTCCCACTCTGAGCATTTTGCACGCCTCCCCTGGTTCAGTACGCGTCCTTGCTTGACAGCATAGAAAAAGGCGTCATAAGTATGATTTTCAGGTCGAGCCAGAAAGACCACCGTTCTATGTATCTGATGTCAAGCCTGACCATTTCGTTATACGACTTCGCGCTTCTCCCGGAGACCTGCCAGAGCCCCGTAAGGCCCGGCTTTGCCTCCATGACCCTGCGCCAGTGCCAGAGTTCATAGCACTCCATCTCGTATGGTATCGGCGGTCTTGGGCCAACCAGAGACATGTCCCCGGCAAGGACATTAAGGAATTGTGGCAGCTCGTCGAGGCTTGTTTTTCTGAGAAATTTCCCGACGCTTGTAACCCTCGGGTCGTCGCTTATCTTGTAGACCTTCTTTTCTCCGGCTTCCCAGGCGCTGTCCTCGTTGATAAGCTTTTTGATGTAGTCGGAGTGTATGGCGTCCGTTGACCCGGCGTGCATGGACCTGAACTTCAGAAAGGTAAAAGACTGCCCGAGGCTGCCTGCTCTTTTTTGCCTGAAAAAAACCGGGCCTTTTGAGGTCAGTTTTATGAGGACCGGAATGACGATGAAAAAAGGAGAAAAGATGATAAGGCCGCCGATGCTCCCGGCGATGTCTACGGCTCGTTTAAATATGATGGCTTTTTTTTTAAAGTTGTTTTTTCTGGCCAGGTCCGGATAGAGCTTCAGGTCGTCAGGGATCTTTTTGCCGGGGCACTCCTCTTTCGGGAACGCGTGAAGCGAGATCTTTACCAGCGCAGAGTCAGAGCCGAGAGCCTCCTGTTCCCTGAGCCCTTCCAGGAGTTTCGCCTGTACCTTTCCCGCGCCGTCCATGCCGGTTTCGGTGAGGATTACGCCTAGCACGCGCTCATGGCTGTACCAGCCTTTAAGGTCGATTTCCCTTGTCAGCTCGGAAATTTTTCTGACGGCCTTTTTCGTGCCGTCTGCTTTTCCGGCATTCGGCAGGCTTTCGAGGTCTACGAGGACAAGGACAAAATGCCTGCCTGAGCGCTCCGCGCGCCTTCTTTCCTGGTAGACCATCTCATGGAAGTAGTCTTCCACGAAGAGCCCTGATTCGCACTCCTTGAGGAAATCGGTGCACTTGAAGTGAAAGACGCTGCGGCCTATGTATCTGCCTGTGTTTCTCAGGAAGCTTTTCATTTTCCATGTCCTGGATGGGCTACCGCCGTTGATGCGCGGTTGGCACCTTTTGAACGAAATGCTGTCGTCTGGCGCCGCGCTGTGCCGCGGCGGTTCCGCTGAAAAGTCTTACTTTTCCGTCAGGTTCAGCAGTGCGAGATCATGCTTCTGTCAATCACAAGCCTTACATTGATTGCCTTCAAGAGCAGGCATACGCGTTCCATGCCGCTCATCTCTTTCTCGAAAACGGCCGTGAATCCCTCGAAAGGCCCGCCTTTGATGACCACGGTCTGGCCCTGGGTAAAGGATTTTCGTATGGTTACGAAGCCGTGCTCGATCCTTTCAATGATCGCGTTGACGACATTGTCAGGTATCTCCGCCGGCCCATCTTCGCTCCTCAGCACCCATTTGACGCCCCTCGTATATCTTATGAGGTGGTAGTCTCTGAATTTTTCGAACTTCGCGAAAACATAGCTCGGGAAAAGAGGGGAGACGCACTCGACGACCTTGCCCCTTGAGTATTTTCTTTCTTTTACCTTCGGGTTTAGTACGGTAAAGCCTGCCCCGCCGAGTTTGCTTTCAACGGCATCCTCGCACTTCGGCTTCGTGTATATCAAAAACCAGTTTTCCATCGTCTTCCTTTCGCCTTTTTGAAAAAAAGCGTCCCATCGCGCCGCAAAGGCGTCCTTTTCCCGCTGCCGCGCATCCGCCGCTTCAGGCTTAAAGGAATATTGAGTTGAACGGGCTCAGCGTCTTCCCGGAGTGAAATGCTCGCAGCGAGGCAATTATTTCATCCGCTGAGCCAGGTCCCCGAAGCTTCAGAACGGGGGTCCGTGTGGGCTGGGTCTTTGAAGGCGGCACTTCACGGCGCCGCGATTCCGTCAGTAGTAGTATTTTTTCATATGATTATCGTCCGCCCCGTTCAGGACGACCCCTGAAATATTCCTGGTCGGAAGGGAGTTGACGGCCTTGCGCACAAGGTCTTTCGGCGTCGCTCCCGCCTTGACCACCAGCAGGAGGCCGTCCACCATCCTGGAAAGTATGTTCATGTCCACAAGCGGCAGGATAGGCGGCGAGTCCACGATGACATAATCGAATTCGCTTTTCGCGCGCTCCAGCACATTCTTCATGCCCTGTGAGTCAATGAGCATCGACGAGTTCTTGACGCTCGTGCGGGCCGGAAGCAGGTACAGGCGCGTATCCTCGAACCTGTTTATGGCGGACCTTATGTCCGCTTCCCCGTTCAGCACATCCACAAGGCCGTTGAGCCTGCCCATGTTGAGATAGCTCGATGATATTGAAGGGCTCCTGAAGTCGCTCTCTATGAGCAGCACCTTCCTGCCGAACTCGCTTGCCATGAGCCACGTCAGGTTGAGGGAGGTTGCCGTCTTTCCCTCTCCTTTTATCGCGCTTGTGACGGCGAATGACTTCATCGAGGACCTGGTGCTTATCTGTTCGAGCCTCGTGTACAGTATCCTGTACCTCTCGCATATCATGGGGTCCTTCGCGTCCATGATCGCGAGCTTCTTTTTGAAGCTTATCCTGTCCCTGAACGCTCCAGCTTCGTTGTATTCGTCAAACGCGTCCCTGGCGGCGGGATTGGGCGCGGCGGCCTTGCTGACCGGCAAGGCCATGGAAAGTCTGCCTAAGTACTCGTCGTACGACTTCTTCTTCATCGGGTCCGTGAGGACCTGTCTGATGTCTTCGAGCTGCTTGAGCTTTTCAGCCCTCTCCTCTGGCGAGTACAGCGAGTACAGGGCCATGGAGTCGCCGTCGTAGAGCGATTTCGATTTCCTGTACGCTTGTTCGATCTCGTTCAGCGGAGCCGTAGCCTTTATATCCAGGATCTCGTAATAGGTTCTTTCTTTTTTCTGCTCCATGGGTTCCTTTTAAAATTGTATTGTGACAGGTTGAGTTTTGTTTGCCCTGTTCATGAGCTGCCCGAGACAGGCTTCCAGCGACCTGGCCGCCCCTGAGGCGCTGTAGTGCGTCACAAGGGGCCTTCTTGTCCTTATTGACTCGCTTACGCAATCCTCGTAGCCAACGGAGCCGAGGTACCCTATGTCCATCCCGAAGTAATCGGCGCAGGCCCTCTGTATCGACGGCCCCATCTCAGCGTCCTCTTCCCTTTTAGTCTGGTTCATTATCATCGAGATGCTTGTCGCCGAGAGGTCCTCTTTGAGCATCCTGCCCTGGTCGAAGTCCAGCATCGAGAGCTGCTCTATTATGTCGGAGACGGTCTTGACCCTCTGGGACCAGCTTTCGCTGAATATTTTCTGGAGCATGCCTTTCAGCACGCCGTCCTCCTGAGAGTCGGCGATGCTCTTTATCTTTCTCAGGAACAGGCATTTGAGGAACCTGTAATTGTTCTCTATCGTTGTCGGCTCGGGGGTCGAAAGTATTATGCCTTCGTTGCCCATGAGAAACATGTCAAGGAGGTTCGACGAGGTGCAGGGGCCTATGTCCAGCACCGCGTAATCGTACTCGACTTTCTTCAGGGCCTCCCGGAGCCTCGTGACCTGCGCGTTCCTGACATCAGCCACGTCAAGGGAGTCCTTCGCGCCGCTTATGAGGTCGAGATTTGGGAAGGGGGTCTTCGATATCAGCGACCCGATGTCCGAGATCTCGTTCTTAAGGAAGCTCGAAAGAGCGCCTTTCCCGCCGTCTATCCCCAGGAATGTGTGCAGGTTAGCTGCCCCGAGGTCAGCGTCCACCAGGAGGACCTTTTTCCCCTGCTTCGAGAGTGACAGCGCCAGGTTTGAGGCCACCAGGCTTTTGCCGACGCCGCCCTTTCCGCCTCCGACCGACCATATCGAGGTCCCGTAAGGGCTGGTGGCGCGTATGGGACGCGAGGCGATAGGCGCCGGGCCCAACAGGGTTTCGTCTTCTCTGTCCCAGAAAATGAGCTTTTTCAACCAGTTCAGGTTAAACACTTTCTTTCCTTCCTTTTAGGACCGTGAGCCTGGTTTCCGGTTTGAGTAACTGCTCTATCGGAAAAAGGGGTATGCTCGTAAGAACCGGTGAATCAATTACCCCATCGAAGTCCTCGGGTTTTCTGAAAGCCGGATTCATGAACTCGACGAAAAACACGAGGGCCAAACCTGCCGCAGCTCCACCTGCCGTGCCGAGCGACAGGACGAGCGGCTTGTTGGGCTGGTCAGGGCTCTGAGGGAGGTTCGCCGGGTCGACTACCCTGAACCTCGCGCCTTTCTGGCGCTTTTCAAGATTTTCAGAGAGCCTCGCGCTCATCTTTTTTTCGAGAAGGGCCTGGTAGTTCTGAAGAGAGATGTCATAGTCCCTCTGCAGATCCGTGAGCTGCTGTTCGCTTGCCGGCGTAAGCTCGACTCTGCCAGCGTACTCGTCAAGCTGCCTTCTGATGTTTGATTCCCTGCGCGCCAGGGTGGTTATCTGCGACTTCAGCGCCATGAGTTCCGCGTAAGCCGGGTGCATGACGCTGGGAGGCGCGCTCTCCTCTTTGGCGGGCTCTTCCCGTCCGGTTTCGCCCTGGAGCTGCCTTTCAAGGTCTTTTATGCGTTTTTTCATTATGATTACATCCGGGTAGCTCTCCTTGAAGACGGAAAGCATCTGCCCGAGCTCGGCGCGAGCGCTTTCCAGCTCGCCAGCCAGCGAGCCCTGTATCTCCGGTGAGACCATCGGCGCGCTGTACCTCATCTGCTCTTCGAGGACCAGCTTCCTGTCCTCGTTAGTCTTGAGCGACGCCGTCACGCTCTGGAGTTCGAGCTGGAGCCTGTCGAGCGTGCGCAAATTGGCGTCGAGCTGGACGGGCAGGGTGCCCATGTGTGCCTGCTTGAAGTCCCTGAGCCGCTGTTCCAGCTGTTCCAGCTCCTGTTGAGCCATGTCAAGTTCGGAAGAAAGGAACTCGGAGGTTCCTTCCGCGTACTGCTCCCGCGCCTTCAGGTTCTCCTCTATGAACAGGGACGAAAGCGTGTTCGTGACCTGCATGGTGGTCTGAGGGTCCTCGCCGCTGTAGGTTATGGAGAAGGCGTTGCCTCCGGAGCCCTGCTGTTTTTTCCCGTTCTGCTCGCCTATGACCGTGAACTGGATGTCGCTGCGCATCTGCTCTATTATCTCGTCAGGCGTGGGCATTTCAGTCGCCTCGCCGGTTATAAGGCTCCTGGCTTTTTCAAAGAGCCCGGGGCCCTGCTGGCTGTAGAGGCCGAATTCCTTGATTATCTTGTCGAGCCTGGTCCTGCTCATTATCTGATGGCTGATGACATTAAGCCTCTGGCTGAACGGCGTTTTGTCAGTAGGAGTCACATACTCTTCCGGTATCTGCTGTTCCTCGACCAGAATGAGCGTCGTAGAACTGTATTTTTCCGGCAGCTCAAAACTCACGACGAGCCCGGCAACCGCGCCGATTATGAGAGGCGCGACAAAAAGCCATTTCCTGTGTTTAAAGACGGCTAAATAGTCGAATACCGTTTTTCTGGATTCTTCCCTGGATTCTTCCATGGACTCAGAACCTCCACGCATCTGCGATTAGTGTTGCGTTTATAAACACCTTGTTCCTTTTCAGACCGATGTCAAAAGTATCTTCCGGCCACTGCTGATAGTGGGAGAGGCCCGCGCCCAGGATAAGCCACTTGTTGACCTGCCAGTTGCCTGAGACCTCAGCTACGATCGAGTTTACGCCGACTCTTTCGGACGGCTCGCTTCTGTTTCTGGCAAGGGCGGTGAAAAATGACGCTGAAATGTCTCTACTCACCGTAAAGTCCCAGATAAATGAAATCGAGTCCCTTATGCTTATCTCATCCGTAAGGCCCGTTGGCGTCGTCATGGCCCTCTCGTACGAGAGCGTCATGTACGAGTCTTTCAAAGCCTTTTCCAACCCTGCGTTACCGGTAAAGAACAGGTCGTTGCCGCCCTCGGTATAGTTCGCGTATTCGACGCCGCCTCCGAGATCAAGGCTCATGCTCGATGAAACAGCCTCCCTGAATCCGACGCTTATTCCGTGCGAGGTTATCTGGCTGTCCGCAGTGTCGAAGTCATAGACCGAGTAGGAGTAGCTTGCGCTCGCTGTTCCGGTCTGGCTGTATCTGTGCGTCGCCGTTAATGTCCCGGTATCTGTCCTGCTGTCCACGAGTTGAGGGTCGTCGAACTCCTGTATACTGTCCGTGGCCGAAAGCGAGACATCCGTATTGGCGGACATCTGGCGGCTCAGGCTCGCGTATGCCGTGTTGGAAAGTATGTCGGTACGGGTGACGAGAATGCCCTCGCCGATGGCCCTCAAAGAGTCATTGTAATAATTTACCCTGTCGCCAAAACCGAAACGCCACTTTTGGGACAGCTCAGCGTCAAGGGTCAACCCGGCGCTGTGCGACAGGTTGTTGAGGTCCGCGTTGTCCGTGTGGTAGTCCGCCGTAAGGCTGTAGAACCCCCGTACCTCATGGTGCATCCCGCGCCTTGCGTATCCTACCCGCGGAGTGACTGACAATATGAAGTCGCCCCTATCGTTCTCCTTAGCGTTGCTGAACCTGACATTCGAGTCATACCGCGCGTCCAGGGTAACGGACGGAGTCACGGTGTTGTTGTCCCTGGCCTCTGAGAGGCCTGGCAACATCAGGAGGGCCGCGAGGAGCGCCGCGGTTTTTATTGTGCGCGCTCTATTGTACAAAGACGGTGTCTCCGGGCTTCAGGATGAGGTTTTTGTCGCGCCTTGCGTCCGTGTCGATTATGTCGTCGAATCTGATTTCTATTTTCTCGGCCATGCTGTTGCCGTTCTCACGCACCAGGACTATTTTTCTTGAGGCGAACGGGTTGAACCCGCCGGCGAGCGCTATCGCCTGGATGACGGACATCCTTCTGGTCATCGTATATGTGCCCGGGCTCATGACCTCTCCAAGGATGAATATGCGGTAGCTGTTGACCTCCTGCACTATTACCGAAGTCACGACCGTTTCCTGGTATTCCTTCAGGACCTCGTTCAAGGCGTCCCTGAGCTGGGCCGGTGTCAAGCCCGCCGCTTTCATCTCACCGACAAGGGGCAGGGATATCATCCCGTCAGGGCGGACCATCACGGTCTTCGACAAGTCCGGGTTTTTCCAGACCGAGATCTCTATTACATCCTCGATGCCTATGACATAATCAGGGCTCTGCGCGATAGCCTTCGCGGCGGACTTTGAGTCCTTCACGGTTTTTGCGGATTTTTCCGAGGCGCCTGCAGTCTGCAAATGTGCTGAAAACACGAAGAGCACGGCTGCCGCGATTGTTAAAATATTTCTCAAGACAGTTGATTTCATTCGCTGAATCCTCCTCGCGGCCCGTGTGGCCGCATTTTTACAGGATCTCTATTCCTGCCGATATGATCGAGCCTGAGCCCTGTTTCGCCCAGACCATCCTTGCCGGCCTTTTGATCATCAGCTCGCCGATTGTGACATCGATGACCGTGCCTTTTTCAAGATTCCTTCCAACGAATATTATCCCCGCGCCGCGCCCGGAAAAATCAGTTGTCTTTGCACGGAGGACGGACCCCTTGATGGAAAAAGTGACGGGGCACACCCTGCGCTCCCTTTTTAAGCTCCTTCTATCGGCAAGGAATACGCCGCAATGCAGGCATCTGGCATGGCTGTCCAGAAGAGACATGAAAAATGCCTTGGAGCATTCCGGGCAGATCCTGAGGCTCATCAAATCCCCTGTAATGGCAAAAAAGTTATCCGGCCTGTTAAATGATTTTCCAGAAGACGCATACAAGAAGAGGATAGCCGAGCATTGTGCCAATTCAATCCACCATACGAATAAAAAGAGGTAGTATTTTGGCTAATACCGTCAGATGCGGCTTTTTGGATGAAAAGAATGATGAGGAAGTATTAATCCCGGCGGCCGCGGGATTAGACAGGCTTATTTTCTCAGCGGATTGTCTGATTAAGCTCGAAAATCGGAAGAAGCATGGCGAGCACGATGAAGCCCACGACGAGGCCCATCGCGAGTATCAGCACAGGCTCCAGGAGGCTCAGAGAGCGCTTGACGCCGTCCTCGAAGGCGGCGTCATATGATTCGGCGGTCTTCAGAAGCATCTCGTCCAGGTTGCCGCTCTTTTCGCCGACGCTTATCATATGGCAGACAAGGGGAGGGACCAGCGCGGATTTCTTGAGGCTCATGGACAGGGAGCTGCCTTCGGTGCAGTCTTTCGCGGCTGTCTCAAGCACATTGTCAAAGACCTTGTTGTCTAGCGCCTCAGCGCATATCTCAAGAGCCTTGAGCATCTGCACTCCGCCCTTCAGCAGCGTCCCGAGCGTCCTTGTGAGGTTTGCCATGTGGAAGCTCAGCACGATAGGGCCGAACCAGGGGAGCTTCAGGAGCAGCCTGTCCTTCAGTTCCCTTGTGCGCTCGTTTCTGGAGCTCCGTCTCATGAACCAGAACGCCGCTGCGCCCAAACCCAGAAGGGCTGGCCAGTACGAGCGGACGACGCCCGTTATCCACAGGAGCACCACGGTGATGAACGGCAGGCGCGTGCCAGTGTCCTCGAATATTCGGGAAATTTTTGGAATGACGAATACGAACAGGAAGCCGAGCACCGCCGCGCCGACGACCGTCATGAGCGCCGGGTAGGTGAGGGCGGCCCTTACCTCTGAGCGTATGCGGGCTCTCTTCTCAAGGTAATCGGCGAGCCTGGGCAGGACCTGGTCGAGCGAGCCGCTTGCCTCAGCTGCCTGCACGAGGCCTCTGAAAAGAGGCGAAAATACATCCGGGTTTTTCTCGAGCGCTTTTGAAAAGGAGCTGCCGCCAAGGACATTGTCTCTCGTTTCAAGGAGAATAGCGCGCAGCTTCGGGTTGTCGGTATTGTCGGCGAGCACCTGGAGGGCTTCGGATATCGATGTGCCGGAGGAGATGAGGGTTGCGAGCTGTCTTGCCGCCGCCGCGAGAGCAGCGGGGCTTACGCGTTGGCCGAAAATGGCGCGGCCTGCTTCCTTGCCTGCTTCCTTGACCTCCGTAGGGTAAAGCCCGGTGTTCTTGAGAGCCTGGGCTGCTTCCTTTGGCCCCGCGGCTTCGATGCTGCCGGCCACCTGGCCCCCGCCCCGGTTATAAGCCTTGTAACTGAATGTAGTCATACTGCTTTTGCTACTCCTCGTCCCTTGTTACCCTCAACACTTCTTCGAGGCTTGTTATTCCTTCTGCCGCCTTTTCCAGGCCGTCTTCCATCATCGTGCGCATGCCCTTGGAGACAGCGTGCCTCTTGAGCGTATCTCCGTCCTGGTTCTTCAGTATCATGGGCCTCATCTCCTGGCCCGGCACAAGGAACTCGAATATCCCGCTTCTGCCGTAATATCCGGTCGAAAAACACTTCTCGCACCCGGCGGCACGGTAGAGCCTGGAAGGCTTTGTCCTGAAGAGCTTTGTCTCTTCAGCGGTCGGCTCGTACGGCTTTTTGCAGGCAGGGCACAGGACCCTTACAAGCCTCTGCGCAAGTATCCCTGAAAGGGACGAGGCCACGAGGAACGGCTCTATGCCCATGTCCACGAGCCTCGTTATGGCGCTGGCCGTGTCGTTCGTGTGCAGCGTGGAGAGCACGAGATGCCCGGTAAGGGAGGCCTGTATGGCAATCTCGGCCGTCTCAGAGTCCCTTATCTCTCCTATCATTATCACATCAGGGTCCTGGCGCAGGATCGAGCGCAGCCCGTGCGCGAAGGTGAGCCCGATTTTCGGGTTCACATGCACCTGGCCTATGCCCTTCAACTGGTATTCGACAGGGTCTTCGACCGTTATTATGTTCCGGGTCGTTGAATTTATGCTGTTGATGGCAGAGTACAGCGTTGTTGTCTTGCCTGATCCGGTCGGCCCTGTCACAAGGATTATCCCGCTGCTCCTCGTGAGGAGCCCTTCGAGGGCCGTTACCTGGGTCGGGGTAAGCCCGAGCATATCCAGGCCTATTATGTCGGATTTGCGGTCGAGTATGCGCAGCACTATCCTTTCGCCGTACGAAGTGGGTATGACCGAAACCCTGACGAACACATCCTTGCCCGCCACGAGGAGCCTTATCTTGCCGTCCTGGGGGAGCCTCTTTTCGGCGATGTCGAGGCCTGCCATGATCTTGACCCTGCTTGCCAGCGCTTCCTGTATCGTCTTGGGAGGGGTGAGGACAGGGTATAGCACGCCGTCTATCCTGTACCTGACTTCGACCTCTTTTTCATAGGGCTCTATGTGTATGTCGCTCGCCCTGTCCTTGACGGCCCTGAAAAGAAGAGAGTTCAGAAGCCTTATGATGGGAGCTTCGTCCGCGAGGTCAAGAAGGTCTTTCGGCTCTTCCCATTCGTTGGCTATTGACTGGATGCTCTCGCCGCTCATGCCGTCCATGACTTCCTGCGCAGACCCGGAGAGCCTGTCGTAGAACCTGTTAATGGCGTCGAGTATCTGCTTTTCGCCGGCGAAGACCGGTTTGACCGGAAACCCTGTAAGCCTCTCGATCTCGCTGACCGTGAATATGCCCCGGGGGCTTGCAAGGGCCACGAGCAGATGGCCATCTTTCACGCGAAGCGGCATTACTATGTTCTTTTTGACATAGCTCAGGCTGACCTTTTCCAGCATGGCCGGGTCGATGAACTCGTCTTTTATTTCTTTTATTCTGTGTATGCCGCCTTTCGGCATCATTTCGAAAACTTCGCTATCCATTCCTGTTACGGCTCCCTCCGCCTTCAGGGCAAGCTTGAAGGCATTCCATTGCGTTGCTTTGGCCCGTACCTGTTGAACTCGAGCTTTTTTCTCTCTCTGAGGTCTTCGAGCCCCTTGAAGTCCTCGACTATATAGGGCGTTATGAAGACCAGCAGGTTGGTCTTCTGGTTCTGGTCCCTGCTCGATTTGAAGAGCCAGCCGATGAGCGGTATGTCACCCAGGAGCGGGACCTTCGTGACATTGTTAGTGCTCCTGTTCTGGATGAGCCCGCCTATTACGACCGTCTGGTTGTTTTTGACGACCACGCTGGTTTGGGCCGACC
>Ga0209342_10003041_pt1 | contig 17773 bp, 19 predicted proteins | sample RifCSP16_2_FD_184023 | JGI IMG/M metagenome (GOLD analysis project Ga0209342, IMG submission 184023) | Soil microbial communities from Rifle, Colorado - Rifle CSP2_sed 16_2 (SPAdes) (version 2) | ecosystem: Environmental > Terrestrial > Deep subsurface > Rock core/Sediment | place: Rifle... | reverse complement strand
ATCTTCGCCATCCAGTAGATCGCCGCGTCCGGGTCGCTTCCGCGCATGCTCTTGATAAATGCCGATATGGTGTCATAGTGCTCATCTTCATCGTACGTGAGCGCCTTCTTCTGGATGGACTCTTCAGCGGCATGCAGATCGTAAAGGACCGCGCCGTCAGGCCCCGGCTTGGTCGAAAGCGCGCCGAGCTCGAGCGCGTTCAGCGCGCGCCGTGCGTCTCCGCCGGACCTTGCGACGATGTGCTCCAACGCATCAGGAGTGAGCGTGACCTTCATGTTCCCGAACCCGCGTTCCCTGTCCGAAAGTGCGCGAAGGACGAGCATGCGGATATCGTCATCGTGGAGCGGGAGGAATTCGAATATCTGCGAACGGGAAGAGAGCGCCGGGATGATCGCGAAGAACGGGTTCTGCGTCGAGGCGCCGATGAGGGTGATGTTCCCCCGTTCCACGTCGGGCAGAAGCGCGTCCTGCTGGGCGCGGTTAAAGCGGTGTATCTCGTCGATGAAGAGGATGGACCTCCGTCCGGACTGCGCGCGTTCAAGCGCCGCTTCCTGCGATACCCTGCGGATGTCCGCAACCCCCGCGGTGACCGCGTTGACGCCGACAAAACGCGCGCGACTGCGCTCGGCGATGAGATGGGCGAGCGCGGTCTTTCCCGCTCCGGGCGGGCCGTAGAGGATCAGCGACATGAAACGGTCGGCCTCGATGGCCCTCCTGAGGAGTTTGCCGGGACCAAGGATGTGCTGCTGTCCGACGAATTCGGACAGGTCCCGCGGCCGCATCCTCCATGCCAGGGGAGGCTCGGTCGGTTCAACTGCCGTCAGAGGCAGACTCTGTGCGTGTTTCTTAAGGGCCACCGTGTGCTTCAGGAAGGCTTGCGAAAGACAGGTGATAGTGCGGGTTAAAGAGGCCGTATCACGATGCGACAGAAGAGGGGATATTATCAGGCATCAGTTGCGTCAAGTTCTCTCCCCGGAATACCGCTTACGGGAGCGCATGCCTGCTGAATCGTACATACACCCGCAGAGCGTTCCTGTCGCATTACTCTGTGGTGTGTATAGTGAATGAAAAAATATCCCCATGTTATTGATTAATCGGCCTGTTCGTAAATGTTAACCCGGTACCGGGAATGACGGGCTTGGTCGAAATTCATGCCCCTCGTTTCATAATTTTTCTCGGTACCGCTGTATCTTCCACACTATCACAAGCGCGGGAGCCTTCCTTACTTGCCGCTCCTTTCACCTGCGCTGTTAGACACTCAATAAACGGATGAAGCAGAAATGATGCCTTTTCCCAAATCTATGAAGAAGTCCCCCGCTCTTGCCGTGCAGATAAACTTGAACCTGGCATTTACCAGGTGGGCGCCGTTGTGGAAAGTTAGGCTACCCAGTCTTGTCTGGGCATGCACACCCTTTCTAGTGACAGCTCCCGATTTAATTTTTTCACGAGGATCAAGTTATACCCGTCACGCGCAATGCAGGGGACCTATCTGACCTCTGTAACTATATACCAGAATTTACAAAAAATGGCAAGGATAAAATGAGACGATGTTTTGCTCGAAGACGGATAAAAGCTTCTCTTATCAGCATATTGGCAAATTACGCCCTTGCGCTCAAGCCGGGATCATCCGTCAGTTCAAGCAATCTCTGGACAGTACCGTCCACCATCTGTTCAAATGAACTGTGCTGCTTGCGCAGACGATAAAGCTCATCAGAGATCGTGAGGGCCGTCAGGATGGCAACCCGGTGAGGATTGGCAGTACCCGTGCCTTTTTGCACTTCCTTCATCTTGGCATCGACGAACGCGGCAAGCTCCCGGATGTAATCATGGTCCGCCATGCCTTTGATGCTGTAAAGCTGACCGAATATCTCAACCTGTACGCTCTCCACGATATCTCCCTCCTCTGCCGATGACCACCAGGCCACACGGCAAAAAATTTTTAACCGTTACGGTTGTGATGCCGGCCGTACAGAGAGGGTGCTCTCTGCACTCTGCTTTAGAACAGCGCCTCGACGAATTCCTTCGGATCAAAGTCCCGCAGATCTTCGATCGCTTCTCCGATGCCCACGAACTTGACCGGGATGGAAAGCTCCCTGCTGATGGCGAAGACGATGCCCCCTTTCGCCGTCCCGTCGAGCTTCGTCAGCACGATGCCGGTTATCCCGAGCGCCTCATTGAACATCTTCGCCTGGACCAGGGCGTTCTGGCCCGTGTTCGCGTCAAGGACGAGGAGCACTTCGTGCGGCGCCCCCGGGATCTCGCGCGACATGATGCGCTTCACCTTTTTCAGCTCTTCCATGAGGTTCGACTTCGTATGCAGCCTGCCGGCCGTGTCAACGATCAGCACGTCCGCTGCGCGCGCCCTGGCCGCCGAAACGGCGTCGAACACCACGGCACCCGGGTCCGCTCCCTCGCGGTGTTTGATCACGGGGATGCCCGCGCGCTCTCCCCAGATCGAAAGCTGCTCGGAGGCCGCCGCGCGGAAGGTGTCCGCCGCCGCGAGGATAACGCTCTTGCCCTCATGCCGAAGCCGGTGCGCGAGTTTTCCGATCGTGGTGGTCTTGCCCGTGCCGTTCACTCCGATCATGAGGATGGTATACGGCGACGACGTCAGGGAGAACGGGGAGAAAGAGGAGGACAGGGTCTCGAATAATATCTGTTTGAGCCTCTCGCGCACCTGTGCGGGAGAGGAAAGCTCGTTTCGCTGGAACCGTTCCTTAAGGTCGGCGAGGACTGCTGAGGCGGTCTGCGCCCCTGCGTCCGAAGAGATCAACGCCTCCTCAAGCTCGTCGAGGAACGCCTCATCGATCTTTTCGCCGAGAACAAGAGAGCCGATCCTGTCGGAAAGATCCTTCCTCGTCTTTGCCAGGCCGTCCCGCAGGCCGCGAAGCACTCCGAACATGAAGACCTCTCAATACAATGCAAATTTCAAAATGCAAAGTGCAAAAGTATTGTTCATTCATTTTGCATTTTTCATTTTGCAATCTTCACTATTCACTTCGACATTCGAAGAATGTCGTTAGATATCCAGCGGCAGTTTGCCGGACGGGCCGGCGGCGTCATTAGTTCTCGCTGCTCCCCGGCCCGCGTCCCTGGTCCCCCTGGCGCTGACGGATCTTCCGTCCTCCGTATCCTCGGGGTCTCCGGTTGGAGAACTGCCGGAAAGGGCCTGCGCGATCTGCCGATAAAGATACCGTTCGTGCATCTTGTTGAACCCCGTCCATTCGCCTTCCCCGATGTTCTCTTTCTTGAGCGTGGCCTGGAAGTTGTTGACCTTGGCGGAGAGGTCGTCCAGATAGTGGATGACGACCGCCTCCTGGATCTTCGGCCTCTTGGGCGAACCGAATTCGTACTCGCCGTGGTGCGAGAGCATGATGTGTTTGAGCAGCATGGCGGTCTCTTCCGGGAACCGGGGAAGCGACCTGATCTTCTCCAGCAGCATCTCATACCCGAGGGAGATATGGCCGATGAGCTTCCCCTCCGTGGTATATTCGATCGACTTTCTGACGCTCAGCTCGCGCACTTTCCCGATGTCGTGCAGAAACGCGCCGGTGACAAGCAGGTCCATGTCTATCGCGGGAAAATGCCGGGCCACTTCCCTGCACAGGGAGATCAGCTCCAGCACGTGCTCGAGCAGGCCGCCGATATAGTTGTGGTGGAGGGTCTTTGCCGCCGGCGTACGCTTGAAGGCCTCTATGAACGGCTTGTCGTTCAGAAAAGCGTGCATGAGCTGTTTCAAGTGAACATCGCTGATCCCGGCGGCAACGGCCTGTAACTCGCTGACCATCTCGTCGATATCCCGGGGCGAGGACTGGATGAAGTTCGCGATGTCCACTTTCGAGTCGTCCACTTTTTCCAGTGTCTTCATTTTGATCTGCAGCGTTCCCTGATAGCTGGCCACCATGCCCTTGATGCGGACAAAGTCCTCGCGCCCGAATTTTCCGGCAACGTCTTCGGCATTGTCCCACAGTTTGCCGTCGATCTCACCGGTCCGGTCCGCGAGCTTGATGGTGAGATAGGTCACGCCGTTCTTCGCCGTCGATATCTGCTTCGTCGCGGCAAGATAGATCTCTTCCACCCAGTCGCCTTCTTTCAAGGTTGCTATCGTCTGCATGATTTTCCTCTCGATCCGTTTTGTGATAATAAACTATCCTCCCGGCGTTGTCAAACAGAAAGGATGATGAGGGGTAATCCTTCAGTTACGGAGGTAAATTAAACAGGGGGCAGCGGCCCTTGAGCGATAGACGCGCTTCTAAGTGCCCCGCAAATCATGGTAAAACCCTCTTATCCCAAAGCAGGCACGTGCGAAGCGAAAGTGCTGCGGGGACAGGACATATATCCTTGTGCAACCATTGCCCACTTTGCACGCTTGCGCGGCAGAGTGAAAGGGTTGCTGCCCCGGTAACTGAAGGATTACGAGGGGAAGGTTTGCGGCCCGTTCGAGCGCGGAGTGCACACGAGGCCCATACGGGGAAGAAGATTGCAGGCGATAGCGGTACCATGATGCTCTCGCGGGCGGGGTTTTCTCGAACGGAGTTTGCTATGCCGTGCGCTGGTAAATGTCCTCGAACTTCCCGGCAACGTCGTGAAATGCCCGGAGGGCCTCGGGGTTAAAGTGGCGGGGCCGGATCTCGTGGAGACCGTCTCCCCCGCCGCTCATGATCACCCTGCATGCGTCATCATGAGAGGAGGATGACTTATACGAGTGCATGGTGCGAAGCGCGTCGTACACGTCCGCGATCTTCACGATCGCTCCTTCGAGGGGGATCGCGGCTCCGGACAGTCCCGTCGGATAACCGCTTCCATCCCAGCACTCATGGTGGGTAAGGGCTATATTTTTTGCAAGGCAAAGCAGAGGCGAATCACCGAGGATCTTCGCGCCGAGGACGGGGTGTTTCTTTACCAGTTCGAACTCGTGGGTCGTAAGCCGGAGCGGTTTATCGAGCAGGTCCGGATGGATATAGATCTTGCCTACGTCGTGGAGTTGAGCCGAATAGGAGATCGCGCTGACAAAACGATCGGGAAGGGACATGTGCTCCGCGAGGGTCCGGGAATATTCGTTCATACGGCGGACATGGGCGCCGTTATCGCCGTGCGCGTCCGTGGCCAGCGCAAGCGCCCGTGCCATGACAAGGAACGATTCCGATACGTCCCGCACTTCTTCCGCTACCGTGCCGAGAAAACCGGCGGGGAGCGTGAGCCCTTTGAGAATGAGAGCATCCTCGGGAACGACCGGTCTGTTGTAATTAAAAGCCATCACGTACGTCCCTGCGTGTACATACCCGGCGATATTATGGATCATCCCGGTCAGCGCAAGAAGTTCCGGCGGGAAAAGTGACTGGAAGTCCGCGAGGTGAACTCCCTTGTCGAAATAATTGCGGGCGGACGGACCGTTCTCGGCTTTCACGCGCAGAAAGACCGCGGCCTCGGGGATCGTCAGGGAGATGCCGGGTGTTTCCGCTCCTGACACGGTCGGGCCGTAGATGACACCGTTCAGATTATTATGCCCATCAGGGGCAACGATCAGGAGATATGCCGGTTTGTCCTGATCGCCGGCGTTCCGGCTGACGATACTTCGGGCCAGATCATTCTGCGCCTTCGCCCGGTCGAATGAAAGCGGCTCGAAATGGCGGATGGCGGAATCCATTCCGGCCAGCCATTCCTGCATACCGCCGATAGCCCTGCCCGAGGCGAGTCCCAGTTCCTGTACACGGAGGGCGTTCTTGATCCGTGCCGCTGCCGCTTCCCGCAATACCGGGGTCGTAAGGTAATCATGGACCCACGGCCTGAGCGCCTTGAGAAGTCCGGGTTTTATATCGGGCCGGACGATCAGCGTAACACATGCCTCGGTCCGGTGAAAGGCCGTGCCGAGAGAGCGGAACATTCCGCCTCCGTCCGCGAGCGACGCGTCGCAAAATGAGACCAGGGGCCGTTCTTTTTCCAGACAGGCCGACGCCTCTGATACGGAACAGGCGATCACGGGTCTGCACCCCTGCGAGAGCGCGGCCTGGGTGATTGGGTGATCGCATGGCAATCGGCGTCGTCCTTTGATATGATCAGTACAGGCGATTTCACAGCACGATTATATCACAACAACCGCCTCTCCTGAAGAAATAAAAAACAAAAAACCGACAAATAAAACCTGTCGGTTCTTGAGAAATTCAGGCAAGAACGGCGCTCACGTGGCATATAGCGGATATTACTTCTTTCGGACAAATACGCGGTACTCTTCATTCTCCTTGACAAGGCCGAGGTATTCATTGCCGGTGGCCTTGCACCACGCCGGCATGTCCTTTTCGATGCCGTCGTCATCCGAATTGACCTCGAGCACCTGCCCCGGGGCCAACTCCTTGATCCTGATCGCCGTTTTATAGATCGGCATCGGGCACGCAAGACCCACGCAGTCAAGCACCTCATCGGGTTTTATATCTTTGACGTCCATGAGAAAAACCTTTCTTGCCACGGATGGACACAGATGGACACGGATAAAAGATAAAACTTAATTGGACGCAGATAAAAGCGGATTAAAATGATTTTAGAATCCGCGTAAATCCGTGTTTATCCGTGGCAAAAAACTTTTTTGCCTCTTATTCGCGTTCATTCGTTGCCAAGAAGATCTTTCTTTGTTTATCCGTGGTTTCATACGAGATATCTTATTCCATCTCGTGTTCGTGCCCCGAGCTTGCCGGTATCTTCACTGGCGAAGGGACGCCCTTTTTCTTGTAGTAATCGTCGAGCGCGGACTTGAGCGCCTCCTCGGCGAGCACCGAGCAGTGCATCTTCACCTTCGGCAGGCCGCCGAGGGCTTCCGCCACGGCGGCGTTCGATATCTTCAGGGCCTCGCCGACCGTCTTCCCCTTCACGAGATCGGTCACCATGCTGCTCGTGGCGATCGCCGCTCCGCAGCCGAAGGTCTTGAACTTGGCGTCCGTAATGACATCCTTGTCCACTTTGATGTAGAGACGCATCACGTCTCCGCACACGGGATTGCCTACCGTGCCTACGCCGTCCGCGTCCGGGATCTCCCCGACGTTATGCGGATGCGCAAAATGCTCCATCACCTTTGAACTGTACTGTTCCATACGTTCCTCCTCATCCGGCCTTTTCTTTTTTGATCATATCTTCATAGAGAGGCGACATCTCCCGCAGCCGCTGTACGATGGGAGGCAGCTTCTCTATCACGTAGTCGATGTCCTCCGCCGTATTTCCCATGCCGAGCGTCATGAGCAGCGTGCCGTTCGCCACGGCGGCGTCCGTGCCGATGCACGTCAGGACGTGCGAGGCCTTGAGCGAGCGCGAGGTGCAGGCCGATCCGCTCGAAACAGAGATCCCCTCCATGTTCAAAAACAGGAGCATGGACTCTCCTTCCACGTACCACAGCGAAACGTTTAAATGGTTCGGGAGCCTGCTCGAAGGATGGCCGTTTATCACCAGGTGATCGATCCGCTCGACGAGACCTTTCTGCAACCGGTCCCTGAGCGCGGCGATGTGGCTCATCCGGCGGGGGATCTCCGCGGCAGCGATCTCCGAGGCCTTGCCCAGGCCCACGAGAGCGGGAACATTCTCCGTTCCGGCGCGTCTGCCGTCTTCCTGGATGCCGCCTTCGATCTGGGGCTTGATCCTCACGTTTTTGCGAACATAGAGCGCCGCCGCTCCCTTTGGCCCATAGAACTGGTGGCCCGAGAGCGAGAGCGCGTCCACACCGAGGGCCTTCACGTCCACCGGGATCCATCCCGTGGTGGCGACCGCGTCGGTATGGAACAGCACACCCTTTTCGCGGGTAATGGCGCTGATCTCCTTGATCGGCTCTATCGTGCCGATCTCATTGTTCGCGTGCATGATGGAGACAAGGACCGTGTCCTTGTTGATGGCCCTGGCCGCGTCAGCAGGATCAACAAGCCCCTGCTTGTCCACCGGCAGATACGTAACGGTGAAACCGGATTTTTCGAGCGTCTTCGCGGCATGAAGAACGGAAAAATGCTCTATCTGCGATACGATGATGTTCCTGCCCTTCTGGCTGTTCGCCTGCGCAAGCCCCTTCAGCGCAAAATTATTCGACTCCGCGCCGCTCGACGTAAAAAATATCTCTTCCGGTCTGGCCCCGATGAGCGCCGCGGTCTTTGCCCGTGCTTCCTCTATGGCATTCTTTGCTTCCCTTCCCCTGTCGTGAAGATTGGAGGGATTGCCGAACTTGTCCGTAAAATACGGCAGCATGGCCTCGACCACCTTCGGGTGGGCCGGCGTTGTGGCGGCGTGATCCAGATATACGTTTCTCACGGCTAACATACCCCCTTTCCCGCTGAAGCGACCTTCTTCTTTAATTTTAATACTTCCGATTCCTTCCGGTGGTCCTGGTGCAGGAGGTCGCTAAAGGTAATGCTGTCGAGCGCCTCCTCGATCTTGGCGCCCACCTTTGTCCAGACCATCCGGGCCACGCAGTCCTCGGTCTGGTAACATTCACCTGCCTCCCCCGGTTCCAGGCAGTGGGACAAAGCTATCGGCCCTTCGAGCGTCCGTATGATATCGCCGATCGTCAGGTCCGACGGTTTCCTGGCGAGCAGGTATCCGCCTGCCGGGCCCCGTACGCTCTCGATCAGACCCGCCTTGCCGAGGCGGTAAAGGATCTGCTCCAGATAGGAAATTGAGATCCCCTGCCGTTCGACGATCTCTTTTATCGAGATCGGCCCTTTGCCGTAATGCCGGGCGATCTCAAAGACCGCCCGGACGCCGTATTTGCCTTTTGTGGACAGCTTCATGTGTTCTTCCTGCCGGGAACGCTGCCCCGCGCCGTAATTAAGACAGTTTCAGTCCTCTAAAATCTTCAGGATAACAATAACAAACTTGACCAATTTTGTCAAGTATAATGTGGGGCTTTCGAGAAATATCAATAAAGCAGATAAATGCCATTCTGAACCCCTCGCGGGTCATTCCGGGCGGAGCGAAGAATCTCGCTTTCCCATCTCAGGGTAAACTCCGTGAAGAATCTTATAAATTTATGATGATGAGCGACCCTTCGCTGCGAAGGACAAAAGGGTGGATTTCTCGAAAACCTCAATTAGGTTTTCTGTTCCATCCTGATCTCTTTCTATGTTATACTCGTCTCCATGCGGCAATCCACTCCTCACACACCGGTCACGAGCAAAGAGAACAGCGCCGTAAAATACCTTCGGTCTCTGTCTGACCCGAAGCAGAGAAAAAAGGAGCAGGCATTCCTGATCGAAGGCATCAAGATGGTCGAGGAGGCGCTCCGCAGCGGGACGGGTGTCAAAATGGCCGTTGCCGCCCCTTCCCTTGTCCGGCATCACGGCAAGAGCATCCTGAAGCTGGCCGAAACCCGGTCCGTGGACATCCTCTGGATATCGGAAAAGATCATGGACACAGTGGCCGAGACCAAAACACCGCAGCCTGTCATGGCCGTCATACAGATGAAGGAGCACTCTGAGAACGAGCTCCTGGCTCATGGCTCAAAGCTCATCGTCATCTGCCACCGGCTCCAGGACCCGGGCAACCTGGGAACGATCATCAGAACGGCCGAGGCCGTAGGCGCGGCCGGCGTGGCCATCACGCCGAACACCGTGGACCCGTACAATACAAAGACCGTCAGGGCCTCGATGGGAAGCATACTGCGCGTTCCCGTCGTAAGGATCACTGATATCAGTGCGTTCATAACGAAGTGCAGGCAGGAGGGATTCCAAACAGCGGCAATGGTGCTCGGAGGTGATAAAACTCACTTCGACCTTGATCTCAGAAAGCCGACTGCTGTGCTGGCGGGACAGGAAGGCGCGGGACTGCCGGAGGAGATCCTGGACAAGGTCGACCACCGCGTCCGCATTCCCATGGCGGAAACGATCGATTCACTGAATGTGGCGACCGCTTCGGCGGTGATCCTTTATGAAGCGCTCAGACAGCGAATAAAGAGCTGACTATTTCCCGTACTGCTTTTTCAACTTCTCCACCACCACCTTCGGCACAAGCGTGGAGACGTCACCGCCGTAGCTGGCGGCCTCTTTCACGATGGTGGAGGTGATGAACGAATACTCCTCGCTCGGCATCAGGTACACCGTCTCGATACTGCTGTCCAGTCTCCGGTTCATGAGGGCCATCTGCAATTCATATTCAAAATCCGACACCGCCCTGAGTCCCCGTACAATGCCGACCGCCGCCTTCCTCCTGACGTAGTCAACGAGCAGCCCGTCGAACCCTTCGATCACCACGTTCTTATGTTTCGCCGTTACCTCCTTGAACATGGCAATACGCTCTTCGAGTGAAAACAGCGGCCGTTTCTTCGGGTTCGCGGCCACCGCCACGATGACCTCGTCGAATATCGTGAGGCTTCGCTGAACAAGGTCGATATGGCCGTTCGTTACAGGGTCGAATGTGCCGGGATAGACAGCGATGTGTTTCATTGGATCTCCTTAATTAAAGTAGTCAGAAAACAGGCGTCAGAATTCAGGAGAAAGAACAATATCGATTCTGGGCAATTATTCTGACTCCTGACTCCCGACTCCTGACTCCTGCAATACATAGAATGCCAGCACCGTATCTCCGTACTTCGTTTCACGATGGAGCGAGAGCGTCCCTGCCCTTTCGGGAGACGGCTGCTTCTTGAAGTGCTCGGCGATCACCACGGTGTCGGGCTTCAGTATGCCTGACGAAGCGAGGCGCTGAAGCAGGGGCGCCGGTTCCACTGCATAGGGCGGGTCGAGAAACACGATATCGTACGGCCCGGACGTCCTCTTCAGAAACGTCTCAACATCCGACTGGATCACCGAGGCCCTGTCCCCAAAACCCGTTTGTTCAATATTCTGCTTAATGGTCCTGATGGATTCCCGCGAAGCATCGACGAACACGACCCGTTCCGCGCCACGGCTGAGCGCCTCGATCCCGATGCCGCCGGCGCCTGCGTAGAGATCGAGAAAGACCGCTCCCGCCGCCTTCTGTCCGAGGATATTGAACAGGGCCTGCTTCACCTTGTCCGAAGTCGGTCTGACACCTGACCCCGCGGGCACTTTCAATCTTCGCCCTCTGCCTGTGCCTCCGGTCACTCTCATCTAAAGATCTCCCCTCCCTTGAGAGGGGAGGGAACACAAGGGAGGGTGAAAAAATATCACTCCGCCGCAAGAAAATGAAAAACAACCCTCTCACAAAAAGCGCATTACCATGCAATTGCTGTGATGCTACAGAAAAAACGTTTGTTAGTCAAGCCCCGAAATAGTCGATCCGTCTGTTTCGGGGGGCTATTGCCCTGTTGACTATTGAACCGGGGGCTGATAGAATCAGATTTATTTTAGAGAAAGATCCGTCCTATGCCGACCAATGACCTTCACGATTTCTTCTATCCCAGGACCGTCGCTCTGATCGGGGCGACTGACAAACCGACCAAACCCGGCAGGGCCATCCTCGAAAACCTCGCTCATTTTCAAGGAACGTTCTTTCCCGTGAATCCAAAACACTCGAATCTCCTCGGCCGGCGCTGTTACGCCTCGGTAAAAGAAATCCCCGACAAGATCGACCTCGCCATCATGGCCCTGCCGGCGCCGCACGTGGAACGCGAGATGGACGCGTTGAGGGACAAGGGCATCCGCAGGCTGATCCTGATCAGCGCGGGATTCGCGGAGGCGGGAGAAGAAGGCCTGCGCCTGCAGCAGCGGATACGCGAGACCGCGCGACAATACGGCATCCGGGTGATCGGACCGAACGCCCTCGGAGTTTTCAATTCCGACAACGGCCTCGACAGCTTCTTCGTCTCGCGGGAACGGGTATCGAGACCGGGCGCCGGCAGGCTCTCGATCATATCCCAGAGCGGAGCGATCACCGTGATCCTCATGGAGGCGCTGGCACGGGACGGCATCGGGATCGCCAAGGCGATAAACTACGGCAACCGGCTCGATGTGGATGATGCGGAGGCTCTTGATTATTTCGCGGACGATCCGAAGACCGCCGCTGTCGCCGTGTACCTGGAGTCCGTGGCCGATGGAACAAAGTTTCTCCAGGCGGCAAAGCGGTTCGCGTCAAAAAAACCGCTCGTCATCTGGAAAGCGGGCAAGCACACCCTGGGAGCCGTTGCCGTATCATCGCACACGGCAACGCTCGCCGGGAGATACGGATTGTATCAGGCCGCCATGAGACAGGCCGGTGCGGTCGAGGCGTACGGGTTCGATCACATGATAGACGCCGCAAAGGCGGTGGCCCTCATGGACTACCCCTGCACGGGAAACAGTCTTCTCATCGTGACGAACGGCGGGGGCATGGCCGTGGCAGCGGCCGATCAGGCCGAGCAGGAGGGCTTTGTCATGCCCCGCACACCCGAGGCGGTCAGGAACAGGCTCAGGCAGGACTTCCCCCCGTTTTTTGTGACGAACAATCCCATCGACCTCACCGGCAGCGGCAAAGACGAAGACTATTACACGGCGATCAAAGAAGCCCTGCCGCACTATGACGCCGCTGTGGTCATCCTGCTCATGGGAACCACGACGGTGACCGAAGGGGTGGCCGAGATAGTGGCCCGCGCCTGCCATGAGGCAGGAAAACCGGTCGCCTGCTGCATGCTTCAGGGCCTGGGATATACCCGGGAGGCCATGTCGACATTGTTAAAGCTCGGCATCCCGGTCTACCCATCGCCCGAACGGGCAGTCAGGGCGCTTGCCGTGCTCAGAAAAACATCGTGCAGAGGAAGATGAAAACCCCCACGGAGATCATACAAACTGCGATCGGAGAAGGCCGTAAGGCCCTCCTGGAGCACGAGGCCAAAGAGCTTGCCCGCGCCGTCGGCATTGCCGTGCCGCGATACGAACTCGTTGATGCTCATGACAAACAAGCCCTGTTCATGGCAGCGAAGAGACTCGGGTTTCCCCTGGCGCTCAAGGCCGTCTCTCCTGAGGTCCTGCATAAGACCGATGCCGGCGCAGTGGCCCTGGACATTGCAAATTATGAAGAGCTTGTCGAAGCCGCCGACAGCATGAAGAAGCGGGTGTCCGAAAGGGTCCCCGGCGCAATGATACGGTATTTTTTACTGGAGGAGATGATGGCGCCGGGGCTGGAACTGTTGATCGGCGGACTGCGTGACGTTCAGTTCGGTCCCGCCGTGGCCTTCGGCCTCGGAGGGATATGGGTGGAGGCGCTCAAAGACACCGCGTTCGGGATCCTGCCCATGACGGACCGGGAAACGCTCGACATGATGGCCGGGACAAAGGCAGGCAAGTTTCTCAAAGGCTTTCGAGGCAGCGCGCCGCTCGATGAAAAATCGGCGATCTCGATCATCAAGGCCGTCTCGCAGCTTATGACCGGTTTCACGGAGATCCAGGAGATAGATCTGAATCCCGTGCGGGTCTACCCGGCGGGCGCTGTTGCGCTGGATGTGAGGGTAATACTGAGATAAGGTGAGATAAATATAGATGAACTCGTAATAAGTCAAGATTTGCCACAAAATCAAACCTGGACGTATCCTGGGAGTTCACGATCCATTTTCTTTTTCTGCACCGTCGTTCACAGGTCCCCGCAGGCATGCCATGGTAATGTATGCCTTGATCGTTCGTTTTACCCACCCGCAGCACTCACGCTCCGCTTTGCTGCGCTGTGCTGTTTTGGTTTCATGGTCTGATAATGATTTTCCACGCATGCTTGTGCGAGGCCCTGTTCACGGTTAAAAACTCACATCAGCTCATAAAATGGAATAAACCGCACTCGTGTTTTTTCCAGCTTCTCGTCTTTATGCGCTCCAAGAGACACGACCCACGCCTCTTTCGATTTATATTTCGTGACGAAGCCCCGGAGCGAGCGGCCGATCTCCCCGCCTCTCATCTCTCTGCATTTCACCTCGACGGGGATGACGCCCTCGCTGCTGTTGATGATGAAATCCACCTCGGCCTTGTCTTTTGTCCTCCAGAAGTGGACCGTGCCGCCCTCCCCCTGCGCCCTCTCAACGAGCAGTTGATGGATCAGATTTTGAAAAAGGAAGCCCGTCTCATGAAGCGCCGTGTATCCGCCGAAACGGCGGAGCGCGAAGTTCCTGAGACCAAGGTCGTTGAAATACATCACCGGCGATTTGCTGATCTCGCTTCTCAGGTTTTTGAACCAGGGCGTGACCCTTCTGATAATGAATGTTTTTTCCGCGTAGGACAGATAGTTTTTCACGGTCTGCACGGAGATTCCCACCGTGGAAGAAAGCTCGTTGAGGTTGATCATTGCGCCGATCCGGTCGGCGAGCATTCGTATCAGATTTCCGAATGCATCGATCCGCTCCACCCTCAGGAGATAGGCAATGTCCTTTTCTATGTAGCTCCGGTAAATCTCGTCGATGATAGCCGACTTCTCCTTCGTGGTGTCCTCAAGCACCACCCTCGGATACCCTCCGAAGTTGAGATATTCCAGCAGGAGACCCTGCCCCTCGGACTTGTTTATCCTGAAATATTCGGCGAGCCTGTCCTGATATTTGTATGAGGTCCGGTAATTGATGAACTCCGCAAGCGTAACCGTGGAAAGTTCAAACATCCGCTTTCTGCCTGCAAGAGATTCATGCACTTTTTCTTTTAATTCAACGCTGCCCGATCCGGAGATGATGAACTTGTACGGCGTCCTCATGTCGTAGAGACCTTTGAGAAAAATACCGGCGTTTTCTTTTCTCTGTATCTCGTCAATGAAGACATACCCCTTCTTGTTGCCGAACTCCAGGCGCAGCCTGCTCAAAAGCGCCTCCTGGTCCGCGAAATGGGGCTGGTCCCGCTCGTAATCAAGGCTTAGAAAAAGGGTTCTGTCGCCTTTTATTTGCAGGCCATCCTGGAGATGCAGCATTAAGGTCGTCTTGCCCGCCTGACGGGGACCGACAAGAAGGGTCATCTCTTTCTTGGGAAGATGAGCCTGGAGCTCTTTCAACAGTTTTCTTTTTATAGGCATGCTTTATTTTATATACGAGAATTCGCAAAGTCAAGGTTAATTTTGCTCGCCATTGCATTATCCCCACAAGCATGCCAAGCGCCTGTCTGCGCGCGTACCTGCCTGCCGCGCTGCGTCGCAGGCACGGCACGCACAGGCCAGCCGCTGACCTGAGTAGTTACGATAAAAATTATCACCGTCAAAGAAATAGGGGCTACAGCTGAGCTGTAACCCCTTAATAAGTTTGGTAGCGGGGGCCGGATTTGAACCGACGACCTTCGGGTTATGCCGCGCGTTTTCCCTGAAGCGGTTTGATCCCGTCGATCGTCTTCTGTGATTTCATCAGTGATGATCCACGACTTCAACCTCGGATGCCCAAATAATCAAGCTTTCGTATTGCTGTCTTGATGATCGCTGAGGGACACCGCTTGCTCTTTCCCGTTATGTATAACTTCTCAGCGTCCTTAGTATAGACGCTTGCGATTTAATACAATCTAAAAGTCTAACAATATAGACCTGGCCCTATTGGATTCTGGGTGTTCCCGGCGTGAATGGAGGAAGTGAGCTGAATATCAGGAATCAAGACCTGATAGATTCCTTTATCTGACCTCGTAAAGACCAATACCAGCCGCGCCCTTAATGACATCGAAATGCTTGTCGAGGGTCAATATCTTCACCTTGTGCGCCTTTGCAGAAGCGGCAAGGTAGCAATCAGAAAGTCCAACTGACTTGCCTTTCCTCTGAAGCGTGTTGGACAGCTCCCCGGCAGCCTGCCACAGGTCCGTTGACTCGTCGAGAAATTCAAAGACATGCCGAAAATCCCTGAGAACCTCCAGTTCTTTTTCCGACTTCGCGCCCTGAATGAGTTCGGCAAGAATGATCCCCGAACAACAGATACGCTTGTCGTCCATCAGCATGGAAATGGCGCTGTACCAGGGTTCTTTCTTCCGAAAGAACTGGATCCATGCAGATGTATCTATCAGTATCTTATCCAAGGCGTTTGTCTCCGTGCCTGAGCCGGTCGGCGGACATCGTAAATTCCATGTCCCCTGCCGCGGTTTTGATCCGTTCCTGCTTCTTCAATCTTATCTCGTCGCGGATGGCGGTAATAACCGCTTCGGTTTTGCTCTTCGCCTTGATCTCGGACATAAGTTCGTCAAGGAGATCGCCCGGCAATGTTATGGTTGTTCTTGACATAATATCCTCCAATATTTATATGCTATATTTTAGCATATATTTGGAATTTTTCAAGCATATTCTATGGGTGGAAGTAGCCGGGAACGTTGCTGTTATTGTTGCAACGAGACCCGCAGCCGGATGTCCAGCCGCATCCTCGAGAGGCCTGAGTTGAATTGATTTCAAAATGCAGGCGTCCCTTTGAGTTTTTTCATCCTTAGTCTGTCTTCTGACTCCTGACTTCTGTCTCCTATTCACTGCTCCTCGTCGCAGAGTTTACCCCGTTAGAGATTGTTTGTCTCTAATCGGGGTCGCCACGTCTGCTAATCGTCTCTCATCAAGGGCTCGCGATAGACACCAATTCTCGTCGCCTATATTAATTCTGAGGTCCGACCTTCGACCTCCCCCTCAAAGCAACGGGTGCAACAACGTTCCTACGTCCTCCTGACGTTGCAATAGCTCCGGCGTTTTTGGAAGAGAGCGGAAGAAATCATTAAAATTGCCTGTTTTTCCCTAATTATCGCTTGACTCTAATGATGGATGACTTAAAATAGTATCAATCGTAATCATCAGAAAGGAGGTCCATATGGCCAAAGTAGTCAATGCTATTTTTGAAAACGGCGTTCTCAAGCCGCTTCAAAAAATAGACCTCAAAGAACATGAACAGGTCGAGCTGAAAATCCTCGCCCACGACGAATGGCAGAAACGCTTCGATAACGTCCTCCGGAAAATCCACGCCCGCTCTTCGCAGTACACTTCTGAAGAAATAAAGTCAGACATCGCCCATGCGATACAGGAAGTCCGGGAAGAGAAGCGTGGCTATTAGGGCCGTTCTCGATACCAATATCTGGGTGTTGGCTATCCTGAACCCTGCGGGATTCCCTAAATTTGACAAGAGCGTTGAAGCGTTTCTCTCCCAAAACAACGTTACGCCGATATCAACCGCAAGGTTTCTCCAGATCATCAAAGAAACATAAATCAAGAAGCAAGATCTGACCCTATCGTCCCGCTGCAATGCACTAAATGCATCAACGTCCCCCACGAAGTCCGAGGATCATGTGGATTTTGCGGTTCGGGTTGCAATGTCACGCTCGTACCAACAGCAAGATTCATGTTGACGCCTTCATAATAGCGAAAGCCCGCAATCTCAGTAAGCAACTCGCAAGGGCTGTCAACATCGTCGAATGGATGGACAATTGAAAACCCGTCACTCGGCAATCGGGCGCCGGAATAGCCAAGCAGCGCAATATCCGATATCCGCGCGGAGGGAGAAATTCGGAGCGACTCAAGATACTTGTCAAAATCGGGCCGTTCGCGGGGAGGCAAGCGTAACATGAAGGTTTCTATGACGCCTTCCTTGTAAACCCGCTCGAACTTCGGGAAAGCAGGATAACCTACAAAACCAATTTGTACTGCCTTTTTGAAATCTTCGCTCTGCGTAAGATAACGTAATTCCACATCTTCATTAGTGCGCAAAAATTCAGCTACAATGCGCCGAGACCTGTCGCCACCTTCGGGTCCCTGCCAAACAAGATAGAGCCTTCGCGGTTCAATTATGTGCGTAATGAGGTTCATTATGTCTTTTCTATAAGAGGGCTCAAGGGTCACCCATTTAAAGGGCACCGTCAAGGGAAAAAGCTATCTTGTGGCGAGAAACGGAACGTTTCTCGCCGAGCCTTTCCGTTATATTCATCTTCACCATTGCCGCAGTTTCATTCGGTTTCGG
>Ga0209342_10003040_pt1 | contig 17773 bp, 25 predicted proteins | sample RifCSP16_2_FD_184023 | JGI IMG/M metagenome (GOLD analysis project Ga0209342, IMG submission 184023) | Soil microbial communities from Rifle, Colorado - Rifle CSP2_sed 16_2 (SPAdes) (version 2) | ecosystem: Environmental > Terrestrial > Deep subsurface > Rock core/Sediment | place: Rifle... | reverse complement strand
GGCACCTGGCATCTCGGGCCTGGTCGGGGGAGCGCGTGGACTTCGGCCCCGAACAGGAGCCGCGAGAAATCCGATGGCCAGCAACAGGATTCATGGCGGTCCACAGGGACGTCATCGCTGCGATGAGCGCGACGATGGACTTGTGCTATGCGAACGAGCCGGACGCGTTCTGGCCACTCTTCCAGCCGTTCCCGTTCGAGGGGCAATACCTGAGCGAGGATTATGCTTTTGGACAGCGGGCACGCGACCTTGGCTTTCACACCTGGCTCGACCCGAAAGCGATTCTGATCCATCTGAAGATCAAGGGCCTGTCGGTTCTGAACATGCCGGGCGCCGTCGCGCGTCTCGGAGGTGAGGATTGAAGTGTCCACATTGTGGGGCCGCAATGCTGGCGCATCCTGACGGGCGCTGGCACTGTAACGGATGCGGCTGTTGCTACCTGGGTGATGGTGTCACCCTGCGCCCCGGTCATCCAATCTGCACTACGGCTAGTAGAGTTGCCGAGAGCATCGCACCCGAGGATGGCCCGACACCCGAACGTCGGACGAGAAGGACATCATGAGCACCAACTACCCGCCACGGTCCGTATCCACCCCGAGTATCGACCAGTCACTGAACGAGATCCTGACGATCCTGGGCACGACGAAGCCGAGCCTATGGCCCTTCTGGGAGAAGACGGGGTTTCTCGTCTCGGGCGTCGGGCTCGGTGATGTGGCACCAGCGGAGACAGCGGGCGCTGCCGAGGCGCTCGAGGACGACTTCGCTCCGGTGCAATTGCCGGGGGGGACCTATTCCTACCACTTCCATCCCACCGGTGACCACCACCTCGCCGGCATCGACAGTGCGGCTTACACCTTCGGCAACGCGACGGTTGATGCTCCATTCTCGGTGGGAGCATGGATCCGGCCGAATGCCATCGCCTCGAACACCATCATGGCGAAGTACAGCGCGACGGTTCGCGAGTGGCGCTTCTGGATCGATGCGAACGGCAAGCTCAGCTTCGAACTCTTCGACGAGTCGGTCGTCCCGGACGCCTACGAAATTGCGACCAGCACGGCCGCGCTGACGCTGGCGCAGATGCAGTTCGTGGTGGCCGCGTACGATGGCGGAGAGAGTGCCCCCGTCGTGAATCTCTACGTGAACGGGGTGCTGGCCAACGATGGGACGACGGTCGAGACTGACGCCTATGTGGCCATGGAGGACACGGCAACTCCGCTGACCATCGCCTGCTCGGGTGTGACTGCCACGCCTGTAAACGAGTTCCACGGACGGATCGCGCTGCCATACATCTGCGGCAAAGAGTTGACGGCGGCCGAGGTGCTTACACTCTATCGCCTGACTGGGCCGATGGTTGGGGTGGAGGTGTCGTGAACCTCTACGCCCGACTGCCGCACCTGAAATCCTTCGTGGGCGTGAATGTCCGCAACTCGGATGTGGAGATGGTGCGCGTGCTCGAGCGCGTGTCGCGCGACGTCGACCGGCTGACGGGCGGGCGTCACTTCTACGCGCTCACAGCCACGCGGTACTTCGATGGCAACGGGTGGGTACGGCTGTATGTGGGGGACCTGATCGCCATCACGACGCTGAAGGCTGATGAGGATGGGGATTACGCCTACGAGGACACCCTCGTGGCGAACACGGACTACTGGTTGTGGCCGGACAACCCGCTCGCGAACACTCCCTATCGTGCCATCGAGTTGAACCCGAATTCTGCCGTGCTCACGACGTGGCCGCTTGGCCGGCGGCGGGTCCAGGTGGTCGGCAGCTGGGGTTTCTCGGCCGAGTGGGAAGCGACGGGCGCCACGGTTCAGAACGATCCCTCGCTGGCCCTGGCCGCCACGACGCTGACGACGATTGCCAACCATGGCATCGAAGTTGGCGACATGCTCCTGATCGAGACTGAGCAGGTCAGCGTCACAGCGGTGGTGTCGGGCAACGCAACCCAGCTGACGATTGCACGCGCCCAGAACGGCACCACCGATGCAGCCCATCTGAAGAACGTATCGATCTCCCGCCGGCGCTACCCGCGGATTCTGGAGGACCGCGTCATCCGGCTGGCGAACCATCTGCTATGGAACGGCCAGCAACCGTATATGGCCGCGCTCGAGGCAACGGACAGTCCGGGCGTGGCATCGGGTGCCGCACGCGAAGCGTGGGGACTGCTGCAGGATATCCGCCGGGCCTTCGCGGACCCGGCGTCATTGGTCGGTGTCTGATGACTATCGCGGCGGCGCTGCTGCGCCAGGGTGCACGTGATCGGATGGTGGCTATCCTTGACGGGTTCCTGCCCGAGTTCGAACGCGTCTACCTGGGCGAGCCGGGAGGTCTTCCGCCCGGCACAGACAGGGGTATCGCGCTCTGGTATCTCGGCCGTGACACATCCCAGGAAACGCTGGGGAATGTCATGGAAATTCGTCGCTGGCGCTTCGCCGTCTACTGGAGGCCGCGCCTGGGGGAGGCAGAGCGGGCACTCTTGGAGGCTGCTGTCGAAGAAACGGACTGCGACATTCAGGAGGCATTCCGCGCGGACAGCACCCTCGGGGGCAACGTGACGGATCTGAAGATCCGCAACTCGGAGGGCAATATCTGGGAGCCTGTCGGGGAGGCGCTGTATCGGGTGCTTAACTACGAGCTTGAGCTCTGGCAGTTCGAGGCTGAGGCCATCAGTCCATAGGTGATGTGAACGTGCCGTACACAGGCAAGGGCGGGATCAAGATCAGCACCACGATGAAGGGGCCATTCTTCGAACTGAAAGGGCGGCCGTTGAAGGATGCTGGCGCCGCCACGATTCAGCAGCTTCTTCGGGAGGGCAAGGCGAAGGTTGTCAGCCAGCTCTATCCCGGGCATGGCCAGGTGTCGGGGGACTACAGGCGTGCCGTACATGAGATCTTCGAGCGTCGCAGCAAGAACGTGATGGGCTATGGCAAGATCTCGGGCGTTATCGATCGGCACACGAGTATTGTCGGGGCATGGCTCGAGACAGGTACGTATCGCGGCGTCCCCGGCAGCCGGGGGTTCAAGGGCTACCACATGTGGAAGAAAACGGGCCAACACCTGAACCGGATCGTGCGCGAGATGGCAGGCAGACATTACAAGAAAGCTGTACAGAGGTTGACGATGTGAAGAAGCACTACCGGGCACTCGTGGACATGGCACTCCGGAAGGCACCGGACCCGAAGTCTCCGCTCTGGAACGAGGAATACAGCTGGCCAGCGGGCACGGTATTCGAGGCGCCTGCGCACCTGAACATCCAGCGAGCCCTTGAGCGCGGCATCATGGAAGAGGTGACGGATGGCTAAACAATCAGGGTTGGGGGATCAGTTCTTCGTGAGTGGCTACGACCTGTCAGGCGACACCGCCGCGCTGACAGCCATCCGTAGCTCGCGCGCGCTGCTGGACGTGACGGCCATCAACAAGAGCGCGATGGAACGCATCTTCGGGCTCCGCGATGGTGAGCTGGCGTTCAATGTCTGGTTCAACGATCTGGGCGCGGTGAACCGGGCTGGTGCTACGGACTCGTCTTTTCTGGTGTTATCGGCCTTGCCGGATGCGGACGTGCTGGCGGCTTATCTCCGTGGTGCCACCGTGGGCTCACCGGCTGCGGCACTGCAGGCCAAGCAGGTGAACTATGACTGGGCGCGTGGTGCGGACGGAAGCTTCGCGGGTTCGGTGCAGTGTCTCGGGCAGGGGGAACGGCTCGAGTGGGGTGTCATGGGCACGCCCGGCAAACGGACGGACTCTACTGCTACCAACGGCGGATCATGGGACAACCTCCCAACGTCCACGTTCACATCCAACGGGCTGGCGGCATACCTGCACGTAGTCGACGTCACGGGGACGTCGGTCACCGTGGCGCTTCAGGAGTCCTCAGACAACGGCGGCGGGGACGCGTGGGCGGCCGTGACCGGTGGCGCGTTCGCAGCCGTGACACCAGCAGCAGCGCCCACGGCGCAGCGAATCGAGACGAGTCTCAGCCAGACTGTTGAGCGCTACCTGCGGGTGGTAACCACCGGTACGTTCAGCAACGCACAGTTCGCGGTGGTCGTGGTGCGCTACGCCAACGCAGCGAAGGACCTGGCCGCATGAGCATTCCGTATCGGTTCATGCGCCCACCGGGTGCACCGCACAGTTTCCGGATGGTGGTGCCGAGCGCACTGCCGGCCGGTATGCAGAATCTCCGGGCTCATGTGCGGATGCGCATCGCATCTTGTCGTGAGGTGGAATGCCCTGACGAGGGGCAATGCCGGCGCTTCCATAAGCTGCCGAGCTGGGAGCGCCCGACCTACGAGTACCGTACCGGGAACATCAACCGGGTGGTGACAGAGGACGAATTCGTTCAGCGCCTGCATGAGGGGACAGAAACCCTTGTGCACATCATCGAAAGGGGCTTGTAGCCATGGCAAAAGAATCCGGGCTGGCAATCACGACGTTGACGATCGACGACTCCGCAGGTGCCGGGCAGGATCTGCGGAACGATATCACGTCCTTCAACCTCTCGACTCCCCGTGCCCTCCAGGACGTCACGGGCATCGACAAAAGCGCGATGGAACGGTTGACCCTGCTGGCCGATGGCCAGCTGGGACTGACTGGTGTGTTCAACGACGTGGCCACCAAATCCCACGTCGTTTTCAAGAACTTTGATACCCTGGCAGCTTCACAGGTAGGGCGCACCGTTGCCATCAATATCAGCGGCCAGACCCTGAACATGGAGATGCTGTTCAATGACTACGCGCTGGCGCGTGGCGCGGACGGAAGCCTGAACTGGACCACGACGGGTAACCTCAGCGATGGCACCAAGCCTACTTGGTCATGAGACTCACTCCGCGAACTGCACTGGTTGAGTTCGAGGCTGGGCACGAGTATGAGGGTCTCTGGCTACGGTTGCGGCTCGATGTGCCGATGGCCCTGCTGTTTCGGTTGCAGGGCCTGGGCACGGTGGCTGGGCCCGAAGCGCAGGAGATTCTGCAGCTCTTCGGCGCCCGGGTGCTGGTGGAGTGGAACCTAGAGGATGACGATGGGCCAGTGCCAGCCAATGGGGAGGGGTTCCTCCGGCAACCGTTCGCGTTCGCGGCCACCATCATCGCGCGGTGGAGCGCGGCGGCAACGGAGGTTCCAGGCCCTTTAGATGGCAGGTTGCTCGCTGGCGTGCCGTAGGCGGCGCCTACGACGAGAACGGAGAGCTGGTAGGAATGCCGGGGGAGTTGACTCAGGCGCGGGTGATCGAAGCGTTGGCGCAGCGCTATCACGTGCTCCCCTCCCGGATTCTGGCGGAGGATGTGGGGCTCCTGCGGCATGTGGCCCTGGTGGGACTCACCGAGGAGGATTCCGACTATGGCCCGCTGGAGGCTGATTGATGGCGGGGAATGAGGTTCGCATCCTCGTTCGGGCGGAAGACCACGCCACCCCAACCTTCAAGAACATCGAGCATTCAGCCGGTGGCATGGGCAGGTCCCTCGGTCGTGTCGCTGAGATTGCCGGTGGGTTCGTCATCGGGCAGGCGTTGTTTAGGCTTCCCGGCCTGATGGGGGGTGCCGTCGGTGCGGCATCGGATCTCAACGAGTCCATGTCAAAGATGCAGACGGTGTTCGGGGATTCGGCCAGCGGCATCGCGACCTGGTCCACGACTACGGCGCGCAATATGGGAATCTCGCGGCAGGCCGCGCTCGAGGTTGCCGGCACGTTCGGCAACCTGTTCACGGCCATGGGCATGAGCCAGGCGCCTGCTGCTCAGATGTCCATGGATCTCGTGAAGCTCAGCGGGGACCTGGCATCGTTCAACAATCTCGATCCCGAGGAGGTGCTTCTTAAGCTGCGTGCCGGACTCGTCGGTGAAGCCGAACCGATGCGTGCCCTTGGCGTCAACATGAACGAGGCCACCGTCAAGGCGCAGGCTATGAAGATGGGTTTCAAGGAGGTCAACGGGACCCTGACTGATGCCCAGAAGATTCAGGCGCGGTATGCGATCATCATGTCCCAGACCGCGACCGCGCAGGGCGACTTCGCCCGCACGGCGGAAGGTGCGGCCAACCGCGGACGGATTCTCGCAGCCACGAGCGCCAACCTTTCAGCCGAGATCGGACAGAAGCTACTGCCGGCCAAGATCGCGCTGCAGGAACTCATGGCGACGAAGCTGCTGCCGGCGCTCTCAACGGGCATCACACTTTTCGGCAACCTCTATGACAAGGTCGTGGCGCTTGTAGGCGTGGCATGGGATAGCATCAGCAGCCCCTTGGGCGATATCGCGGGGGCAATAGTCACGCTGTTGAGCGCTGGCTGGGACGCGGCCGTATCGGCGTGGGAGCGATTCGCAGGGGTGCTAGGAGGGGCATGGGCGGCGACCTGGCCGACGGTGGTGGAAACCTGGGAGAGTCTGAGTACGGCGGTGGCCGGCCTGATGACTGCCGGCTGGGCGCTGGCGGTGGCGGCATGGGAGAAGTTCGTAGCGGCAGTCGAGACCCTCGCGGCGGCCGGGTGGCCCGAGGTGGTAGCGCTGTGGGAACGGCTCAGGATTGCTGTTGCCGGGATCGATTGGGGGCCTACCACCTCGGCGCTGGCAGCAATCGGCGGACATGCGAAAAGTATGGCAAGCATCGACTATGCTGGGTGGTGGAACAAGGTGGCTGCTGCTGTGGCCCCGGCTGTGGCCGTTCTACGGCCCCTTGTCGAGGGATTGCTCCGGGCATTGAGGCAGATCGTCACCGACAACATCGGCCCCATGAAAGAACTCGGGGCCAAGTTCCAGGAGCTCGGAGAATCTCTCAAACCATTGCAGCCGCTGCTAGATCTGCTGCTGCCGGTCCTGGAACTTCTGGGCAAGGCCCTCGGCATCTTCGTCGTGAGTCAAATCGCTGTGCTGGTGCTCGCGCTGCGTGGTCTCGCGGAGCTCATCAACCTGCAGATTAAGGCGGCGATTCTGGCCATGACGGTGGCCGTGGAGGCTCTGACCCTGGCTATCGAGGCCGTGACGACCGTGGTGGAGACGGCCCTCACCGCCTGGGATACGGCTTGGGATGCAATACAGAAGGCGTTTCATGTGTCCTGGGACAAAGTGACCGGGACCATCGGCGGGTTCGAGAAGTTCATCAGCGGCTTGATCACTGGTGTCTACAACACGGCCGAATACCTCGGGAAAGCGGTCGTGAATGGCATCCGTGATGGATTCGTGAATGCCATTGATGCCGTCAAGGAGGCAATTGAAGCGGCAGCGACTAAGGTCCTCGAGTGGGTCAAGGGTGCTCTTGGTCCACTGGCCAAGTTTCTTTCCCCTGCGAGTCAGTTCGGTTATGACGTGGGCGCCGGGCTGGGTCTTGGTATTGTAAGCGGCCTGGCCGCCATGCGTGACCCCATCACCGCAGCGCTACAACAGAACATCGTGCTACCCACACTGGCTGCCAGTGCTGCTGCAGCAGCAGCCATCTTGGCCGCCGGACAGGGGGGATTGCCCGGTTGGAACTATCAGATGCCGGCAGGTGTGCCCGGCAGCATAACCAACTGGCAGCAGTTCGAGGACTGGATCCGTACCCTCTCGCCCGACACCTACCGGCCACCGAATCCCTACCTGCTCCCGACGGGGCCGCAGCAGACAGGGATGCCATACGGTGGCGCCGTTAATGTTACCGTCAACCTCAACGCTCCCGGATATGGCACCACGGTGCCGGAGCTGGCTGAGCAGCTCCGGACCGTGCTGCTGACGCAGATGGGCTGACGTGATCATCGCCTGGGCGGTGGAGGTGGATTGGGACCGCAATGGGTCCTACGAGGCCGACATCACCGGTGACGTCGAGCTCCCGGGACAGGGCATCAGCATTGACCGCGGGTTCGACCGCGACGGACTCTACCATGCATCGCGCGTCAGCATCACGGTCAGCAATCGCGCCGGCACCTACTGGCCTGGCAACACGGGGAGCGCGCGCCTAGGGCAGCTACGTCCCCTGACGCCAATCCGCGTGCGCGCCACTCACAACGCCATCCCGTACACGCTCTGGACCGGCTACATAATGGGCTACCGGATCACGGGGCAGGCCGCCGGCAAGGTGCCTACCTGCACGTTCGAGTGCACGGACCTCGCTGGCATCCTCGCGGACGTCACCCCAATTGACGTGTTGCTCGCGACCGACCGGGATACCGGGGAGGCGTATACGGCCATCGCGGTCGCGGCCGGGCTGACGGGGGCCGACTACAATTTCCCGGCTGGTGCGCAAGCGCTCCCCGTCCACTGGGTACGCGGGAAGAACGCCCTCGAGGCCATGCAGGATGTGCTGGCCTCCGAGATGGGCGGGAGTTGGTTCGTCGACGGGCTGGGGGTAATCCAGGGGGAACCTCGAACCGTGCGCACTGGGACGACCGTGGATGACACATGGGGAGATGGCACGGGCATCTTCCCGCGAGCTGCTGCGCTCGAGATCAATCCGCAGGATTTGGTATCGAGCGTCGACGTGCAGGCGACGATCATGGTTGCCGATGAGGCGGATCAGGTATGGTTCGTCTTCTCGCGGAACGCCTCGAACCCAACGCCGGACTCGATCAGCATTCTAGCGGGTGCGTCGTACGAAGTGGTGATCGACACCCCGTCCCCGCTGGAGGCACTCACGACGCCGGTCGCCAGCACCGACTACGCCGCCAACACGACCATCAGTGGGACGGGCACGGACATGACCGCCAGTCTGTCCGTGACGGCGACCCTGCTAGGCGCCGCGGTCGGGATCCAACTCCGGAACACACATGCCAGCACAACCCTCTATGTCACCAAGTTCCAGCTCCGCGGCCTGCGGCGCGACTTCGCCGTCGATCGTCCCGTGTTCGCCGTGGCCAAGACGATCCCGGGCGACAAGACGTCACGCGGCATCCAGCTTCAGGTGCCATATGCCGATGACAGCACCACGACCCGCGACTATGCGATGGCGCTGTTGCGCACCTGGCGCTACGAGCCGCCCCGGCTGCTGCTCACGTTCGACGCATCCACGGATGCCAAGAAGGTCGCCCTGCTCGGGGTCGAGCTCGGGAAACTCGTCCGGTACAAAGACACGGCACTCACGACGGATGGAACCTACTCCGACGACTGGTACTACGTGGAGCGCATCCAGCATGCTATCCCGCCGAACCTCGCCGGCCAGACGTTCCAGAGCGTCGTTACCCTCATCCCGTCCTATCAGTTCCGCAAGCTCGCGAACATTGAGTTCGACATGTTCGATCGCGCGAACGTTGTCGGGGATCTCGGGACAGCCGCGAGCGGCGCCGTCTGGGCAAATGACGGCAACATGGATATCGACTCCAACGCTGCTCGTGCGAACTCCGACACCCTGCAGATGCCGAATCTGGACCTTGGCAGCGGCGCCACGGACCAGATCGCCGAGGTGTCGCTGGCCGCCATCGGGGCGGGTGACGAGGTGGGGCTGGTGCTCCGCTACACGGACGCCAGCAACCAGATTCGGGTGTACCTCGATAAGGGCTCGAACGAGGTGATCGCCGAGAAGAACGTCGCTACGGTGGTCACCGAACTGGCATCGCCGGCTTTCGCGGTGGGGACGAGCCACGAGCTGCGGGCGATGGTGCAGGACACGCGGCTGCGGGTGTGGGTAGATCGAGTGCCCTACATCGACGTCACGACGGCGCCCACCGGCGCAGCTACGAAGGCGGGGCTGTTCGCGCGGAATGCCAGCGGGACTACCACCTTCGACGACTTCTACGGTCAATCCTTATGAGCAGCCCGGTAGCGGCGTTGGTTTCGGCATGGGTCAACCGATGATTCATGGGGGCAGTGTACCATGGTGAGAGGCGTCCGTTCCGGTGCAACCATCCTGAGCCCACAGGTGCAGCCGCAGGCACAATACCTCTTCGACCCCATCACGCGTCGAGCCGTGAAGTACGTCGAAACCATCATTCCAAGCATCGCAGCACCGGACTCTGCCACTACGGTCTGGAGTAATGCCGACCGCTTCTATGCGAACGCCAGTGCTCCATCCGGCTATCATCCGCTCTGGTTCGGAGGCGTGCTGACGAACTGTACCTTGGGGCAGTGGGACGCGACCGCCAAGCGAGGGTACCTGCGGACGTCATCCGCGGGCGCGGTCGGCGGCATCCGCAATCCTAATGCGGTCATGTTCTATCGCAGCGGCATTGGCTCAACCGCAACATCGTACACCCCTAAGAACTCCACCTCGACGGAGTTACACCTCTATTACATGGCCCGCCTCGTGGCATATGCCTCTGCGAATAACCAGGAGATTGGTCTTAAGGATGCCGCCGGCTCGCTGGCAAACATCGCAGCGACGGACCACGGCTTTACCTTCAGGGTTCCAACGTTCCCCGCTGGCAGCTGGGCATTGACCAGCGGGGACGGCAGTGCTCTCGAAACCACGACGGGCGCCGTGGCGGCAGACACCAGTTGGCACGAATTCCATTTCGTCTGGGCAGCTGCCAGCGTGAAGCTCTACATCGATGGCACACTCATTGCCACGAACTCCGTGCGGGTGCCCGCGAAGCCGTTGGCGCCTTATCTCTATTCGGTCAATTCTAGCAACCAGCTGGACCTCGCCGATATGCTCATCCAGTGGGGGTGATCCAATGGGCCAAATCGTCAGCGAAGAGATCGATGCAGATGGCACCCTGTTCTTCACCGTCATGGATCAGGCATCGGGGATTCTCTTGTACCGGCAAGCGCTCAGTCATGATCTGCAGCCGCCCGCTGTACGGCGCCGCAACGAGGCACGGGAGGCGGTGGAGGACTGGCATCTGTTGCGCGAACTGCGAGCCGAACTCGTGAGCGGAGGACAGGCCTATTGGGACGGGATCGCTCCCGATGCCAGCCTCCCCACGGGTGCGGCCGCCTACAGCGCCGCACTCACGTTTCTCACGACGCGCCGAGACAAGGCCATGTCCCGAGCGGCGGCGGCCGTCAACCGGTGGCGGCAAGCGTGACAACCGAGGTGCGTTTCGGCGACTGGAGCCTCCTCCCCATCGCTGGCGAGCTGCGCTACGACGGCCGCCCGGTGGGCATCCTCTCCGAACGCGAGGAACAGTTGGTGCTGCTCCTTCACGCACGCGACGGGCTCCCCCTCACGGCCAAGCAAGTCACTCGCATCCTCCTCGGTGTACCGGTAGCGGGCCACGAGAGTTACGCCAAGGGGCTGGTGCGCCGGGTGCGCCTGCGCGCGCGCGCTACCCTCATCGTCAGGACGAGCCGGGGCTACTCGCTGGATCCCGAGGCTCGGCCGGAGGGTGCATGTTTGACGACATCCGGCTCTTTCGAGCGGCCTGCGCTACACGCGATCCCGAGGGCGCGCGACTCATCGCGCAGCGCTACATCGACCAGCACTGGGACGAAGTAGCGCCGCACCTGGGCCACCTGTCCATCGAGGATCTCGTGGCGCTGGTGAGCGCCTATCGTGCGGCCGGGCGCATCGATGACAGCACGGTGGCCGACATGTGGATCATGGCTCGCCTCCCGCGGCAGCACATCACGGGTGAGCTGCACGTCAGGATGCCCTCTCTCACATCCCAGAACTGATAGGAGTCAGACATGGCAACGTCTCCGAAGATCACCCCGGCCGTCGCGGAGAGCATGATCACCGCTTTCGGTGTCGCCGTTGATGCCGGCACCGCCGGCTACATTGCTATCTGGGAGGGCACGGAACCAGCGACACCATCGACTGCCATCACGGACGGCGTCGGCGGGTACAATCTTCTCGCCGAGCTGACGATGTCGGCAACTGCCTTCTCGTCGTACACGAACGGTGTCGCAACGGCGGCAGCTATCACGGGTGACACGAGCGCTAACAAGACTGGCACGGCGCAGTTCTTCCGCCTGCACACCCAATCGGGCGGGACGGTGATCTTCCAGGGCACCTGCGGGACGTCGAGCGCGGACCTCGTGTTCAACTCGGTGGCGATCACAACGGGGAGCGCCGTGAACATCACCTCCCTGACGTTCACCCAGCCGCAGAGCTAGGAAGGGTAGCCCTGTGGCGGCGCATCGGCGGACCGTCTGGCGCAGTGGCCGCTCGGCGATCCGCTGGATGCGCGCAGATGGCAGCGGACTCGAGGTGGGCCTCTACTGCGGGCACACCTGGCGGTGGTCGTTGACTGATCTCGCTGAGCGCTCGTACCTGCTGAGCCTGTCGCCGGGGCAGTCGCTGTATTGCCAGGAGTGTCCATCCAGCAGGGCCGTGTAGGAGGTAATCACGTTGGGTATCTGGCCATTCTCAGCGGGCGCGCAAGTGATAGAGGCGGGAGTTAGCGGGGCCAGCGGGGGTGTGGCGGTCGCTACAGCAGGGTCGGAGGCGACCAAGGGTAGCTGGATCCAGCTGATCGCCTCGACGGCGGACGATGCCCAGGGCTTCCTGGTGACGTTCGGGTTCGGTGATACGGGTGAAGTCGGGGCCGAGATGCTGGTAGATATCGGCATCGGCGCCAATCCGAACGAAGTAGCTATCGTGGCAAACCTGCCTGCCAACATGGCTACGGCTGTCGACCGGAATGTCACATCCTCGGTGTACATCCCTCTCCGTTTTCCGGCTGGAACTCGGATCACGGCAAGGGCTCAATCGACCAACGCCGATACCCCGACCTACGCGGCAGACACGATTCTGGTGTCGGTCCACATGGTGTCCCGCACCTGGGCGGGCATGCCTGGCTGCGGCGAGTGCGAAACGCTCGGCGCAGATACTACGGACTCGGCCGGTACGGCCGTTGACCCAGGTGCGACGCCCAACACTAAAGGTGCGGTCGTGGTCTTCTCTGCCTCACTTGGGGAGGACGCATGTGCAGCCCTTGTGGGGGCCACTCGATCGGGCGAGAATCGTGCCCTGACTACCTGTGACTGGCTCGTTGATGTCCTGGTAGGTGGGGCAGGAGTTGAAGAGGTGGTGGTGCCTAATGTGTTCTTCGGTGGCTCGGACAGTGGGGACATGATTTCGCCGTTCGTCAGCGGCCCGGTGCCGTGCTATATCCCTGCGGGGTCACGAGTCACAGTACGGGCCAGCAGCGACCTAGGCGCGAGTCCAGACCGCATTCTAGATGTCATCCTGTACTTGTTCCGATAGGGGGGACTTATGGCAATCGCGAACGAGAGCTCTGGTACGCAAGCTGCCACGCTGACCACCGAGCATGAGTTGGCCGCTCCGACGACAGCGAAGACGCGGGTGCTGGCGGTCGACCTTGCCAATCTGGTGAACGGGGAGAAGCTCACGCTTCGCATCAAGTCGAAGGTGTTGACAGGAGGTACGGTTCGCACGGCGTACAAGGCCGTGTACAAACATAGCCAGGGCTCTGCGGGGAGTCCGCAAATCGTATACAGCGATCCTATTCCGCAGGTGTTCGGAGGTAGTTTCACATTGCGTCAGGATGGTGGCACGGGGCGGAACTTCGACTGGGCAGTGATCACGCTGGACTGACATGCCCCGAAAGTTTGCCCATTATGTAGCCCGGGCGGTCGCGGGCGATTTCACTGCCACCGGCGCCATCACCCTGGCGAAGCTGACAGCATCGGGCGTAGGCACCCACGCCCAGAGCGCCACCGGCGCGATCTTGCTGAAGAAGCCCACCGCCTCCGGCGCGGCCACGCAAACCCAGACGGCCACCAGCGCCATCACCCTGGCGAAGCTGACGGCTGCGGGTAACGCCACACATTCCCAGAGTGCCACCGGCGCTATCACCCTCCCGAAGCTGACAGCATCAGGCACAGGCACGCAAACCCAGACGGCCACCGGCGCCATCACCCTCCCGAGACTGACGGCTGCGGGCAGCGCCGTCATGGTGCCGAGCGCGACGGGCGCGATCGTCCTTGCAAAACTCACGGCCGCAGGCACGGGCACGACGGAGGGGGCTGACTTCTCAGCCACAGGTGTCATCACCCTGGCGAAGCTGACGGCCGCGGGGACGGCCACGCAGACACAGTCCGCGACCGGGGCGGTGACACTCCCGAGGTTGACGGCCGCTGGCACAGGCACGCACGCCCAGACGGCGAGCGGGGCCATTACCCTCCCGAGACTGACGGCCAGCGGCGCGGCCGTGATAGTGCCGAGCGCTACGGGTGCCATCACCCTGGCGAAGCTCACGGCCGCCGGCACCGGCACGGTAGAAGTGGCCAGCTTCGACGCAACCGGAGCTATCGTTCTATCACGCCTCACGAGCTCGGGCGTGGCTACGCACACCCAGACGTCGAGCGGTGCCATCACTCTGGCCAGACTCACAGCGTCGGGCCAGGCCACCCATTCGCAAAGTGCCACCGGCGCCATCACCCTCCCGAGCCTCGTCGGCGCAGGCACAGGCACGCAGACACAGTCCGCCACTGGGGCGGTGTCTCTGGCCCACCTGACGGCGAGCGGCACGGCCGTCATCGTGCCGTCGGCCACCGGTGCGATCGTTCTGGCGAGGCTGACGGCGGCCGGGACGGCCGTGGCCCCCGTGGCATCGTTCCTGCCCGTCGTCGCGCGTTGGGAAACGACCGTCTCGGCAATCGCACGCTGGGAGATGCAGTTGGCACTCGCAGCACTCTGGGAACCTGTGCGAAACTACACGGCGAGGCAGGATTGATGCCACAAGAAGTGAATATCACCAAGGCGGATGAGGTCTTTACCGGCTGCGACAAGGTCTTGCAGTTCACGGTGCTCGATGCCGCCGACGTGGCCGTGAACATCACGGCGTGGGGTCTGAAGTGGATCTTCTGCACACGTCCCGTTCCCCCGGCCGGCGCAACCCTGCTCCTCACCAAGACAACTGGCTCCCCGCCGGGTGTGACGATCATCACCCCGGCGTCGGGCATCCTGCAGGTGGCCATCGCGGACATAGACACGGATGACCTGATCGGCGACATGACCTACTACCACGAGTTGCGGCGCACGGATGCCGCGAACGAGGACGTGCTGGCCTACGGCACGTTCTACCTGCGGCAGAGTCCGGTAAAATGATGGTTGCTGCGGAGTGGACACCCACTGATAACCACATGGATCGGATCATCAGACTTCACGACATGATCGGCGATCTGCGGGCGGAGCTTCTCACGGGGATCGCGGCTGTCAACCTCAACCTGCGCGACCTGACGCGTCAGGTCCAGATTCAGAACGGCCATGTCGCCGAGGTCAAACTGGACATCGCCGAGCTGCAGCGTGAATATGCCGGGCTCGAGGAGTGGCGCGGGGCACATATCGACTGGACCAACCAAGCCCTCCACAAGACGGCGCTGTCGGACGCCATCCGCAGCGAGCACGACCGGGCCATCCTGACCAAGCCCCAGCTGCGGCGTGGGTATCTGTTCCTGCTGGGCGCTCTCGGTTTCGGCGCCGCGCTCGCAACGGGAATCGACCAGGCCACGCGCCACTGGGATCACATCTGGAACGGGCTCCGATGAACATCGATCGTGACCTTTGGCCGGCCATCCGTCAGCACACATGGAAGTGGACGAGCGACCGTGTGGATGTGCGCGGCATCATCTGGCATGCCACCCGGTCAGGACTCCCGGGCCGCACGGCCGCCGTTGAGTTCGAGTCCGCTTGCAACTGGTTTCTTAGTCCGAACAATCGCACCGGGGGTGAGGTACCCTACGGGGGTATGAGCCACTACATCATCGGTGGCGGCCGCGTCGCGAGGTGTGTGCCCCACGAACTGGTCCCTCACTACTCGGCTGGCATCCATGACCGCATGGCCATTTCGGTTGAGGTCGGGCAGGGAACGAACACCGACCAGTTCGACGCACAGGACATCGAACTGTGTGAGGGGTTGGCCGCTGAGCTGAGCGCCAACTTCGACTTTCCGCTGGTGCGGATCCCGTTCGTCGACGCGCAGAACGTTGGCTGGCCCGGAATGGTGGGCCATGAGGACACAGCACAAGGCCGGGGACAGGGAAAGTCAGATCCCGGGCCTCTATTCTGGAACGCATGGGAGGATCTGGTGATGGCGGACCCGCGGCTGGACAGGCTCATCGTGGCCATCTTCGGCGACAACAGCGAGCGAACGCTGCCCTGGGCCGAACGCGTGGATGTCGCCATATATCGGATGAATCGGCGGGTCGATCTGGAGGATCCCCCGGGGAGCGGTCTGATGCCGTCCCTGGCCGAGGCCCTGGCCACCACGTGGTGGCCCCATTCGCATACGGCGCAGGTGACTGCGACCGTCACTCTCAGCGACGGAGGTGGTTGAGATGGCACGGCTTCTGATCCTGTCGGCCCTGCTGCTGGTGGCACTCACGGCACTGGGTGGGGCGCCCTCGGTGCGCGCTGACGCATGCGTGCCACATCCTGAGTTCGGAGTGACCTGCCCGCCAAGCTACACGGGCTCGGTCGGCTATCCGAATGGCCAACCCGCCTACGCCCTCGGCTGGGAAGGGTTCGTCTTTCCGGACCCGCTCGGGCTGCTCTCTTCGCCAGAGGGCGGGCCGGCTACCGGATTCAGCGGCTACAACGTTTCGGGCCGTGATCTCAGCGTGGAATTCTGCCTCTACCTGCGCTCGGAGGGACTGAGCTGCGGAGCTGGCGGCTGGTAGCAACTATCAGGCTCAATACCGGAGGTGGACCGTGAACGATCTCATCAAGCGGCGGATATGGGTCATCTGGGCGGTGGCTCTCCCGGCGGCCACGGCGGCGCTCTGGCTCCTGCCAGCGACGTTCGTGCTCAGCATCAGCCCCTGGGCGGTGTGAATGGTCTGGGCATAGCCCACTTGCGCCCATGGCGCCCCATGTGATAGCCTCCCCAGCGAAGGAGGTGCTACGTGGGAGATCAACGCCACGCAGTCAAAATCGATGACGACCTTTGGCGCCGGATCGAGGCTATCGCCGTCCAACAGGATCGGCCGGTAGCACGAGTCCTGCGCCAACTACTCTCGGGAGCACTCGCTCAGCGCCTCGCTGCGCTCGAGGGCGAGGCGGGCCATGTACAAGCATGACTCGCACTTCGGCCGGAGGGTCGAGGAGCGATTCCTCGAAAGCCTGGACGCGTACGGCCAGACCGCTCGGCCAACCGGGGGGTTCCTCCACGCCGTGCTCTGTAACGACTTGCGGGAAGCCTGCGCTCGAGCTGATGAGGGGGCGCAAGGACAACTCTTCGATATCGTCGGGTACGTCTACAACGAGCTGCCGAGCGGCTGCTGGGGCAGCCCCGCGAAGGTGCTCGCCTGGATGACGATGGAAGAAGAGGAGGAGGCATGACGGAACTGTTTCAGGGGTTCCTGTTCGCGGGCCTCGTCATCATCATCGCGGTCATCGCCTGGGAGGAATGGAGATAGTGGAACGCCCAAGTCTGTACGACGGAGGATTGTCATGTTGATCACCAAATGGAAGTTGCGATGCACCTTCACCGAGCCCGCGCTCGGTGGCCAGGCCACGCGGAACGTCACGGAGAAGTACGTTCACGAGGAGGCCCGCAAGGCGGGCATTGCTGACGAGAAGCTCGAGGAGGAGCTCGACACCCTGGAGGACCGCCTCGAAACGTTGACAACGACGTTTCACAAGGACGAAGTTGGCAAGCCCATCATGTGGGATTACCACTTGCGCGGGTTTCTGAAGTCCACTGGGTCGACGTTCAACGGCGAGATGGGTGTCTCCGCCATCAAGAGCAAGATCGACCAATACCTATTCGTCTTTCCTCGGCGCTTCCCGCTGGTGATGCCCCCGGGGAGCGTGATCACGTTCAACGAGCGGCCGTTGAGGGCCGACACGGCCAAGGGCCCGAGGGTGGCGCTGGCGCGATCTGAGCAGGTGCCCGCGGGGACGATGTTCGAGTGCGAGCTTCGGCTGCTCACTCCGGGCGGGCGGAAGCAGAAGGGCGCGCTCAAACATCGTCC
>Ga0209342_10003039_pt1 | contig 17775 bp, 17 predicted proteins | sample RifCSP16_2_FD_184023 | JGI IMG/M metagenome (GOLD analysis project Ga0209342, IMG submission 184023) | Soil microbial communities from Rifle, Colorado - Rifle CSP2_sed 16_2 (SPAdes) (version 2) | ecosystem: Environmental > Terrestrial > Deep subsurface > Rock core/Sediment | place: Rifle... | reverse complement strand
AGTACGAATTACGATTTTTAAAATCATAAATCTAAAATCATAAATCTAAAATCCGTTTGGGGGATTATATGACAACCAAAGAAACAAAGCTGCCTATAGTGAATGGGGCAGGTTTTTATGAGATAAGAATGGAGAGCATAGGCGGACTTGGTGCAAATCTGGCAGGGAAAATTCTTGCAGAAGCGGGTGTCTTAAATATGGGTTTCAACGGTTCTAATTTCTCAAGCTATGGCTCAGAGAAGAAGGGCTCTCCTGTCAAGGCATTTATCCGATTCTGTTCATCTGATATGGAGGTTAGGGAAAATAGCCCTGTAACTGAACCTCATCTCCTTGCCCTTTTTCATGAGAATCTTTCAAAGACTATCCCTGTTACACAGGGTGTTGGTCCAGATGGTATTGTTGTTATAAATACATCAAAAAGTCCTGATGAGGCGAGGGACTTTTTAAAGCTGCACGCAGGTACGGTTTACTGTATAAACGCATTAAAGATAGCAATAGCAGAAAAGACAAGGATAAATACAGCCATACTCGGCACAATATGCAGGGCATCAGGATTTTTAGACCCCGATGCTATAAAGGACATGATTACAAAAAATCTCGGCAAAAAATATGCAAGTTTGATTGCACCAAATTTAAAGACATTTGACAGGGGCTATAATGAGGGCGTATCGAAAAAATTCAAGCCTGATAACAAATATCCGTATATCCCTTTTACAAGGGATGGACAGAAGATAGGTTATTTCAACCAGCCGATGGGCGGGGTAATTCCGAGTGGAGGAAACAGTATATTTAAAGATATAAGTGCCAGTAGGGAGGGGTGGATACCTGTACTTGATATAAGCAAGTGCACAAACTGCGGAGAATGTGATATTACATGCCCTGATTACAGCTTCGTATGGGAAAATGGGATAGACCCAAAGAAGGGGAAACCGGCGAGGATATTAAAGAGGATAGTATATGAGCACTGTAAAGGCTGTCTTAGATGCGTTGAGATATGTAAATTTGAGGCACTCACAAGTCATAAGGAATTTGAGACTGATAAAACTATTTTAGAAAAGGGCTTCACAGACGGGTCTAAAAAATAGGATTTAAAAATAGGGAGATGTTTTTATGAAAATAGAAACTTTAAAAGAGGAAAAGATTTTAAATAAAGAGGCTATTAAACAGACTGTAGATTTTAAAAGCGGCAACGAGATGGCTGCACTTGCTGCGGCACAGATTAACTACCACATAATGGGTTACTATCCGATTACACCATCAACTGAGGTTGCAGAGAATCTTGATGAGATGAGCGCCAATGGAGAGCATGAGATGGTCTTAATACCCGGTGATGGTGAACATGGGGTCTGTTATGGTGCAACTACTGCGGGCGGAAGGGTTTTTAATGCAACATCTGCACAGGGGCTTTTATATGCAATGGAGCAACTGCCTGTCCAGTCGGGGACACGCTATCCAATGGTTCTTGATGTGGTCTGCAGGACAGTTTCGGGACCTTTGAATATAAGGGGTGACCATAGTGACATAATGATGGCATTAAATATTGGCTGGGTCATAATCCTCGCAAAAGACCCACAGGCTGTCTATGACATGAATATAATTGCGTTAAAGATTGCAGAGCATGATGAGATTAGACTTCCTGTAATTGTTGCCTATGATGGTTTCTTTACAAGCCATCAAAAGAGGAGGATAAGATATTTTTCAGACAAAAAGGTTGTTCAGGATTTTATCGGGGAGTTTAAGATTCAAAACTGCTCGGTTGATGTAGATAATCCCATAACAATAGGTCCATACATGAATGACCCTGACCTCATAAACAATAAAAAACAGCAAAGTATGGCAATGGAGGCGTCATATAAAATTATTCCGCAGATTTATAAAGAATACGCAGAATTGAGCGGACGCAGGTATTCAATGGTAGAGAGCTATATGACAGATGATGCTGAGGCTGTCCTTTTTATACTGAATTCTGCAGCAGATACAGCGAGAATTGTCGTGGATAAGCTGAGGATCAAGGGGAAGAAGGTTGGGCTTGTATATCCGACTGTTATAAGGCCCTTCCCTGCAAAGGAGATTGCTGCTGCGTTAAAAAATGCAAAGGCAGTATTAGTAGCAGACAGGCAGGACTCCTATGGCGGATGGGGCGGCAACATGACAATAGAGGTAAAGGCAGCACTTAAGGATGACCCTCAAAATCGCTCTATTGTCATAAGCAGGATTTATGGACTTGGCGGAAAAGATTTTTATGAAGAGGATGCAGAGGCAATGTTTGAGCTGGCACTTGATGCCGCAAAAAAGGGGAAGGTGGATGTCCCTTATGATTATATGGGCACAACACCGGGAGACCCAAATTTTAAATTTGAAAAGGTAAGAGGCCCTATAACAAATAAGGAATCATCACTGGGGATAATAAAGGTAACAAGAGATGAAAAAACAGGAAAGCTTGATGTAAAGGGTGTAAAACATGCAGAGCTTACAGCGATGCCTCACAGGATTACACCGGGGCATGGTGCATGTCCGGGCTGTGGCATATTCCCGAGTATTGGAACATTCCTCAAAGGGATTGAGGGGCATGTTGTTATGCTCTGGCATACCGGTTGTGGAATGGTAGTAACAACAGGGTATCCTTATTCATCCTTTAATATTACATATATACATAATCTCTTTCAGAATGGTGCCGCTACGCTCAGCGGTGTAGTGGAGATGTATAAAGAGAGACAGAGGAGGGGTGAGATACCGAAAGAGCAGGATATAACATTTGTCATGGTTACAGGTGATGGAGGTCTTGATATAGGGCTTGGACCTGCATTGGGGACAGCCTTCAGAAATCACAACATGATTATACTTGAATATGACAACGAAGGCTATATGAATACAGGGCACCAGCTCTCATTCACAACCCCACTCGGACACGCTACAAGCACATCCAATGTAGGGACAGTGGGAGTAGGGAAGAAATTCCATCACAAGGATTCAGCACAACTATTTGCAGCATGTCATATACCCTATGTGTTCACAGCAGTAGAGTCGCAGTACAGGGATTTAATAAGAAAGGCTGCAAAGGCTCAGTGGTATGCAAAAAATGAAGGTCTTGTATTTGGAAAGCTCTTCTCATCATGCCCATTAAACTGGAGGCACCCCGATAATATTGCACAGTCGGTTGTTCAGGCTGCTGTAGAATGCAACTTCTTCCCTCTCTATGAAGTTGAGCATGGGATTACAACAATAAACTATGACCCTGAGGAAAAAGGAAAGAAGGTTAATGTTACAGAATGGCTTAAGCTGATGGGAAAGACAAAACATCTGCTAAAGCCTGAATTTAAAGGTGTTGTAGCCGAGTTTGAGGAAGAAGTGGAGAGAAGATGGAAGAGGCTTAAGGCAATGCATGAGAATCCGCTTTTATAAACGAGGTTGCCAAAAATAAAAAATTAATCTATAATTACCTTTCCTGTAAAAATTCCCCGGTAGCTCAATGGCGGAGCATTCGGCTGTTAACCGAAGGGTTGCAGGTTCGAGTCCTGCCCGGGGAGCCAATAAAATGGCTCCACACCCTGAACAAAATCCGAACTTTTTTCCGCGAAAATCCGAACGCTGAATTTTGAAAAACTTTTCAGCTCGGGCGGGCAAAAAGGAAGGGGGTTGGGGGGAAGGAATTTTTGCCTGCCCTCGCTTTTCCGCCGCCGCCGAATTTCGTGCCAGTGAAACTGGCGCGCCGTCTAAAATTTAGTTAAAAAATCTACTTATTGCTAAATCTTCTTCATTTATTTTTGAGTTTTCCACCGAGGTATTCGATATCGAAGATAATAGGGATTTTAAAGGCAATAAGTTCGAAAGAGATTCGAGAAGAATTTCTAAGAGTGAAGAAGGAGTTATGGGGTGGAGAGTTTTGGGAAGATGGCTATTTTGCGAGGACAGTTGGGGATAAGATAACTGCTGAGGTAATAAAAAGGTATATTAAGTATCACAAAGACAATAAAGCTGGTGAAGATCGAATGGATTTCTTTACTGTTCCATTGCCTATTACATTGCCTCTTTTTCTATCCCTGTCTGCTCCTTTTTCCATCTTTTGCCATTTTTTTGTCCAAAAATAAGCCTGAGCAGGGTCAATAACCTCTTTAGCTTTAATAAAACAGATAAAATTCAGGACCTCCTTAACCTTATCAGAAGGCAATCCCTTTATTTCTTTTAAAAGCTCTTTTTTATATTGAGTAACTGTTGTATCCATAGAATTATCTATCCTTTAATCATGTCATCAGGGACTTTTAGCCGCGGGACATGGCGATTCTGCCTGTTCTGGCAATTTCTTTGATGCCGAGGGGTTTGAGCATTTCTATAAAGGCTTCTACTTTTTCTTCGTCACCTGTTACTTCAACTGTATATGCCTTTGAGCTTACATCAACTACCTTGCCTCTGAATATCTCGGTAATCCTCAATATCTCTTCCCTTAATTGAGACTCTGCGTTTATCTTTATCAATGCCAGTTCTCTGTCAACAAACTTTTCCTCAGTATGGTCAATAACCTTTATGACATCCACAAGTTTATTTAACTGTTTTGTAACCTGCTCAATTACCCTGTCATCCCCCCTTGTTACAATTGTCATTCTGGAGATATTCGGGTCGAGGGACTCTGCTACAGAGAGGCTCTCTATATTGAAACCCCTCCCGCTGAACAGTCCTGCAATCCTTGACAGGACACCGAATTTATTCTCTACTAAAACCGATATTGTGTGTCTCATAATTACATCAAGGGTTCTAAAGAAGGTGTTTTAACTTTACCCCTTGAATCCTTGACTCCTTGCACCCTTTTATTTCTACACCAGCAGCATCTCGCTTATAGGCTTACCTGCTGGAACCATAGGATATACATTCTCCTCCCTGTCAACAATAAAGTCAATAAGAACCGGCTTCGGTATCTCTATCGCCTCTTTCAATGCCTTTTTCACATCGTCTGGATTTTCTACCCTCAAACCCACCGCACCATAAGCCTCTGCAAGTTTCACAAAATCAGGCTGGCACTCCATACAGGAATATGAATATCTTTTGTTATAAAAAAGCTCCTGCCACTGTCTCACCATTCCCAGAAAGCTGTTATTTAATATTGCCACTTTTACAGGCAGACGATATTGGACAGCAGTGGCAAGCTCCTGAATATTCATCTGGATACTCCCATCACCTGCAATATCAAATACTATTTTATCAGGAAAGGCAACCTGTGCACCAATGGCTGCAGGAAAACCATAGCCCATAGTCCCCAGCCCTCCTGATGTGAGGAATGTCCTCGGTCTTTTAAATTTATAAAACTGGGCTGTCCACATCTGGTTCTGACCGACCTCTGTAGTAATTATAGCCTCACCCTTCGTTACTTCATGAATCTGCTCTATTACATACTGAGGCTTTATAACATTTTTACCCTGTTTATATGAAAGGGGGTGAGTGTTTTTCCATTCTTTTATCTGATTAAGCCACTCATGATGCTCCTTCTTCCAATCCTTCTTTTCCTTTTTTAATAGCCCAATAAGTTTTTTCAAAACATCCTTTGCATCTCCAACTATTGGGATATGGGCAGGAATATTCTTGCTGATGGATGTTGGGTCTATATCAATGTGAACAATCTTAGCACCGGTAGCAAATTCATCAATCTTTCCTGTAACCCTGTCATCAAATCTGGCACCTATTCCGAGTATTAAATCAGTATTTGTCAGCGCCATATTTGAGCTGAATGTTCCATGCATCCCGCACATGCCAAGCGATAGAGAGTGTTCAGACGGAAACCCTCCGAGTCCCATGAGTGTAGTCGTTACCGGTGTCTGTGTAATCTCGCTCAATTCCAGCAGTTCTTTACTGGCATCTGACAATATAATCCCGCCGCCAGCAAATATTAGGGGTCTCTGGGCAGCCATCAATACATCTGCCGCTTTTTTTATCTGTCCTATATGTCCTTCATAGGTCGGCTGATAGCCCCTTATATGAATTTTTTCAGGATGTTTAAATATAGTACTTGCAGCCATCACATCTTTCGGGAGGTCAATCAACACCGGTCCCGGCTTCCCTGTTGAGGCTATATAAAATGCCTCTTTGATTATAGTTGAAAGGTTATTTATATCCCTAACAAGATAATTATGTTTTGTGCATGGCCTTGTTATGCCTACAATATCAGCCTCCTGAAAGGCATCATTTCCAATCATGGCTGTTGGCACCTGTCCTGTAAGTATTACAAGGGGAATAGAATCCATATAGGCTGTGGCAATACCTGTTACTGTGTTTGTGGCACCGGGACCCGAGGTTACAAGGCAAACCCCTACCTTGCCGCTTGCCCTTGCGTAGCCGTCAGCGGCATGAACACCTCCTTGCTCATGTCTCACAAGGATATGTTTTATTGGTGCTTTAAAGAGGGCATCATAAATGGGGAGTACCGCACCGCCGGGGTATCCGAATATGGTATCCACACCCTCTTTGATAAGACACTCAATCAATATCTCCGCACCTGTCTTTTTCATTTTATAAAATTAGCCACAGATTTTCACAGACTTAACTACCCCTCTTTAATTCCCCCCCCTTACAAAGGGGGGATACAGGGGGGTGTCTGTGTAAGTCTGTGGCAAAAAATTTATCTCACTATTGCCCCTGTATTTGCCGATGTTACCATCCTCGCATACCTCGCAAGATACCCTTTTGTAATCTTCGGTGGTATGGGAGTCCATTTCTTTTTTCTATCGCTCAAAGTTTTTTCATCAACAAGCAACTCTATCTTTCTATCAGGGATATTAATGGCTATCTTATCCCCTTCTTCAATCAGTGCAATAGGGCCGCCTTCCATTGCCTCTGGAGAAATGTGCCCGATACATGGCCCCTGTGTCCCGCCAGAGAATCTGCCGTCAGTTATTAATGCCACTGACTCCTGAAGCCCCATCCCTGTAATTGCAGATGTAGGAGAAAGCATCTCCCTCATTCCAGGCCCGCCTTTTGGTCCCTCATATCTGATTACAACCACATCTCCTGACTTTATCTTCTTTTCCATTATCGCCTTCATTGCGTTTTCTTCTGAATTAAAGACCCGTGCAGAGCCTGTAAACTTCATCATCTTCTTGCTTACAGCAGACTGCTTAACAACAGCACCATCAGGTGCAAGATTCCCCCTCAAAACGGCAATCCCCCCCTCATGATTAAACGGGTTATCAACCGTCCTTATAACCTCAGGGTCAAAAATCTCTGCAGAGTTTATAATCTCTTTTGTAGTAAATCCGCTCACCGTCTGACAATCCTTTATTTTATTCCCGAGACTCTTCATTACTGCAGGAATACCCCCTGCAAATTCTACATCCTCCATAAATCCATCTCCATTTGGCTGGATATTCGTTATCTGCGGAGTATCCCTGCTTATACGGTCAAATGTCTCAAGCTCAAGAGGAACCCCTGTCTCATTTGCAATTGCAGTTATATGGAGGACACTGTTTGTAGAGCCTCCTAAAGCCATATCAACCCTGATGGCATTTTCAAAGGCATCCCTCGTCATAATCTTCCTTGCAGTAATGTTATTTTTGATAAGCTCCATAATCCTAATACCGCTGTCATAGGCAATTCTCCTCTTTTTTGCCGATACTGCCAGTGCAGTCCCGCAGCCGATAATGGACATGCCGATTGCCTCAGTTACACACGCCATCGTATTAGCTGTATATAAACCCTGGCATGAGCCTGAGCCGGGACATGCCTCCATTTCAAGCCTCCCAAGCTCATCGGCAGAAATCTTTCCTGCCTGATACATACCGACTGCCTCAAATGTATCCTTAACAAGTGCAAGCCTTCTCATCTTATATCTTCCTGAAAGCATAGGGCCACCTGTTACTACAATTGCCGGAACATTGAGCCTTCCCGCTGCCATTATCATACCCGGCGTAAATTTATCACAGTTTGTCAAGAGGAGTATCCCGTCAAATGAATTTGCCTCTACCACAGACTCAATCATGTCTGCTATAAGTTCCCTCGTCGGCAACGAATAGTGCATCCCCTTATGCCCCATTGCAATACCATCGCATATTCCCGGGACTGATGAGAAAAACGCATACCCGCCGCCACTGTGTATCCCCTTTTCTATAAACCTCTCCATATCTTTAAATCCAATATGGCCGGGGACTATATCAGTGAAACTTGAAATCACTCCGACAAAAGGCTTTGACATAGCCTTTTTTGTAACACCAGTAGCATGGAGTAATGCCCTGTGAGGAGCCCTCTCAACACCCTCTTTTATAATATCACTACGCATAGTAAAAATTAATTTGCCATAGAGCTCTGCAGCTTAAATTTCCTCTTCAATACTATTATATAAAATCTCTTTTTTCAAACAAAAAATTATCCCTATTATTCGGATGGTGTGTGGATACATTATAGAGGCGAGGCACAGGATACCTTTGTGGTGATCCAACCCAATTCCAGGGCAGCAAATGTTGCAAGCAACCATGCTGTGGCTTATCTTAATTAATGTGGCGCGCTAAAATGTCCAAATTATAATTCCCTAATGACTCTCATATTGCTTAAGTATCCTTGCCATTCTGTCCTTGCCGGCAAGTTTTATTTTTTGCAGCCTCCTTTTCTCTACCTCCTGTTCAGGAGTTAAGTATTTCGACCTGGTCAACTCTGTCAATTTTTGCTCCAGGTCATGATGTTCCAAATATAATACCCTGAATTCCTCATTCTCAACCTTTACCCTTTCAATTAAATCTTCATCAAACCCCTGTAATGTCATATTCCTTTCCTCCTTTTGATTTTTGTCTTTCTTCCCATTTAATCTCAGCCTCGGAACGACGGATATACTTTGGTTTTAAAGTCATTGAATCTACCACATCCCCCCTTTCAATTTTCTTTATCCCCATGAGGGCGATACTTGCAGCTATAGAATTCTTTGGTACACCTGTGTAGAAATAAGCAAGTTCCCCTAATCTATCCTTGATTATACCTCTATATGGTTTTACGCCATCACCAAAAAAAAATGTGGGTTCAGTAATTTTTTTGCACAAATTTTCAGGACTTATAACCATATCATCAGTTACCTTTTTTATATACCCCCCTTCATATCTGTAAAAGGATGTATAGACCTCTCCCCTTTTTGCATCAATGAGAGGACAGAGCCATAAAATTGCAGATTGCAGATTGCAGATTGCAGATTTAAAATCCAAAGAAATGCTGTCTACCATTGCATCAAGTGTCTCCACAGGTATAATTGGCCGTTCCATGGCAAGGTTGAAACCCTTGCATGTAGAAAGACCTATCCTCAAACCAGTGAACGAGCCAGGACCTATAGAGATTGCATATCCGTCAATATCACAACCACTGATTTTACTTACCTCCAATATATTATCTATTGTGTTGAGTAATCCCTTTGAATAAGATTCAGTTAATGGGATTGGAAGTTCGCAAAGCAATCTTCCTTTTTCTGCAATTGCAACGCTGCCATAATTTGTTGAGGTGTCAATGCCAAGAACTCTCATGGAAAGTATCAAAGTGTTAGAGTGTCAGAGTGTCAGAGTATAAACTTTGATACTCTGATACTTTGATACTTTGACACCATTTATGGTGCCGAGGGACGGAATCGAACCGCCGACGCAAGGATTTTCAGTCCTTCGCTCTACCGACTGAGCTACCTCGGCATATAGCCTCAAATGCCACTATTATAATAAGAGTGTTTTATAAAATCAATGAAATGTTGTCTCATTGAATAATTCCATTAAAAACCCTCATTAGAGACTTCTATTGAATTCATCTGTTGCCTCTTTATAAAGTTTATTCTCCATTGACTTATATCGCGGGGAAAAATGGAATATTTCAAGTGCCTTTACCTCAGCCCTTCTTGCCAGTTCTCCAGCCTGTCTGGCGGTAAGATGGTATCTATCCTTTGCCCTTTTAATATCTTCTTCTAAAAATGTAGCCTCACAGTAGAAAACATCCGACCCTGAAGCAAGAGAGATTATCTTTTCAGCATTTTCAGTGTTGTAAATCGCATCTACCACATAAGTTATCTTCTGTCCCTTTGTAATTATTATAATCTTTTCTTTCAGTTCACCTAATTTAAAAATTTTTGTGCTGTCATTTAAAGGGACTTCAATTTTATGGTCATCTGACATCCCCACTCTTATACACCTTTTCAATTCAGATAACCACTGACCTAAAGGGAGTCCGTATTTTAAAAGGATGTCCTTTTTTATATTTATGTGAAAATCTTCAGAGAAGGAAAATGCAAGAGAGGGGATAAGATGGTCAAGGTGAACAGCATCTATTCTAAAAAGAGATTCATTTATCAGTGTCCCTTCAAACGGGGAATCATCCTCATCATTAATCCTTCTGAATTTATCTTTACATATAAATCTTGCAGATTTAATTCTGTCTTCAGAAATTTCTTTTACCTCAAGGGTAAAAGAATAATCATCTACCAGATTCCATGTATATGCCTTGAGCCTGCCTTCTATGTTAGATATTATTCCAGGTGGCCCAAAAACCCTTAAACCCTTTCCCCTTCCAAGGAACAACCTCAATAGATGGTCAAATCCTATGAAATGGTCTATGTGAGTATGGGATACAAATATATCCGAGACCTTCAGGAGTTTAGAAGTCGCCATGGAATAGTTGCTTCCCACATCAAAAAGTATTGCCCTCTTTTCTCTGAATATCTTGATATAAAGGCCAGGGTCATCGAAGGGACCGTTTATGAGATAGGAGTGAAAACTGGGTTTCATAATAATGGCCCCAACGGGATTCGAACCCGTGTTTCCGACGTGAGAGGCCAGCGTCCTAGGCCACTAGACGATGGGGCCATAATAAATTTTTGATGTTAGAGTCTGTTTTAACTATCTCTTTACAGGATATTTCTGCGAATTCCACCCTGCCATGCCGTCTGTTATATTATAAACCTTGCTGAACCCTTTTTGTAAAAGAATATCACTTGCTTTTCTGCTTCTTACTCCACTATGACATATCACAAGCACCTTTGCATCCTTATATTTTCCAATTTCTCCAGTCCTCTCTTTTAATTCCTGAACCGGAATAAGTATCGTCCCCTCTATATGCCCGAGGTCTCCGGTGTATTCCTCTGGTGTTCTCACATCCAGGATTACACCATAGTCTTTGGAATCTATCATCTTTTTAGCCTGCTGAACAGATATATCCGTAATAGACTCAGCATATATAGAAGATGAAGCAATAAAAATAAAACCTAATAAGATAAACTTTATTCTTAATAAATTTTCCTTAAACATACCCATCCTCCTTAAATTCAGAGTCAAAGCCTTATCCCCTGACACTAAGTTTAACATGCTTCAATCTCTCTCTTTAAATCCGATTCTGCATTTATCGGTTTTATGAGAGTATTTACAACATCATAGGTGTTAACTACATTCAGTTTCTTAAATAGAAATACAAACTTTTCCTCAAGTTCCCTGCCAATTGCCTCTTTTATAGATGATGACAGTGTCCAGATTTTTTCTTTGAAAGGACCGAATCCCTTTTTTCTCGTCTTATATATAAACTGTTCATCCGTCTCATTTGCCTTCTTTTCACTGGCACAGGAGTCTCTTAAGTATCTGTAAATGTCCTCACGCAGGTCAGCAGGCAGATGCCTGCTTTCATATATCATGTTCTGAAACCCGGTAGCAAGATGTATTTCTGCCGTCCCTGTTTTTGGAAATCTATCAAATGCCTCGTCGGGAAGTGTGGATGCACCATGCTGTACGGCACCCGATAAACCATACCCCTCTCTCGCAACCTTTGATAATTTTTCAAGGGTGTCAAAATCGAGTTTTATCTTTGCAATACTCCCATCCGGTAAAGGCACACCTCCGTGTGTTGTCCCTGTCTGGACACTTATCTTGCTTATGCCTTTAAGATTTCCCTTATTTTTAAGTGTATTACGGTAGTTATCCATAAATACCCTCAGTTCTTCTACTGTACTGTTCTTCCCGCCGACCTCCCCTATCTCTCCGCCTACAGATACATTTATACCATGCGGCTGTATCCCCCTTATATAAGCAGTCATATCTGCTGCAATTTCAAAATTGAGTCCCTGCTGTTCCTTCAAATCCGCTTTACTTAAATCAACCATAGTAGATGAGTCTATGTCAATATTATAAAATCCTGCCGATATAGAATCTTTTATAAGTTTTTTCAATCCTGAAAGCTCTTTATTTTTATCCCCTGCATATTTTTTTGCACTTATCTGATAATGGTCTCCCTGAATAAAAATAGGTCCTTTATATCCTTCCCTCAATGCAGATGCAATCATGACTGTGGAATATTCTGCCGGAGATTGCTCTGTATATCCAATTTCTGACTTGGCAATTTCAAATATGAAGGCACCCATATTGTTCTTCTTTGATGCCCTGACCACTGCCCTTGCCACATCGTATGAAAGTCCCCTGATATTTATTGCAGGAACTGTAAAACCCTTATATTCACCTCTCCCCATTGCCTCATAGAGTTCTTGAATGGAGGCAGGTCTTAATCCGAGACTTAAGGCTGCAGACTTTATAAGCCAGCGGCAATTACCCTTTATTTCTTTGTCTTCATTAAAAACGGCATTAAATATCAGCCTGTCAAGAATCTGTTCCCTGAATACCGATGCATTGATTATATCAACTCCGCCATCCTTTAATCCTGCTATACCCTTTAAAGAATTCTTATAATCAAAGATATCTTTATACCTCATTTTAATTCCCCCTCAAAAGATTTAAACATACTATAATATCTATCATCAGTTTTTTCAAGAAAATTTTTGGATAATTTTCAAACATGTTTGTGAAATCAGCACTACTACTTTACCTTGACAGGAAACAAAGATTTACTTGACATGACACGGAATGTAAATTAATATCTAACTATATGGAATTCTATAATAATCCCAAAGAAGATATAGAGAAACTGTCAAAGGCAATTGTAGATGCCATAGTTAAATCAAAAGAGGTGAAGAGTATATTATCACGCCTTGTTAAAAATGATATAATAGTAGATAAAGGCTTCATGATGCTGATGATAAAAATACAGGCACTGACAGAGCTTACCGATATTCAGAAAAAAAATGATAATGGAAAAAGAAGAGCGAAAAAGAATGATATGAGGCAATATATAGACGGAAGGGAGCTTACATCAAATGAGGTTGCCTTCCTTGAATATTGTGCAAAGAATTTTGATGATAAAGAGTGGCTCAAAAAAGTGGGCATTAGTCTGGAAGATAAATAGCCCGCCTCCTAAACTACCATACCCCACACATGTTCAGAAATATTCCATCATAATAATTTTTATCCTCCTCCTATCATTAACACTTACAATCTCCTTCATCCCGCCTATCAATGCCGCTGAAGACAGGTTTGCCTCTGCAAGGAAAAAAATGGTGGAGAATGACCTGAAGGGCAGAGATATAAAGGACCATGAGGTTATTGAAATAATGGGGAAGGTGGAGAGGCACCGTTTTGTTGATAAACATCTCCAGAGTGTTGCCTATGCAGACCACCCACTGCCAATAGACGAAGGGCAGACCATATCACAGCCATATATTGTTGCACTTATGACCCAGATACTCAAATTAAAACCGGATGAAAAAGTCCTGGAGATAGGCACTGGCTCAGGCTATCAGGCGGCAATCCTCTCTGAAATAACACAGAATGTTTACACAATGGAAATACGAAAAAACCTTTCAGAAAAGGCAGAGGCAAGACTAAAAGAATTAGGATACAGAAATGTAAAGGGCAAGGCAGGTGATGGTTACTTCGGATGGGAGGAGTATGCCCCCTATGATGCAATAATTGTAACCTGTGCAGCAAACCATATACCTCCACCCCTCACAAAACAGCTAAAAGAGGGTGGAAGACTTATTATCCCCCTCGGGAGCACTACCTATTATCAGACCCTGACGCTAATAACAAAGATAAAAGGAGAGCTTGATGTCCAGCATATCACAGGTGTAGCCTTCGTTCCGATGGTTGGAAAGGCTGCGAAGGGGAGATAAAAGTTTTATGCCTTTGTTAATTCTTTTAAGACCGTTTCATACAACACATAAGCATCTGCACTGAAGAGGACAAAACGGGCAAGTTCTATTTCGGGATGGGAATTGAGATAATTAATTACTGTTGATAGGGCAATTTCTGCCGCATTTCTTATTGGATAACCATAAGCACCTGTGCTGATAGAAGGGAAGGCAATACTCTTTATTTTATTCTCTGATGCAAGTTTCAGACTATATTTATAGGCACCTGCAAGAAGTTCAGGCTCACCATGTCTTCCATCTCTGTAAACAGGTCCCACCGCATGTATCACATACTTTGCCTTAAGCCTGCCGCCTGAGGTTATTACTGCCTCACCTGTTGGACAACCACCTATCTTTTTACACTCCGCCATTATCTGGGGTCCGCCTGCCCTGTGTATTGCCCCATCCACTCCTCCACCACCTGCAAGTCTTGAATTTGCAGCATTGACAATCGCCTCTGTATCCTGCCGCGTAATATCCCCTTCCACCAGTTCAAGTTTTGACTTATTTATCCTTACTTCCATTAAAATTCTTCAATTAATCTTAGAAATTATAGGCAGGATAAGTGGTTCTCCCTTTGCCAATCTTTGGAGGTCTTTATCAGGATTGTATCTTTTCAGAAGCCAGAGTGGAATTTCGCTTTCAGCACACAATCTCCATACTGTTTCACCTGTTTTTATTTTATAGGAGGTTGTCCTCCCTTCAACTTTATAGTTAGAAAAGAAATCCTCCTGAATAGCCATGTGATGTTCTGCCCTTTTTTCTTCAAAGGACTCTTTAGTAACGGATGTAAATGGTATCTTGAGCTTCTGCCCAATCTTTAAACCAATTCGTCTTCTCAAGCTGTTTATATCTTTTAGCGATTGAACTGACGCCCCACTCCAATCAGCGTAATGTCCTATAGTTTCATCAAGCTCTACTTTTATAAATCCGTAATTAATCTTTTTTGAATCATAATTAGCCGGGACAGTAACTTCATAGACCGCTTTCAAAAAAGCTGGTGAAGTCCCGGTTGAGTCAGTTCTTCTAAATTCAGAATTGATTGACTTGTCTTCGTTATCTTGCTGAACTATAGGTTTTGGTTTCGTCTCTTCAACAGCAGATTCAAGTGCAACATTAATAGTATTCTGATATGTATTTTTTGTCTTGCCCTGAACAGAAACAAATTCCGGAAGTTTTAATATCTCCCCCCCGTAGATGCGGTTTACATTATCTATTTCATTAATCTCCACGATGGCTGCTATAGTAGTATTATATGTCCTTGCTATTTTCCCTATGGTATCCCCCTTCTCTACCTGATGCCACGGCGAATGTTTCTGGCTTTGATTTTTAACATCCTTTGGAAGGAAGGCATAAATATTACCCACATCCTGCGATTTCCCTTTTGGTATTTTCAGTTCAAATCCTTTTGGAATATATCTTCTTGAGGTAAAGATAGGTGGTCTTAATGCAGGATTGAGTTCCTTTATCTCATCTCTGGCTAATCCCATATGTTTGCTCAGAGTCCCAATATCAAGATAACTCTCCACCTTAAAGACATCATACTCCACAGGTTTTTCAAATTCTATTTCACCAAAATATTTCCTGTAATCATTTACAATTTCCAGTGCTGCAAGAAATTCGCAAAAGAAATTTTTTGATGCAAATCCAAAAATACGGCTGCGATAGCCGTTTATTACATCCATTACATCATCTCCTATCCTCTCTTTAGCCCTTTTCATTCCGGCGAGTCCATGATTATATGCGGTTATTGCAAGCGGCCAACTCCCCAATTCTTCATAATTTCTTTTGAGTAATTTTGCAGCCGCATCAGTAGAAGTAATCGGGTCATTCCTTTCATCAACCGCATAATCAATTTGCATAAAGAGTCTCCCAGTAGACCTTGTAAACTGCCATATTCCTGATGCACCTGCACTGGAGTATGCCCTATAATTAAAAGATGATTCTACATGGGGGAGGACAGTCAGTTCTTCCGGAAGTCCATAATCCTTGAATACTTCCTTAATCCTATCCATATATCTGCCTGACCTCTTAAGTCCTTCAATAAACCTGTCTCTCTGCCCAAGTTGTCCACGAATATTTTCAGCAGCGGCAAGGAACTTATTTGGTTTGTCAATATTGTCAAACTTTTTATATACCTCAATTTCTTCATCATTAAGCATCCTTCCCTTTTTAATCTTGTGATGAATGCTGATTAATATATTCCTGTATTTCTTCCTGACTTCACTTATCTTCCACTTTTTTATTTTGTTGCCTATCCGTAGCCCATTACTTAAATCCACTACAGCGTAAATTACATTAAGATTATTACTATCGTGAATAACCATCTGATTCGTGGTATATTCTGTGTATATTTTTTTCCAGAAATCAACATTTGCCCTCAGGCCGGGGGGGACATGAAATAAATTGGCATCCGGGGAACTTAATTCCTCAAATAGCGTCTCGTCCTCTTCTGTTGAAACTTCCGGTGAATTTATCTCTTCCTCTGATAAGGATAAGGAAGAATCCGTTTGCTCAATAATTTCTTCTTCATTTTCTATCTCGCTAAAGACAGAACCTGAAATTAAAATAGTAAAGAAAAAGGATAAAAGGATAATAATTGCCTTCTGCACAAATCCCTCCCTTTAAATAATGTTTATTTTAATAATCCTTTTTCCCCTGAATGTCAAGAAAAAAGCATACAAAGCTTTCTTTGTCATGGGCTATATGCTATAATTTTTAAAAGAGAAAATAACTATAGCAACCCCCCTCATGCCCTGTCCTAATGGGCGGTGGGGTATTATGGATGCGAGTTAAAAAGATAATGAATGTAGAAATCTCGGTAAAAAGCAGGAACAGGACAGAGTTCATAAATATAACAGGTGAAGTTCAAAATGCCGTCAGTAAATCGGGAATAAAAGAGGGAGTCTGCTGCATATTTATCCCGCATACTACAGCAGGGATAACGATTAATGAGGCAGCAGACCCTGATGTGGTAGACGACATCCAGCAATGGCTTAGTAAGACAATCCCTCCCGGCAACCACTACAAACATACCGAAGGTAATGCAGATTCTCACATAAAGACGAGTTTAGTCGGTTCTTCAGAGATGGTCTTTATTGAAAATGGGAAACTCAAGCTCGGGACATGGCAGGGGATATTCTTTTGTGAGTTTGATGGTCCCAGAAGCAGAAAGGTGTGGGTAAAGGTAGTTTAGAGATATTCCTTAAAAATGGATTTGGGGTTTTAATTCATAAAAAATTTTTTCCACGCCGTCAGTAAATTTATCCCAGGAATAATTTTCTTCAATGAATTTACGGCATCTCTCTCTTAAATCCGCGTATCTGTCCTTATGGTCAAGAAGCTCCCTTATTCCCAAAGCAATATCTTTCGGCTCAATTCCTTTGAAAAGGAGCCCTTTTTCAAATTTTTCCAAAATCTCTATATTTGCACCAATCGGCGTAGCCAAGACCGGCGTTCCACAAGCAAGTGCTTCCAGAGTAATTAATCCAAACCCCTCAAGGGTTTTTGTCGGCAGGATAAAAATGTCAGCAGTTTGATAATATGCTGGTAAAAGTTCATCTGGAATAAGCCCCGCAAAATGAACCCATCTGCCAAGATTCAATTCAATTACTATCTCTTTTAATCTATTTTCCAAATAACCTTTACCGCCGATTACTAAAAGTATATCAGGATATCTATTCACTAAATTTTTAATTGCCATAATCAGATTTTCCAGACCCATCCTTGAAACAAGATTACGCACCGTTAAAAGAATAAATTTATTTTCTGAGATC
>Ga0209342_10003038_pt1 | contig 17780 bp, 6 predicted proteins | sample RifCSP16_2_FD_184023 | JGI IMG/M metagenome (GOLD analysis project Ga0209342, IMG submission 184023) | Soil microbial communities from Rifle, Colorado - Rifle CSP2_sed 16_2 (SPAdes) (version 2) | ecosystem: Environmental > Terrestrial > Deep subsurface > Rock core/Sediment | place: Rifle... | reverse complement strand
TTGATTCCCCGCCCCGCCGTGACTAGCGCCGTCGCCAACGGGAATTTCGATGCCAACGTAACAAGCTGGACGGACAACGATGAGTCTGGTGGAACCTCGGCATGGGTGACTGGAGGTTATCTGGGCCTCACCGGGAATGGCACAGCGGCGGCGATCCGCACTCAGGAAGTCACGACGGTTGAGACGGGAACGGAACATGCCCTGAAGATTGTGATCCAGCTCGGCCCGGTGATCTTTAGAGTTGGCTCCACGTCCGGAGATGATGATTACGTAACCGAGACCACACTCGACACCGGAACCCATTCGTTGGCGTTTACTCCCACGGGGAATTTCTTTGTCCAGTTTCTGAATCGTCTGAAACGTCAGGTCTTGGTGGATTCCTGCAACGTGGAAGCGGCTGGTGTCATGACTGTCACCTCTCCTTATGCCGTTGCCGATCTCGGGTTGATTCGTTATACCCAGTCCGCTGATATCATCTTTCTGGCCTGTAGCAAAACCACGGATACCATCGGTTATCAGCAATATAAAATCGAGCGTCGCGCCACAAGGTCATGGTCATTGGTGAAATATTACGCCGATGATGGGCCATTTGATTTTACGAACGACGGACCAATCACGATTGCGGCGAGCGCCTTGTCTGGAAATATCACACTGACGGCCTCGAAGAAACTGTTCCGAGCTTCTCAAGTAGGAGCGTTGTTTCGTCTTACTTCGTCTGGTCAGACAGTGACTGCCACAGTCACTGCTGAGAACACGTTCACGGGAGCGATTCGTGTTACAGGTACTGGAAGTGGTCGTGTATTTACAGTAACGATAGATAAAGATTCTGTAGGCGGTCCTTTTGCTTGTACATTTACATTGCAGCGTTCTTTGGAATCTGACGCGGGTCCATGGACCAATGTACAACAATGGACGGCGGATGTGACGGCGACCTATGACGATACGCTCACAAACCAGATTGCATGGTACAGACTGGGTGTAAAAACTGGTGATTTTACAGCCGGGGGAACACATCAAGTTACCTTGACATACACTGTTGGTTCTATCGATGGTGTAGCTCGAATAACGGGTTATACCAGCAATACTGTTGTCAGCGCGGAAGTATTGACGGAATTCGGCGGTACGGCGGCAACGGATAACTGGGCCGAAAGCGAATGGTCTGCGAGAAAAGGTTTTCCAACTTCTGTTTCATTGCACGAAGGGCGTTTGTGGTTTTCCGGGAAGGGCAGTGTCTGGGGGTCTGGATCGGACAATTTCTATCAATTCGACGATGAGATAGAAGGTGATGCGGCACCGATCAACCGGAGCATCGGTTCCGGGCCAGTGGATAATGTGAACTGGATTCTGTCGTTATCACGTTTGGTGCTGGGAGCAGATGGTTCGGAAATCGTGTGCAAATCATCGAACGACGACAATGTACTGACAGCGGCTAACTTCAATCCAAAATCCACTTCGACACAGGGTTCGTTCACGGTGGGAGCCATTAAGGTTGACAAGCGCGGAATTTACGTGACTCGTGGCGGCGTGCAAGTGTACGAAGTTGCTATTGAGGAAGATGACTACGAATACGGCTCCGGCGATCTGACGGCACTCATTCCAGAGATCGGCAAGCCAAGTATCATCCGTATTGCGGTGCAACGCCAACCTGACACAAGGATTCATTTTGTGCGCTCGGACGGCAAGGTGGCGATCCTGCTGATCGACAAGATTGAGAAAGTCTTATGCTGGTTCCTGTTTGAAACGGATGGAACGGTTGAGGATGTCGTGATCCTGCCGGGAGCTACTGGAGATGGCGAGGATGCGGTTTATTATTCCATAAATCGCACTATCAACAGCGTGACCAAGCGATATCTGGAAAAATGGGCGCTGGAATCAAATTGTGTGGGGGCCACTCTGAATCATCAGGCGGACAGTTATTTGCAGTATTCCGGTGTGGCTACAACCACGATCACCGGACTCGGACATCTGGAAGCAAAATCGGTAGTCGTATGGGCTAATGGTAAAGACCTTGGAACCTATATTGTGACCGGAGGGCAGATTACCGGGATTACCGAATCGGTGACTTCTGCGATTATCGGATTGACGTACACGGCTCAGTGGAAATCCGCCAAACTGTCTCAAACCTCAGAAGATGGAACGACCATGACACACAAGAAAACCATCGGCCATATTGGGGTAATCCTGAAAGACACGCACTATCAGGGACTGAAATACGGACGGGACTTTTCGCACCTCGACAATCTGCCGTTGATGAAGAACGGTGCGGCAATCGCGGCAGACACGATCCATTCCTCATTCGATGACGAACCGTTCGAGTTCGACGGAGAATGGAGCACGGATCACCGCATTTGTCTGCAAGCACAGGCTCCCCGTCCCTGCACGGTATTGGCCATCACCTTCCCGGTGGAAGTCCATGCGAAACGCTGACTACCAAATTGTTCCTGCGACTCCCGATATCATGCGCCGGTTCTACGGTGTAGCAAGAACCTGTCGCGCCTATGCCGCTATTCGGGGTGACGAAGTTTTGGGTATCGCCGGGATTCGTTTTGAAATGAACTTGCCGATCCTGTTTTCAGACCTGAAAGAATCGGAACGCCACAACAAGAGGCTGATCGTGCAAGGCGTCAGAAAAATGCAAGAATTGATGAGAGAATATGACCTTCCTGTTTACGCGGAAGCGGAAGAAACGATCATGGGATCGGACAATACTTTGAAACACATGGGATTCAATAATCTCAAGGACCGGATATGGCACAGTTCGCGTTCATAGCCGCCGTCGCCTTAAAGGTGCTCGGGTCCATTCAGGAAGGCCGGGTGGCCCATGAAATGGGCAAGGCTGGTCGCACGGCCAAGGAATACGAAGCGGCACAACTGGAATCAAACGCCAAACAGACCGTGGCGGCTTCCCAGCGCAAGATGCAGGAGGAAAAGCGCAAGTCCGACCTGATAGCGTCTCGTGCGCTGGCGATTGCCGCAGCGGGCGGAGGAGCCGGCGACAAGTCGGTGGTGAACATCATTTCCGATCTGAAAGGCGAGGGTTCCTATCGCGCCATGCTGACGTTGTATGAAGGCGAGGACCGCGCGCGATTGTTACGCAATCAGGCCGGTGCCTCACGTTTTGAAGGTGAAATGCTATTTGAGGCCGGCAAAGCCAAGAAGCGTGCCGCCAACATCAATGCCGCCGCCACGGCGGCCATAAGCATGTATGCAATGTATAACACGCCTGATACTACTTTTTCAGGTACTGGGAATTATGCTACCTCTGAATCACAAGTGTACGGTGATTATACATATACCGATCCCGGTGATGTAGCGCAAGCTAAACGATACGGATTATGAAATTACCAACCGCACAAGATTTAGGTGGCAGACCGACTCCCGAGCCGTCGCTCGGGGTTGCTCGTTATCAGCCGGTCACGGGAGAAGGCGAGGTTGCCAAAGCCGTTATTGATCTGGGTGATACCTTGGGGAGAGAACAAGAACGCGCCGACAAGATGCGCGCCGAGGATGATTTCAATACCTTGCTGGATGCTAAAACCGATCTCACCGTGGGAGAGAAAAACGGTTACGTCAATTATAAGGGCCGTAACGCCATCAGTCGTCCATTGCTGCAAGAATACAGCAGCCGGCTGGATGCGAAGATCAATGAGATTTCCGGCAAGATGGCAAACGGCCAGCAACGTGCTTTCTTCGCGCGGCGCGCGGCGATTGTACGGTTGCAGTTGCGCGAGGGGATTCAGCAGCATCAGTTTGCCGAAGCTAAAAAAGCAGACGCAACTACTTTGGAGAAATCTACTCGGATGGGTTTACAGAATATACAGTTGCAACCTCTTAATCAACAGAGGTTTGACGAGGAAGTTGTGCGTGTATCTGGCATTATCAACAATATGAATATCTCCGAAGATGATAAGAATCTTGCTAAAAGCATATTCATTTCAACAGCGCATATCACCAGAATCGAGAATGTTTTGGCGTCTGGACAAGATGTAAAAGCAAAAGAATTCTACGCCGATGCTGTCAAGAAAAACGAGATTTACGATCCAGAAGGAACGCTCAAGAAAAAAGTCGAGGAAAACAGTAGTATTCTCGCAGGTAGTCGTGCTGCAAAAGAAGCATGGTCCACGGCTGGTCCGAAAAGCGATGCCTCTCTCTTAAACAAGGAGGCCATGGATAAAACTTTACGTGAAAAATTTCCTGAAAATCCAACTGCGCTGAAAGCGGCTCGTGCTGAACTGGATATTCGCATCAATAATCGTACCAGTGATATAAAAGAACGCGATGATTTTAATTCATCAGAGGTTATGAAGCGGATTGAGGAAGGCAAGTCTATTCCAGACGTGATACGCACTAAGGAATATCAAAACCTCGATGGCGTCAAGCGGATGCAGGTTCTCGATTATATGAAGAACCGTTCCAAAGGGATAGAAAATCTTACACCAGATCAACTGCGTAGTTATGCGATTCTCAGTCAGACAGAAAATTTGGGAAAAATGTCACCAGCAGCCGTCATGTCAACAGCGCTGAATATCGGTCCTGAATTGGCTGGGATGCTTCTAAAGCAAAAAGAGGCTATGGGCAAAGACCCGTCTGTTACAACTCCTTCCACCATACTCAATTTTCATTTGAGAAAAGCCGGTGTCAATCTTGAGAATAAAGCTAATAAAGCTCTTGAAGGAAACACTTTATATAAAATAGAAAAAGATATTTACGAACAGGAGAAAATGTTGGGCCGCGTGCTTACCCGGCCTGAAAAAGAAGATTTGATCGAAAAAGCAGTGGTAAAAGTCAGACTGGAAAATCCATTCTGGTTTGATCCGGAAAAAATAGTTGCTGTATTAACACCGGAGCAAAAAGCCAAGGCATATATCGAAATTAAAGAAATTGATCCACGTCATGTCCTTAATATAAAAAAACGCGCCGCCACGCTGGGGGTGAAAAAATCATTGAGCGATATCGAAATAGGCAGGGCGTATTTCATTTTCCATGAAGATGGCGATGTCGATACTTATCTCAAGAGCCTGAAATGAACGAATGGATGAATGAGATGACGGAAGAAGGGACGCCGCTCCCACCCCCGGTCATGTCTAAAAACGACTGGATGAATGAAGATATTCCTTCACAGGGTTCCATGCTGGATGCGAATTTGCAATCCGCCATTCTCAACAAGGAAACGCCGGAACGGGCCGCTAAGGTTCTCGAACTCCAGAAGAAAACCGGCCTACCGATCAATCTGGTGGATAGCCAATTTGAACTCGTTGAACAGGAAGCCGCCAAGCGCGACTTCAACGCCGAGACATTCTCCAAGGAAAATCCCATCGTGGCGAAATGGATGTCGGAGAATCCGCAACAAGCGGTGCTCGGTAAAGACGATCTGGAAAATCTGAGTTTGCATGAATGGATGTTCAAAGCGCCTGCCCGCGCTTTTGAACAAGGTCGGGAACAGATTGAACTTCAGGATATTCGATTCAAACATCTTTTTTCTGGAGATAAACCAGTAGAGGACGAAGCCCGTATTCGAGAGATAAAAGAGAAACGTAAAATAGCAGGCGAATACGGCGCAGAAACATGGTTCGGTCGTGCACTCACGGGAGGGGCGGAATTCGCGCCTCAGCTTGGAGAACAATACGGGACAGGCGCGAAATATGCGGCATCAGCATTGGGAGCCGCCGCTCTTGGCGCTGTGGTATTTCCGCCTGCCGCTCCTGCATTAGCTGTGGCTGGCGCAACCACGGCAGGTGGTTTATTCACCCTCGGTGTGATGCAAGAAGGATTCAAGATGGAGGCGGCTGGAGCCTACGACGAATTCATCGACATGAACATGGATGATGATGTCGCGCGTTATGCGGCCATTGCTGCCGGTGCGTTAAATATGGGGTTGGAAGCGGCTCAGACAAGAATACTTCTCAAGGCTATTCCCGGATCAGAAAAATTCTTGGGGAAATTCGCTCGTGATGCTGTTAAAGAATCTCTAAAAAACCCGACTGTTGTAAAAGCGATAAAGAATATCGCGTTTTCATACGGGAAAACACTGACACTAGAATCAGCCGTAGAAGCCGCCCAGAGAGTTATTACTGTCATGGCTGGAGAGGCTGGGAAAGTTATCAGTGGCGGAAAAGATATCACTGGAAAAGAATTTGAATATAAAGGTCTTTGGGATTACGCCAGAGAAGCTGGGCATGAATTTATCGGAGCCACCGAGGCATTTGGTTATCTTCCGTTGCCGGGAGTAGTTGTTCAGGGATATGTGGCACGCAACGAAATAGCTCAAGCCAAGCAGCAGGAGCAATTTTTCAAGGCGCTGGGAGATACCTCTAAGAACTCCAAACTTCGTGAAAACCTTCCCGAGAAATATCAGGAGATCATCGGCAATCTCACCAAGGATGGGCCAGTAGAAACTGTTTACACGCCCATTGAATTTTTCCAGAGCCATTTCCAGACAGCCGGAGTCGATCCGCGTCAGGTGGCCGTGGAACTTGGGATCGAGAAAACCTACGACGAAGCGGTTCAGTCAGGTTCCAAGCTCGCCATCCCAACTTCGGTATATGCCACCAAAATCGCGCCGACCGACAACAACGCCGCTTTCATCAAAGAGCTGGCGCTGACCCCGGACGGTCTGACCTCGCGCGAGGCAGACGATCTGAAGGCCGAATTCGAGAAAGCCAAACAGGCCGAACCGGATGTCATGGAGCAATCGCTGGAGCGCATCCGAACCGATGTGAAAACCCAGCTTGAGCGATTCATGCCGGCAGAGGTATCCGGGCCAATCATCGAAACGATGGTCCAGAAATACCAGTCACGCTCAGATCGCATGGGGATCGATCCATTTACCCTGTACCAGCAGCGCAAGAAAACCTTCACACAGCAGGGGCTGGAGAAGCCGGGGATCGTGGAGGAGGTCAAGGCCGGGGCAACTACCCCGGAGGCCATGGCGGTATCAGGGATGCTGGCCGATCTCGGAATTGACATAAAAACCACCGATGCCGAGACATTGAAACAGCTTGTGGAAGGACGCCCCGATATCATGCGGGCAGCGATTGACAGAACATCTGTTACTGTGCAACATGCTCCACGTGAAGCACAAGAAGAAATATCACCGGGGGCCGATATGTCCTTGCCTTCGCGCTCTGAGAACGAGTGGGCAAAGGATTTGCCTGATCTGCCATCGAGAGTACATGCAGAGTTGGCGAAAGTCTCATCTGCTGAATTCGGAACAGCGCAAAAAAAGCAATTGCAGGAGCTACGCTCACGTATATCTGAAAAGGGGGAAACTCCAGAAGCAGCCGTGCGCGCTGTGTGGGGACAAAAACTCGGAAATGCACCACGAGGATTACGACAAGCCTTTGCTCGTGGTTTGGCTTTGTCGGACGTGCCATTTGAAGCACCACAACAGAGAATAAGATTTTCTGGCTACGACATGGCTGGACGCGAGGTTAGCCCCGTAGAACCCAGCCTGTCACCGCAGGAAAAGGCGGATAAGCTGCACGAACTGGGCAGGGAGAACGAGCCGGGAGTCAATAAGGCTTTGGAGGCGGTGGATGCCAGTATTCCGGCGGCAGTGTCATCTTCAGATTTCAAGGCCAAAGAAAAGATCATAGCCAAAGGAAAACGAATTGCTATCCGTAAAATTAGCCCATGGTGGGACGTGGAGTACGTCAGGGACTCGTTTCGATTCAAGACCGTGCTTCCCCACCTTGGGGACTCGATAAAGGCTCTCCAGACCTTCCTGACAGCCATCCAGAAGGAATTTGGCAAGCCTGCTCAGGTGTTGAAGCTCGATCTCAACAAACTTGACGGCAATAACCCTTTTGGCTGGCGAATGGTGCCGGTGGACCTGCGGATGCCAAACGGCCAGATTGTGGAGTATTACTTCCTAACCCCCGAGCTGCAACTGGCTCAGAATACCAGGGGACACGATCTTTTTGAGAAATGGCGTGAACGAAATTTCGATAGCCTGACCCCGGAGGAACGCGATGAATACAACAAAGACGCGGCGGAAAGTAAAACCCTTTACGATGCGGCTTGGGAAGCCTCGGCAAAGCGTTCCGGATTGAATCCCAGCGAGTTCGCTGCTTCGATTAGAAGCGCCTTTTCCTCCTCGCCACTGGCCAGTCTCCAACCTGAGACATCGACAACCTTGAGACCTGCTGGAGCTTTGTCGCTCCAGACGCCTTCCGGGGTGCGAAATGCAAGAGTCGCTTTGGATATGATAAGAACCTCACCTTCCGGTGAGACAGTTACTTGGGCCATGGGATCACCTCCGGGTCAAATTATAGCTGAGGGCAAGTCTAGTGTCCAGCCTATGGAATTTGATGATTCTCCCGGTGCCAGATGGATTGACCAATGGCGCAGGGTGAATGCGCCGAACCCATTCTTGGACGTGGGAAAGATTGGGGTTGAGGACGAACGATCCATGGGATACCTGTTTACCGGATCGAAAGAGCCTGGAATAAAGGCTCTCATGTATAGTAGTTATAAAGATTCAGTAGGAAGTCTGTACGACGAAGAACGGCTTGCAATCATTCGGCTTCTGAAAAACTTGCGTGAAGCTGGGTTACCAGATTCAGCTTTATTGACTGTGCGTGGTTTTGTACAACATAAAAAAACACTTGATAATTACAATGCTGCACATTGGGGACTTCCACTGAGTGAAGGAAACAAATCAGTAATTGGTATGACTCATGAGATTTTAACTGAACAACAGGGTGCGGTTTTTGCTGCCACCCAGATGCTGGGACATGAAATTGCTCACTCTCTTGATATTCGTGAAGGCGTTCCAAATGGATTCAGCACAAAATCTACACTGTTTGAATTTGAAATTATTCCTGATGCCACGAAACCACATGGTTTTGATCCAGCAGGGCTTTCACCCATCTTGCGTGAGGCTGTTTTGGAATACACAACAGACAGGCATGGATTCAGCATGCTATTGGATTATCCAATAGGATACCTTGAAAAATACGCCAATCATCCGGTTGTTACTGAGGAGCAAAGGGAGAAAAAACAATATTTAAAAAACCTTATCAAGCAGGAGTTATTCGCCCAGATTGGCGGTTTGTATTATACTGTTGGGGCGACGGCCCAAGGACGCGCTCTGTTGATGCGTGCCTTTCCTCAAAGCATGAAATTTTTTGACGAGGTGCACAATGGAATTTATAGAGTACACACCATTGCAGAACGCGATCTCGCAGTACAGCGAGCGTTTCGGCTTATTGCCACCACAGGTAGTGAGATGGACCAGTCGGGACTTGCTGCTCAAGCGGCTGCAACAGGCGCTGCGGGAGAACAAGCCCGTGGAGGAGTGGAAGGGCGAGACACCGGAAGGATTGAACCCGTAGGTTTTGGACAGGTTTTCACTTCCCCCAACATCGAGGACATCCTGACCCTCGACGAAGCCCAGCAAGCACTCAACACTCCCGAACAGGAAGCCTTCCGCCAAGCGGCGCTCGAATACGCCCGCGAGAAAGACCCGCAGGCTACAACCACGAACGTCTTGGGTGCTTGGATCGACCCTAAGACGGGGCTGGTAGGGGAGAACAGTACCGCCACACTGCTCCCGAACGTCACCTCCATGGATGACTTACGCGATGTTGGAGCTACTCAGGGATTGGATGGCGCGCAGAAGTCAACCGCCCTGTTCCTGTATGACGAAAATGGGCCGGACGTATTGCACGAGTTTTTCGCCCCCGGCGACCTGAGAGCCATTGACACCCTGCTGCGCGAGAACGGCATCGAGAATATGTCTTACGGGCTGGGTGATGGTGGTTTTATTGTGGAAATTATTGATCCGAAAGGAGGCTTGATAGATAATGTCAAAAATGTCACCCAAACACTCAAAACCGACTGGACCTATCACAGAGGCCAAGCCGAATTCCTCGGAGCCGATACCCGTGAAGAAGCTAGAGAAGTCTTTAGACGAACGCTTGAAAGAAGTGGGCGCAAAGAAAGGCTCCCAGCGTGGGGGGCGCATACTACCTCAAAGGCCGCCCAGCAAGCCGTAGAGTTCTACCAGACAGGGCAACCTTCCGGTGTTGAAACCGGACCTATGTGGTACTCCGCTCTTATCAAGGGCGTGCAAGAGTTTGATCTGAACAGCGCCCCTGCCGCTCGTTGGATCAACGTCATCAAAAAACTTCAAAATGTAAAAAGTGACGAGATTATAGCGACTCGTATCGAGCAGTTTCTGAAAGAAAAGACCGGCCCCATCACCAAGCAACAAATACTGGATTTCCTCAAGGAAACCGAGATCACTTACGACGAAACCTTGCTGGTGGAAGGAGGGCAGTCGGCGGAACCTTATTTTAATTTTGGAAGCTGGGAAACAGTGGAACCAGACACTGACTGGTTATCTGAACGTGCCAATGAACTCGTAAACAATCAAGACTGGGAAGAAAATTCCCGCGCCAAATTAGCCGACCGTCAAGGTATCGAACCGGAAGAAGTCAGTGAAGATGACCTTCACGAAAAAGCCTATGATGAAGAATATAATAATTATTACGATGATTCAGAGTCTCCGAGAGAAAAAGCAATCAATGTAGATGTTGGAAATGATACTTACAGCTTTACCATGTTGATGGAATATGGAACGATGAGAATCCATTCCAAAAATGGCAAGGAGGTTTACGAAGGCCGGAAATTGAATGAAAGCAGGATTGTGGAAGAAATTACAATATGGCTTGCTGAAAATGTAAATATCGACCTTTCGGGAGAAGGCGGCACCAAGTTCGATTCCTATGTTGTACCAGATGGAAAGAACTACAAGGAACTGTTTGTCACCGCTCCTGACATCATGGCCACCGAAGGCTTGGGGGTTTACCATGGGAGCGTCCAGATTCAATCTGGACTGCCAAAGGCAGAACTCCAGAAATGGCTCGATGATGAAATCCAGAGACTAAAAGAACACATCGGGGTATATGAACCAATCTCCAAGAATGATCCCAGTGAACAAGTCAGAAAAAATTACGCGAAAAGAACGGAAGAATCCAAGAAGCGCCTAGACTACCTGCAAAAAGCCACGGTAAAGCAAGGGGCAACTGCAAGACCTGTCCATTGGGAAGATGGACATGGGGACTACAGTTATATCGACAATCCCATCGTGCGCCTGCGTTTCAACGAGCGTGTTATCGAAGGCAAAAAAACTCTTTTCATCGAGGAAATCCAGCCGCCATCTTCCACGGGAGATAATAATTTTGCGAAAATGCCGGAGTTTTTTCAGAATAATTGGGTGTTGATCGGGATCAAGCGTGTGCTCCGGTATGCCGCTGAGAATAATATCGACCACATCGCCATGACACCGGGGTGGGTTCAGGCGGAGCGTTACAGCCTCAGCAAACAGGTCGATGAAATCCATGTGTCAGAAACTTCCGAAGGCGAATATGTCCTCCAAGCCATGCAACACGGGGACGAGAGATTGTCGAGAGACATAAAGAACAAAAAGGGTCTTACTAATCTGATTGGTCCGAAATTGGCAGACAAAGCCATGTCGGAATTAGAAGCGGATAAAGCCGCCTCGCACTTTGCTTTCTATTTAACGATAGATGGAATGAAAGTAACGAGCGCATACAAAGACAAGGCATCGGCGCAATTTCAGGTTGACGATTACATCTCGCGTGATCCTTCTTTAAAATCAAAACTCGTTATTCTGGAAGAAGAAATTCAGCCGTCATGGTACACGCCCAAGGCCATCCTGAAAGGGCTGGACCTGAAAGTGGGCGGCGAAGAATTGAAAATTCTGTACGACGAAATCATCACCAACAGCATCGCCAAATACATCAATAAATGGGGCGGGAAAGTCAAGATGGTTCCTGTCCCTGAAATGGGCCAACGACAAAAATATGAAGGGCCGGAGTACACGGTAGAGGAGATATTTGGAATACTCAATAAAGAAAGAGCGAAGGTGCTTAAAGGTGAGTTTGAAAATCAAGATTGGTCTTTGAGACTCCTCGATACATTAGAGAATGTGGCTTTAGCCATGCGCCAAGCCGGAAAAAATTTTACTGAGGCAATGCAGTCTGTGGGAGTCCCCCTTCTTGCGAAAAAACTGGGAGGGAAGTTTGTCAAAATCATAGAAACCGCCCCCTCATTCGAGGTTACGCCTCGAATGAAAGCATCGGTGATGCAAGGTCAAGCCATGTTCCAGAAGGAACGCGGCGTCACCCGGATCATGCCGGATCGCAGTCTCCAGATCGAACTGTTCAAGGACGCCAACCTCTCAACTTTTCTGCACGAATCCGGCCATGTATTCCTGTTGGAGATGTACGATGATGTGCAGTATTTACGCGGGCTGAAAACACTCACACCAAAACAGCAGGGAATCGTCAGCGACTTCAACGCGCTTCTGAAATGGCTCAACATCAGCGAACAAGACCTGATAACCATGAGCGCGGAGAGCATTCGAGCCAACGAACAGTTCGCTAAAGGTTGGGAGGTTTATCTTTCCGAAGGCCGTGCGCCTTCCATCGAACTTCGCTCCGCCTTCCAGCGGTTCAAGGCGTGGTTGGTACAGGTCTATCGCTTATGGAGAAAGGACGCCACGATCAGCAAGGAACTCAACGTCCACCTGAACGATGAAGTTCGCGCCATCATGGATCGCCTGCTGGCGACCGACGACCAGATCAAGGCCGCTCAGGAAGATGCTGAGATCAAGCCCATCTTTACCGATGCGGTCAGCGCCGGCATGTCAGACGTTCAGTTCGAGGCATACCGCAAGACGCTGGAGAAGGAAAACGAACGCGCCAAAGAGAACCTTGAACAGCAGCTTATCAAGGAATACATGCGCGAACGCAAGGAACAATGGAAAGACGAACGCGAGAAAGTCCGGGCCGAAGTTGATAACGAGATCGGGGCTATCCCGATCTATGGAGCCTTGGAATCTCTCCAGTCCACGGAACCCGGCAATATCAAGCTCAACCGCAAGGCGGTGATCGAGCGATACGGTAAAGACCGGGCCAAGGTTTTACCAACCGGGATGCTGGACGAGAACGGGATCGACCCTGATACCGCTGCGGAGATGCTGGGCTTCAAGTCCGGGGAAGCTCTGATATCACAACTTGCCGCCATGCAGCCCCGGAACAAGCTGGTTGAATCCGAAACCGACCGCAGGATGTATGAGACCCACGGGAACATGCTGATGGATGGCAGCTTTGTAGATAAGGCCAAGGAAGCCGTCCGTGACGAAGGCCGTTCCGAGATCATCGCGGAAGAACTCAAGGCACTCCAGAAGAAGCTGCGCGAGGTCAAGCCGTTTGTGGAGGCCGCGAAGAAAGAGGAACAGCAGAAACAAGTCGCTGGCCGGCAGATTTATCTTGCCGTTGTTCCAACCGTTAAGGAAGCTCGCGCATTGGCGGAACAATCTGTCGCTACCTCCAAGGTACGCGAAATCCGTCCGATGCAGTTCTTCTTCGCGGCACGCAAAGCCTCGAAGGCAGCGATTGAAGCCATGCGGAAAGGTGATGTTCTCGTGGCCGCTGTAAACAAGCGGCAGGAACTGATTGCTACTGAAATGTACCGTGCCGCCGTGCAGGCGCAGAAAGAGATCGACAAGATCATCAAAAATCAGAGGTCGTTTGACAAGACTTCAAAACGTGAACGGATCGGCAAGGCCGGGGAAGATTTTCTGAACCAGATCGACACGCTCCGTGCCCGTTATAATCTGCATCCTCAAAGCGAAGCAGCTCTTACCAAGAAGAAGGCCGCGTTGCGGGAGTGGTACAACGAACAGGTGGACTTGGGCTTCACTCCAGGAATTGATCCTGACTTGCTGGACGAATCAAAGCGCCTCGACTACCGGGAAGCGACGCTGGACGAGCTTCGCGCCCTGAACGACGCAGTGAACAGCATTGCTTTCATTGCCGGCCGGCAGGGGCAGATCGCTGCCATGCAGAAGCAGGTGGCCATGGAAGAAACCATTGAGGCCATGAAACAACGCGCCGGGATTTCCTTGAAAAAACTTTCGCGTGAAAAAGAACGTATCCTGAAAAACTGGTTGGATCGTTTCCATGATAAGGCTGTAGGTTTCGATGTGGCGCTGGCACCGATGGAAACTATCATGGAGATTCTGGATGACGGGGCCATTGGTCCATTTCATGATTATATTTTTAACATTGCTTCCGAGGCTCAATCTGCTGAATATGATATGCAGAAGAAACTGGGCGAGGAGATCGGAAAGATTGTTGATGATTTCAATACTGACAAGGAATACATGAGGGAAAAATTTGAAAACTCCCTGTTTCCCGAACCAATATCGAGACACAAAATTATTTCGCTGGCTCTCAACATCGGCAACGAGTCGAGCTTTGACAAGCTCATCCGGGGTTATGGCTGGCAGGGCCGGGAGCAGGAAGTTATGCGGTTGATTGGTCAGCTTAACGCCAAGGATTTGAAATTCATCCAGCAAACATGGGGCAAGCTCAATACCCTGTATCCGGCGTTGAATGAACTCAACAAAAGAGTATCCGGTATTACGCTTCCACAACTCGAAGCCCGTGCCTTTACCGTGACCTCCAAGGATGGGGAAACCATCACCATGAAGGGTGGTTATTATCCTGCGGTATATGATCCTCGCCTCTCCACGCAGGGCGCGAAACAGGATACCGGACCAGTGGCGGGACTTACCGAGAAAGGTTACTCCAGTGCCGTCGCTCCTGACAGCTTCCGCAAAGGTCGTACCAAATATGCCGGTCCGATGTTGCTGGATTTTGAGTTCATTCTGAATCGTCATTTCATGGGAGTTGTTAAAGACCTGACGCATCGTGAATTCATGATCGACATGAACCGCCTTTTCAGGAATCAGAAATTTCGCAACATTATTCATGAACACTTGGGGGCAAAATACGAGCAGATGTTCATGCCATGGTTGAAGGGTGTGGTGAATGACCGCAACACGGGAGAAAATTACGATGACTTCGACAGCATGTGGGAGATATTGCGTTCTCGCGTTACGGTTGTGGCTTTGGGTTACAAGATAACATCACAACTGGCGCAATTTGCCGGGTACTCTAATTCGCTCGAATATATCAGTGACCATTACGGCGCTTCGTACATGACTTCCGCGCTATTAAAATTCCAGACACATCCTCTGGAGCTTTTCAAGTTCATCCGTGAAAACTCCGGTGAAATGAGAAATCGTTTCGACACGATGGATCGTGAAATGCGGGACGAGCTTCGCAAGATCAGGGCCGGCAAAGTAGGCATGATACGCGCCGCTATCGAGCGTGGCGGATTCTACGGTATCAATCTCATGGACCGCATGGTGTCGATCCCGACATGGCACGCGGCTTATCAAGGCGCTCTCGATCAGATGACGCGAGACACCCCCGGCATGGATACCAAGGAAATGCAAAAGAAAGCCATCCACGCTGCCGATGCAGCGGTAAGGCGCACGCAGGGCGCGGCGGGTGCGAAAGACCTCAATGCCTTACAGCGCAAGCGCGGTTTCAATAAAATTATGACATTGTTTTATACCCCGTTCGCCGCTTGGTATGGCAGGTTGCGCCACATTAAATCGAACATTAAACAGAAAGGCTGGAAGTACACGCCCGAGGCGATAATACACGTTGCCTTGATTACGATGGTCTCGACGGTCCTTGCCGAGATTTTGGCTGGACGCGGGCCTACAAGAAAATGCGAACCGGACGATCTGGAGTGCATGGCAAAATGGCTGGCGTCAAAGTCTGTTTCCGCGCTCACTGCTCCTGTCCCGTTTTTGCGGGACATTGGAAATGCCATCGAACTTTACATCGAAAAAGGACAGATGAGGGACACCCGTTATTCTCCGGTGATGGATTCAATTTCTAAAATCACCAAGACCGGGATCAGGACCGGAGAGGCTTTGTTCGGTGATCGTGAGTTCGACGATGAACTGGCTTTTGATCTGTTTGAGACCTCCGGGTACTTCTTGGCCCTGCCAACCGCCCAGCCACGGATCACACTGGAATATATACACGACCTGATGACCGACGAGACCAGCCCGGAGACTCCACTGGAGTTCCTGCATGGTCTCGCGTACCGCCGAGTTCGGTGAGCCGTGGGATGCTGTAACTCCTTGCGGCATCAGTCAGTCCACGGTTCACTGGACGCTTTTGCGTCTTGTTCCATGATATAGCGGGGGGTTTAATGAGTCCATGACAACCACAAGTACATCGCGGAGACAAGGCGTTAATAGTGGCAGCGCAATTAAAGTCCCGTGTCGCGCCGCCACGACCGCCAACATCACGTTATCCGGCGAACAGTCAATCGACGGAATTTCCTGTGTCACCGGAGATCGCGTACTTGTTAAAGACCAAACCGCTGGTGCCAACAACGGCATCTACGTTTGCGATACCTCGACGTGGCAACGCGACAAGGACTGGGACGGTGCCTCGGAGATAAAGAAAGGCACGCTGGTTTTTGTTCACAGTGGAACCGCGAACCTTGGATGGTGGTACGTTTCCACGGCAGACCCGATAACTATCGGAACTACCTCAGTAACGATTGCTAGAGCATCAACAGAATTGGCGGTTATCAGTGCGTTTGCCCAAACTATTTTGGATGATACGACAGCGGGATTATTAAGAGCCACGCTCGGAATATATAGCGGACACGTTCTTAATACAGGAACGGCTTCTTCACTTCCTGCTGGATGGAGTTCTGCAAAAATTGCTACAGGGGAATATGCAATAACACATAATTTTGGATCGACCAACTACGATGTAACCGTGAATGTTCTTTCAGTATCCCGCAATTTAACGGCTTCGTTTGCAGCAAAAGGACCAAATGATTTTACTGTACTTACGCATAATTTAGCTGCGGCTCCCTCAGATGCCGCATTTAATTTTATACTTATATTGAGGTAACTCTATGAGCATGTATCTCTACAACTTGACCACCAAAAAATGGGATATTCCGTGGGGGGGCATCGCCGGCGCGGGGCTGGTCACGGACGGCGCACTTGCCACCAAAATAACCGTATCCGGTACTATCACCTACATTGGCGAGGCAGTCCCCGGCACGGCACAAGCTACCGCCGCTTGGCGATGCCAGAAGATAGACGAATCTTCAGGAACAGTTATTACATGGGCTGATGGAGATTCCAATTTCGATAATGTGGCGACTGACCTCACCACGTTGACGTATTCTTAGGAGCAGTCATGAGCATATCTAAACATTTGAAGGAACATTCAGTCCTCGGGTATCCCAAGAAAAAGAACACAGAATTTGCTGTTCATAACTGGACGGAGCGCAGCAACCCTAGAAATGTGCAACTCAATTCGTGTGCTTCCGGAGCGATTGGTGCAGACAATTTTATTGTAGCCGTTGGGCAATCGGACGGGACTGATTCCTACATAATAACTTCAATCAACGGTATTGAATGGGAAGAACAGGCTGTTGCCGTTCCCAAAACATTAGCCCTCAATGAAATAGCTTACGGCAATGGAACTTTTGTGGCTGTGGGTGTAAACGACGCCGCTACCGATGCGTATATCCTGTATTCCACTGACGGCGTAACATGGACCGAAGCAGTTAATCCGAAAAACTTTCAACTATACTCTGTTGTGTTCGGAGTCTCTCTGTTTGCGGCTGTTGGAGTTGCAGACGGTACGGATGCTTATTTAATAACTTCATCCGACGGCATTACGTGGACGGAACGCACGAACCCCAAAAACTTCGCGCTTCAAACGGTCACATACAGTGCGGACCTCGGTTTATATGTGGCTGGCGGAGTTGCTGACGGTACAGACTCCTATCTTGTAACTTCTCCTACTGGCATCACGTGGACCGAGCGCACGAACCCAAAAAATGTGTCA
>Ga0209342_10003037_pt1 | contig 17783 bp, 17 predicted proteins | sample RifCSP16_2_FD_184023 | JGI IMG/M metagenome (GOLD analysis project Ga0209342, IMG submission 184023) | Soil microbial communities from Rifle, Colorado - Rifle CSP2_sed 16_2 (SPAdes) (version 2) | ecosystem: Environmental > Terrestrial > Deep subsurface > Rock core/Sediment | place: Rifle... | reverse complement strand
CGACCGCGTCTACCAAGTCCTCGTGGAGCGCCTCGACGAGCGGAAGCGCGTCGTGATCCTTGCGCTCGACGAGATCGACCGGATCGTCGCGAAGAACGGGGACGACTTCCTGTACCAGCTCACGAAGGTGAACGAGGACCTCGAGCGCTCCTGCCTTTGCCTCATCGGGATCAGCAACGAGCTCAAGTTCACGGAGTACCTCGACCCCCGCGTCCAGTCGCGGCTCGGGGACGAGAAGCTCGTGTTCCCGCCCTACAACGCGAACGAGCTGCTCGACATCCTCACGGACCGCGCGCGCATCGCGTTCGAGGACGGCGCGACGAACCAGGAGGTGCTGTCGCTCATCGCCGCCCTGGCGGCGCAGGAGCACGGGGACGCGCGGCGGGCGCTCGACCTCCTCCGCGTGAGCGCGGAGATCGCGGAGCGCGGCGGGCAGGACCGGCTCTTCGTCGACGACGTGCTGCGCGCGAAGAACAAGCTCGAGCTCGACACGGTCGTGGAGGCCGTGAAGGCGCTCCCGACGCAGGCGAAGCTCATCCTGCTGGGCGTCTTGTTGAACGAGGAGATCGGGAACACGAAGCTCACGACCGGCGAGGTGTACGGCACGTATCGCGACCTGTGCCGGAAGACTGGGATCGCGATCCTGACCCCGCGGCGGGTCACGGACCTCGTCTCCGAGCTCGACATGCTCGGCCTCGTGAGCGCGACCGTGAAGTCGTTCGGCCGCGGAGGCCGCACGAAGCAGATCCGGACGAACGTCCCCGTCCTCGAGACGAAGCGGATCCTCGAGAAGGACGAGTTCCTCTCGGAACTCAGGGGTCACCGTCTTCAGGTCCAGAGGACCCTGTTCGAGCCTCGTCCGTAACGTCGGGTTCCGGACTTGGCGGGGTGTCTGCCGGCCCCAGTCTCGGGGCGTCCTCGATCGACTCGGCCGGTTCGGGCGGCGGCGGTTCCGCGGGCGCCATTGCCTTCGCCGCGCGCCGCCTTGCCTTGCGTCGCTCGTTGAACCACGCCCAGCCATAGTCGACGGCGAACGGCCCCACGATGATCAGGACGAGGGACGCAACGAGGGCGTCCCAGCTGTTCTTGGGTGCGGTCGTGTCGCCCCACCCGCGGCAGCATCCGGACTCCCCCGGGGCGAGCGTCAGCTTGATCAGCCCGAACCACGGAAGCTCCCCGCGCGCCTTCCCGAGGACCCGGTCGACGTGGATCGCACCGTACGGGTCCACGTCAGGGTTGTTGTCCCCCTTCGTCAGGAAGCCAGACGTGACGCCCGCCCGGGTGAGTGCCGACGTCGCGTTGAACCTCAGGGTCCGATCTCCTTGCCAGCCCGCGTCCCTGAGGGTGAATTCCCAGATTCCGTATGCGAAGGCGCCGCTCGTGCCATTCGTGGCAGAGAGGGCGTCCCACGTCCCAGGGGGCAGTCGGGCTAGCGAAGGCACGTCGGCCCCTCTTGTCGCGTTCTCGATCACGAACGCGTACGCGCGGTGGATGATCGGCGTCGAACCCGGAGCCTGGGTTGGGCGCAGGAAGATGATCACGTCGCCGAAGTCCGAGTACGTGCGATGTCCCGTCGCCCGGCCCTCGACCCACGGCACGATGTCCGTCGGAACGACCACATCCTGGACGAGGACGAGATCCCCCGTGTCGATCACCCCGATGAAGCTCTCCGTGTTCGAGTGCTGCATGGATCGGCTTTCGACGACGACCATGGGCGGCCACACCTGCGTATAGGCGAGCAGGACGAGCATGACGATGACGACCACGAGCAAGGCCACCCCCAGGTCGCGGGCGAAGAGAATCGCGGACACCTGGAACGACCGAGGCTCCTCCTCCTCGTCGGCCTCCCCCCCTTCGATCCCTTGCCCTGGCGGAGCTTCGGCGTGCGACTCCCTCGTCCGCCACGACTTCGGCCAAGGAAGGGGCCATCGCATCATGCGCGCCATGGACGGGACGTAGATAAGAACTCGCTGTTACAGGTTCAGAATCGTCACGGCTTTCGTCACGGGGAACGCGACGTTGTGGACGGGGACCGGGCGGCGATCGCCGCCAAATGCCTCGAGCGTCGCCTGCCCTTCGCGGATCTCCGCGAACGGGATGCCCTTGTGCACGTGCCCGTGGACGACGAGGTCTGGCCGGCGGCCGAGGACGACCTTTTCCAGGCGGCGGGACCCGAGCTGCGGCCGCCATTCCTCCTTCTCCCCGCCCATCGTCGCGAACGTTGGCGGGTAGTGCGTCAAGAGAAGGCGAACGTCGTCTCCCGCCAAGAGCTGGTCGAGGCGCCGCACGCGCTGCTCGTACTCCTGCGCAATCCCCGGGAGGTTGTTCCGCTGCCACCACGTCGGCTCGTCGAGGGAACCCGTGCTCCCGATGATTCGTACGGACTTACCGCCAACCACGAATGAGTGCGACTCGTCCACGAGATAGATCAGGTCGTAGGCTTGGCGGTATTCCCCGTGGTCCGCGGTGTACTCGTTGTTCCCGAACACGCAGACGATCGGGCAGGACACGCGGTCCTTCACCGCCGCCACGACCTCGCCGAACTCCTCCCTCCGGTTGTGGTCCGTCACGTCCCCCGCCAAGAGGAAGAGGTCCGGGTCCTCGACCGCCGCCAACGCGCCGCGGAACGCGACGAAGAACTCCCGGCCGTGGATGTCCCCGACGGCGGCAACGCGCACGGGATCGGGACCGCAATGGGCGGACTTAAGGATGCCCGCGGTCGAGGTCTCTGAACCCTTCTGGCGGCTTGCGAACAAAGGCGCTTCGCCACAGGATGTACACGCCAACCCATAGAGCCGCGACATAGACGACTGCGAGGGCAGCGTCCCCGAGGTCCAACGGATGCGTCATGAACGCCCAGAACGTGACGGCCGTCACGAAAATCGAAATGGCGAAGACGAAGACGACGAGAACGCGATCGTCGACTTCGAACCCCGCCATCAGAATTCCTTGATAACGCCGCGCCCCGTCCCCAGGCTGAGGATCGGCACGCGCGCGGGCGTCGGCTCGATGTTGTGCATTTTCTGGTACACTGTCTGCGACTGCCACGCGGACGCGTTGATCATCTTCACGCCCTTGTACTCGTCCATGCCGACCGCGTGCACGTGGCCCGCGACGAACACGTCGGGCACCTCGTCAATCACGAGGTGGTCCTCCGCCTCCGGTGCAATCGGCGTCTTGCCGCCGTACACGGGCGCGAGGTGGCGGCGGCGGAGCATCTCCCGCATCGTGTCGATCGGACGCGCGTAGCTCATCCCGGGAAGGGAGTACACGAAGTCGTCCATGCTGCGGCCGTGGTACGCGAGGATCCGCACACCGTGTAGGGTGAACGCGCACGGGTTGCCGACGAACTTCGTGTTCGAGTCGAACAGGTTCTGGACGTTCTGGGGCAGCGCGGGCTGCGGTTCCGCTGGCCGCACGGCGTCGTGGTTCCCCGGGAGGACGATCACGTTCACGTGGTCGGGCATCGCCGCCAGGAGGCGCGCGAGCTCCTCGTACTGCGCGTACACGTCGTCGATCGTGAGCTCCTCCTCTTGACGCGGGTACACGCCGATGCCGTCGACGACGTCACCCGCGCACACGAGGTACTTAATCGACTTCGCGACGGCGTCGTCGGCGTTCATCCAGCGCGAGAACGCTTCCCACCTCTCGCCAAGGAACGTCTTGCTGCCGACGTGGATGTCCGAGACGAACGCGACGGAAACCCCCTCCTTCGTCGTGGGGAACGCGCGGCCGGTCAAGACGTCCGGTCGCACGATCTGCTCTGCGATCACGAGGCCCTTCTCCGTCGGCCTCCCGATGACGCCGATCACCTCGTCCGGCAGGACAGGGTCGCGGAACAGGTCCGTGCCTTGCGCGATGAACACGGGGACGGTGTCCGTCGCGTCCTCGACCTCGAGGATGCGGTCTCCCTTCCGCGACGTGCGCACGTCGGCGACCATTCCGATGAACCGGACCTCGCGCGTGAGTCGCCGCGCCCGAGCGATGTCCGTCGCCCCCACGAGCTCTCGGCGCGCCCGCAGGAGCTTCCCGATCGCCTCGAGGCGGTTCGCAAAGTATCGCGAGAAATCTCCGAGTGTGCCCTCGCACGTCGACTTTCCCGTGATGTCCCGCACGACGGAGAAGTCCACCGCCACATCGTCCGCGCGCGCGACGGTGCGCAGCTTGGTCGGCGGCACGCTCGCGACTGCGATGGCCGACGACAGCGCGGGGATCGCGGTGGTGGCGATCGCCGCCGGGGGACGGAGGGCGCCTTGGACTCGCAGGATGTCGTCCATCGTGAGCACGAGGGGCATGATGTCCAGCTTCGCGAACACGCGCTCCAGGGCCTCCACCGGGTCGGGAGACCTCGCCAGGTACTCGGCCGCGGCGGGGTCGGCGAGAGCTCCCCGCTTCGCAAGTGCATCGAGAAGGCGTTCGTGCATCCGCGCCGGCGCGAAGAGGTCTTGCCGCCTAAATAGATATCGTCGCTGCCCTTAATTATGGCCCGGGTGTTATGAAAATCGTGGTCCGCATCCACGTCGAGGCTCCCGTGCACCCCACGGAGAGCGCCGCCAAAGTGCGGACCGCATGCCTGAACGTGTTCCCCGACCTGACGCTCGTCGAGGAAGGCGGCACACTCGTCGGTGACGGAGTCTCGATCGACGCGTTCCGCGAGCTCGTCCGAAACCAGAAGATCCGCGACACGACCCGCGAGGTCCTGATCCGCGGGCGGCGCGGGAACGCGACGACGTTTCGCCTCAGCAAGCAGGCCGCCTTCGTCCATCGCGTGAACTTCGCCGCGTCCTCGCCCCTCGGGGACCTGACCGTGACGGTGGAGGACGAGGACCTCGACGCGCTCATCGACCGCGTCGCGGAATCCACCGTGGGCCGAAGGCTCACGTCACCTGACCGCACCGAAGGCACGTGAACCGCCCGTCCGCGTACCGGGCTTCCCTCCAGTTGCAGCGAGGGCACGCAAAGTTCCCGAACCCCGTGCCGTACGCGAAGGGAATTGGCGGCGGGGGCGCGGGCGCGAACGAGGGCTGGGCTGCATGAGCAGGCGATGGGCCGGCGACTGCGGGCGAGGGTTCCCCACGCCACGTCCTGGCGAAGTGCGCGACGAGCTTGGCGGCGTACACGAAATACCATGCGAAGAAGAGGATCCCGAGAGCCATGAGCACGAGGATGAGCAGCCCGAGGAGGATCTGCGCCCCGAGGCTCGCCTCCGTGAGCAGTGCAATCGCCGCCAAGTAGTCCGTGGCGAAATGGAAGAGGATCGCGGCGAGGAGGCCCGAGCGGAGGAAGACATAGCCGAGCGCGATGCCGGCGACGAACGTGGGGAGGAACTTCCACCAGCCCCACGAGGGGATGTGCGCGAGGCCGAAGACCGCGGCCGAGAACACCACGAGGGTGGCGGAGAGCACGATCATCGCGCGCGAGGAGTCCCGCGTGATCGTCCCCCCGATCAGGTGTCGCCACACCGGCGTCGGCTTCTTGCCGAGGGCGACCGCGAGCGCGGCCTCCGATCGGGAGAGGAGCACGGCCCCGAGGAACAGGGGGATGCCGATGAACATCCAGCGGGTGACGATCTCCTCGTACACGGACGCGTTCGCGAGCGCGTAGTACGGATACCATTCGGGTGCCGTGCCCGGGAACGTGGGGACCTCGGGGACGAACCCCGCCAGCTCGAGTGCAAGGAGATAGATGCCCTGGAACAGGAGTACGGCGAGGAACACTTGACCCGTTGCCAGGAACGCGCTTCGGGACTCGAGACGCGGTCCGAGGTCGGCAATCGGCCGAACGAACGTCTTCACAGTTAGTCGACCGTCCCTCACCGCGTAGTACACGTAGGCGGCGACGATTGCAGCGATGAGGAGCAAGTAGTACACGAGGAAGACGCCCGCGGAGACATCATATGTGTCTCCCGTGGGGAACGGGAGGAGGACGTACAGATCGATGGGCCACGGGCCGCCGGCGAGAGACCCGTCGACCACGAGTCCCACGGTGTACGCGAGCGTGATGAGCTCGGCGACGAGGAGGACGAGGAAGAGGAGGATCCCCATCGACCACACGACGCTCCCGACCGCGCGGAGGCCGGTGCCGTCCGTGGGTGCGGGAACGTATGCGACCGCGCCGACCGGGAGGCCGCAGAACGGGCACGCGTACCCCGTGAATCCGCCCCCGCACCTGGGACACACGCAAACGGGGGCCTGGGCGTCGAACCCGCACGCCTGGCAGAACCGACCGACGAGAGCGGTGCCGCAGCGCGGGCACACCATGGCGTCCGTGCGAGGGGCCCGCGATATTTAATGCGCACGGTCCGAGAACCGGGGGCTACGCCCTGCGCTTCAGCCCGTGCCGGGCGAGGAGGAAGATGACGCTGACCGCGATTCCCGCCACGACGAGAAGGATGAGGTCGACGGGCGGGCTGCGGCGTGGCCTCGGGGCCTCGAAGTAGACGAGGTCGTTGTCGTCGGAGATCGCGCTCCCGTCGAGGACCGCGTGGAAGACGTAGTAGGAATTCGGGAACGTCTCGTCGCACGCCAGGTAGGCCCACCGCCAGAACACGATGAGGGAGTCCCCTTCCGCGCGGGCGGCGAGCGTGAGGTTCCCGCCGGCTCGGCCTGCCAGGCTCACCGGTGCGAAGGCCCAGTCTGTCGCGCGACCATCGCGCTCCTCAACCCGCACCCCAAGGTTGACCGTCGTCCGGTTCGTCGCAACGCCACCGACGTACTCGACGAGGACTGACTCGTTCAGCGTGACGGTGTAGTTTCGCGTCGGGCCTACCACGAAAGCGGACACCTGTGCACGGTCCTGGGTCCCGTTCGCGAACCCGCCCGAGGAGACGAACGCGTTCCAGAGGTCTCGGTCGACGACGAACTCGTCCGCGAAATCGTCCGGATCGGGGTAGTCGGAGCGCCCGCAGGTCGCGGCACTTGCGACGCGGGACAGCGCCGGGACCCCGACGGCGACGAACGTGACGACCACGAGCGCGAACGCGGCGGCCCGACGCATCGCTGTGGCAATCGCGCCGGCGCTTAAGGATTCATCATCCGAAGAGGAAGCCGACGCCGCTCGCGGCGTCCTCCTCCTGGGACTTGATCGCGCGGTACACGGTCTCGGCCTTCTCCCCCAAGAGCCGCGTCGCGAACGCGAACCTCTCGACGGCTCGCGCGACGCCGGCCTCAGTGCCCTCGACGAGCACGAGCCTCGCGAGGTCGGGGAAGCCGAGCGCGATCCCGTCGCGGATCGCGATGCTTTGGCGGCTGACGAGGTCGTCCATCGCGTCGGAAAGCACCTCGTCGATCCTCGCCCGGTCCGCGGACTTCACGTCGAAGATCGCGTACACGGGTGACGGAACGGGACGGGGGTAATCAATCTTCGTCGATGGACGGGCGCGAGAACGGGAGCACGAGGAGGAACGCGCCGACGACGAGGAGTGCGATCCCCAGGTAGCGGTCCCCAAGGAGGAGTGCGGCCGCGAGCCCGGAGAGCGCGATGAGGAGTCCGACCGCAGAGAGAGCGCGCGCCGCGCGGGACACGACCCCGGAACGTCGCCGCCGACCTAAAAGGCTGCGGGAAGAGCGGGCGGTGATAACCAGCCGGGAACCCTTTTATCGTCGCGCCGCCGAAACGGGCCCGAAATGCTCGATGCGAGGGAGGTCGGTGAGGAGACCCTCTTGGCGGCCCTCATCGGCATCTCCGAGATGATGGGGGACCTGCCCGACCTCGACGAGCTCCTGGAGACGATCGTCCGCATCGCGCCGCCCCTCGTGTCCGCGAACCGTTGCTCGATCTTCCTTCGGAACCCGCGGACGAGGGAGTTCCGCGTCGCCCACGCGTTCTCCACGGACCCCGCGGTGACCGCGCGCCTCCTCCGGCTCTCGGTCCTGGAGGCGGACGTTCCCCTGCTCGCGAAGAAGATCGTCGAGATGAAGATCCCGCTCCTGTACCGGGAGGGCAAGGAGCCGGTGCTCCCAGAGTCGATCGTGCGCGCGTTCGACATCCGCTCTATGCTCATGGTCCCGCTCGCCTACCAGGGCGAGGTGCTCGGGTTCATCGCGCTCGACGAGCCCGGCAAGAGCCACGTGTTCACGAGCCAGCAGGTCAACGTCGTGAACACGATCGCCTCGCACACGGCCGTCGCGGTCGTGCACACTCGGCTGGTCGAGGCGTACGCGCTCGAGCGCCGTCGGTCCGAGGCCCTCGCGGAGGCCCTCTGCGACGGGGTGATCACCTTCGACTCCCACCTTCGCGTGCTCTCCCTCAACCGCGGGGCGGTGGCCCTGCTCGGGTGGACGTCCGACGAGGTCTCGGGGCGGACCTACTGGGACGCGTTCGACGCCTCCGCGGGTCCGTCGGGCGAAGGGGCAGCCCTCGCGAGGAAGCTGTTCGCGGGCGCGCGTCGGGTGACGGGGCGCGTGAACCTGCAGGCGCGGGACGGCAGCCGGATCGCATGCCTCGTGACCGCCATCGCCGTGGCAGGCGCGTCCCGCGAGGCCGCGGAGATCCTCTTCGCGCTCACCCGCATCCTGCCCGGTGCTACGAGACCGCATCCCGAGAGAACAGCAGCAGGTTGATCTCGGCGGTCGTGAACCGCGACCGGGACTTCAGGGTCCCTGCGTCCCCTTCCCGGATGAGCCGGAGGTACAGCGGGCAGCCCTTCGTGAGGAGGTAGATGCGCCTCATGGCCTCCTCCGCGATGTTCGGGTTCCCGAGGATCTCCCGGCTCTGCTCGACGGTGAGGCCCCGCAGGCGGATCTCCTTCACGCGCCCGGCCTCCACCGCGCGTCGATCGTAGAATCGGCAGTACGACGGCGTAGTCTCCTGCGCGAGGACGAGGACCTTCGCCCCCGCCTCGTGCGCGACCCGGGCGAGGTGGCGGAACCAGTCGACGAGGTCTTCGGAAACCTCCCCGTAGTTGTCGAACACCAGGAGCGCGTCGAGGCCCCGGAGGTCTGCCGCCAGGCGCGCCCACTGTTCGTCCATGGATTCCGCGGATTCGGGCGCTCCCGCGCCGCGCTCCTGCAGATGCGCCGCCAAGTCCGCGAGCACCGCGTCGGGATCGTCCTCCCGCCGAAGGTCCCGCCACCAGAACGTCCGCGGAGACCGCTTCAGGAACCGGCGCGCGAGGGTCGTCTTCCCCATGCCGACGCCGCCGTACACGACCATCACCGCGGACTCCCCCCGGACCCACGAGGCAAGCGCGGACAACTCATCCCGGCGACCGAGGAACGCGGGGAGGCCCTTCTCCTGCGCAGCGCCGCGGTACCGACCGTCCGCGTCGACCTCGAGGGCGATGTCGAGGAGCGTCCGCTCCGAGGCCTTCGCGAACTGCCCGAGGGTTGTCGGTCCTCCGTCCGCGACGATCGGCTGCGCGTCGAGCGCGCCGGCGAGCTCCCGGGCGCGGCGCAGCCCCGCTTCCGTGAGGAAGTACAGCTTCACCTTCCGCCCGCGACCCCGCACGTGCCCCTCGCGCTCCTCCACATAGGCGTCCTTCGCGAGCGCCTTCACGGTCCGGGGTACGTGGCTCCGGCGGATGCGGGTCGCCTCCCCGATCCCCTGTTGCGTGATCGCCTCGGGCGGGTCCTTCACGTTCCAGTACGCGAGAAGGTGGAGGAGCACGCGCTCGCCCGCGGTGAGGAGCACGTGCGCACGTACCGGCGCGCGTTACTTAACCGTACCGTGGTGATTCCCACCGCTTCCCGGGAACCCCATGGTAATCACCCGAATACACTTAAATATCGACAACTCCAGTAAGACGCGTTTCCCCCTCGAAGGTGGTGCCCCTATGAGAAAGACCCTGCCCCGGATGCGCTCACAGAACGGTGTTTCGGAAGTCATCGGCACGATCCTCATCCTCGCGATGACGGTCGTCCTGTTCGCGACAATCATCCTCTGGGTCTCGGCGATCCCCACGCCGCAGGCCTCGATCCGGATCGACATGGACGGGCAGCTCGCTCCCATCTATGACAACAACGGGAATTGGACGGGGGCGAACTTCACGGCGCGGCACCGCGGCGGGGAGACCCTCCCGGGATACCGGACGAACGTCTTCTTCACGGTGGAGCGCGGGGGCACGTTCACGACCGAGACCCTGAACACGCGGGGCGACGTCGCGGGCGTCCCCTACGGCATCGACGGCCCCCCCACGGACGTGGACTGGGATGCGGGCGAGACGTGGGCGTACACGAACTACTCCGTCCTCGAGACGGACCGGGTGACCCTGTCCGTCGTGGACTACCTCTCCGCGATCATCGTGTGGATGGAAGAGGTGATCGGCCCTGCCGGCGCACATCCGCCGGTGTTCCTCGAGAAGTGGCTCGACGGCGACACCTCCACCGCAATCACGCGGGACACGCCCCTGACGAGCCAGGCGTTCGGCCTCTACGTCAAGATCGAGGACCCGGACGGGGACCTGAAGCGCGACAACGTCAGCGCGAAGTTCACCTTCGGCCCCCTCATGACCGCGCGGCTGTACGACGACGCGACGCATGGAGACCGGGTCGCGAACGACGGCATCTTCACCCGGTACGACCTCGCTCCCAACATGCTCCCCAAGCTGATCTGGGATGGCGGGATCATCATCCTCAAGGCCGAGGACTTGGCGGGCCGCGTGACGGAGTCGCGGCTAATCTTCAAGGTCCTCAAGAACCCGACCGACGAGGGAGGCAACGGGCCGCCCTCTGGGGGTCCCTTCGACCTGTTCCACCGGAACGAGTTCCAGGCGTACGCGATCTACAACTCGACGGAATGGGACGGCGAGGGGTGGGCCGCGAACGAGACGCGCACGTTCCGGAAGACGGAGGTGGTCGTCGTCGTCGTCGCGACGCAGTACCTGAGGAACCTCGACCTCCAGAACGACTTCATTCTGTACAATCCGAACGACGTGCCCCAGGTGCCAGTCGTGTACAGCAATGCTCCGTACAACCGACCCATGGGTGCAAGCACGAAGCCGTCGAGCACGGCGGCGTTCAGCTTCGTCCAGGACACCAGCGACTTCTACGTGTACGAGACCCGATTTAGCACGGATTCCAGCGCGGACGGACACGATGGAGTTCAGCTCGACTACGGACAGTACCACCTTGAGATGAACCTGCGGGCGAACAACGTCCCGCCGCCGCGGAACCAGTTCAACACGGTCGACGCGATCACGGTGACGGACGCGGACGGGATCGCCCCGGACTACCCCGTCGTCGAGTTCTTCAAGGACTCCGCGTACACGCAGAAGGCGATCGAGTTCTTGTTCACGGACACGTTGTACGCGAGGGTGAGGGTCCTCAACACGGACGCTGCCAGCGTGTCGGCGGGCGACGTGACGATTTCGGACTACGTCGACGGTGTTCAGGTGTGGGCGAGGCCGGGCACTGCTCCGGTCGGCACGATCACCGTGAACGGGACGCGGTACTACGCGTTCACCGTGGACCTGTCGAACCCGAACCGCGATCCCTGGATCCTCGGGAGGAACTCGTATGGGTTCCGGATCAAGGTGCTGGCGGACAACAACGAGGACTACACGCTGTCCGCACAGGTCGTCGTCCGGGGCCCCCGATGGTCGCTGGACATGGTCACCGCGATTGAGGAGTACTCCCACCCGGTCTTCGGCACCAAATGGTACTCCGTCTTCAACGACAACGACCGTCTCTGGTCCAAGTACCTCGTCGAGGGCTGGAAGCCGGCCCCGACCCAGCAGGACCCGCCGTGGGGAGGCGGGCCGTTTTTCCAGAGCGTCTTCTCAGATCTCGACGATGATGGGGACCTCGACGTCGCCTTGGGGAATAGCGTGGGCTACGTGTGGTGGTACCGGAACACGGGAGGTCGGGGCTTCGTCTGGGAGAAGTTCACCGTGGACGTCCCCGCCAGCCCCGTCGGGGAGGGCCGGGCGGTCGCCGCCGGACGAATCGACCAGGACCAGGACAACGACCTCGTCGTCGGGACGCACAACGGCAACATCTACTGGTACAGCAACGACGGCGTCTGGACGCGGACCCTGATCGCGGGCCTGGGGAACACTGTCGTGGTCAAGGCGATCAAGGTCGCCGATGCGGACATGGACGGGGACAAGGACGTCATCGTCGGGACGCAGGAGGCCGCGAGCTCGAGGGTGATCATCTACAAGAACAGCGGCATCGGGACCTTCACGACCCAGACGATCAGTCCCGGCGCGATCGTGTATGACCTCTCGATCGCGGACGTTGACAACGACACAGACAATGATATAGTCGTCGCCACCGGCTCGAACGTCCGGGTCTACCGGGGCACGAATTTTACGGCGTTCTCATTCGTGAGCTGTGTGGCCCCGAAGCTGTGCCTGACCGCCGACGTCGGATACATGAACGCGGATGACCTGCTCGACCTGGTCGCGGGGACGGATACAGGGGACCTCTACTGGTGGAGCAACTCGGGGGCCAGCCCGACCACATGGGGCTCCGCGAACTTGATCATCAATATGGCCGACACGGAGGACATCCTCACCCTGCGCGTGGGGGACATCGACGGGGACTTCATCGACGACGTAATGGTAGGGACCACGACCGGATGGATTCGATGGTTCCGCCATCTCACGTCCGGCGCCTGGGACAACCGCGTCGTCCTCAGCATCACCACGAAGATCTACGACCTCGACATCGGCGACGTCGACCGCGGCATCATCATCGACCTGTCGAGGTAGGCCTTCCCGCTTCACGCTTCATGGCGCGTTCGCTACCAGCAGGGACCGCACGCCTGCGGCCCGCTCGTACTCGACAACCGCGAGCAGGGATCGATGCTTCCGCACGAGCTTGACGATCCGAGCCGCGATGTGACGCTCCCGAGCCTTCTCGAGCGCCACGTACCCCTCCGGGTCGTTCACGAAGCGGTCGAACTCGACCACGAATTCCTCCGGCGTCGTCGAGGCGAACCCGTGCGTTCGAACCTTCTTCTCGAGCCTCGTGTGGCCGAGGAGGTCCCACGCGGTGACCAAGTTCACGTACTTCTCGGTGTAGTCCTCGTCGTTGAAGTCCAATGCGCGCAAGGGGAGGTTGTTGGCTTGCGCGAGCCGGACGGCCTCCACGAAGCATGGCGGAGGCTTCCGCACCTCGCCCCACTCCGCCAGACCGGCCACGTACAGCTCTTCCTCCCAGTTCGCGGGCGGGAAGTCCGAGCCGTCGTACGCCTGCAGCGCCGCCAAATCCTCGCGGCCGACCGTGATCGCGATGGCTTCCGGGCAAAACGCCTCGATCACCCTCCGCACATGCTCCGCCTCCGACACGAGGCCCCGGATCGCCGGCAAGAGCCCCACGCGGCCCTCCCCCCGCGGGATCACCGCCAGCTCCGCCGTGCTACTTCCCCCGTTCGTCGATGAGGTCCTCGATCTCCTCGGGGGCGCGGATCTTGCGAAGCTCGGCCCGCTGGATGAGGGGCGTGCCCTCGATGCTCTGGCGGCGCGTGTGGATCTCCACGAACAGGACCGCGTCCCTCTCGACGACCTGCGAGATGTTCGCGACGATCCGGGCCTTGTGTTCGACGGGCTCCCCCTTGGCCGGGACGCCCGCAAGGTACAGGGACTCCCGCGAGGCCATCGCCTCGAAGGGCGATCGAATGGTCGGGAACACGTCGAAGCCGAGGGACTTGAGCTTCTCGAACACGTCCCGCTCGAACCGCGCGAACGCCTCGAAGCTGCTCAGGAGCGTCCCCGTCTCCTTCGAGTACGCGAACGGGTCGACGGGGAGGACGAGCGGCTCGCCCAGGAACTCCTCGAGCCGGACGGCAATGTCCACGGTCGCGGACATCCCCTCGAGATACATCTGGATCGTCCGGCGGGAGACGCCCGCGACGTCCGCGAGGGTGCCGAGGGAGACGCCGCGCTCGTCCCGCGCGCGTCGGAGGGCCTCCGCGTCGAGCCGCACGTACAGGCCCCCGGGCGCGGAGAACATGAACGGGGGGACGCCTTCCTCGAGGAGGTCGACGAACGTCTGCTTCGAGAGGATGGGGACGCCGAAGCGCGAATAGATGACGCCGTCCTCCATCGCCCCGCCTCCCGTGTGCTCGCCGACGACGAGAGGGGACCCGCCAAGCGTCGTCGCGAGGAGGCGGAGCTCGTCCGCGCCGGCCTTGCCGAGCGCGTCCGCGTTCTGGAGGACCTTGATCAGGAGGAGCTGCTCGTCGCGGCGGGCGACGACGTCGAAGCTCAGCCCGCGCCCCTCGTGCTCGTCGCTGAGGAAGAAGCCGGTCTTCGCGAGCACATCGCGGACTTCGACGATCAGGTCCTTGCGTCGCATCGTCGAAAATAGGTTTCTTCTTCTATAAGACCCCTCCGCGCGACCGCCAGGGCGAGAGGCCCCTTTATGGCCCGTCGGCCCTTCCGCCCCCGGGATGGCGGGGTTGCTGAGGGACGCGACGGTCCGGGTCGAGGACCCGGCGGAGGCGAGCACCCTCCTGAACAAGGGATCCTTCGGGGAGGCACGGCCCGGAGGCGGGCTCGACCTGACCCTGATCGAGGCCACGTATCTCGCGGAGTCCGGCCGGCTCGAGGTGACGGCGGTCGGAGGCCCCGTCCCCGTCCCCGAACTCTTCCGGCACGGTCATTCGACGATCACGGGGTTCGAGGTGCGCTACCTCGTGTACCGGGACCTCCGCCAGAGGGGCTACATCGTCAAGGAAGCTCCCGCACCGCTGGACTTCCGCGTCTATCCGAGGGGCGGTGCGCCGAAGCGGACCCCGAGCAAGTACGGCATCGTGGCGGTCAACGAGCGGTCGGTGTTCGACCTCGGCGGGCTCCAGGCCCACGTCCGGCGAGCGGCGGGGGCGAGGAAGAACCTCCTGCTGGCCGTCGTCGACGAGGAGAGCGACCTCACGTACTACGCGGTCCGCGAGGTCACGCCGAAGGGGCGACCTGGCCCCGCGTCGGTCGGGTCCCGAGCATCGGCCCACCTCCTTGAGGACCGCGCAGCCGTTCTCGACGAAGGCCAGGCTATGCGCCTGTACGCCGAGGGGTTCTACGGGAAGATCGTCGGCACGCGCCTCCAGCTGTCCCTCCTCGAGGCCGCCTACCTCCTGGAGACGGGCGCGATCGAGCTTCGCCGCGCCGACACGAATCGACCCGTCGCCCTGGCGGCATTGCGGGCCCAGGCGCGGCGCCTCCAGCCCGACTTCGACCTCCGCATGCGCGTGTACAAGGACCTCAAGGCCCGGTCGATCATCGCGAAGACGGGGTTCAAGTACGGCTCGCACTTCCGCGCGTACGAGGGCGACCCCGATCGCGTACACGCGAAGTACCTCATCCACGCCCTGCCCGCGGGGCACCGGGGGATGTGGCCCGAGGTGAGCCGCGCAGTCCGCCTCGCGCACGGCGTGAAGAAGGACCTGCTGTTCGCGTCCGTGGGGGAAGAGGTCTCGTACCTGCGGCTCGAGCGCGTGAGGCCCTAGCCCAGCCAGTGGGACAAGGCCTCCAGGGACGTAAGCACGGGAAACCGTCCCTGCTGTCGCGGGGGGTCTCCTCGCACGAGCTGGACGCAGCGGGCCCCGAGGTCCGACGCGGGCTCCAGGAATCTCGAGACGTCGTCGACGCACACGGCCTGCAACGGTCGGACGCCGGCGATCTCGAACGCCCTCCGCCAGTAGTATGCGCGGTCCTTCTTCGCCTGCGCGTTCTCCAGGTAGACGAGCCCGTCGAACCACTCCCGAACGCCGCCGCCAATCAAGGCGGACTCCCCGTTCGACCGCGTCGCATTCGTGGACAAGAAGAGGCGGTGGCCGTCCGCCTTGAGGCGCGGAAGCACGGGCCGCACGTCCTCGAACAGGGCATCGATCTCCCGCACCGTCTCCTCCTCGAGTTGTTCCGAATAACGGGCTGGGTCCCCTGGCACCAGGACTCCCGCTCGCGTGAACATCCACGCGATCTGGTCCGCGCTCAGCCGCCAAACTGCCTCGACCCACGCTTCCCCTTCGCGCTCAGGTCCCGGACGCGCATCCAACCGGAGCCCCTCGGCCTGGTACCACTCGTAAGACCCCTGCTGGAGCTCCCGCCACGCGTCGAGGGACCCGCCGAACCGACGGTGGAGGATCGCGGCCATCCGTGCGTTGTACGCCTTCTCCATCGCGCGGGAATCCGCGAGCACTCCGTACAGGTCGAGGAAGAGCGTCGCCATGAAGGCTCGGCCGATTCACTGCCCATTCAAAAGGCTTCCGCACCGTGATGGGAAGTAAAACCGCGCGGGAGACCCGAGGGCCTCGCGCGCGGGGTTGTTTTGGGCATTCAGGCTACGGAACGTAGCCCTTCTGCAGCAACAGTAATCTCGTTCCGCCTCTATAAAGGGTTCGGCCCGGGGATTCCGCTCAGAACGGCTTGAACATCATGAGCCAGAGGATGACCCCGATCCCTCCGAAACCCACGACGGCTGCCGCGGTTGGATGCGCCTTCTCCAGGAGTCCGGGAATCTCCTCGAGCGTCGGCGCCGGCGCGGCGAGCGCGCGCTTCCCGGCGCCCGGGGGCTTGAGGCCCAGCGCCCTCCGGACCTTGTGCAACGGGATCGCCACCAACGGCGTCATCACGCCCGTGATAACGAACAGGAGGATGAGGGCGAGCCAGAACCAAGCCTGCCGCCACCATTCGCCGTCGACGCCCAGGAGGATTCCCGTTGCGAGGATCCACAGAAAGGCGATCGAGAAGGCCTTGTACGAGGCAGCGGACAGGTCGAGGAGGGTTCGAAGTCGTTCGTGATCCCGCTCCGTCCTCAGGCGGAAGCCGACGCTGGCGGCCGCGCCGTGTGCCAGCAGGAAGAGCAGGACGCCCAGGACGTGGGCGAACACGATCCAACGATGGATCTCGTAGGGAAAGGCCATCGTCATCACCCTAGGCAACGACGATCGTGCCGGTCATCAACGGGTGCGGCGTGCAGTGGTATGCGTACGTGCCCGCCGTGTTGAACGCGTGGCGGAACGTGGCCCCCGGAAGGAAGTTCCCCGACTCGAACAGGCCCGTGGCGTTGCTCGTGACCGTGTGAGTTGCAGTGTCGCCGTTGAACCACACGACGGTGGCGCCCACCGAGACGTCGAAGGTTGCCGGGTCGAACGGAAGGTCCACGCCGGCCGCATTGGGGACGATCCGGATGTCGGAGGGTTCCTGCGTCCCTTCTAGGATGCGCGCGATCGTCGTCGCGGCGATGTTCCCCACGACGAGGCCCCCGACGACGAACCCAAGGACTGCAACCGTCAGGAGCCCACCCGTGGAACGAGGCGACGCGAGGTAGGGCTTCGTCCCGACTCCGGGCTTCGCGTTCCGGAGGGCGAGCACCGAGAACACGAAGGCGAGCACCAGAACCGGAATTCCGGAAATCGCAAACCAGAACGTGGGGTCCGCGGGGTTCGCCAGGATGGGGCCGAGGAAGGAACCGAAGAGGAGGAGGAACAAGAGGCTCACCACCGCTGCGAGCGCGAACGACCACCGCTTCCCCTTGAGGCTCAGGGGCGCGGCGACGAGGAGGATCGCTGCGAAGGCGAGGGAGGAGACCGTGATCGCGTCGGCCGCCCCCGCCGTGAGGAGGAAAGGGACCAGAAGGACGAGGAGGCCGATCGCGAAGTAGAGGAGCCCGAGAACGATCACCCACACCGCGAAAGGCTTTTCCGCGATCCACGCGCGCCAAGAGGACGACGGCGTCTCCATCGACAGACCCCGCGCTGCGAAAACCGAGAGGTACTTTTAGGTTCGCACTTCCGCGGGACCCCCACGATCCCCTGCCGCCGATGGACGACCTCGCCCCCGACGACCGTCGCTTCCACCGCCAATCGGGAAGTGTCGACGCGCCGCGGATCGCCCGAGAGGA
>Ga0209342_10003036_pt1 | contig 17785 bp, 12 predicted proteins | sample RifCSP16_2_FD_184023 | JGI IMG/M metagenome (GOLD analysis project Ga0209342, IMG submission 184023) | Soil microbial communities from Rifle, Colorado - Rifle CSP2_sed 16_2 (SPAdes) (version 2) | ecosystem: Environmental > Terrestrial > Deep subsurface > Rock core/Sediment | place: Rifle... | reverse complement strand
GTAAGTGTGGGCCAATCGGCTGGTCGCTTCGAGTAGATCTCCCAGAGCTGGGAATTAAATTGGTTCACGCCAACCAGATCCTCATAATAACCGCGTTGTAGGAGCGCGGCCTCCCGGTCGCTGAGCCTGTTCACGGTCAGGTCTGCGACCAGTTCTTGGGATTTGCCTCCGATTCGGCTGTACACCCCTGGATTCCCGATGAGGAACAGGATCAAGATGGAGCCTCCCGTCAGGGCGACGGATCTGAAGAAAGGGGACTTCTTTGAATCCTGCACGGTGCTCGTTTCAGCAGGCTCTCCAAGCAAGATCGCCAGGCCAAACACCATCGCGATCGCCAGAAAACTTATGAGCAAAATAGCGACGTTTTCCCAGGTCAACTCCACCACAAATAATAGTGAAATCCAGTTTGAGACCGAATCGCTGCTCCAGAGGGCCCACAGTATAGCCATGATGGTGAATGTGCCCGCAGAGCGCAACGCCCGAGTAGCGATATCCCCACCGGTCCTGGAGCGTTGTCCCAGGGTCCGTTTTCGGCTACGTTTGGCCTCATAGAACGTGTTGATCACCACGACGAGGGCCAGAAGAAACCAAAACAACAGGTCCTGAGCGGTGAGCAGGAATGAACCCCGGAGCCAGAACCATTGATAGGCATGAAGGAACCAGGTTATAAAAAATACAAAGGCAGTCGCTAAAACCAGGCTGGTGTTAGCTCCCCAATTGCGGATCTTAAAGTAGGCGGGATAGAAAAACACCTTCATCATGAAGCCCGTCCAATAGATATTGATCCTGCGCCATAAATTGGTAAAGCTCGTCGACAGGAAGTAGAGATGGTTGGTTTCTGGCAGGTTGAAACCAAACAGGTGTAAGAGGCCAATAACCAGGTGGAAAAATCCTGAAATACGTATGTAAAGGGCAAAATTGAATACCAGATAGCGGACAAGCTCGGTGGTATTGGTCACCTCCTCTGGGGAGATGATCAGATAATAGTTGATGTAACGGTACAAAATAAGGTGGACCACCCCACGAAGCATCCACGACAGCCCTGTTTGATATATCTGGTACTGGTCAGCGTCGTAGTACGTACGGCGAAATGTGCTGTAATCCACGACCGGAAAGAAAGGAAAGGCGACGTTGGGCAATAAAAAGAAATATGAAAGGGTGCTCGCGAGAGTCGGGGTCGCCTTGCCATGCTTGAGGTCGTACACATAGATAATCAACCTGAACATGAACATAGAGGCCAGAACTGGCCAGATGACCTCCAGCCAGGAGGCCTGAATCCAATTCGCGCGTAAAGCAACCAGCGCTACGCCGGCTACGAGCAATATCGCTATCCGGGAAAAATAAGATATTGGAAGGTGACAGATGCCGACGAGCCCAAGACCAATCACGATCAAATATGCGCCGTTCACAAAACCCAGGATACCAACAATCGCAGCCAAAGAGAGAAGAAGGAAAAAGGGAAGGCGATAGCGGAAAGGAAGAAAATAGTGAATCAGAAAACCATAGAAAGTGAGAAGCATCAGATTGTGATAGAGGGCCTGATTCTCCAAGCGGAATTGGCGGATCACCAGAACCAGGAGGCCGAGCTGAATCGCTACACTCAGAAACTTCCTTATTTCGAGTCTGTCCAGGGTGAACAGTTTGAGCCATGAGCTGATATTTCGCCGTTCCAAAGATGAAGCCGGGATTATTCCCGTCGCCAAAACGCCGAGTACTATGGAGGCTAGCAGGAGATATTTGGCTTCAATTTCTGGCAAGCCGTTTATGACCAGCAAGTCTGCGGCGAAGGCGGCTGCAATAGCTGCTAACACTACCAAAAGCCATTCGCCGATGTAGCGCTGTCTGACCGATGAGATCAGCACAATGCCGGTAAGCGAAACGGCAAATCCACTCAAAGCCAGGGAGAATTGCCTTGGGCCTATGCCTCGTGCGACGCCGAAGTTTAGAAAATCAGCAGCGAAGGCAATGACCGTTATGCCGGCTCCGCCCAATATAAATGTGATAGGCAGAAGTTTATCCCAATAGTTAACGGATATATTGCGCTGCATCAGGATCCGTCTCTCCTACAGCTTCGAGTAGACCAACTGCGCAATATCGGAAACGGTGTTCAAATAATCGATCATTGTCTCATGCGCTTGAATTTGGATCCGAAATCGGTCCTCGAGAAATACCACCAGCTTTATCGTGGCGAGCGAGTCGAGGACTCCTCCGGTAATGAGTGGGGTCGAGTCGGTCAGTTCCGCTGGGTTCTCTCCTGGGAGAAATTCCTTAAGAATGTACTCTTTTATCGCTACTTTTACCTCCTGCATCGTCAGGGTTTCTCTATTAGAATTCAAAGCTTGCATAATTGTCCTCCGTTCGTGAATAAATTTCGGATTTTGCCTGAGGCCTGGTTGATGACCAAGCCTGTATGCAAACTAAGGGGAGGGGAATTGCCCGATGCTTAGACAAGTCCGGCGACCGAGCTACCGATATTAACTGGGCAATGACCAGCGAGTCTTTCCAGGTTGACGAAGCCAGTTGGCCGATGGCGAGGGCAAATATTAGCCTCAGCATTACCTGTCTATGGTCTCCCGGTCAAACAGATAGTCGGTGTTATCTTGATTTTGAGGCAGGAAAAGTAGCTGATACCTCTTAATGAAATCCATAATCGCTTGCGCCGCGAATTCATGGCCAGCTTTATTCCAATGACCATCATCTGGAATAAGCATTTCTCCGGGATCAAAACCCGGAATCGATTCAACATCTAGCACCAAAAACCCCTCGGAATGTAACGCTTCAATGAAGTCTTTATAGGTTTGTCCTGAGGGGGCATTCCACCACCTGTCCGTTGCCACGATCATAAATCTTGCTTCCCTTGATTCGGCAATTTTACTTATTTCATGGAGTAATGTTTGCGTCAGTTCAAAAGGTTCTCTCGTGGAACTTGGGCCAGAATTTGAGGGGTTTGCGTTATCCGAATTTCCCTCGGCGACGAAGTTGCCGCTGAAATTCCTATATACGAAAAGCAAGTTAAAATACCTTTGGACGAGGAAATAGGAAAGGGCAGAGCGCTGCGATAGATAATAAATTAGTTTCCCCTGGAGACCGGTTTTAGGCACCGGATAACCTATCAGGATGAGGCGACCTTCTTCTTTCACAAATTGCGGCTTATAGTAGATTGTGTTGACAAGCTGCTGAGAATTATCGCCAATATCGTTGCCAGAAAGAACCAGGATGACAAGATCAGGATCATATTTAATGCCTTCATTTCTCAACCAGAGCAATTCCTGATCAGTGCTGTAACCTGAGACACCGGCATTAATGACCTCAACCCCCATGGATGTTTCGAGCAGTTGTGAGAATCGCTGAGATTCCTCAACGCCATAACCCCATGCAAACGAGTCTCCAATTACCAATATCCGCCCGCTATCATCTGACCGTTCGTAGGCGTGTTCGCGGTCTCGTAAGCCTTTTAGATTGATGCGCACAGTGGTACGAAACTGTGGCGTTTCGAATATGCCTTCTTGCCCAGGTTGGTGAGCCCATCCGAGGAGTGGATCATATTTCCAAAAGCGGTCTCGTTCTGGGCTTACATACATTGGGCTCCAACCCATGAGGCGAAGCCCCATCTCAAGCAGCAATAAGGAAAAGAAGATGGAAATAAAGAGCAGAGCCAGATTAATCGGAGAGTTTCGGCTATTGATTTTCTCTTCTTGCGTAGTTTTTTCTATGCTCGTGTCCATGCAAGGCTTTTTACAGGGGCCCCAGGCTAACGCGGTCTGGCCCGTGCGATCCTTAGGGCCAAAATGCTCAGGACGCCGAGAAGAATGAGCGCGGCGAATAATAAAAACCTCGCGAGATTGTCTATTGGACTGCCTGCTTCGCTACGATCTGTTGGGCTCTGAAGGGACGCCGAATCGCTATCCACTGTAAGGGCTGGCGCCAACGAAAGCTCTGCTGTGGGCGTGGTTTGGATATTGGTGAGTGATGGTGAGGACTCTGTGAGAGTCTGCTGAATCATGGTCTGTCCTGGCGAAAGGTCGAGGGCGCGGACAGTATAAAGCAGGCTACGGAGCAGAGAGACTCCTTGTTCCGTGGGCATCGCCAATACGACGACCATTTTTCCGTCCTTATTGACAGTAGCAGCCAACATTCGCTCCGGAACCCCATCTTGCAAAGCCAACGACCAATGGTAAGGCGCCTCTTTCTGCCAGCGGTTTCCGTCCCACAGCCAGTGACTAAGAGACTCCGGATCAACTCCTAACAAATGGAACCGACCGATGGCATCTACTGTAACTGCCGCGGCTCCCCCTTCGGTAGGTAATAATGCAGCCTCCTGCCAGAGGTTTTCACTCTCAGAGAAGACCTGGTCCCACAAAGTGTTCATCATGTCGGGCTGTTGCCAGATTAAATGCGCATTTCCTTTGCCTTCGGAAACAATCTTCCGCCATGTTACTGGAGCGTCGACCACACGCTCCGCTTCACCGAAAGATTGGCCAGAATCCTCGGAACGCGCATAATAGATGGCGATGGGTTGTGAAACGCCATCTGCCTGAAGCGACTGTCGCGTCCAAATGATGTGCAAATAGCCGTTGACTGATGCCACCAAGGAGGGTGAGCCAACGAAATCAAAATCTGCCTGCGCACCATCGAACACTTGGAGTGGTGCTGACCAAGTCTGACCGTTATCGTTCGTCTTAACGAGGTAGATGCCGCGCTCGTCATTCACAGGAACCGAGTAAGCGATATATATCTTCCCGGTGGCGTCCCAGGCGACGTCTGCTGAGCCAACCTTTCCATCATGATCTATTTGGAGTCGGGTCGGCGAAGACCAGCGAGATGCCGTTAAGGCGTCGCTGCTGTTCGCCCGACTAAAGTAAAGCGAGCCTTTACTGCTTCGTGTCATTAGAAACAGCTCATTTCCCGGTCCTGCTGCGACAACGGGCAAACCAGCTTCCTCATCTTGCAACTGCAGCACAGGAGCGATGCGCGACCAACTGGCGCCATCCCAGCGTGAGTGATAGATAGCAGTGTCCTGGAGCCGACTGATAAAGACGTGGATTAAGCCATCCTCCGCGGCAACCAACTCAACAGCGGATACCTCGAGGTTTTCCCTGGATACCGGAGCGGGCTGGCTCCATAGAGGCGGCGAAAACCAGAACGAAGTTGACTTTAAGTCGCGTGAAGTGATCCAAATATCGCCGCCACCGCCCCGGTCGCAGCCAATGAAGTACAACAGCTCTCCAGACAAGGCTGCGTTATGGCAATCGTAGACAACCTGCGTGTAAGTCTCAGGTTCTACAAAACCGGACAAGATGGTTTGCCTCTGCGATTCACTCCATTGGAGACCATTCCAGGCTGACAGCAGTATCTCGCCGTGAATGTCGGTTAGCAAATACAATGCCCCACCGGGGTTGGCCGCCGGGTCTGTCACAAACTTGTTCGCCTTCGCGCAACCCGGCTGGTTCCCCGTCATCAATTGTTCTTCACTCCATGTGCTGCCTGCATCAACGGAGAAGCGAAATAACTGGGTGCATGTGCCTCCTGGACTACCGTTTTGCCAGATGAGCACGGCGCTATTCCCTGAGGCGCCGACCAGAATATTGAACGGGCTGGTAAGGCCGGTTTCTGGTTTTGGACCTGCCATCTGGATTGGTTCTTCCCAGTTAGCCCCACCGTCGGTGGATTTCACTAAAAACACTCGCTTGCGAGGCTGGTTATCCCAGGCAATGTACACGAGTGACGAGTCAGTCGTTCCGGCGGTAGCTAGGTTTAGATTGGCATCACTGCCATCTAACCCTCGGAAGTAGGGAGATTGGTATAGGAGTTTTGGCGTGGACCAGCGCAAACCATTGTTAGTAGAGCGCGTGTAATAAATGCCAGCCGGATTTTCGTTTCCTTCATCTGTACGGAGGTAGGCAACGTGTATTACACCTTGCAGGTCAACAGCCGCAGCGAAGGAAGCTGCTGAGGACGATAGGACTACTCTATCACGCCAGTCCGCAAGATTCATGAAATCACGGTTGTTCACCCGGCTGGCACGCAATGAACCTTGCGAGGTGATCCAGAAGGCGAGAATATTACGACTATGCCCAGCCACAAATAGTGGATTCGGGCCGGTTGAAAGCGACTCCCGGGTCTGGTCGGTGTCGTCTTGGAAGGCCGGGCTCCCAAACAGTTGATGCAAGGAGGTACGCTGTGGAGCGGACCACTGGCCGTCATCAAACTTTGAGTAGACGAAGTTTGCAAATTCATCCTGCCAAACCACGTGTACAACCGCATCCGAATCGATCACGATTGAGGGATTCGTGGAAGCGCCTGAATGGGAAAGATTCAGGGGTATGGCCCAGGGATCATCGGTTGATTGAGCCAAAGCCCATCGGGGTGTCACGGAGGCGATGATCAGCATGCCGGTGAACCACAATTCCACCAGCCTGAGAAGCCGTCCGAAATGGTGTGAGCGCTTTCTCGTTGTCATCTAATGCCAGAAGTTGAAGGTGGCATAACCGCCAGGTAAAATGACTTAGTTGCCTTGCAGGCAGGGCTCGTAAATCCTGGCACTAATGTTATGCTCTTCAGGATTTGGATTGTAGTAAACAAGGAACTTTTGATTCGACCCATCAAAAACCATTTCGTAAGATGATACCAGAGTATAGCTGTCTTCAGATCTCGGTAGCTGTTCTCTGACCTGTCCGAGTCTGGGAGCAAGTATATGGATATAATCTGCATACAGTCCTTGGTTATATCGTTGATGACAGTGACGATACGATACCAGCTTCTCATAAATATACGAAGCTTTGAAAGTATACGGCAACATGCCGGCTGCGTACGTGATGATGCGTGGACTGCGACCTTGACCTTCATTTAGAGTATTCCAGTGCTTCTCAATATCTAATGCCTCTTGTTTTAGAATGTTGATGAATTTAATATAATCACGAACACCAAGTGACCTGTATTCACCGATCGATGAAATCCCATTAACAGAACGATTGTACGTGTATATATTTTGGTAGAGCTGAAACAGCATCAGGCATAGAAGAAATCCTGTGAACACGATTGCAGGTTTCCCTGATAAAAAATCTACTTCGGTAGTTTCAGATGCGTGCCGAACAAGATCGACCAGGATGATCGCTGCTGAAGGTAGATAGGGCACGAAGAAGCGAAAAGAGAACATCATGTGATGGGTTGCTATTGTAAGTCCGTATATAAGCCCTAAAAATAGACCCAAATATAACCACATCATGATTTTAAAATGCCGATAGAGTAAATTAAGGGTTCTGTGTTTTGAACGCAGCAGAACAAGCGCTAGAATCAACACAGGAATTATGCCAACATATAGCAGGTAAGAAGCGACATATATTCCATTGAAAAATAAATCGCCCAGGCCCCCTTTCGGGGTTTTAACATAAAAAGATGTTGGGAGAAGATCGCCGTAGTACAAAAAACTTACTACAAACCACAATGCGGGCAAAATTGCCGCAACCATCATGGCAATCACGACATGCTTTATCGAGCGGGCCTTCGAGGCCGCATAAAGTGTTATCGGGAGGAAGAACAAGACTGAATCATAGCGGGTAATAAGAGCCAGGCCAGCCAAAAAAAATACCAGGCAAAGCGAGTTAAGGCTGAAAGCGGGTGCACGGTCGACTAAGAAGACTGTAGCGGTTGCCAGAAAAAGAAGAATGGGGGTCTCCAGCCCTCCAAACGTCCACAGCAAGATGGAGGGAGGCATCAAGGTTAATACCATGGCCAATACTTGCCACTGCGGATAGTTTCTAAATCGATGCCAAACGATTAGCGCCGAAATAAGCACCAGGAGTAAAGCGATGATCTTATTGCCAAGCACCGTATGGCCTATCGCGTAAAATAATGCCGCTGAGAGTATGGCATGAACAGGTGAAGTCATGGCATTGATAGGTTCACCTTCGTTGTAGACCATTGATCCAATATTGACCCAGTTCTCTGCATATCGATATGTTATGTAAGCGTCTTCAGCGGTGAAATTGAAATAATATATCGCCGCGATGCTGTAGATGATTAAAATGGGTATATGGAGATAGAAATAGAATCTTCTCATATCTGTCGGGATTTTTTCATCTGCTCTAAACTCACCAGACCACCTAGAAATAGCCAGCCCAGCATGCTACTCCGGAACCCATTCAGGCCAATGTTGTAGAAAAAAGGCAGTATCCAATCACCCAACATACCCGCCACAACCATCCCTACCAGTCCACCCAATGCTCCAATAACGTAAGCCTGGGTAAATCCTGACGACATATCATCTCGCAGCCGCCAGCCCAGGCGACCCACCTCCCACAAAAACAGTAAGAAGAAGACCAGCCCCACCAATCCGGTCTGGGCTACAATGTCCACGTAGTTATTGTGAGAGTTGAAACTCACAGAGTAACCTCTGATTGGAAAAAGCGGCGTGTACCAGTAATAGTTAGCAAAGCCCACGCCCCAAATAGGATTTATCTTGATGATCTGGAACATGATCGACCAGGCATCAAAGCGCGTAGTAAGGCTATATTCATCTACACCTAGTCCCCCTGTTAGCAGGTAAAAAACTGACAGACCTGCGACCGGGATCACAACCAGCCAGGCGCGCCAGGAGCGAAATCCGATCATCGCGGCGATGCAGATCAGTGCGGGTATCCAACCTGATTTATCGGCATATTTCAAAAAGAATAAAACGTACAAAGTGACCAGAACCAGCCCACCGAGCGCCCACCGCCATTTCGAATGCAATTCCCGATTATAGGCCGCCTGGCTGAAAGCTATTGCTACCATCCAGATAAAAAAAACGCTGCCCATCGGCTGGAACAGATTCCTTGTGGACAGCCCCAGCTCCGGTAAAACCGATCTAAAGAATAGTAATAACCCTGCAATGGCTAAGAACGCCCAGGTCATCCTGCGCAACCAGACCATCTCGTGCAGGTGATTTGCCGCCAACAGGTAAGTGCCGGCCGAAAGCACAATAATAGACAGCCCACCAAGCTGGGCACCTAGGGGCGCATTTTGGGCGAAGTTTATCCAGGGCAGTTGACCGACCCCGAACGAAAATAAAGCTACACTAAGGAAAGCAAATAATGGCCACACAGTCCGAGAAGGTAGAAGCCGTATTTGGCGCCGGTGAACGATCATGTCCAGCATCCAGGCACTGAGCAGCAAAACTACTAAGATCATAGTTATATTTAAGCCGCTGGGACCAAGGAAGGGGACGACCGCCCCCGCCAAAGAGGCGACGATTAAACCAAGAGGCGGCCAGCGTAGGAAGGCTACAACCAGGCAAACACCCACGAGTAGATAAATAAATAAAACCACTTGGCGTTGTACAGCCATAAACAATAGAGCGATGTTAAATAGAAACAGACCAATGGAAAGCAGTGAGCGTATCCAAAGGGGTGTGTCTGGGGAAAAGAAGTCACGTAAGCGGCTAATAGACACGCGATTGATCATCGATCGCACTCCAGAACTAATGGCGTTACCGTCCAGTCTTCCCATCCCTAATAGTCTCACCTACGCCTGGGGGCAGCCTCATTTTCTGGCTCCTATCAGCTCGAGCTCACGCAAGCCATCCCGATAGCCTCGAAACATATATCCCCCATGTAGCCAGTAGTACAGGCGTTGAAGTATAAAGGGAGAGGGGTAGCGCTGCTCCAAAATGATGACGAGTTTTTCAATACTTCCCATTACCCTGCTGGACGACGCAAAGTAGCGAGCCATTTTACGGGCTATGAGCATGGGTGAGTCCTGCCCCCAAGCGGGCGGAGTTTTATCATAGAGCATGGGGATATGCATCTGCAGCTCCTGATGTCTTCTGAATAACCACACAGCCGACTTACCAGCCCGATACCACCGCTGGCAAGCCAAGGTCCAGTCAGCAATAGAATGATCCCAATGTTCTGCAAAGGCCTTGCTGCTTTGTAATAGCCGGAAACCATTCAGATGGGCCCGGTATCCAAAGTCTACATCATCCCAATTTGGCCAGCCACGCCCCTCAGTGGGATCCTGGAGCATGCCAAGATCAAGAAAGTCCTTGCGCTTACACGCCAGCAGTTCAGTATTACAGTCTATAAAGTGCAAGTATGTGTCGTTGTGAGAGTGATTTGAGTTACTCGAGGATCTCAACATGAACGCAGTGTACATGGAGGCGATAACACTACTATTCCAGTTTAATGTCCCCGTTACAAGGACTTTTGTACCCTGATAGCATGTCTCAACTAAAGCCGCCAGAGTCTGCGGCGAAATCGTTACATCATCATCGATAAATACAAGGATTTCAGCCTGGCTGATCGTAGCCCCATAATTACGGGCCACTGTTGCCCCTTGATTTTTCTGGTAAAGATAACTGAGGGTGAAAGGAAACCTTTGGCTGGATATGATCTGGGTGCCATCCGTAGAGCCATCGTCAACGACGATCGCCTCGAACATGTCCATTGGAAAGGTTTGCTGCCTGAGACTATCCATGGTCCGGAGCAAAGAGTCCTTCCTGTTATGGGTGGGGATGATCACACTGGTCTTTGTCACTGCCACCAAGATTGGGCTACCTCGATATAAGGGGGTATGTTTCTCCAGCGTCTGATGCCGGGCGGCTTTCCTGAATACCTAGCAGCGCAGGGCTCTGGATAGGCATTGAGCGACTGGTATTCTCTGTAGTCGAAGTATTGGTGACTTCGAGAAGATAGCTCTCGATTTCATCCATCATCTTGGTCATGGTGAACTTTTCCATTATGGTTTTTTTGCCCGCATCCGCCAGCTTTCTACGTGATTCGGGATCATCCACGAGGCGAATGATCTTCTGGGCTAAATGTTTTGGATCATTTGGCTTAAACAACAACCCATTTTCACTATCTATAACAACCTCAGGTGTACCACCAGTTGGCGTAGCTACGACCACTAAACCGGAGATCATGCCCTCCAGCACCACTCGCGCAAAAGGCTCCGCCCAAATAGATGGCAACAAAAGCACGTCATATTTGCGCATCAAGTCAGGCATATCCTCAGGCGGCACCCATCCGAGGAATGACACGTGGTCACTCAACCCTTCCTGGTTCACAAGGCTGCGCAAGTAATCTTTATGCTCTGTGGAGCCGGAACCCGCCAGGCTCAATCTTAGATCCTGCAAGCCCTCGTCGAAGACCAACACTCTCATCGCTTTTATGGCTGTATCAATGCCCTTGTCGGGAGCTAGCCGCCCTGCGTAAAGCAAATTGAGGCTTCGGTTGTCACGGCTTTTCTGACGCTGTCCGCCGCCCAGGTATGGGTTGACGTCGAGGCCTGTATGGATGATCCGGGCGTTCGAGACGGGTATACCAGCTTCGACCAGGATATCGCGAGAGGCAGCGCTGACACAGATGGCGCGTTTAAAAGTCAACGTGGGCGGTTGGGCCTCCTTAGCCAGCATCGCCAGTGCGATATGACCTAACACGCGCTTAGGAAGCCAGCTATACCATTTGCGCCCGGGTTTACGCCAATAGAATACGTTTTGGCTGGGCAAGGTCGGCCAGTATGTGGCAAACCGATAGACGACCTTGTCCGGATACCTGGCTTCAGCTAAGGCCGGCAACGATTTGGGCAGGTTCCACATGCCCCAAATGAAGACGATGTCTGGTTCGAACTGCTTAAAAACGCGCTCGAAGCATTCTAAATTATATTTTTCCCGTGCTTTTCTGCTGGTAAAAAATGTTATACTGTGCCGCCAGGGAACCAGGTCCATTTCCAGGTATAAGGACCGGAAGACCCCATCTGCTTCCACAGGAACATTATTGGTATCATGCATGGCGGTTAAAACCAGCGTTTTATGACCTCGCTGATTTAATCCTTTCACCACTTGCCGACACGATTGCTCTTCCCCGCCCGATCCATTAACCAGATAAAAGTTGGTGAGAAATAAAATCCTCATATCTCCTTCAAGTCAGTTTATCAATTCAGGCAAGCTGAGGTTCAGGTCCTGTTCATTCTGAAGAGATCGATCTGTGCACTTGGTCAACAGCGCCCATGATTTTCTTCATGCTTTCCTGTAATGAAAGTTCATTGGTGACCAAACGATAAGCGTTATTGATGATGCGTAGGCGCTCGTTTTCGTTTTCCAAATAGTAAAGAATCGTCTCTGCCAGTGTTTCAATGGGAGCAGACGCGTAGTTGTCTCCTGCTTTAAAAGCTGGACAATGGGGGAGGACAGGTTCGGAGACGATCAATGAACGGTTTGAAGCCGCTAAAGCGATGCGGGAATAGTTGTCGTCGTACCAGGTGCGCGTAATATTGAGGGTGATTTTGGACCGATTCAAGTAACAAGTGCGCTCATAATCGAAAATAAATGGATTTTCTTGGCCGTCAGCCACATGCATTCGAACTCCATGGGCTTCAATTTCTCTTCGCACCCGGTCCAATATATGACTGCGCCTCCTTGTGCCTCGTTTACCCATCCACAAGACATCGATATCGCGTTCCAAACCCAAGTCTTCGTACCATCGAAGCGTAGCACCCCAAGGCGCGAACACAGTCGGCAGCCCATGTCGGTTGTGGAAATTAGCATATATCGCCGAAGTATCAGCGAAGATATCCAACCAACCTAGATTATGTGCGTAATAGTACTCCCCAACGTAACGAAAACGCGTCATCCGGTGTTCGAGAAGAGAGAAGAGTCGCTTAATCCCCGGTATATTTGCGGTACCGTTGCGAGAATCCTGCACCCTTCCTAACCAAGTACTCAATCTGGAGATCAAACTCATGAGATACCAGGGAATCCTTGGATCAGGGATGCCCTCGGTATTCCAATGGACAAAAATGGGTCTCAGGTGGGAAGGCATTGCGGCTAATTGACGAGGGACGGTTAAAAACTTCCCATATGGTCCAAACGAAAAAATCACTCCAGCATTCTCGGGAAGGGGGGAGCCGATCTGAAAATAAACAGCATGGTAACCTAATGCGGTGAGCTCGTCCGCGATTACCCTGGCGATCCCATCTCTTTCATTACCTCGGGCGATCGCTACCATATTTGGCTTATTCAGGCTTTCCGGCATGTGATTTGTCCCACCATCTAATCCTGCTCGCAGTGCCAGGTACAGCGAGTGCGGATAGATCTTCTACACAGAAGCAATACCTCATTACTCTATTGTTTTTAGTTTTTGGTAATCGATTTTGTTTGTTGAAGTTTTTGGCAAGCTATCTAGGAATGAAAAGAAATCGGGGATCATATAAGCCGGCATAGTTTCGGCACAAAATCGCTTAAGCTCGATCCTGGATGGAACTCGCCCGCCCTGGAAGCTAAGAAAAGCTTTAATCTGCACGCCGTTATCGTCACTTGAAACAGCGACCACAGCGGCTTCCTTGACATCCGGATGGCTGTATAATCCGGCTTCGATTTCACCCAATTCAACTCTGTATCCCCGTTTCTTCACCATCCTATCTCGGCGGCTGACGTAGAGATAATTGCCATCACCGTCTTGAACGACGATATCCCCTGTTTTATACCAGCGCTGCCCAGAAGGATCGACGAGAAATGCTTTTGCTGATTTCTCTTGAAGGTTCCAATAGCCCTGCATGACACCTGGGCCGGCTGCAATTAACTCTCCCATTTGTCCAATCTCTACTTCCTGACCCTGTTCATCTATAACCTTTATCTGGTAATGAGCGCAAGCCTCACCAATTGGGAACGGTTTCGTGTTGCTCTCCGGAATCATCGCAGGGATTTCAAAATAAGTACATACATTGGTCTCTGTAGGTCCATATAAATTGAAGTACCTGGGTGAGGGAAGGAGATTTTTTAGCAGGCGAAGATATTTGATCGGAAACACTTCGCCGGCAAATAGCACCAAGCGCAGATCAGGAAATTGATACCTGTCTAATCTTCCATATTGAGCTAAAAAGCTCAAGATTGAAGGTGTTGAATACCAGATCGAGATCCTTTTATCCGATATAAACGGTGCCAAGCGAAGCGGATCTTTACCGATTTCTTCCCCTACGAGCACCAAAGTAGCTCCATGCTTGATGGAAACGTAAATATCCAGGATTGAAAGATCAAAATGAAAGGGTGCATGCGATGAAAAACGATCGCTCTCTTTTGGTTCGAACACCTGTGAGCACCAGTCGATGAAGCTCAGCGCATTTTGGTGGGAGAGCATGACCCCTTTTGGCCTGCCTGTGGAGCCGGAGGTGTAAAGGATGTAAGCAAGATCGCCTGGGGAGGGTTCGAAAGAACCTGGAATCACCGGGATATCCGCCTCCACTCGTTCCAGGGCGCTCTTCAGGTAAATTCCACTTCCAGTTCCATCCAGGATTAAAAGCGTAGGAAGCTCATGCTGGCTTACAAATTCTGCAGAGAGCCGTTCCACGAATTGGTTTTCAATAATGACGGTATTGACGGTACAGTCGCTCAATATGTAAGCATTGCGCGCAGGGGGAGCGCCTGGATCTACAGGAACATACGCCGCGCCCGCTTTTAGAACACCAAATATGGAAGCCACTGCATCGACCGATTTCCGCAAATAAATCCCGACCCGGTCACCCGGGCGAACTCCCAGGTGAATAAGCCAATCCCTGAGCCGATCGGAAAGCAGATCAAGCTCGTGATACGTGATTGAACCGTTGTCGGACTCCTCAACTGCATTCCGGTCAGGATATTTTTGAGCAGAAAGAATCAGCAATTGGTGTAGGGAGTGCTGATTATTCATGGTGCTGAATTATTATTAAAACTGACATACACCCTAACCTGCTATGATATGACAGGTTGGGCTCCGCCCTGGTAAGGTGTATAGAGCGTTCCGCCGCTCGACCGCCAACTACACAGGGGAGCGCAGCACCTCAGGAACTTGCTGGCGAAGATGTCCGTCGATTGGTTTAGAAAAGAGTGTAGATGAACGGCCCGACGCCAGAGGCGGAGGCAAAAATCAAGAGCAACCCAAAAAGCAGCAGAACCGCGACCATCGGGATCAGCCACCACAGCTTGCGCTTCCACAGAAATGTCAGAAGCTCCCCAACGACGCCAATATTTGATGTCATACTGCGGATAAAATTTTTCATGGTATCCACCTCACTTTCGAATCACATAGTCATCCATATAAAGAGTGTCGATGTCACTTTTGCCAAAAGTGTTCAGGGCATTTGCGGGTGTGGTAACGATGGGTTCGCCCCGCAAGTTGAAGCTGGTGTTCAACAAGACTGGCACACCGGTCGCCTGACCGAAGAGCTCGATAGCCCGGTAGTACAGCGGGTTGGTGGCACTTTTCACCGTTTGGATCCTTCCTGTGCCTCCTTCGTGGGTTACAGCCTGGATGCGATTGCCGCTGCCGTCCCTGGTAGAATAGACCATCAGCATATAGCGAAGAGGATATATTCGGGCTGGGTTCTCCAGATCGGTATAATATTCAGCCGCGCGCTCTTCCAGAATTACCGGAGCAAAGGGGCGGAATGGCTCACGAAACTTGATGCGCGAGTTGACGATTTCCTTCATCTCTGCCCGGCGAGGATCAGCCAGGATGGAGCGGTTACCCAACGCTCGCGGGCCCCATTCGAAGCGTCCCTGGAAGAGGGCGATGACTTTGCCCGCCAGCATGTCGTCTACCATCATTTCCGCCCGGCGCTCGGGTTCATCGATGCGCTGGTAAGAACGACCGGTGACCTCAATAGCGCTTTGTACTTCATGGTGCGTATAGGCTTGACCCCAGTAGGCGTGTTCCATAACGAACTTCCTCGGATGGCCTAACAGGACGTGATAAACGTAAAGGGCTGCCCCCAGCGCTCCTCCCGAGTCGCCTGCAGCGGGCTGGATCCAGATGTCTTCGAAGGGGGTTTCCCGTAAGATGCGGCCATTGGCTACCGAGTTGAGGGCTACGCCACCAGCCATGCATAATTTTTTCAGGCCAGTGCTTTGGTAGACATGTTTCGCCATTGTCAGCATAGTTTCTTCGGTAACATGCTGAATGCTTGCAGCGATGTCAGCGTAGTGCTGATTGAGCCGCGCCGTGGTCTCGTCCCATTGCGGATGGTCTTTCCTGGGGTGAGTGGTTGGCGTGTAGAAAACAGATTCGTCAACTCTGGGTTCACCAAACAACTTGGTGAATTTGCCATTAAACGTGCGCGTGGTCGAATGATGAAATGAAAAGTAATCCATATTCAGGCGAAAACTGCCGTCGTCGCTCACTTCGAAGGTTTTGTAGATGTCTTCCACCCGGGTGGGCCGACCGTAGGGGGCCATGCCCATGACCTTGTATTCCCCACTGTTGACTTTGAAGCCCAGAAAAGCGGTGAAAGCTGAATACAGCAGGCCGAGGGAGTGGGGGAACTTCACCTCAGCAAACAGTTCGATCTGGTTCTTGCCCTTGCCATCCCAATTGGCGGTGGCTCGTCCTAAAGTTGCCGTGGTCCATTCCCCAACCCCGTCGATGGTCAGGATAGCAGACTCGTCAAAAGGAGAGCAAAAAAAGGCGCTGGCAGCGTGGCTCAGATGGTGCTCAACGAAGAGCAGCTTCTCGTCGGGGATGTCAAGCTTAGCCAGTATGCTGCTCTTGATCCAAAGCTTCTCGTTGAACCACGTGATCATGGACTCCCGGAATACGCCCCAGGACTTAGGGAAGGTTTGCAATGTCGTCATCAAGATGCGTTCGAACTTGAGCAATGGTTTCTCATAGAAAACCACATAATCCAGATCGCGGCCTGTAATTCCAGCATGGCGCAGGCAGAAATCAATGGCGTGATTGGGAAAACTGTAATCGTGCTTTTTGCGGGTGAAGCGTTCCTCCTCGGCAGCAGCTACTAACATGCCATCCTGCAATAAAGCCGCGGCTGCATCGTGGTAGTAACAAGATATACCCAAGATGTACATTAGAAAAGCCTCCGTGAATCCATGAGAGTCTGGTCATGGGTCCTGCGTTCCAGCCATTTTGCATGGTGAAACGAGCGTATAGTCAGTGGGTCCTTAAAAAGCCGAACGCCCAACGCAAATGGCATGAACAAAGTGAAGTAAAAGATAGTTAGTACCAAGCGGCCTATTTGATCGCCGATGAATTGGCCGAAACGTTTCCACGTTTGCCAAAGTTTTCGTATAATCTCCATTTATACTCCTTCCTTGTCGTTTTAAACAATCAACTCAACAGATTGCTCGACTCTTCCAAAGTCACGCAATTCGCTAATGACTGGTGTACCGTCTGGTATTTTTTTGTCAACGAAGCCCAGGAGGTTATGCCCTGATGTCTTCCAACTGATTAGCTATTCGGCAAGCGAATTTCCCTCGTTATTCGCCTAATTTATCAGGGTGGAAGACAGGAAAATCCCCCTTTTTCTTATAGAGTATGCAAAACAGCGTAGACCGATACGACCCGTGGTTGTGAACAGAAAGGCAAATACTAAGGCCAACAAATCCAACCGCGCGAATTACAGGGCATGCTCCGCCCATCCGACATAAATGAATTTATCGGAAAAGTGCCCCCTGGTAGTGGGGTTTTATGGATGCTCTCTCAAGGAAGCCTTAAGAGGGCCACTTTACAACTGACAGCAACTTCCAAACACGAAGGTTTCTGAAGCAAGGTTATAGTAGTGCGTTATTTTGAGAAATTTTGCCATTTCAAAAGGGGAGATATTCATCTTTTCGGATGGCAGCAATCAGGTCCGCACCACGTCCAACCTTAATCTCCTGTTTCTCGTATACATGCATCAGATTTTTCCGTTCGTTGATTATGATCACCCGAAGGCCAGGGCATTCCTTGAGTAGATTTAAGAATAAGATGCGATCTGTGAGATGTAAGCTCTCATCCATGACCAATACTTCGGGTTTAATTTTCTTAATCTCATCGAGCAGGATGAT
>Ga0209342_10003035_pt1 | contig 17788 bp, 8 predicted proteins | sample RifCSP16_2_FD_184023 | JGI IMG/M metagenome (GOLD analysis project Ga0209342, IMG submission 184023) | Soil microbial communities from Rifle, Colorado - Rifle CSP2_sed 16_2 (SPAdes) (version 2) | ecosystem: Environmental > Terrestrial > Deep subsurface > Rock core/Sediment | place: Rifle... | reverse complement strand
GTTCCTCGGCCCCCATTTAACACAAAGCGTCGGCGGCCACGGCCGATCACGGTGGGCCGAGGAACCACTCCTTGGGAATCACCGCGCATTTCAGCGAAATGGCGCGAGTTTGCCACGCCGGCTTCATGACCCAATAGGTCACGACCGCGCGGCCCGACGACGTAAACGTGCAATTCAGGTCGGAGTAGCTGGACCCTTTATCCGTTTCGATGTCGCCGACCTTTTTCCAACTTCGGCCGCCGTCGCCGGACACGGCGACCGACAAGGGCGTTCGCTCGCCGTAATGGTGGTGATTCGATAAATACGGGCTATTGTTCCAGAAGAGCGCCAGCAAGTTCGTCCCGGGAATCCGCCTCAGGCAGGTGCATGATTCCGGTCCGACGAGCCCCGAAGGTTGCGCGGGCGACCATGTCTCGCCGCCGTCGATCGATCGCGTGATAAACGGGCCGCCCAACTGGGTCCGCAACGAGAGAACCAGTTCCCCGTCGCCCCGTTCGGCGATCGACGCTTCCATCGCGCCTCGCATGGGCAGCTTAATGGTGTCCTTGGACCGATGCCAGGAGCGGCCTTCGTCGTCGCTCAAATAGCACCAGGCGTCGTTCTTCTGCGACTCCTGATCGCCCGTGCCGCCGTGGACGGGAAAGATTAAACGTCCGTTGCCCAGCCGCAACAGTTGGGCCGCGCCGCCCTGGAGCCACTGACCTTTGCTTCGGCTCCAAATAGCCCGGTCGAACCGCCAGGCGCGTCCCCCGTCCTTCGAGCGATAAAGTTCCATCGACGTGCTCGACCGTCCGTGGATGCGGTTGGCCAACAACAGAAGTTCACCGCTGGGCAAGCGGCAGACCGCCGGCATCAAAACGCTGAGATCTTCCTTTCGATCGGGAATGATCTCCCGCGCGCCGCCCCACGTGCGGCCGTCGTCCGTTGACTCTTGCGCCCAGATGCTGGCGCGTCCAAAATCGCTGCCGCCCAATTTGTTGGGGCGGTAACGATGATAGACCATGTATAGATGCCCCGGCGAAAGTTCCGCGACCGTGGCCGTGTCGGCCCGCGGCATCTCCGGTCGGGCCTCTTCGATCATGACGTAGTGAATGGCGTCACTGGCGAGCGAGTCTGCCCGGACTGCCGCCGACGGACTGCCGAAAACGGCAAACAAGCCGATGAAATGGCATACCAGGATGGCGCGGCTCGCGAGGGAATACGTCACGGGGAAACAATCTCAACCATCGTCATGGACTCACGCAAACTCGACACCATGCCCCCGGCCGCCTCCCGGACCGCTGGGAGCAGCGGCGCGATCAAGGGCGCGCCGAGGTCGAGTACCCGGCGCGCCCCGCCGTCGCACTTCCTATCAACGTCGTCGAACCAGCAACATCAACGGCAGACCGAGCAGCAGCACGAGCGTTGACGGCTCGGGCACGCCGCTCGCCTCGCCCGCGCCGGCCCCCCAGTTCGCGGCCAGGATCGACGCATCGAGTGCGTTAACGGCGTTGTCGCCGTTGAAGTCGCCCTGGTCCCAACCAATTTCCGGACCGCTCACGCCCCAGTACTGGGAAAGGATCGTGGCGTCCTCCGCCCCCACGGAGCCGTTGCCGCTGGCGTCGCCCGGGATGTCGCTGGGCGTCGGGAAGGCCGCTCCGTTGAAGAGGCCCAGGATTTCCGCGTCGGTCAGCGCTCGGTTCCAGATCGCGAAATCGTCCACCAGCCCGTTGATCGGAAACCGATTCGTGTTGTGGAATCCGATAGTCAACTCATCCACCGCGTCAATCTCGACGCCGGGCGTGAACGTATTGCCGAAACCAATGGCCCAACCGTTCTCGGTGCCCGTCGCGCCAGAGCCAAGTCCGTCGAAATACCCCTTAAGTAGTCCGTTCTCCTGGTCAATCACCAGGGCGATGTGATGCCACTGGTCGTCAAGCGTCATGGCCTTGCTCACGCCCAGACGACCCGTGGTGGTTCCGTCATGGTTCGCCCGAATCTGCAATAGACCAGTGGTGGCCTCATAATACGCGGTCCAGCCTTCCGACGCCGTGCTCTGGTTCATGCCCTTGCCCATGATGACCTGACCGTACCCGTGATCGGTGAGTTTGACCCAAATCTGGGCCGTGTAGCTCGTACTCATCGGATCCAGCACGTCGCCATAGCGAACATTCTCGACGAGGCCGAATTGCGCCCCGTCCAACTGAAGCACCTGGCCTCGGGTCGGATCAGTCGCCTGGCCTACATTTTCGTACCAGATCGTGCCGGGCTTGCCGTCCCAATCATCCGGCGCCATCGCCTTCACTTCCGCTACGTTCCGGTTGTCCACGAAATTATGGATCATCACCGGCGTGATCCCGCTCGTGGTGATGGTGCCGGCGTCCAGGGAGGTCGCCGTGTTAAGCGTGTTGATGTCGGTCGCGGAGAGCGCCCCGCGATACACGGCCACGTCGTCCATGTAGCCCTCGAAGTCGTTCGCCGTGGTGTGGTTGCGTCCGCCGATGCAAACGGGCTGATAAAGCGGATTGGGACAGGAGACGTTATACGGAAAAAGAGGATCGCCGGTATCCAGGAAAGCGGAGCCCTGCAAATTGTTGTCGACGAAAAAGAGAACCTGGTTTGCCGTGCCATGCACCGTGCCCGTCCGGTCGAAAACGGCCACCAGATGGTGCCAGGCGCCCGTCGTGGTCGCGCCGCCGGCCGACGGGATTGATATCTTGGTGCCTTCCGCTTCCAAGGCGTCGTTCATCCGGAGCGTCGGCACGCCGTTCACGCTGCCCAGGGAGTAACCGCCTTGCGTGCTGCCGTAACTGTTGCCCTTGATCAAAAGATAGTTGTAGGCCTCCGCCGTCGTCTCGTTGTACCACAGCGAGACGGAATAGTCGGTCGTGCCCGGATCCAGGTCCACGTTCGATCCGTCGTTGACAAAAATACGGTTAGCGCCGTTGTCGCCGACGAAGTCGATGGCCGTGGTCCGTCCCGTCCCGCCGTCGTAGGCCGGCGTATTGACCAGCGATACATGATCGTTCGTCGTCGCGTCCTCCCAGTACGCCGGCGCCTGATACGGCGTGATGGCGTTCATCGAGCTGTACAACTGCAAGTTGGTCGCCAAATCGGCCCGCGCCGAAGGCGCCGACGCCAACAGCAATCCAACGGCCGCCGTGACGACGCCCGACAGCACGATGCGGCGTCGGCTCGCGGCCAACCAAAGTCCCTTATGATTCCGGCTATGCATCTTTCAAGTCTCCTCGCACGGTAACGCAATGGTAATGTCCACGGGTCCACGCTTTCCCGGCGCCTTCGGCCGGTGAAACCAAGCCTCCTCGCTCCCCCCAATTACACGCGAAACTTCAGGCCCACCCGGCGGTCCCTTTTCGCCGCGGACCGCCGGGCGGCAGAATTTTTCCCTCCAAAACAGGTTGACTACTTGCGCCGAACGGCCGCCAAACCCGACAAGCCGACCAACAGGAGAACCAGGGTCGACGGCTCAGGAACCTGGACGACGACAAGCGAGTCGACCGAGAACTGCCGTAAATCATCGCTGCCGCTGGATCTTCCCAGGAACTCAACATAACCCCCGGTCAGCGCCCGATTTCTGAAGCCCATGCCCGTCTGGGTGTACGACGCTGTTCCAGCGCTGATCGTGGCATCCCACGTATAGTCGGGATGGACCGTTACTTGGACAGCGTACGTGCCGTCGCCGACCGTCGTCGCGTTAATGCCGGTATCCCACTTGTAGGCGACATACGCGGTACCATTCCATTTATACTCGTCGAAGATCCAATTGCCGGCGGGGATGGTGGCGCCGCCACCGCCTGCATAACCGGCCGTGTTTGTGCCTCCGAAGCTCGAGATGACCCAATTGGAATTCGTGCCGCTGCCGGAACCGAGCGCCGTCCCAGTGCTCTGATAAAGCTGGTAGCGATCGACTGAGCTGGAATAGAAAGTCGTCTCGGCACCGAGTTCCTCGTCGATGCGGTACAGGAAGCTGATGGTGTAATCCTGCGTCACGTCGATCTTATCCATGGCAGGGCCGGTGCTGCTCCTGTCGTATCGTCGGCCAATGGTGCCGTAACTATTCGCCGCCGAGGCGTCCATATCCACTTTGACGTAGTTGTTGGTGTCGGCGAGCAACGGAGACGTGTTGGTGAGCGCGCACGCGAGACCCGTCGCGGTGGTGTCTTTCTTCGTTCCCCACGGCCCGAGCCAACCCTCGCCGGCGGCACCGGTCCAGGTGTCAACAGAGCCAGAGACGCCTTCAAGGTAGGCGCTGATTGTTTCGGCGACCGATATGGTCGGCAGCAGGACGAGCAGTGCCACCACGATCGCCACCAAGAGCATGTGTTGTTTCATTTTTGAAGTCCTCCCAGGTTGCGGAAATGCCTATCTTGTCCACGCGAAGCTGATTCACATGGAACTCTGGAAACAAGCCCCATCACTATGCGCCTCTCATGCCGTCCATGAAAACTGCGAGACGAATCGTGTTCTGGCTCGACTCGTCGGAACAAACGTCCTCGTCTCTTAGGCAACTACTCCCCATTCGTCATCGTGCCGTTCGTCACTGGCGAAAAACGCCTCTTCTGTGTTCCGTATGGATCCTGCTTGGCTCCACTTCCTCATTCCACCTCGCCGTGTTCCGTCGCGAAGCAACCGGCCTGACGGCCGCTGTTGAGCGATTCGTCGCGCGTGGTCAGCCCCCACAGCACCGGACGAGCCGCTTTGTCGCTCACCGCCTCCACGTGACCGTCCACGTACATGAAATTGGCCACGCCCGGGTGCCAGCTTTCGATGTTCGCTTCGGAATAAAAGCCGCTCTTGGGATTGTTGATTCCGAAAAAGGAGGTGATCTGGTTGGAAAAGCACCATGCTTGCCCCAGTCCGCCGGGAGGCGTGGGAATCGCGGGATCGTCGGGGCGGTGCGGGTCCACTTCCGAAAGGAGGAACGTTCGGCTCGTCCCGTCCACAATGTCGTTGTTCTTGATGCGCGACCGAACGAAAATCACCCCTTCGCCCACGTGAGTCCGCGCGCGATCCAGGACTTTCGTGTTGTCCATCGTGCGGCTACGATAAGTGGCCACCGCCGCGTAGTTCGTCTCGCCGGCGTCCTCGTTGCCCGGGATGTTCCCCGTGACGGCAACGAACTCGCCGGGTCCGGCGCTGGGACAGATATACAACGAGATGATGGTCTTGACGGCGACCGGATTGTTTCCGTATTGGATGAGTTGGCCCGTGTCGATGAGATTGGCCCAGGCTTTGTTTTCCAAATAAGGGAGAATCAGCGCGCCCCATCCCCACTTCGTGCCGCCGATTGCGCCGTCGTTGGGACTGTCGTACGTATGCGTGTCCGACGGCGGGAAACACCCAATCGCGCTTTCGTAGTTCAACAACCCGACGCCGATCTGCCTCATGTTGTTCGTGCATGACAACCGCCGCGCCGCCTCGCGAGCGGCTTGAATCGCCGGCAGCAACAACGCGATCAACACGCCGATAATGGCGATCACGACCAGGAGCTCCACCAGCGTGAATCCCGACCGCCGAAAAGGACCGTTTTGCATCTCTCGAAATTGCCGAATCATCTTTTTCATCCTCCCGCGCGATACTCGCGACGCCGCGGACAAGCACTAGGCATCCGACGTTTCCGTCGCCGAATAGCTCGGCTGCGTCACTCGTCGCGTTACGCTCATGTACGTCCGCTCCATCGCCGCCAGGGCCAGTTGCCGTCCGTTGCGGATATGCCTACCCATCAGCAGGCCCGCTTCCTCCTCGCCGCTCGAATCCTTCAACAGTTCGAGCAGATGGTCATGATCCCGGCACGTTCTCTGGACCGACTCGATGGGCTCCGTCTGAAACACGTGACCGATCAAGGCGGCCATTCCCGACTCGCCTCCCGACTTGATCGCGCATTTTTTTCGAAGGTCCGTGACCGTTTCCAACAATTGGCGATTGCCGGTTCCGCGGATAAGCGTCAAATGAAAAGCCGAATCCAATTCCCGAAATCGTTCGCCGTGCTCGGCGATCCGCCCCGTGCCGTCCACCAGGTCGACGATAATCTGCATCTGGTCTTGCAGATGCCGCATCTCTCCAAGCGTCGCGCCCGGCAACCTCCCGCAAGCCCGAACGACGACCGCGCACTCGAGCATCTCGCGAACTTCGTAAAGCTCCTCGATCTCGCGCCGGCTTGCCTGCGGCACGAACACCCCCAGCCCCTCGCGATACTCCAACAACCCCTCGCTCACCAGACGGTTCAGCGCCTCGCGGACCGGCGTAAAACTGATCCCGACCTCCCTGGCCACGGCACGGTTGCTCAGCCGGAACCCGGGCTTCAGGGTGCCGGTCGTCAACTTGTCATGGATGTGCCAGTAGGCTTTTTGGGAAAGGTTTTCGCTCATTCCTTGCTCTCACAATAGTTGCGTCGTTGCATAACCGTTATAGCACTGCTACGATGATAGTCGAGCGTGGTGGCTTTTGTCAAGCAAATTCGAAAATTCTCGTAGAAACACCAGAATATGGCACTTACGGGGGGTGCGGATCGGTGGCCTACACACGGTCGTTGGTGTAAACTGCCGCCAGGTTCCGTAAGCCTTCGCGAGCAATGGAGACCGCCGGAACCATGATTTGCCCCACCCGCCCCACCCCGCCGAAAGAGACGGTGGAGAATAACGCCATGAACGGAAAACTTCGCGTCACCGAGGCCCTCCTGCGACGCCGCCCCGACCGGCCTCCACTCGGGTTTTTTGCCGTCGATTCCGACACGGCCGGCCGCGTCCTGGGCCGCGAAACCTACTGGCGGGCCAAGGCCAAATCCCGGATCGCCCTCTGGGAAGGACGCCGCGACGAGGTCGTCCAGAGTTGGATCGAAGACGCCATCGAACTCTACCGAAAACTGGATCTCGTCGATATTGTCCCGGTTTGTTGCGAGGCGGCCGGCTTGGTTCCCCCGAAAAACTATCAGCCCGATCCCCCGCGGAAAATCGACGACGCCACCTGGGAAGACCGCCAAGGGTGCATCTACAAGTATTCCGAGCAGACCCGCGACATCACACTGGTCCAAGACCCCCAAACATGGACCCGCACGTTCACGGTCGAGGACGAATCGTGGGACGGAACCCTGCCCGAATTAGACGAGTCGGTCTTCGAGGTTGTCGACGCGATCATCGCCGAATTCAAGAACGATCGCTTCCTGCTCGGCCCTTCCGGCGACGAAATGGCCTGGCTCCTGTTGGGCGGAATGGAGCGAGGTCTATACGAGGTCGCGATCCATCCTGAAGACGTTGCCCGCATCCACGAGTCTCGCGTTCGCCGGGCCAACGCCGAAGATCATCGCTACGTCCGTCCCGGCCAGGACGGCGTACTCTGGGGCCAGGATCTGGCCGGTCAGAACGGCCCTCTGATCAACCCCAAGACTTATCACAAGCTGTTTTTCGACGGTTTCGCCTCGCGCATCCAGAACGTCAAGGCCAAACGCCAATTCGTCATCAAGCATGCCTGCGGCAACAACCGCCTCTTGCTCAACCAGTTCGCCGAGCTGGGCATTGACTGCTATCAATCCATCCAGGCGTCGGCCGGCATGGACATCGCCCGGATCCAGGCCGACTACGGCGACCGATTTGCCGTCTGGGGAGGCGTCTCGACCGAAAACCTCCTGGCCGGCACGCCCGAGGACGTCCGGGCCGACGTCGATCGCTTCATGCGCGAAGTCGCCCCGCGCGGCGGCTGCATCCTGGGAACCAGCCACTCGGTCGCCGTCGGAACCAAGTATGAAAACTTCATGGCCCTGCTCGACCGTTATGACCATTGGCGAGGCTTGGCCCCTCTCTCTTGATACATCGCGGCGTCATCGTCTCGCGTTGGAGTTCAATTGCCTACGCTCGAGCGGCTACGGCGGAAAACCGTTGGTCAAAGCCGAATCCGGCGTTTCCGGGGTACTAACTTCTTACGCCAAGATTCAAATCATCGCTCGAAATCCTTCCATCCCGAACCACCGGCTGCGTTTGGGAAGAAGCTGAAAATCCCCGTTTCTTGACAAGTTAATTGGTGATTGTTACGATGTTGACATCCTTTTCTTGTATCACAGATTTCGGGGAATTCTCAGCTAGGGGACTCTACTATGCGTAGATTATGTGCCATTGCCGCTCTGTTTCTGTCGATTCTCTCCCTGGTTATGGCAGCCGTGGCGGCAACGCCAACACCGTTGGACGCAAGCAGTTCACCGCCAGATGTCGTCTATCTCCTCGAAGGAAACACGTGGCAGTTTGGTTTGACAACCGGCCCCGTCACGCGAACCAGTTTCACCTCGGACCTGTTGATGCGGCAGTTGTTTCGTCAGTCGTTGTTGATCGCCGCTCGTCACGAACTCGGATTGACCACTCGCGACGAGGCGATCGGCGACTCCATGCCGGAGGACGCCGCAATCAGGGTGCATATGGGCTGTCGTCATCGCGGACGATCTCGTGGAATATTCGTGAAGCATCCCGGCAAAAAATCTCCCGAACAGGTCCGGGATTATCGATATGATCAGCCGGACGGTCGCGCACCATACGTGCCAATTCTAGTCTCCGCGGAGGAAATGTCTCGCGGGTGGTTCGTCGAGACTCTGGACAAATTAGGTTTCTCGGGAAAACCATTGCGTCGGAATCCGGAAGCCGAGGTTCCCTCCGAAGCCGAGCGACTCCTCACGGAGATGACCTTTACCTCGCAGTTCCATGCGATTCGACTGCTGCACGAGGCGATCCGTCGCGATGGCGAATCAGACGCTTTGCTGGGCGCTTTGACGCGAGGATACGCCAATCTAGGATGGCTCTGCGAAAACCAATGGCTACGTGGCCCCAGCGTCTTCAAGGCCCGCGCACTCCTTTATGCCCAGCGAATGGTGGCCCGCGACGAGCATCGAGCATGGGCCTTGTATCACCGTGCGTACGCGCTCGCCGCGGCAAGCCTTCACGCCGACGCCCTCGCCGACTTGGAAGCAGCCAGCAAAATCAAGTCAAGCGACGCAAAAGCCCCCTTCGATCGCCCGCCGGCCTGGGCCGATTTGATCGACGCGCACAGCCGCTTCGAGTGGGACAAACTGGACGCGGAAAAAGTAGAGTCGTCGCTGGGCCAACTCGCGGAACTACTCCGTCTCGTCAACTTGGAACTCACCAACGGCGTGGTGAGCATGGGCGGCGTAAGTAGGTATGGAATCACCCAAAACACCGAGGCAGCCATGCGCGCCGTCAAGGCCATGCCCGAGTGCTATCGCGCCCATGATTTCCTCTGCAACTATTCCGGCGTCGGCGTGGGCCACCATGCGACACTGGCGGGCATCGTTACGATGGGCCAAAAACTTTACGGCCGCTTGGCCGCCATGCCCGATTTGCCACCCCAAGTGCAAAAGCTGATCGCTCATCAAGTCGCCGCCACGAGCCCCCTCGCAAAGCTTTCGGGAAGCCAACCGCTTAGCCCGCCCGAAGAATGCCAACTTCGTGGTGAATTGATTGCTCTGTTGATGGACGCAAATGACCAAACAACGAACCAAGCCGATGCAAGCGAAGCCGCCGCCGAACCCATCCACCGAAACGATCGCGGCGAACCCTCCTGGGCGACGCTCGGTTACTTGATTCGTGAGACGTCTTTTCTTCAAGTTTTTCGACGAGCGCGTTTTATGAAGCGATCACTCGGCGTCTCCGCGGATTCGTTTCTCGCGCACATTGCGGCATTGGTCGCGCACCATCCTTTTCGAGCCTATATCGAAACCTACGCCTCCGATCCTCTCGCCGAACGCGAAGCCGCCAAGCAATTATGGAAAGCCGACTATCGAAATCTCGATCTGTTGGGCATGCCCCTTTATTATTCTCTCGCGATGCTAGACCAGAAGAAAGCACGCGTCATTACGTGGTACTTCAACAAGAATTCCGACGAGACCGTTCGGCAGACTGTCATACGACTCGGATATTCCTATCCTCTCGAAAAAGAAGGCGCACGACGCATTCTCGCCATCAGCCCTCGTTGCCCCTTCGCCCGCGCCGCTTTGCTGTCATACGATTGGGACGCCGTCGTCGACCAAGCCGGACAATGGGAAAAAGACGCCGCGGGCAAAAGCTGTTCCGTGTTGGGCGTACTCGCAAATACGTACTATAAATTAGGAATACTGGAAGACGCCGAACGGTGTTTCAAGGCGGCCGCGGAAACATCGCCGGACGCACCATTTTATTTCAAGCTGGCCGAAATTTACACCTCCCAAGGCGATGAGGATAAAGCCCTCGCCGTTCTCGAGGAATGCCTCACCAAACCGGACTACGGTCTTAGCCATTCCAGCGCCAAGGCGCGAATCGCCGAAATCTATATGGACAAAGGCGAATGGGAAAAGGCCCTGCCTCATGCCGAAGAGGCCGCTCAAGCCTATTCCGGTCACTCGCTTGTATGTGCAGCCGAGTGTTACGAGGGGCTTTGCCGGTGGAAAGAGGCCGAAGATTATTATCGGGCCGCCTCGGAACGCTACGAAGCCATGGCGCCGACATGGTATTTCTTCTGTCGCCGCACCGGGCAGGGCGATCTCGCGGCGGCCGAACGGCTGATCGAACAATACCTTCGCGACCCTAACGTCGCTTCGGCCGTCGAGCAAGCGAAAAACAATATCGGCACTTGGTCGGCCCCCAAGCTAAGCTGCCTCGGCACGTACTACATGCTGAACAAAAAGTACAAGGAAGCCACGGATTGTTTCGAAGCCTACTTTGAGCGATCCAACAATCCTCAAATCGGTTTGTGGGCGGCCATTGCCGCCGACGCCGCCGGAGACTCGCGGCGACGCGACGATCTCCTCAAACGCGTCATCCAACGCGGCAATGAAATGACTCCGCCAAACCCCCAGGGTAATAGAAATGTTTGGGCCCGGCTCGCCGGATTGATGGTCGACGACTTGGCGGCGGGGGGAAAGGGTAAAATCGATCGGGAACTGTTCGATCGAATCGCCGACTACATTTCCACCATGAACGCCATGGACTACCATTGGCTCTTCGCCAAATATCTCCAACTTCGCGGTCAGGAAAAGAAGGCCGTCTATTATTGGAAGCGGTGCTTGGCCTGCCGTCCCTTGGCGGGAATGTCACGCACCATGGCCGGAGCCGAACTCGTGGCGCGGGACTATAGCCCTGATTGCTATCAGACGCTTCCTCCTCGGAAAAACAAGATGAAAGCGACTTCTCGCGTAAAGCCTCGCACGTAACTCGAGCCGGCGTGATATATAGGGCGACGAAGTCTGATTGACACAAGCCGCTTCCAGCAATCCGTCTGCAAGCGGATTAAATTAATCCGTGGCCAGCAACAAATCCGCCGCCAACTTCGACACGGGTTCCGCCGTCCGTCGCATCGGCCGTTGCGTGGCCGCGTACGACCACGCCAATTGTTCGCGCAACGCGCCGGACAACTCGCGCCGCTGCGGTCCGTATTCCTCCGCGATCACCGCGTCCACGGCCGCTGTTGAAGCCTTGCTCGTGGCCGACTCAACAAGAACGCTCCGCGGGGCCGCGCGACGTTCGGCCACCGGTTGCAAGGCGACGCGCGCGGCGGACGAAGAAGCGTCTCTTTGCACCGGCCCGATCAACGGCTCGACCGGCGTAGCCGTCGTGGGTAATTCCGGCGTCGTGGGCGTTGCCGGCGGTTCCATTTCCTCCACGGCGCCCCAGTTGGCCGCCAGGATCGAGGCGTCCAGCGCGTTCACTCGCCCATCGCCGTTGAAATCGCCGTCGCCCCAGACGGCGCCCGACGCGGCGCCCCAATGGGCCGCGAGAATTACCGTGTCGCTCTGGTTCACCGTCCCGTCGAAATTTGCGTCGCCCGGCGTAAGTGTTCTGGCGACCAACGTCACCTGATAATCCTCGACCTCGCCGTCGTCCGCCGCGCCCGTCGGCGCAAGCCCGCCGGCCGTGCTCAGCCGGAATCGAGCGAACGTATCGCCCACCATCACGTTCTCGCCCAGGTCCCGCGGAATGGTGAACGTCAGCGTCTGAACGCCGTTCGTCGTGCCCAGTTCATGGCTGCTGAAAATCCGCTCGCCCGGATCGTCCCAACTGCCGTTCCGATTGAAGTCGATCCAAGCGTCCAACCGGTTGGCCGTGGCGTCGGCGCCTTCAAGATCCACCTGCACGGTGGCCGTCGGATTGGACGATTGCGCGGACGCCCACAACGTCGAAACCGTGAACGCAACCCCGTCCTCGTCATCCGACGTGGCGTCAAGGTCGTCGCCGTCCGCCACCGCGCTCGGCTGCCCGTCCGGCTCCGTGTCGCGGCTCGCCCCCAGCGTCGGTCCGACCGCCGTGTGCCGCGCGCCGTCGCTGATCAGCGTCGTCGGGTACGCCGGATCTGGCGCATCGCCAAAATCGTCTCCCGGCGCGATCCAGTTCCCGAAATCGACCCCCGACACCAGAAGCTCCGCGCCAAGAACAACCATGTGCGTGCCCGGCGGGGCTGGATCCACGATCGTCCCGCTGATGCGGTAGTAACCGAGACTCCCGTAATCGCCGTACCCCGGGTCACCCTCCACGGCTTCCCTGCCCACTCCGTCGATCGCCAGCCAATACGTCCCCGCGTCCAGCGTTAGGCTGAAACTCGCGTTCAGGGCGTCCACCGGATTGCTCGTCGCCACCACGCCCGAGGCGTCGTAAAGCGTCGCCAGAATATCAAGATTCGGACTGCGATAATACGGATCGACGTCAATGGTCACCGTGCCCGCGCCCGTCCTGAACGTAAAATAATCGACGTCCGTGTTCCGTTCGATGATGCCCTCGGCGGAAATCGTCGTGGTTCCCGTCACGCACGCGTCGGCCGTGGCGGGCGAGTTGCCGTGGTCGTCCGCCCGATAGTCGAACCCGTTGCCGGTGGCGATGATCTGCAAATCGTCTTCCTGGCGATTGGCGTCGGGATACTCGCCTTTGCTCCATTGAACCAGTTGCACGTAGTAGCCCACGCCCATGATCGGCGCCCAGCTCGTCGCGTCCGCCCCGTGGCCCTCGTAATATTCGACCGAACTCGTTCCGTCGTGGTACAGACCCAACGTGTGTCCCGCCTCGTGCGACGCTGCTTCGGCCACTCCCGTGAGTCCCGCGTTGAACACGAAGCACGGCGTGTCGGAGTTCCAGTCAAACGATCCCACGTAGGCCACGCCCCCCGCCGAACCGTACCACGTATCCGCGCCGATCACGACGCGAATTCCCCACTGCGTGTCGCCGCCGCCCGTGTTGCGCAGCGCCTCCACGCCCGGATCCTCGGTGGTCACGTCCACCTCGAACGGAAGATAGTCCTCGCTGACCCGTTCCCACACCTTTTGAATCTGTTCGAGTTCCGCGTCCGAAAACGCGCTGTCGCCGTCGAGCGTGTAGGCCGGCGTGACGATCGGGTCGCCATAGATGTTGTTCCAGAGCGTTCCCGTCGTCGTGTGGCCGTCGAAGTCCAGATAGATCACCTTCGACGCCCCGGGATTGCTGTGCAACAGAAAAGTCTCTTCCCGCGGATACGGCGCCAACCTGGAATCAGCCGCCTTCTCCCCCTCGCCCAAAAAGCGTTCCGGATCGTACGGAGGATCCACCACGATGACGCCGCCGTCCGCGTCGTCCGACGCCGAGACGTCGCCTTCATTTGTTGTGTTTTCAGCCGTGCCCGTTGTCTCCCCGCCAACCGCCTCCATCCACGCCGGCAGTCCCGCTGCGCCCTGATCCACGTTCGGGTAAGTCTGCGTCCAACCCGATTGCTGGACCTCCGCCACAATGTAAGTCCCCAGCGGCAACCCGCCGATCGAGTAGTATCCGCTTTCGTCCGTCACGTCGAACGGTTCCCCGGCGTCCAGCGTCCCGTCGCTGTCGAGATCGACGTAAATCGTCCACCCCGCCAACCCCTGCTCGTCCAGGTTCCTGTCGCCGTCGCCGTTCAGGTCGTTCCACTTGCTGCCCGAGATCACGCCAAATGCGTAATCCTCCACTTCGCCGTCCGGCGCCGGCCCGGTGAACGAAAGACCTGTCGCCGTGCTCAACCGGAATCTTGCGTAGGTCGCGCCCTCCGGCGTTTGAGGCACGGCGATCTCCAAGGTATTCACGCCCTCGACCAACGGCTCGTCGGTGAAAACCTGCTCGCCCGCGTCGGCCCAATCCCCGTCGGCGTTGAAATCGATCCACGCGCTCAAAAATCCCGCGGCCGACGCCGTCACGCTCACCGACGCGTTGTTGCCGCCGACCAGGGGCGACGTAAACGCCACGCCGTCCTCGTCGTCCATGGAGCCCGCGACGTCGTCCCCGTCGGCCGTCACATTCGGCTGCCCGTCACTCTCCGTATCGCGAGTCGCGCCCAGCATCGGGCCCGTCGCCGCGTGCCGCGCGCCGTCGCTGTCCTCCAACGTCGGATAGCCCGGGCCCGGCGCGTCGCCAAAATCGTTCGGCAATTCGCCGCTGGTCGTCGTGATCGTCAACGACCATCCGTTGGCAATGCTCCCCCAATCGCTGGCCATGTCGTCGTAAACGTACAGACTCCACGCGCCGTTCGGGTCGATCCCGTCGAAGTTCGCCAACGTCTCGCCATAGGGCCCCGACGGCGCGGGCGTAGCAAACGTGTCGTCCGTCTCGAAGTTCGTCGGCCGATACGTCCCCGACGCAAGCGGCCCGCTGTCGGGCAACGACTCGGCCGCCTCGTCGTCCAACGTCAAGACCGCTCCCGAAACGTCATTGCCGTTGCCCACGTCCGACATCAGCAACACCCCCTGCCCCGTCGGACTCACCAGCAGGATGTCCACGTCGTCGGGATACGTGTGCGAAAACCCGTCCAGCGTCACGTTCACGTCGACGACCACGCCCCCAAGACCCGAGACCACAATGGTCGAAGGATAAGGATTCGCCGCTCCGTTCTCGAGGATGTCGATCGCGCCGGGATTCGTGAAATTGACCGTCACCGTCTGGGTGATCTCGAAGATCGCCGTGTAGCGGTCGCCGGGCGTCTCGCCGTTCGCGCCGTTGTCGTTCTGGTCCATCGCGTTCAGATTCAACGCGTCATCCGTGATGGCCGGACCAATGACCATCGTATACTGGCCCAGCTCGGTCCGCGGCGTGAACTGCACTTCCAACGTCCGGTTGTCGATCCAGGCAAAGCCCGTGATCTGCGACGTCAGGTCGCCCGACGGTCCGTCGAAACTCACCACGTCCTCCGCCACGTCGAAGCTCGACGTGTCCATCGTCTCCGAAAAATAAAATTCGAGCGTGCTCTGGCCGACAGTGGCCAATACGGCCGGCGTCTGGCCGACCACCCGGGGCCCCTCGGCGTCCGGTCCCGTGTAATTGCCCAACAGCGTCACGTCGTCAAGATTCCACCCGGAGTAGCCGAACGCCCCCTCCACCGCGACATTGTGTCCCCACCGAACGTAGACCGTCGATTCGCCGTCCGCCACGCTGCTGATGTCGTACAGCATGTCCCGCCAACCGTCGTCGGCCACCTCCGTCGTCGGGTTCGCGTACACGCTGGTCCACGCGAGCCCGTCATTCGAGACGTCGACCGTCGCGTGAACGTACGGCGGATAGTCGGTGTTCAGCCACCGGCGGAATTCGAGCGTGACAAACTCGTACTCACGGCAGTCAATCGGCGTCGTGGTCAAATAGAACGGCCCGCCGACCTCCGTGCTGTAATCGCCTTCGAGATTCACCCCGTAAACGTTCGTGCCCGTGTAGCCGCTCGCCGGATCCGGATTGCCGTAGGAAACGCCCCCTAGCCCCATCGGCTGCCCAAACGCCCACGGCTCCTCGGCGGTCCAGCCCGGATCGGTTTCCATGTCGGCCGTGTAAAAAGGATCGAGCCAGTTCACCGAGCCCGCGTCCAGACCCACGCCCTGACTGTCGTTGTTCTCTTCGTTATACTCCGCAATCGCGTCGCCCGCGTCGATGCGCATCCCCAGATAATAGTGCCCGTCGGTCTCGAACGGATCGCTCCCCAAAACCGCCACGCTGATCGTGTCCGTCAGACTCGAATCACCCTCCAGCCCAACCACGTGATACACGTTCGGATTCGCCGGATCATAATTCGGGTCCGCCGAGTCCAGGTTCGCCGGAATATCGTCCTCGTTGCCGAACACCGGATCGTCCGAGAAGAAAAACGCCACGTCAAACGCGCCCGCGTCCGCCGAGATCGTCCCGAGGTTCGTCACCTCGAACGTCACCGCGGTCGTCGCCGCCCCGTTGAGACTCCCCGGATCCACCTCGAACGCCGTCCCCGTCAGGTCCGGACCGCTCCACGTCGGGGCCGACCACCACTCCAGGAATTCATCCCACTGCGTCTCGGCCGCGAACGAAAGGAGCGCCGCGTTATAGTTCGGGTCCGGCGAAACGCCGGGCTCTTGAAAGTAAATCGACAGCCCCGTCCCGCCCTCCGTCGGACCCGAGTGATTCGCAAGGACCGCCGCGTCGTACGCCGCCAGGGCCGTTGCCGCGGTCGTGCTGATCGAACTTGTCAGGCTCGCGTCGCCGGCAACGCTCGTCAAAAACGTCCCGAGATCCCGATAATCCGAATCGGTGAACCACGCCGCGCCGTCTCGGTGCGTCTGAAGACGCCCGTAGTCCGCGGCGGTCGCTTCCAAAACCATCATCGCCGCCAGGTCGCTCACCGTGGCGGACAACCCGTCGGGCGCCGACGCCGCCACGACTCCAAGATCCACCGTCGAAAGCGTCTCGCTTCCGCCGTACGATATCCCATATTCCAGGACGATGTCCTCGCCGAGTTCAGCGGCCGTCCACGTTGGATTCGCCTTCAGGTGCGGCAAAAACGCGTCGTAGGCCCAGCCGCTCCACGGTTCCGTTTCTTCCGAACCGATGAAAACCGACGCTTCGCCCGCCGCCTCGTGGGCATACTCCAGCATTCCCATCTGACAACAATCGAATCCGAACAGATCCATCCGCTCCACGATCGACGCGAGCGCCGCCCCCACCTCGTCTATCTCCAGGTAGTCGTAACCATCCGTCTCGTCCACGCACGCTCCATATTTTGTCCCGCCCCCGTGGTCCCAAAGAACCAATGCATAATTGGCCGCCGGATAGTTCGTCGTCGCCCAGCCGACGAAATCCACCACGGTCGACGCCGAACCCATGTTCGCTTCATCCATGCCCGGCTCGCCGATCGGCGCGCCCCAGCTCCCGTCCGGCTCGTCGCCCGCCGCGATCAGTCCGCGCCGCGTGTTTGTCCAGTCACCATACCCGCTGTCCCAGCCCGCGATCCGGTCGAACTGAACCACGAGGTTCACATTCGCGTCGCTTCCGGCGGACGCCAGCTCCAAAAAGTCCTCGATCGCCGCCCCTTCCAGGTCGTTATCCCCGTCCATGTACACCATGAACGTCCAGGCCTTCGGGTCCAGCGGCTCCTCCAAAACGTCGCCCCCTCCCGGACCGGAGATGCTCAACAGCCGCCGCCCCTCAAGCGATTCCACTCGCAACCGGCGCGCGCCATTCAGACGACTTTCGCCTCTACGTTGCTTCGACGATGCTCGGCCGCGTCCAAACGCCCTGAACGCCTCAGAAAGAATGCGCATGGTAACCCTCCAAGAGTTGGTGACGCGCTCGGCGCGCTTCCAGCAAAGAACACGCGCGGTCCCCGAGCGATCTCGGCGCACGGACGCGGGAATCGTCGCCTCCCGCCGCGAAAGAATGCCTCGAATCCCTGTTCCGCATGGTGCGAGTTCGCTGTGGTGACTCACCCGCGCGGATCAGGCCCTTTGCTGATGCCGCACGATGCCCAGGCGCCGGAGACTGGATCTCCCCAAGCACAGTGCCCAGCCGACCCCTCCATAGGTACTGGTATTATGGAGGGGTCG
>Ga0209342_10003034_pt1 | contig 17790 bp, 19 predicted proteins | sample RifCSP16_2_FD_184023 | JGI IMG/M metagenome (GOLD analysis project Ga0209342, IMG submission 184023) | Soil microbial communities from Rifle, Colorado - Rifle CSP2_sed 16_2 (SPAdes) (version 2) | ecosystem: Environmental > Terrestrial > Deep subsurface > Rock core/Sediment | place: Rifle... | reverse complement strand
ACGCCTATTTCGACATAGTGGGCGCCTCCCTGGCCGACGCTGAGGCCGGGCGATGAGCGCCGCCGCCGCCTGCGCCGCCCTCCTCCAGCGCGACGTCCGCGCCGTCTTGCGTTCGCGCTCCCAGCTCTACTCCTCGATGCTGTTCCCCCTCATGCTGCTGGCGATCCTGGGCACCGGCGTCTCCGAGGGGCTGGACCCGACCCTCGTCCGCGACGGCGACTACGCGTCCTTCCTCGTCCCCGGCGCCATCGCCATGACCGTCCTCTTCTCGTCGACGTTCTCGTCCGCGTCGTACTACCAGGACCGCGACTGCGGCCTCCTGCGTGTGCTCCTGGCCTCGCCGCACGAGCCGCGGGTGGTCCTGCTGGGGAAGGCGCTGGCCGGCGTGAGCATCGGCGGGGTGCAGGCGCTGGTCGTGCTGGCCGTGGCGGCGGCCGTGCCCTCTATCGACCTCGAGTGGCAGTACGGAGCGGCCGGCGCCGGCCTGGCGGTGGCGGGCGTGCTCCTGCTTGCCTTCCTGCTCAACGGCTTCGCCCAGGCCGTGGCGGCCCGCATCCGCACGATGCAGGGGTTCCACCTGGTGATGAACCTCGTCCTTTTCCCGCTGCTGTTCTTCTCCGGGGCCTTCTTCCCTCTGGAGCACCTGCCGGGGTGGCTCAAGGCGGCTGCCTACGCCAACCCGATCACCTACGCCGTGGACGTCCTCCACCTGGCAGTCTATGCGCAGGACGACGGCGGCTACATCGGACTGCCCATCGACTTTGCGGTGCTCGTATCGCTCGCGCTGGCGGCCTTCCTCTGGGGGATCGGCCGCCGCACCGTCTACCAGCCGTGAAAGCGAGCAGCGGCGGGCGCTTGACACTCCGCGCCAAATTGTGATACCCGTTACAATTGGATTTTCGGGGCCACCTACCCCAGGCGGGCGCCGCACAGACCTCTCGATTTTCAGGTTGGGTGACGCATGGAATACGTACAGACCGTTCTCGTGCAGATAGAAGCCTCCGCCCTAGACGAGGCGTCGCGGCCGGGCGGCCTCCTCGCCGAGCTAGACGAGCACCGGAGCTACCTCCGGCAGCAGCCGGGCTTCGAGGAGATGCAGATCACGCGGTCCGTCAACCCCGAGGGCAACGTGCTCCTGGTCGTTGAGACCCGCTGGCGGGACGACGACAGCCTGGTGGAGTACGAGACCCACGAGCCCAACGTGATGAGCGTCGTCAACAGGTACCAGGACCTGATCGTCCCCGATAGCCTCCAGGTGCTGGACATGGAGGCGGTCCAGGCGGAGGCGGCCCGCCCTAAAGACACGGCAACCCAGGTCAGCGAGAGGCTGGCCCTGCCGCTGCTGGTCCCCGTGGGCGTGCTGGCTTTCGCGCTTCTCGTCATTTACGGACTGTCCCGCATCTACCTGGAGGTTGACCCGGACGTGGCCACGCCGCTCGCGGCGGGGATCAGCATCGGCGTCCTCGCCATCGCCTGGTACCTGTCGAGCAGGCCGGAGATAGCCGCCTGGCAGGTCGCCTCCATCGGCGTGGTGGCCGCCGCCGCGCTCACCGGCGGAGCGCTGTTCGCCGTAATCGAGGAGGACAAGGGCCAGGCCACCGAGGGCACGCCGACGGCCGCGGCCTCGCCGACGGCCCAGCCCACCGGCACACCCGGCGCACCGGGCGCCGGCATCGCGGTGAGCATGAAGGACAACCTCTTCGAGCCGGCCGAGCTCACGGTGAAGGCCGGCGAGGCCGTCACGATCAACCCCACGAACGACGGCGTCGCGGTCCACAACATGCGCATCGCCGGCGCCGACGGCAACTACAATACCGACGACGACGCCGTATCCGACCCGGAGATCGTCAACGCGGGCGGCACCGCCGTCGTGAGCTGGACCGCGCCCGACGCGCCCGGCGAGGTCCCCTTCCAGTGCGACTTCCACGTCTCGCTGGGGATGGTCGGCACCATTACCGTAGAGTAGGGCGCCTACAGCCCCACTAGCACCTTCTCCGCTGGCGAGCGAGTGACTCCCAGCGTCGCCGCCCCCGGGGCGCCCGCTCTCGCCGCGCCTTACTGCTTGTGGCTCAGGCCCATACGGTCGAGCTCGGCCTCGACCTCCGGCCAGTGCGGGGGCTGTGACTCCACGACCTCCCGCTCGTACCAGCGGAAGAACGCGACGGCGATGAAGCTCCAGAGGATAAGGCTGCCCGATAGCTTCATGACCCCGCCCGCGATCTGCTGATCGTCGATCGCGGAGAGCCCCCAGATCCGCGGCGCCTCCCCGTAGAAGCCGTACACGACGCCGTCCGCGAAGGTGATGAACGAGGCCAGCACCGCCGGCAGCAGCGATTGCAGGAACAGGTACGCCATCTGCAGGGGATCGGAGAGGCGCGGCAGCTCGGGGACGTTGCTCAGGACCGGCCACCACATCATGATCGCCGATGCCACGAGCACGACGTGAACAACGAGGTGGAACGCGTGCTCCCGCAGGGCGAGATCGACGACGGGCTGGAGGTGGGTCAGGACGAGCACGGCGTTGAACACCCCGAACGCGACCAGCGGGTTCGTGAGCAGGCGCGCGACCGGCATCACTCCGGGGCCGCGCAGGATCGCCTGCCAGAGCCATGGCGGCGTCCCCGCCAGGAGGAGAGGCGCCGCGACCAGCGTGAACAGCAGGTGCTGGACCATGTGCACGCTCAGCAGGTATTGCTCGCTGATATCGTGGATAGGCGTGCCCGCCGCTGCGTACAGCGCCAGCACGCCCAGCGAGAAGGTGACGACCTGACCGCGCCGGACCCGGCCGGCGTCCGAAATCAGCCCGCGGGCCTCCGTCACGGAGTACAGGTAGATGACCTCGAGAAGGACGAGGGGGAGGACGACCTCCGGGTGAAGGTGCCAGTCCAGCCAGTAGTATCCGCCGATATGAAGCAGCGTCATAGCTATCGTCTCCGCTCACCCTGCGCCGGGGCCGCTCACCGCCTCTCGCTCAGACCAGCTTGCCGCCCAGCGTGGCGAGAACGACTACGAACAGCGTCGCCACCAGCATAAGCCCGCCCACGAAGAGCGTGGAGAACAGCCGGTTATCGAACTTCAGGTGCATGAACCAGAGCACCACCAGACTGAACTTCAGTGCGGAAAGGACGATCAGGATCGGGATCAGTACGTCTGACAGGGCGTCGATGTAGTAGACCGCCACCTCTACCGCCGTTATCACCGCCAGGGTGAGCCCGATCTTGACGTACTCCGCCGGCCCCGGGTGCGCTCCCTCCCGGTGAGCAGGCGCCGCTACGGCGCCCTCACCGGTCGCCGGCTTCATGCCTCTGTACTCCGCTAAGGTCATTCCCGCTCCTCCTCGCGCGTCAGGGTTGAATCAGGTAGACGAGGGTGAATATGACGATCCAGACGATATCGACGAAGTGCCAGTACAGCCCGGCCAGCTCCACGTGCAGGCTTTCGGCCCGCGTCAGCCTCCCCCGCAGCGCCATCACGAACAGCGACATCAGGATCAGCACGCCCACGGTAACGTGCGCCCCGTGGAACCCCGTCAGCACGAAGAACGTGGTGCCGAACAGGTTGGTGCTCAACGACAGCCCCTCGCGGTTGAACTCCGTGAACTCGAACGCCTGACCGCTCACGAACAGTATGCCCAGGAAGGCGGTGGTGAACAGCCACACGCGAAGGCCGTGCTGATCGCCGCGCTGGATGGCCGCCAGGGCCAGCACCATCGTCACGCTGCTCATCAGCAGGATGAAGGCGCTCACCGACGTGAACGGGATATCGAACAGGTCCTCCGGGTACGGCCCGGCCACGCTCCTGTCACGGTAGAGAAGATAGGCGCCTATCAGCGACCCGAAGAAAAGGCACTCCGAGGCCAGGAACAGCCACATCAGGAGTTTGCGGTTGTCGAGGCCGGTGTTCGTTGCCAGGGCCGGTGCGTGCTGCAAGCTGTCTCCCCTTCCTCCGTTACTCCGTCGCGGGCTCCAGCGCCCAGCCGTAGATGCCGACCATCAGGACCGCGGCGCCCACCGCTACAATGGCCGGGTCGTATATGAGTCCCGTAGCGATGATGGGCAGGCCCGTGGCGGCGATGAGCGGGAAGAACGAGGGCGAGGGCATGTGGATGCCGTGGCCGTCGCCGTGCTCCTCCTCCTCCTCCTCCGACCCGCCCGCTACCACCGGCACCGGCCGTCCGCGCTCGTCCTCGGCGTACTTCTGGTGCCAGAAGTCGTCCAGGGCGTGGACGGTTGGGATTTCCTTGAAGTTGTAGGGCGGTACCGGCGAGGGCAGGCTCCACTCCAGCGTGCGGCCGTCCCAGGGGTCGGCTTCCGCCTTCTCCTTGCGCCGGGACGAGGCGATGACGTTGATGATGAAGACGAGGACGGAGAACGCGATCAGGAACGCCCCCACCGTGGCTACCAGGTTCCAGATGTCGAAGCCCTGGCCGCCCGGGTAGCTGTAGATGCGGCGCGGCATCCCGATCAGCCCCAGGATCATCATCGGCTGGAACGTCACGTTGAAGCCGATGAACATCGTCCAGAACTGGAGCTGGCCCAGCCCTTCGTAGAGCATCTTGCCGGTGAACTTCGGGTACCAGTAGTAGATGCCGGCGAACAGCCCGAAGATGGCGCCCCCGAACAGCACCTGGTGGAAGTGGGCCACGATGTAGTAGGTGTCCTGCTGCTGGTAGTCGGAAGGCACGACCGAGTGTGTGACGCCGGTCAGGCCGCCGATGGTGAACATGGCGATGAAGCCGGCCGCGAACAGCAGCGGCGTCTTGATGCTTATCGAGCCGCCCCACAGCGTGGCCATCCAGTTGAAGATCTTCACCCCCGTCGGGATGGCGATGAGGATAGTTGAGACCCCGAAGGCGGAGTTCGCCACGGCGCCCAGGCCGGTGGTGTACATGTGGTGCGCCCAGACGCCCCAGCTCATGAAGGCGATGGCGATCCCGGAGAAGACCACGAACGGGTAGCCGAACAGCGGTTTTCGGGCGAACGTGGGCAGCACCTCGGACACTATGCCCATCGCGGGTAAGATCAGGATGTAGACCTCCGGGTGGCCGAACAGCCAGAACATATGCTGCCAGAGGAGCGGGGTCCCTCCCTTGTCGACGTTGAAGAAGTTCGCATCGTAGAGCCGGTCGAACAGGAGCTGGAACAGGGCGACGGTGATGACCGGCATCGCGAAGACGATGAGGAAGGACGTGACGAGCGTCATCCAGACGAACAGGGGCATGCGGAACAGCGTCATGCCGGGCGCCCGCATGTTGAGGATGGTGACGATGAAGTTGAAGCCGGCGGCCATGGAGGAGACACCCAGGATCAGCAGGCCCAGCGCCCAGAAGTCCACGCCTTCGCCGGGGGAGAAGCGGCTGAGGGTCAGGGGGGCGTAGCCGAACCAGCCGGCGTCCGGCGCCCCCAGTTCGCCCTGCAAGATGTTGCCGCCGGTGAAGAAGCTGGCGTTCATGAACAGGCCGCCGGCCAGGAACACCCAGTAGCTGAAGGCGTTCAGGCGGGGGAAGGCGACGTCGCGGGCGCCGATCATCAGCGGCGTGAGCAGGTTGAAGAAGGCGGCGCTCAGCGGCATGACCACCAGGAAGATCATGGTGGTCCCGTGCATCGTGAAGATGCGGTTGTACTGGTCCGGGGTCAGCACCTCGCCGTTGGGCGTGGCCAGCTGCAGGCGGATGAGCAGCGCCTCAATGCCGCCCAGGACGAAGAACGCCAGGGCGGTCACACCGTACATGATGCCGATGCGCTTGTGGTCGACGGTGGTGATCCAGCTCCAGATGCCGCGGTAGCTCGCGGCGTCCTCTCGCAGCTGGCGCATCGCCTCAAGGATCGCGGACGGTCTCTCCTCAATCGCTCTAGCCATCGCTCACTCCCCGCCTGAGACGAGGTCCGGCACGCCCTGCGTGGCGCCGGCGGACCCGCCCCCGTTCAGCTGATCGTCTACCCAGGCCTGGAAGTCCTCCTCGCTCTCCGCAACGACGCGCAGGCGCATGTCGGCGTGACCGAGGCCACAGAACTCGGCGCACTGGCCGGAGTAGGTGCCGGGCTTCGTGGCGTTGAACCACATCCGGTTGCCCCGTCCGGGGATGACGTCCAGCTTGCCCGCCAGCTTCGGCACCCAGAAGCTATGGATAACGTCCAGCGCCTCCAGATGAGCGCCGATCTCCTTGTCGACCGGAATGTGCAGCTCGTCGAAGACGGTCAGCGGCTTGCCCTCGGAGTCCTTGATATCCATGTACTCGAACTGCCAGCGCCACTGAATTCCCGTCACCCTCACCTGCAGGGCGCCGGCGGCGGGCGCCCGGCCGAGGTCGATGATCGCGTCCACCGTCGGCACGGCGATGAACAGGAGGAGGATCGCCGGGGCGATGGTCCAGGCCAGCTCCAGGCGGGTGTTCCCGTGGACCTGCGCGGGGAGCTCGCCGGCTGTCCTTCGCCGGAACCGCAGGACGGCGTAGACGAGCAGACCTTCCACCAGGATCAGGATCACCACCGCCGGCCAGAGCACGAGGTTGAACAGGTCGCGCTGCCTCTCCGCGACGTCGCCCTCGGGGGAGAACGTGTTCTGCGGGTCGCCGGTGCTGCAGCCCAGCACCAGCAGCAGGACGGCAAGAAGCAGGGCGACCGTCAGCAGTCGCGGCCAGTGAATCCTCTGCGCTCCCAGACGTGTCCTCATCGCTTCAACTGGACGAGGGCGGAGCCAGGCCCGCCCGGCGGAGATCACACTGGATATGATCTGCCAGGCGTGAGCCCAAGTCAACGCGAATCGCCGGCCGATCACTATGCCCCAACCAGCCCGTCGGCGGCGACGGCGACGAACAGCAGCGCCAGGTAGATGATGGAGTAGCGGAACAGGGCGGACGCCGCCTTGCCGGGGGCGCCGCTCCACAGCCGCAGTGCGTATGCCAGGAAGAGTCCGCCCAGGACGAGCGCCGCCGCCAGGTAGACCATGCCCGCAGCTCCGGAGGCCGGCAGGATCAAGCTGACGGCGACCAGGGCGATCGCGTGGAGCAGGATCTGGCGCCTTGTCTCCTCGCGGCCCATGACGACGGGCAACATCGGGACGCCGGCCCGCTGGTAGTCGCTGTTGTAGTTGAGGGCCAGCGCCCAGAAGTGCGGCGGCGTCCACAGCACGACGATCGCGAACAGCACGAGCGCCGGCGCCTCCACGGTGCCGGTCACCGCCGCCCAGCCCACGACGGGCGGCATCGCCCCGGCGGCGCCGCCGATCACGATGTTCAGGGGCGTCGTTCGCTTCAGAATCAGGGTGTAGACGACGACGTAGAACGCGAATGCACTCAGGGTCAGGCAGGCGGCCAGGAGGTTGGCGAACACGTCCAACATCAGGAAGCCACCAGCGGCGAGGATCAGCCCGAAAGCCACCGCTTTCTCCGGCTCGATCTGTCCCGCCGGCAGGGGCCGGCCGCGCGTCCGCAGCATCAGGCTATCGATGTCGCGGTCGAAGTAGCAGTTCATGGCGTTGGCGCCGCCGGCCACTATGGCGCCGCCGGCCACCGTGGCCAGCATCAGCCAGGGCGAGGGCCAGCCGCCTTCGGCAAGCACCATCGCCGGTATCGTCGTGATCAGCAGCAGGACGATGATGCGCGGCTTGGTGAGGCTGAAGTATGCCCACGCCGCCTCTCGCAGACCGCGCGTCCGCTGCGCCGCTATCGTTCCCAGCACTACGACGCCTCCGGCAGCGCGCTCCTGGCCTCGGCGTAGCCCCAGACCAGGACGAAAACCAGCGCCGACCAGACGGCCGACGCCAGCGCCAGGTGGATGATCCGCGTGGACGTGGGCAGCTCGAACCAGACGTTGGCGGCGCCCACGAACACCTCGGCGACATAGGCCGCAAGCGCGAACGCCACCCCCGCGACCAGGACGGGGCGGCGCTCTCGCCGCCAGACCCGGACGGCCAGCGCCAGGACAAGCGCCCCCACAAATGCGGCCAGCAGGCGGTGGGCGTAGTGCAGGTCGGCAAGGCGGCCGCCGGCGGAGACGATCTTACCGCCGAACAGCGGCCAGTCGGAGTAGACGAGCCCGGCGCCGCTGTTGGCGACGTACGAGCCGACGAGGATAAGCGCGAAGGTCGCGGAGGTGGCCAGGGCGGCGAGGTTGAGGAGGGAGCGCGGCAGGGCGGGTCCGGCGCTGGCGCCGGGACGAGGCGGGCGCTGCCACCAGACGGCGCCGACGGCTGTGGCGATGAGGACGGCCAGGAGGATGAGGGCGATCGAGAGGTGGAGAGCGACGACGGTATCCGGAAGCTCCAGGTTCACGGTCACGGCGCCCACCAGCACCTGCCCGATGAGCAGGGCGACGGCGACGGCGGCGCCGGTCGCGGCGAAGCGGTTCTCGCGATGCCACCGCCAGGCGACCGCGGCGGTCGCCACGATGAGCAGCCCCACGCTGGCGGCGGCCAGGCGGTGAGAGTATTCGATGAGGATGTTGGTCTCCAGCGGGGGGATGAACTGCCCGTGGCAGCGCGGCCAGTCCGGACAGGCCAGGCCGGAGTCTGTGGCGCGCACGGTGCCGCCCAGCACGATCAGGGCGTAGGTCGCGATAACGCTGAGGAGGGCGAGGTAGCGGAGGTCCAGGAAAGAGCGAATGCGGCCCAGCCAGGGGCTCTGCCCCCGCTCACCGGTCGCTACTGACGTAACTGCCTTCAGCAATTGCTCACGTCCATTGCGCTGCGCGCACGCGTCGCTGATGCAATATAGCGCACTGGACCGCGCGTGAAAATGGGAGTAGAAGCCCGCCCATGCCGCTATACGCCACCGAATCCTTGTACGAAGTATCACAATCGCAAAGCCAGTGTCAAGCTGCGATACCCCCTCCGCCCTTGCGCTTCATGGCGGTGGTGGCGGATACTCTTCTATCGATGTGGAACACTGCTATGACCCGCGCCCCCAGGGTCGCCATCCTACCGGCGGCGCTCGCCGCGCTCGTCGCGCTGCTGGCCTACGCCTGCGGAGACAACGGCGGGAGCGGTGGCAACGCCGGTCCGTCCAGCTTTAGCGTATCGATGGGCGACAACTTCTACGAGCCAAACGAGTTCCCGGTGAAGGCCGGTCAGAAGATAACGATCAACCTCAAGAATGAAGGCGCGGCGATCCACAACATGCGTGTCGCCGGCGCTGACAACAAGTACAACAACGAAGACGACGCCGTGTCAGACCCGGAAAACATCTCCCCCGGCGACAGCGGGAAGCTGGAGTGGACGGCTCCCGGCAAGGCAGGCGTGATCAATCTCCGCTGCGACATCCACCCCACGGACTCGACAGGCACGATCATAGTGGAGTAATGAGCATGGCCCAAGAAGCAGCGGAAGAAGAACGGGCGGAAGAGCCGAAGCTGGACCCGGTCGCCCGCGTCGCGGCGAGCCTGGGTTCCGGCCTGCCCCGGGTCCTCCTGCTGGGCAGCACCCCCCGCCCCGCGCCGGGCCAGCCGCGGCCCTACGACCCCCGCATCGCCACGCTCTCCGAGGCACGGGCGGCCCTCCACATCCGCGCCGTGAAGGACATCGCCGCGGCCAGGTTCGGCTTCCCAACGGAGAAGTACCGCGACTACAGGACGTATACGAACATCCCCAAGAAGACGATGGGAGTGGCCATGCTGGACGGAAAGTCGGTGGCTTACCCGGACATCGTCGTCGTCCAGGACCCTGAGAACTACGCCAAGGTCCTGGGCGAGGTGGAGACCGCCGAGACCGTCAACGAGCAGGCAGCCGAGCGCCGCTGGCGCCCGTTCGCGGACCTGGCGCCGCTCTACCTGTACGTACCGGTCGGCGAAGGAGACCATGCCCTCAAGCTCTGCCGGGCGCTGCGCGTGTCCGCCGTCGGTATCCGCACCTGGCGCTACATCGTGGGCGTCGAGGAGATCGAGATCAACGATCACTACACGGTGCCTTCAGGGCCGGAGGAGATGCTCCCCAGGATCCTGCGCCCGGGCTAGCCGTCCCCGCCGAGCAAAAACGGCCGCGGGAGGAAGCGCTCAGCCACTTCGCCCGTCCTCGACAGGTGCCTCCGCCCGCGACCATAGGGGGTGCCGCGACTATTCGCGTGCCCGGACTTCGATACGCTGCAGATAGACGCGCGGATTCGTGCCTGGAATTAACGCGATCGTCATAGCGGGCAGGAGCGTATTCCTTTACAGCGGGAAGAAGCCTACCTATAATGGCCTGGGTATAGTCAATGGCTATAGCGACCACAGAAAGCACGAATGGAAGCCCGTCTCGGCCGCAAGCCGGCCTGACGGGCTCCTTACTTCCGGGCCACCGGCAAGGAGCTGCGAAGTGACCGAGAGCACCACTGCCCAGCCCATCGCGCGCGGCCTCAAGAACGTCGTCATCGATAAGACGGCGCTCTGCCTTATCGACGGCGAGTCGGGCAGACTGGCCTACCGCGGCTACGACATCCACGACCTTGCCGAGAAATCGTCGTTCGAGGAGGTCGCCTACCTGCTGTGGCACGGCGACCTCCCCAACGCCTCTCAGCTCGAGCGGTTCGACGCCGCCCTTCGCGCCGCCCGCGCCCTCCCGCACGACGTCGTCGAGGTCATCCGGCGGGTCAGCGCTGCCCACCCGATGGATGTCCTGCGGACGGCAGTGAGCGCGCTCGCCGCCTTCGACCCGGACGCCGGGGACATGTCGGAAGAGGCGAACCTGCGCAAGGGGACCCGTCTCACCGCCCAGGCACCGGCCATCGTCGCCGCCCATCACCGCATCCGCAGCGGCGAGCAGCCGCTGGCTCCGGACCCCGGCCTGTCCCTGGCGGCGGACTTCTTGTACACGCTGCACGGCAAGCGCCCGGACCCGGAGGCCGCGCGCGCCATCGACGTGGACCTGATACTGCACGCGGAGCACGGCTCCAACGCCTCCGCCTTCGCGGCCCGCGTCACCGCCTCCACGCTGGCGGACCTGCACTCGGCTGTGGTATCCGCAATCGGCACCCTCAAAGGGCCGCGTCACGGCGGCGCCGCCGAGGCGGTCATGAAGCTGGTCCAGGAGATCGGCGAGCCTGAGCGCGCGGAGGCCGTCATCGCCGCCAAGAGGGAGCGCGGCGAGAAGATCATGGGGTTCGGCCACCGCGTCTACCGCGTGGAGGATCCCCGCGCCCGCCACATGCGGGAGCGCGCGCGGGAGCTGGGCGAGAAGATGGGCCAGCCGAAGTGGTTCCGCATCCTGACGGCGATCCAGGACGCGATGGCGCCGCTGGCGGAGCGCGGCGTCAACGTCAACGTGGACTTCTACGCCGGCGCCGTCTACTACCTGCTGGGCATACCCGAGGACGTGTTCGTGCCGATGTTCGCGATCGGCCGGATGCCGGGCTGGGTCGCGCAGGTGATGGAGCAGTGGCAGGACAACACGCTGATGCGGCCGCTGCTTGAGTACGAGGGGCCCCGGGACCTGGAATACCTGCCGCTGGAGCGGCGGCTCTAGCTTTCGATCCGCTCGATCCGGAAGCGCAGGACGCCCGCGGGTACGGAGACCTCCACCTCCTCGCCGGGGCCGCGCTCCAGGAGCGCCCTCCCGATCGGGGAAGCGACCGATATCTTGCCGGCGGCGGCGTTGCCCTCGTTCTCGCCGACCACGGTGTAGCGCTGGGCCGCGCCCGATTTCAGGTTCGTCACCTCGACAGTACTGCCGATGTGGACCTTCAGGTCGCTGCCACCGGCCTTCGCCACGATGACGGCGTGCTTGAGCGCCGCCTCGATCTCGCGGATGCGCGCCTCCAGGTGCGCCTGCTTGTCCTTGGCGGCGTCCAGGGGCGCGTTCTCCCGGAAGTCCTTGTCCAGCATCGCCCGCCTGATCTCCTCGCGCACCTGTGGCCGCTGGGCCTTGAGCGCCTCCAGCTCCTCGCTGAGGGCGTGATGGCCTTCGGCGGTCAGCTCCACCTCCCGGCGCTCCTCGAAGGCGCCGATTCCAGCGCTGCGCGTGTTCTTCCTCAGCCTGAGGTGCGCCGCCAGGCTGGCCGGCGTCATCCCTTCCTTCTTGAGAAAGGAGAGGAACGCCCTGACCTGCTCCGCGCGCCGCTTCGCTTCCTCCGTGGCCGGGCCCAGCTCTTCGCCGTAAAGGGAGACGTCATGCCCCCGAAGCTCCGCCGTGAGGCGCTTGGCGCCGTACCAGCGAACGAAACGGTTCACTTCGGCCTGGGCGGCGGCGCGGGCCTTCCCATCCAGCGACGCCGCGTAGCGCGTCGCTGCTTCCAGAAGCGAGACCGAAGACATGGTGGGAATTGATTCTATGGCCGCAGCGGGAGGAGTGTCAATCGCAGCCGCTTCGCGGGGCGGCTACGGAGTGGGCGTGGCGGAAGGCGCGGGGGAGGGCGTTGTGCCCGGGCCGGGGCTGGCGGAGGGCTGCGGCGAGGGGACAGGCGTGGGGGAAGCGGCCGGCTCAGGCGTCGGCGTGCCGGCGGGCGGCGTCACGGTCGTGCCCAGCAGCTCTAGGACGCCGGCCGCGGTCTCCAGCCCCTCCTGGACCGCCAGAGCGTTCGCACCGGACGACCTTTCCTGCAGCTCCTGGAGCAGCTCGTACTGTTTGCTGGCGATCGATACGGCCGCCACGCGGTCGACGAGGGCGACTTCGCTCGGGTCGGCGAGACCGGCGGCCAGGTCGTCGTTTGCCCGCTGAAGCTCCTCGAGCTGCCCGTCCGCCACGGGCTGCCCGCGCCGGACCGACTCCTCGAGTGCGGCCACCTGTTGCTGCACGCGCTGGAGCGGCGTCTGCTCCCGCGGAGGCGCCGTGTCCGGGGAGCGGGGGGCATACGGCTTGACGCTGACGCTCTCGCTCTCACGCAGCTTCTGGCCTTCGCCGGCCATCAGGGTAGCGCTCATGAAGGCGAGGACGCCGATCACGACCACGGCGGCCAGCCCGGTGGAGGCCCAGCGCCACAGGGGGGTGGCGACGGCCTGCGGGGGAAGGATCTGCCGCAGGCGCCTTCGGGCGCGGGCGGAGTCCAGGAAGGCCTGGAGCCCGCGCTCCTTCACGTACAGGGGCGGTGTTGTTTCCAGGCCGACCGATATCTCCTCGGCGGCCCGGAGGAGAGGCTCTAGGCGGCCCCTCCAGGCAGGATAAAGGGAGAGGCTTTCTTCAATGCTCCGCCTGCCCTCCAGCAGCGCCGAAAGGCACTCCTCAAAGATGTCGTCAAACTGGCCTCTTCCCATGAACTTTTGGCCTCTGCGCCAGCATCTCCCTTAGCTTGGCGATCGCCTTGTGCTGTATTACCTTTACGTTCCCCTCACCCTTGCCCATGGCCCGCGCCGTCTCCGCCACCGTCAACCCCGCCGAGAACCTCAGGCTAATGACCCTCCGCTGGGCCTCCGGCAGCGTCTCCGCCGCCTTCAGGATCTCGTTGAGGGCCAGCCGGTTCGCCACCATCTCCTCCGGCCCCTGCGAGTCCACCGGGAGCGCCTCCGACAGCGGCGAGGAGCGCCCACGCGCTCCCTCCTTCCGGCGCTGGCTGATGACCGCGTTGTGGGCGATCCTGAACAGCCAGGCGGAAAACGGCGCTTCCCGCCACTGGAACCGCTCTATCGCGTCCAGCACCCGCAGGAACACCTCTTCGGTGAGGTCCTCGGCGTCATATGGACTGCCCATACGGGCAAGGATGTAACGGTACACTCGGGGGAAATAGAGACTGTACAGCTCGGCCAGCGCTGCTTCGTCGCCCAGCTTGGCGGCATCGACTATAGCGCGCTCGCCGTGAGCGTCCAGGCTAGGGCTCACGGGGCACCTCTTCCCACTCAGCCCCCTGCTAACGGCTGTACAGGTGGTTGCCCCAGTATGATACCCTATTTCCCCGTCAAATGGTAGAACGTAACCCTATGTGGAAAAGTTACCGTCCGGGCAAGCTCCCCCCTCCTCCCAGGCGTATAATCTAAGGGCAGTAAGCGCCCCGGCCCGATTGGGCCCCACGTCAGCTTCTTATGCGCGAACGGCTCAGCAAGATAGACCGCCGGACGGCGATCGCCGGCCTCGTCGTCGTCGCCTCGACTGCTCTCCTGCTCGTCGGGCTCGTCAGCATCGTCGCCGCCCTGAGCGACGACAAAGCCGACCTGCCGAACGAGGGCAGCCTGGAGGAGATCGTCAAAGACAGCGAGGGTTCGTCGTCCGGCGAGCAGGATTCGCTGCCCAAAGGGCCGGCGCCGACCCGGATGATCATAGCGGACATCGGCGTGGACGCGACGGTCGAACCCAAGGGGCTTGACTCGAAGCGCTACCCCGAGGTCCCGGACTCCGGGATGGACGTGGCCTGGTACACCTTCTCGGCGCCACCCGGCCTCGGCAGCAACGCCGTGTTCTCCGGCCACGTGGACTGGTACTACTGGGGCGAGCCGGGCGAAGGCGTCTTCTACCACCTGCGGGAGCTTGAGATCGGCGACGAGATCACCGTGGACCTGGAGGACGGCAACCAGGTCAACTACCGGGTCACCGGGAACGTCGCCTTGGACTATGACGACCCGGACGTCCTGAAGGTGATGGACCCTACGTCGAAGGACGTGCTGACCCTTATAACCTGCGGGGGGACGTGGCTCCGCGATTACAGCAACCCGAACGGCGGCAACTACAGCCACCGAGTGGTTGTGCGGGCGGAGCGGGTGTCCGGGCTGGCGTCCGAGCAGGCCGGGAGCGAAGGCTGAGCGGGCGGGCGGCCCGCCCGGGCTAGCCCTTGAAGACGGCCAGCCAGAGCTCGCCGGTCTCTACGTCGGCCACCCTGACGTCGCTGCCCTCGCCGGCCTCCTGGGCGAGGAGACCGCCGCTCGCGAGCAGGTAGCGCTCCGCCAGGTAGGAGACGTGGCGGAGGACCGAACCCTCCACGCCGACGACGCTGAGCTGCTGCCAGACATCGCTTAGCTGTGACTGAATGTCGTCCTGCGTGGGCACCACGGGGGTAGGCGCCGGCGTGGGCTCAGGTGTAGGCTCCGGCGTGGGCTCGGGGGTAGGCTCAGGGGTGGGCTCCGGAGTGGGCTCCGGCGGCGGTGGCGGCGGCTCGGTGGGCTTCGGCTTGGGAGGCGGAGGCGCCTCGGTCGGGGCCGGCGGCGGGGGGGCTGAGCCCTGTCCGCCGAAGTCGTTCGTCCAGTACCAGCCGTAGGTGCTACCCTCGGTGAAGGCGCGGGCGATGCCTATCACCTTGAAATTGGCGTTGAGCATGTTGGCGTTGTGCCCCGGGGAGTTCTTCCAGAGGTTGAACGCGGCCTGGGCCGTATCGGCCCCCGCGGCCAGGTTTTCGCCCTTCCAGGTGTTGTAGTTGTAGCCGAAGTCCGCCATCCGCTGGAACGGGTCACGGCCCAGCGAGTCGGTGTGACTGAAGTAGTTGTTGGCACCCATGTCGGCGCTCATCCACTCGGCCGCGTTGTTGAGTTGCGTGTTGAGGGAGAGGGCACCCAGACCGTTCTGGGCCCGATAGTCGTTGATGATGGTGAGGAACGCCCGCTCCTCAGCGTCCTGAGCGGCTTCAGCGCCCCTCGGCGTCGCGAGGGTGCCCGCGGCGACCGCCGCCAGGACCAACATGAGGAGACCTCCACCCAGCTTCCAGAATCCCGTCCTCATCACGCGCTCCTTCCGTTTTCTGGTCTGAATCCAGATTCGGCTGGAGCCGTTGAGCGGGTTAGCGTGAAGCGGCCAAGGGCGGGGAACGCCTTGGGCCAATCCGCCAAGGGCCGGATGGACGGGAATGCGCGCCCGGTGGCCAGGGCGGCGCTGGCCGCCCGGCTAACGCCGGCCATCGCTTGGGTGTTCCTGCCTTCTGCCGATGCCATGTGCTAGAATCGAGACGCGACATGCCCCGAGGGGCTGGCGCACAGCTGGCGGGGAGTCCGGTTGCCAGGCCAATAGCTCCCCGCTTTTGTCTGCTCACAGATTCAGACGACCCGTATTGATGCCCGTTACAGGATGGAAATCCTCCGCAGGGGTGCGAAACGGTTAAGATTTGAACTGCGGAAAGGCGAGCTTGACGCCTTCCGCGTCTATCTGGCGGAACTGGAAGCGGCGCGACCCCGTCTGCGCCTGACCGCCCTGACCGACCCGGAGGCCGTACAGCGGCGGCACTTCCTGGAGCCGCTGGCCCTGCTGGCGGCGCTGGAGGACCTGGGCGTCCTGGGAGCCGACGTGATCGATATCGGCAGCGGCGCGGGGTTCCCGGGCCTGCCCATCAAGATCCTGCGGCCGCAGCTGCGGCTCACCCTGCTGGAGGCGAACGGCAGGCGCGCGGCGTTCCTGGAGGGGCTCGTCGGGAGGCTGGGGCTGGCCGGCGTCGCGGTGGTCAACGGCCGCGCGGAGGAGGTAGCGCACAGCCCCGGGCACCGCGAGGCCTACGACCTGGCGCTGGCGCGAGCGGTAGCGCCCTTGCCGGTGCTGGTGGAGCTGGCGTTGCCGTTCCTGCGCGTCGGGGGGGCGCTGGCGGCCCCCAAGGGAAGCGCGGCCCGGCGAGAGATAGCGGAGGCCGCGGCCGCGCTGGCAGCCTGCGGCGGCGCCGTGGCCTACGTCGGCGCGCTGGCGGTCCCTGCGGCAGGGACGCCGCCGACGCTGGTCGTCATCCGGAAGGAGTCGCCCACGCCGGCCCGGTTTCCCCGCCGGGCGGGTATACCTGCCAAGCACCCTTTGCGTTACTAGATAAGAAGTTGACTGGAGCGCAGACCGCTCGCTACACATCCGTGCGGTCACGGCCCACCGGGAGGGGGACCAGATGAGCTACGAGTCGACGAACCTCCAGAGCGTGAGCGGGTGGGTGGCGAGGCTGATCCGGCTTGACCTGACGGTCTTCGATGAGGTTCGCAGCAACAACTCCGCGACCCCCAGCGCCATCGCCATCGTGTTCGTCGCCAGCGTCATGGCCGGGATCGGCTCCTGGCTCTGGGCCGTGCAGTGGCGGGGGGTCGAGGCCACTGAGGTATTCGTCAAGTCGCTCGTCGTCGGCAGTATTGTCCAGACCGCCGTCTGGTTCATTTGGGTCTACCTGGTGTTCCAGGTACTGGCCAGGGCCTACGGCGCGCGCACGGACTTCTACGAGCTGATCCGGACAATGGGGTTCGCCTTCGCGCCGGTGGGCATTAGCATCCTCATCGCGATCAACTCCTTCGCCGTGCCCTTCGGCGTAGCGGCGCTGGCGGGAGCGGCCCTCTTGAGCTACTTCGCCATCCAGGCCTCGTCCGACGCCGACGCCCGCCAGACCCTGGTAGCCAACTTTGTCGGCTTCCTGACCTTCGTCGTCGTCATGGGGGTCTTCGCCAACGTGGCGGAGGTGGGCTCGCAGGGGGGAGCGAAGGTGGGCGGCCTGGCGCCCGGCCTGCTGTTCTTCGACCTCGGCTTCTAGATTAACCTTCTCCCCCGGCGCGCCGGCCGCCAGTTCCGTACGGTTCCAACTCGCTCCCATGTTGCGGTAAGCTAGGAGCCGCCTGCCCGCAGGCAGGGGCAGACGCCCGCGGCACAGGCGGAAGGAGGATGCGCCTTGCCGGCGCAGGAAGCGCAATACGGGGACGGACAGGCCGCCGCCCGTTATCGGGCGAACGTATGGAAGTTCTACCTCTTCCACTTCCTGCTGAACTTCCAGCTGTGGTGGCCCATATGGGTGATCTACCTCACGGAGGAACGGGGGTTGAGCCTGGGGCAGGTCACCCTGCTGGACGTGCCGTTCTGGTCGAGCATCATCCTCCTCCAGATCCCGGCCGCCGCCATCTCCGACCGCTGGGGGCGCAAGCCCACGCTGCTCGGCGCCGCCCTGGCCTTCAGCGTCGCCGTGACGGTGTTCGGCCTCGCCGAGAACTACGTCATCATCCTCGTGTCGTACCTCATCTGGGG
>Ga0209342_10003031_pt1 | contig 17797 bp, 15 predicted proteins | sample RifCSP16_2_FD_184023 | JGI IMG/M metagenome (GOLD analysis project Ga0209342, IMG submission 184023) | Soil microbial communities from Rifle, Colorado - Rifle CSP2_sed 16_2 (SPAdes) (version 2) | ecosystem: Environmental > Terrestrial > Deep subsurface > Rock core/Sediment | place: Rifle... | reverse complement strand
ACAAAGATGGTGAAATACAACCGAGCAGTGAAATGGTTTAAGCTCGTAACCCAAGGGCTTTGCTACTTATCGATGGCAGGGCTATAGGGGGCAGGTCATAACGGCATACACTTCGCCAACCTAGTTTTAACTATTAACAGCCTTAAAGATCCACGAAATAAGCATGCCCATACACATTTCGAGGTAGGCAAGCCGCAAATAAATTGTCTGCTAAATGGTCAGTCACCTTTGTCATTGAAACAAACATCGAATGATATTTACAAAGGTTTTAGTGAGCTTGAAACAAGCTTAAAGAAGCATCGTTTGCTGTAATCCACATTCTTTTTATAAATCACTTAGCTTCTACCTCCATGATTCTCTCCACACTCTCCCAATCCAGCCGTTACGCCACACTGCATCCATTGTTCCCGCGTGCGTTCGAATACATCTGGAAAACCGAGCTGCTTTCGCTTGCTCCGGGACGTTATCCGATCGTTGGCGAGGATCTGTTCGCGATCGTGGAGCATGTACCGGGACGCACTCGCGCAGAAGCAAAGCTGGAGTGCCATCGTCGTTACATCGACATCCAGCTGGTGTTAGATGGAATGGATGAGATGGGCTGGAAGGCGCTGGCGGATTGCACGCAGCCGGTCAGCGATTACAGCGCGGAGAAGGACATCCGGTTCTTCCACGATGCGCCTTCTTCGTGGATCGACACGCCACCCGGTGCGTTCTGCATCTTCTTCCCGGAGGATGCGCATGCGCCGCTGGTGGGAGAAGGAATCATACGCAAGGTGATCTTCAAGATCGCGGTGGAGTGACGCTGATTCCCGGTTGTTATTCCATTTTCAATTTGAAAGTGACACTTTGGTGGGAGCGGCCTCCTGGCCGCGATAAGCTTGATCGCGGCCAGGAGGCCGCTCCCACAGAAGAAATTCATCTTGTTTCAAATTAGAAATGGAATTATTACCCAAGCGGCAGCAGGGTTCCCGCCGCTGATTACGGTTTAAAACGAGATTCTGACCCCGATATGTGCGCCTTCGTCCAGTATTGCATCAGATGCAAATTTTAGGCCGAATTTCATCTTGCGGTAACCGATATAGGCAACAGCCTGCGGTATGACCTCGTAATCCAGCTTCACTCCGGTTTCGTTATAGCGGTCGGCATCGCCAAAAGTGACGATATTCGGTGACAGGAATATCAGTCCGGTGATGCCAAAACGCGTATCGGTAAGCGGGGAGAAGCGCACCAAACCCCCTATTGCCAGGGCCGTGGCATTATTGTTCTGCGCCTTGGCGATCAAACCCTTTATGCCGACTCCAACCGTGACGCCGGGAGCGTTGCTCACCTCGTCCTTCACCATTATCCCCATATCGCCGAGCGAACTGTTTTTATTGGTGTACAGGAAGCCCATGTGTATCTCGGATTTTCCGAGAGTGTCGCGACCCATCGAGGCGCTGTACTGCAATTGGGCGCTGCTGTCGCGCAGGTTGATATCGACAGTATCCGCCATGACTGTGGTACTGGCGGCAAGCAGGGAAAGTGCAAGAACACGGCGCAAGAACATAACTTCACTCCTAAAAAATATTCACGTAAGGTTGATCCGGTGATGCAATAAGTCCGCGTGAAGGTTGGGCTTAAATGACACGCAAAACCTGAAACTTCCGGATTCGACTATGACTAGCATAACACAGACGTTTCGTATCGCGAACCGGCTGCATGTGCGCGGCAAGGCTCTATTTTAGCCAGTATGCAGGCACAAATGAATCCGCACTTCCCGAGACCCAGGGTAAATTTGTTCTCGGCGAAAAATGTAGGGTGGATAAGCGCAGCGCATCCACCATGCCAGCTCAAAAAGGTGGATGCGCTGCGCTTATCCACCCTACTACTTTTTGATTGCACAAGGCTCATAAAAAATCAGTCATCGTTGATTTTTAGAACAAATCTGCAAGAACAAATTTACCCTGTCCCGAGGCCCTACCTTGCGCCGGGCAGGCCGAAGCATCGCGACAATCCATCAGACGAAACCGGGCGCTCAAACCTCCTGATCAAAAACCACATCTCCCTCGGCCACGTGCTGGCCGGACCGGATGTCTTTGAAATCGAACAGTTCGCTGTCCAGCAAATGCGAGGGCACAACATTTTGCATCGCGGTAAAGATGGTCTGGCTGCGCCCCGGATATTCACGCTCCCATGCGGCGAGCATCTCCTTGATGTTCTGGCGCTGCAGATTTTCCTGCGCACCGCACAGGTTGCACGGGATGATCGGGAATTCCATGCCGCGCGCGTAACGGGCGATGTCTTTTTCCGCGCAATAAGCCAGCGGACGGATCACGATGTGGTCACCCTTGTCGGTCACCAGCTTGGGCGGCATCGCCTTGAGCTTGCCGCCGAAGAACATGTTCAGGAACAGTGTCTCGACCATGTCATCGCGATGATGCCCCAATGCGATCTTGTTCGCGCCGAGCTCCTGCGCCACGCGATAGATGATACCGCGCCGCAACCGCGAACACAGCGAACAGGTGGTCTTGCCTTCGGGTATCTTTTCCTTGACGATGGAATAGGTGTCCTGCGTCTCGATGTGATATTCCACGCCCAGAGACTTCAGATAATTCGGCAACACCTCGGCAGGAAAACCCGGCTGCTTTTGATCCAGATTCATCGCCACGATCCTGAAATCGATCGGTGCGCGCTTGCGCAAGGTGAGCAGGATATCCAGCAGGGCGTAGGAATCCTTGCCGCCGGACAGGCATACCATCACGCTGTCGCCTTCTTCGATCATGTTGAAATCCGCGATCGCCTGGCCGACCTGATGTTCCAGCCGCCCTTTGAGGCGATTGAAGTTGGTGGAGTGACGCTCGAAATGTATGGGTTGGGTGATGTCGTTCATGGTTAGGCTCATAAGATAAAATGTAAGGCGTTCAACCCCTCCCGGCCTCCCCAACCCACCCCAGCCCTCCCTTGTCAGGGAGGGAGCAGGGAGGAGTACTCAGTTCCTCCCCTGATAAGGGGAGGTTAGGAGGGGTTGGGGTTCCTCAAATGTTGATGCTCCGCCCGCCATCCACCGCTATGACCTGTCCGGTAATGTAAGGCGCTTCCTGAATCAGAAAGGCAACCGTCCTGGCGATGTCATCCGGCTCACCCTCGCGCTTGAGCAGGGTGTGCGCGACGATCTTGCGGCGCTGCTCCTCATCCATCCCCGCCTCGCCTTCCGGCCAGATGATGACACCGGGTGCAACGGCGTTGACACGCACTTGCGGAGCCATTTCCTGCGCTAGTCCGCGGGTCAGCGCTACCAGGCCAGCCTTGGCGACGCTGTATAGCAAATGGCCTCGCATCGGGCGCTCGGCATGAATATCCGCGATGTTCACGATACAGCCATGCTGGCGGCGCAGTTCGGCCGCTGCCGCCTGGGCAAGAAACAGCGGGGCTTTCAGGTTGGTGCCGAGCAAGTCATTCCACTGCTTTTCATCCACTTCCTCCAATGGCGTGGCGTAAAAGCTGGACGCGTTGTTGATCAGCGCATCCAGTTGACCGAATTTCTTGATGACCTTGTGCACCATTTTCGGCAACGCTTTCTGGTCGAGCAAATCAGCCTGAAACACGGCGGCGCTTTTCGGGCGCAGTTTGTTCAACTCCTTTTGCAAAGCCAGCGCCTCTTGCTCGGAGCTGCGGTAATGCACGGCGAGCCGTGCTCCCGCCGCGTGCAGGCGGCGGCAAATCGCCGCACCGACACGCTTCGCCCCGCCCGTCACCAGTACCACTTTACCTTGCATCCCCTGTTCCATTAGACTCGTGCTCCACTAAACTCCCGCAACTTTCGGGGACATATGATAATTCGTCATGCCGGACTTGATCCGGCATCCAGCGGTTTTATTAAATATGCCTTTAGCCCAAATTGTTCATTAGGCTCAAAACCCCTTCCATGCCCCCTCGCTACGCTCTCCCCCTTGTCAGGAGGAGAGCGAAACCAGCTCCTCCCCTGACAAGGGGAGGCCGGGAGGGGTTTGGTTCTAATGGATTATCCGGGTTTAGTATTTGTCGGCAACGCCGAATCCATTTAAATGTCTGGATTCCGGGTCAAGCCCGGCATGACGAAAAATATATTTTTGATACTCTGCGAATTATACCCGACCATGCCTGCCCACCCCGCCGCCACTTTGCCCACCCCCAGCCCTGAAGCCGCCCAGCACAGCTCGCGCCTGGTCGAATTCATCCAGCAGGACATCGCCGCACAAGGCGGCTGGATCTCGTTCGCGCGCTATATGGAGCTGGCGCTGTATGCGCCGGGGCTGGGCTATTACACGGCGGGCGCGCACAAGTTCGGCGCAGCGGGCGATTTCGTCACCGCGCCGGAACTCTCGCCGCTGTTCGGACGCACCGTAGCACGACAAGTTGCGGAAATATTGGCGCACAGCTCACCGCACATTCTGGAACTGGGCGCGGGCAGCGGCAAACTGGCGACGGACATGCTGGCCGAATTGGAACAGCTCGGCAGCCTGCCGGACAGCTACGCGATCCTTGAAGTCAGTGCCGACTTGCGCGCGCGCCAGCAGGCACTCATGCGCGAACGCTTGCCGCATCTGCTGAATCGCGTGCACTGGCTGGACGCGCTGCCGGAAAGATTCAGCGGCGCGATCGTCGCCAACGAAGTGCTCGACGCATTACCCGTGCATCTGGTGCACTGGCACAACATGGATGTAGGTCGGGATTTATCCCGACATAGCGGCGGTGTCGGGGTAAATCCCGACCTACAGAACCACGACCGTGCAATTAACGAACGCGGTGTGGCTGTGAGCGATAACAATTTCATCTGGCAGGAACGCCCCATCAGATGCTGCTCTGCTGGATACTGCACAAAAAATCAAGGTGCCGGATGATTATGTCAGCGAAATCTGTCTCGCGGCACGCGGCCTGATCAATAGTCTCGCACAGCGACTGGATCACGGCGCGATGCTGTTCATAGACTACGGCTTTGGCGAGCGCGAGTTCTACCACCCGCAGCGCAGCAGCGGCACGCTGATGTGCCACTACCGCCACCATGCGCACGATGACCCATTCTTCCTGCCTGGTTTGCAGGACATCACCGCGCACGTGAATTTCACCGGCATCGCCGAATGCGGCATCGATGCCGGCCTGGAACTGATCGGCTACACCTCGCAGGCATTCTTCCTGATCAATTGCGGCATCTCCGGCTTGCTGCAAGACACCTCACCGGAAAACCTGCGCGACTACCTGCCGATCTCGGCGCAATTGCAGAAACTCACCAGCCCGGCCGAGATGGGCGAGTTGTTCAAAGTGATCGCGCTGGGAAAGAAAATGGCGAACCCGTTGTGCGGATTCGACCGAGGTGACTTGACGCGTTTGTTGTGAATCTAATCTGTAGGGTGCGTTTACGCACCATCATCGCCAATTGGTGCGCAAGCGCACCCTACGCAATGCCATTCACTAAGCCAGGTAGGGTGCGCTTGCGCACCAAATCACTCTCCAAAACTTTTTCCATCATTCACCTCCGCAATGCCACCCCAATCCTCCGGATACGTCCCTTCCTTCACAAAGCGATGGAAAGTTGAGTAAGGCCAATCGGCCACATTTGCGACGTAACTATGCTTGACTGGGTTGTAATGTATGTAATCCAGATGCCGTGACAAATCCGTTTCATCGCGAATGAGATGTTCCCAGAATCGCCGTTGCCACAAGCTGCCTTCACTCCGCTTATCGCGTGAAGCCGAGAGGTTTTGCCGTGGCAGCCATGCCGCACAATCGCGTGTGACGTGTTGCTTGATGAGAGACCAGCGTAACGAAAAATCCTTATCGTTTTTCGGAAGCTCCCAAACTGCATGCAGATGATCGGGCATCAACACCCACGCAACAATTTCAAAAGGCATTTCCAAACGCACCTTGTTGATCGTGCTACGAAGAGATTCACGGCAGCGCGGATCGGTCAGTAGCGCCTGACGACGGTAAGTCGTAACCGTGAAGAAGTAGGTGGCGCCGGGAATGTCGGCGCGTCGATATTCTGGCATGTGGGCATTTTATTCCAATTCACAATAGAAACAGAATTAATGTAGGGTGCGTTTACGCACCAGCCAAATGGTGCGCAAGCGCACCCTACAAATTACTTCAGCTTGTTGCGCTGTTTTTCGACCAATGCTTCTATCGCTCCGATGCGTGCCTGTTGCACCGTGGCAGCGATGGTGCTGCCGTCTGCACACCCCCTGGCAATCTCACCCGCATCCACGGCGCGCGCGACGGCTAACAATTGCAGCAAGTAACCCGCCTGCGGATAGGCATCGTTTTCGTGACCGGTGCGTCCGCGCGCATCCGAAGAGCACGCCTGCAACAAGTGATTGAAACGTTCCGGCCTGCGCCACGCGTCCGCCGACTGAAATAACTTGATGATGGTCTCGGCGCGCAATTCCCTGGCGCGATGGATGTCGCCGTGATAGCGCGCGGCCAGCAGCGCCAGATCGCGGCTTTCGCCCGGCACGCGCAGGCGTTCGCATAATGCTTGCACCAGTTCCACACTGCGCAGCTCGTGGCCGATGTGGTGCGGCAAAATATCCCTGGGCGTGTTGCCCTTGCCCAGGTCATGGGTCAGCGCGGCGAAGCGCACTTCCAGCGTGTAGTCATGCTGTGCTGCATCGTCCACCACCAGCAGGGTATGGATGCCGCAGTCGATCTCGGGATGATGTTTTTCCGGTTGCGGCACGCCGAACAGCGCGTCAACCTCGGGAATGATCTTCGCCAGCGCGCCGCAACTGCGCAGCGTCTCGAAAAAAAGTGACGGTTTTTTCTCCATCAGGCCGCGCGCCAGTTCCTGCCAGACACGCTCTGCCACCAGCGCATCCACTTCGCCGCTGCTGACCATGTCGCGCATCAACTGCATTGTCTCAGGCGCGATCATGAAGCCGAAGCGCGCCGCAAACCGCGCCGCGCGCAGGATGCGCACCGGGTCTTCGCCGAACGCGGGGCTGACATGGCGCAGGATGCCTGCGCGCAGATCGGCGATGCCGTTGTGCGGGTCGATCAGCTTGCCGTCGGTATCCTGCGCGATCGCGTTGATCGTGAAATCACGGCGCAGCAGATCCTGCTCAAGCGTGACATCCGGCGCGGCATACACGGCAAAGCCCTGATAGCCGCGCGCGGTCTTGCGCTCGGTGCGCGCCAGCGCGTATTCCTCATGGGTCTGCGGATGCAGGAACACCGGGAAATCCCTGCCCACCGGCTGGAAGCCCTGTGCCACCATTTCTTCCGGCGTGCTGCCCACCACTACCCAGTCATGATCCTGAACGGCCAGCCCCAGCAGCCGGTCGCGCACCGCACCGCCCACGCAATAAATCCTGGCTGTTCCCCGAAGCGCCACATCGGCGTGTTTTGGCTCATTGCTCATGGTTCGGCAGGGTCCTCAGGAACGGATGGTATGAATTGCAGCTTATCTTCTGCCCTGCCCGCAACGATGCCCAGGCGCTGCTTGAGCGGGCGTAACGGCGCATTGAATTGACTGGCGTAATACACGGTGTTGCTCAGCACCTTTTTCACATAGTCGCGCGTTTCCTCGAAAGGGATGGTCTCGGCATAGATCGCGCCTTCCATCGACTTGTCCCCGCGCCATTCGCGCGCCCTTCTGGGTCCGGCATTGTATGCCGCCGTAGCCATCACCGGGCTGTCATCGAACTGGGAAAGTATCGTTTTCATGTAATAGGTTCCCAGGCGCAGATTGGTGTCCAATTGGTGGATCAACGCATTGCGATAACTTTTCAGGCCCAGCCTGTTCGCCAGCCAGCGCGCCGTGGCCGGCATGATCTGCATCAACCCGGCCGCTCCGACACTGGATTTTGCGCTGCTGACAAAACGGCTCTCCTGGCGCATCAGTCCATACACCCACGCTTCCTCCAAACCATGCTCGCGGATATGCTCCTGCAACAAATCGCGATAAGGCGCGAGATAGCGCAATCCGAAATCATGCACACTGACGGTCTTGTCTGCCGCGCCGATGGCGCGGTCGTACATCTCGTTGCGCCTCGCGATCTCCGCTGCGGTGATCAATTCTCTATCGTTGAAATTGCGTATCACCCAGCGCCATTCCTCCAGTGCCTCGTTGCGCAAGCCCATCCGGTATAGCGCCAGGGTGCGCTGTATACCCGGCAGTGACAGCATCTCCGCGATGGCCTGGTTGTCCGGCTTGTAGGCCGACAATGCCTGGCTCAGCACCGGCGTGTCCGCCAATTCCTCGCTCGCCAATTGCCCGTAAAAATGGTGTTCGCTGCTCAACGGCGCGAACAGGTCCCTCGCTTCGATGGGTTTACCCAGTGCCTGCAATGCGCGCGCTTTCCAGTATCTCCATGCGGCCTCACTCTGCTGCTGCTCACTCATCGCGTTGATACTCGCCAACACCTCGGGCCAATCCTGCGCGCGCAGTGCCGCGCGCACCCGCCATGCAGATTGCTGCTCACTGAGCGGCGTGTTTGCCGCCGCCTTGTACCATTGCAGCGCTCGCCCATCCAGATCACGTGCCGCCTCGTAAGCCAGCCGGCCGTAAAAATAACGCTGCTCGGGTGCAGGAAAATAGGCCGCGATCCTCATCCAGCGCGCGGCAGCCAATTCGGGAGATTGTTTTGCCAGGCGCTGCAACGCGAACAGCACGATAGCGCGCTGCCCTTCGCTCGCCAGTTTAGGATTCCATTCCATCGGCGACACTGTGCTGACTTCACCGGCAATCGCGCAGGGGTCACACCCGGGGATCGCGAGAAAACTGCCATCTGTTGCTTTCGCTGTGAGGTCGTCGGTCTTGCCCAGCCCTAGCCGGTCCCAAAGACTGCTCCAGCCTGCCCATCCTCCGGTGACAGCCGCTCCCTCCCCTTTTGAAGGAAAACGTAGCCCGGTGTCTTCGCCAGTGGCCGGCGCTGCATGTGCGGTTGGCTCGCCAATGTTTGGCCGGAGATTCGCAAGTATCGATTCCAGGATTGCTGTTTCTATCCGCTGCCGGGATAAAGGTCTTTCATGCCCGCCCAACTGAAGGCCGGACAGGTATAGCCGGTCATGGGCAGAGTCCACGCCACTTAGCCGCGCAGAAAGGATAGCGGAAATGCCGAAGATCGCGCAGGGGTCCGGGCAAACTTGCGACTCAGACAATATTTCATTCAGCATAGGTGACACAGTTTCAGGCAAAACTGCCGTGAGGTTCAGGCAACCGGACGCAAAATCGTCGCGCCAGCCATGGTCGTGGCCGGGCAGCAGATACTCCAAAGGATATTCTGTGGTTATATAAAAGTCCGGCGGCGCATTGATATGCTGCTCTTGAACAGCTTCGGTGCCCGGCCCGATGGGGCGAAACTGCCCCACCGGGCTTTCCAGATAAGACAAAAATAATCCTATTGTCCGGTCACTCGCGGGAAGGCTGCGCGTGAGCGGGTGATCCGCAGCTGATTTCCGGTAGGGCGAATTCTGCTCCGTGACTGACAAAGCGCGGGCTTCGTCAGCCGCGCCGGTATTCGCCGGTGCGATTTCCGGACCGTCCCTGGTCATGGGCCCGGCCTTGGCCAAGAGCGCGGTGTCGTCCAATCTCAGCTTGTCCAGATAACGAAGCGCATCAGCCGCAGCGCTTTCCAAAGCCCTGGAAGACACGGCCTGATCGCCATCCAGCCGCGAGAAAAGTTGTTTGGCGAGCGAGACATTGCCCGACTCCAGAGCCAGGCGCAATCGCTGATTGATATCCTGCCCGGTGATGATGCCGGCAGATATTGCCGCTTCAAACGGCGCGCTGCAACTGTCGGGCAGCCCCTTGCCGCTGAACCACAATGCGCGCGCTTCGCGCAAGGCGGTCTGATCCTGGTTGCGCAGGCGCGATTGCAGGATATAGCAGGTCAGATCGGTATCCTCGTTGAGCAGAAGAGGATATTCCGCATCGAACAGTTCCCACTGCTGTCTGCTGCCGAGCAGCCTGAGCCACTCGCCGCGAAGCCGATCGATCATCGGCGTGTCTTCCGGCCGGGAAAGAAATTTTTTCATCACCCCCGCATCGGCTTTATCGAGGTCCATGCGCAACTGGTAATAATTGACGTACACCTCGATCGGTGTGTTTTTCAGCCGCTGCGCGAGCCGTTGCAGCTTGACCGCATCACCGGCGCGGAAGGCATCGTTCGCCGCAAGAAAATCCGCATCCTGATCCGCCAGCACGGGAGCGGCAACAAGCAAGAAAAAGTAAAGTATGAACCTCATTACAAACCATCAATAGAACAACCGCGCGGAGCATAGCACACTGCATATGTGCCGCCCGTCCCGGGCCAAACAAAGCCATCTGTCAGGCCAAAAATAAAACCCCCATCAGTCGCCCGATGAGGGGTTCTTGTTTCACAAACAATCGCTATCTACGGATTGGGTTGTCACATTCCCTTCATACCCAGTCCCTGGGCACCAGAAATTTCTCATACAGTTTTGCTTCCTCCGTGCCCTTTTCCGGATGCCAGTCATAACGCCATTTCACCAGCGGCGGCATGGACAGCAGGATGGACTCGGTGCGCCCGTTGGTTTGCAGGCCGAAGATCGTGCCGCGGTCGACCACCAGATTGAATTCGACATAGCGGCCGCGCCGGTAAAGCTGGAAGTCGCGTTCGCGCTCACCGTAGGGTGTGTCCTTGCGGCGCTCCAGGATAGGCACGTAGGCGGACAGGAAGTGATCCCCAACGCTTTGCTGAATCGCAAATGCAGTGTCGAAATCCGGCACACTCAGGTCGTCGAAGAAGATGCCGCCGATACCGCGCGGCTCGTTGCGGTGTTTGATGTAGAAATACTCGTCGCACCATTTTTTGTACTTGGGATGCAGGTCCGCACCGAACGGCGCAAGCGCATTCTTGCAGGCCTGATGGAAATGCACTGCATCTTCCTCAAAGCCGTAATAGGGCGTCAGGTCCATGCCGCCGCCGAACCAGAACACCGGTGCTTCGCCGTCCTTCATCGCCACGAACATGCGCACGTTCATGTGCGTGGTGGGGGCATAAGGGTTGCGCGGATGCATCACCAGCGACACGCCCATCGCTTCCCAGCGGCGGCCCGCCAGCTCGGGGCGATGCGCGGTGGCGGAAGGCGGCATCTTGTCGCCCTTCACATGCGAGAAGGCCACGCCGCCGCGTTCCAGCACGTTGCCTTCCTCGAGGATGCAGCTTCTGCCGCCGCCTCCTTCCGGCCGTTCCCAACTGTCGCGGCGGAATTTCTTGCCGTCCACTTGTTCCAGGCGCGTGACGATCAGGTCTTGCAGTTCATACAAGTATTCTCTTACGGCCGCGGAATTGAAACTGCCCATGTTGTTTCCTTTGGAGTGCAGCGACGTGTCGCTGCATCCTTTATTAAACCCAGATTAACCATTAGTAGAGAAAACGCCGTTGTCCGAAAAACTTTTGGTCGGACACCCGTAGGAGCGCAACTTGTTGCGCGATTGCACTGGGTCGCCCGATAAATCGGGCTCCTACAAGGCATGAATTAAGACTAATAGGCAATTTGGGTTAACAGCGCAGTCGAGACTGCGCACTCCAGATCACCGGATGATTTTACCATCAGCCCACGACCTGATGGTCGAAGGTTTTTTGCGCTTGCCCACGCGACCCGGCAATACCCACACCTTGCGTCCGAATGAACGCCGGCATTGCGCATAGGTTCTGGCTGGATGCTGCCCGCTGCGATTGGCGCTGGTGGAAACCAAGGCACTGTTCAAACCGCGGCATAGTTGTGCGGCTTGCCGATGTGCGGTCAGCCGCACAGCCAGAGTATCGTGCGCTCCGCGCAGCCAGCGTGGTGTGGAGCGGCGGGCCGGCATCAGACAGGTTATCGCTTGAGCGCCCGCCTCGCTGAGTCGCTGCTGTTCGGCTGGCGTGAGCGGTTGCAGATAGCGTGCCACCTGCCGGTAATCAGCCGCGATGACGATCAGTCCTTTGTTTTGCGGGCGCCGCTTGAGCTTGAGCAGGCGCTGCACCGCGATGCGATTGTCCGGGTCGCAGCCCAGGCCGTAGCAGGATTCGGTGGGATAGGCGATCAGGCCGCCGCGTCTGAGGTGCGCGGCGATGCGGCGTGTTGAAATTGAAAACCGAAACATGAGACTCCTAAAAATCCAGAGTTCTAAGCCAGACTAGGCGCGCGAAAAAATCGCCGCGCTGCATATGTCGGTATATGTAAGCAAGATTTTCCGAGCGCAACAACGTATGGCGACGAAATATGGATTTTTATTTCTTGCGCGCAGACAGCGCGCGCCAGCCGATATCCCGCCGCATCTGGCTACCATCGAAATGGATGGTGTCGGCGATCTCGTAGGCGCGTTTCTGCGCCATCTTCAGCATGTCGCCCAGCGCGGTGACGCACAGCACCCGCCCGCCGCTGGTGACCACTTCTCCATCACGCAGCTCCGTGCCTGCATGGAATACATGGGTATCTTCATCCGCTCTTTTCGGCAGGCCGGTGATGACATCACCTTTACGCGGCGTATCCGGATAATTCGCCGCTGCCAGCACCACGCCCAGCGCGGTGCGCCTGTCCCATTCCACTTCGACCTTGTCGAGCGTGCCGTTCACCGCGTGATCGACCAGTGCCAGCAGATTGCTCTTCAGGCGCAGCATGATAGGCTGGGTTTCCGGATCACCCATGCGGCAGTTGAATTCAAGCACCTTGATGCCGCCCTGTGCGTCTATCATCAGCCCGGCATAGAGGAATCCGGTGTAGGTATTGCCTTCCTGCTCCATGCCGCGCACCACGGGTTGTATCACCTCGCGCAATACCCGCGCATGGATCTCCGGCGTCACGACCGGCGCGGGCGAATACGCGCCCATGCCGCCGGTGTTCGGGCCGTTGTCGCCATCCAGCAGGCGCTTGTGATCCTGGCTGGTGGCCAGCGGCAGCACATGCTTGCCGTCCACCATCACGATGAAGCTGGCTTCTTCTCCATGCAGGAACTCCTCGATCACCACGCGCGCGCCGGCATCACCCAGCTTGTTGTCCGCAAGCATCATGTCGATGGCCTGATGCGCCTCGTCCGGCGTCATTGCCACCACGACGCCTTTACCCGCCGCCAAGCCGTCTGCCTTGATGACGATGGGCGCACCGTGCTTGTTCACATAGGCATGTGCTGCCTTGGCGTCGCTGAAGGTTTCGAAGAAAGCAGTGGGAATGTTGTGGCGCGTCATGAAACGCTTGGCAAAATCCTTGGAGCTTTCCAGTTGTGCAGCCGCTTTGGTCGGGCCAAATATTTTCAGCCCGGCGGCGCGGAAAACATCCACCACGCCTGCCGCGAGAGGCGCTTCCGGGCCGACCACGGTCAGATAGATATCCTCGCGTTGCGCGAAGGCAAGCAATTCATCATTGCCCTGCAGTGCGACGTTTTCCAGGCCGTCTTCCAAAGCGGTGCCGGCATTGCCCGGCGCGACATACACCTTCTGTATCCTGGCATCCTGAGACAAACGCCAAGCCAATGCGTGTTCGCGCCCGCCGGAACCGATTACTAATATTTTCATCCTGCTGCTCTCTTCAGAAAAAAGAGAAGGGGGAAGAGGGAAGGGAGAAGGGTAAAACCGGAGCTCTGCACTCTCTACCCTTCCCCCTTCTCCCTTATCCCTTCCCCGAGTTTAATGCCTGAAATGCCTGTAACCGGTGAACACCATCGCTATCCCATGCTCGTCCGCCGCCGCGATCACCTCCATGTCGCGCATCGAACCGCCGGGTTGGATCACCGCTTTGGCGCCGGCTGCTGCAAGCACGTCGATGCCATCGCGGAACGGGAAGAACGCATCGGATGACACCACGGAACCTGCCAGACTCAAGCCGGCGTTCTGGGCCTTGATGCTGGCAATGCGCGTGCTGTCCACGCGGCTCATCTGCCCCGCGCCCACGCCCAGGGTCTGGCCGTTCTTGCAGAACACGATGGCGTTCGACTTCACATATTTCGCCACGCGCCAGGCGAACAGCAGGTCTTGCAACTGCTCCCTGGTGGGCTGTGCCCTGGTTACAGTCTTGAGTTGCGCTGCCTGCACGTTGAGCGCATCCGGCGTCTGCACCAGCAGGCCGCCGCTGACGCGCTTGAAGTCGTACTGGTTGTGCGCATTGGACAGCGGCACGGTGAGCACACGCACGTTCTGCTTCGCTGCCGTGACCTTGAGCGCCGCCTCGGAAGCGGAAGGGGCGATGATCAGTTCGACGAACTGGTTCGCAGTGATCTCCGCCGCGCTGTCGGCATCCAGTTCGCGGTTGAAGGCGATGATGCCGCCGAACGCGGAGGTGGTATCGGTGGCATAGGCGAGTTTGTAGGCGCTGTGCGCGCTGTCGGCGATCGCCACGCCGCACGGGTTGGCGTGCTTCACGATCACGCAGGCCGGCTGATCGAATGTCTTGACCAGATCCCACGCCGCATCGGCATCGCCGATGTTGTTGTAGCTCAGCTCCTTACCCTGCAACTGCGTATATCCGGCGATACCGCCCGCCACCGGATCGAGGTCGCGAAAGAACGCCGCCTGCTGATGCGGATTCTCGCCGTAGCGCATGTCCTGCACCTTGGCGAAGTTGAAGTTGATCTGTGCCGGGAACACGCTCCTGGTGCCGTCCGCATTGATCGCGGTGAGATAGTTGCTGATCGCGGAATCGTAGGCAGCGGTGTGCGAGAAAGCCTTCTTCGCCAGGTCGAAGCGCGTTGCGTCGCTCACCGCGCCGTTGTTGGTCTGCATCTCGGCCAGCACATCCGCGTAGTCCGCCGGGTCGGTGACGATGGCGACATGGCCGTGGTTCTTCGCCGCCGCGCGCACCATGGTCGGGCCGCCGATGTCGATGTTCTCGATGGCATCTTCCAATGTGCAGCCCGGTTTGGCGACGGTCGCCGCGAACGGATACAGGTTCACCACGACCAGATCGATGGTCGGGATGTCATGTTTCTTGAGCGTGGCGACATGTTCCGGCAGGTCGCGCCGAGCCAGGATGCCCGCGTGAACTTTCGGTTGCAGCGTCTTGACGCGCCCGTCCAGCATTTCGGGAAAGCCGGTGTAGTCAGCCACCTCGGTGACCGGGATGCCGTTGTCGGCGAAGAGTTTTGCCGTGCCGCCGGTGGAGAGTATCTTTACGCCAAGCTGGTTCAAGCCCTGCGCGAATTCGAGAACGCCGGATTTATCCGACACGCTGATGAGTGCCTGTTTGATTGCTGCCATGATGGTTCCAATGAAAATAAATGAGGGTAGATAGTAGGTCGGGTTCCACCCGACATGTCGGGCATAGCCCGACCTACGCTATGCCGTGCTCCAGCATCTTTTTGCGCAAGGTATTGCGGTTGATGCCGAGCATCTCTGCGGCGCGGGTCTGATTGCCACCGACTTGCTCCAGCACCATTTCGAGCAGCGGCTTCTCGACGCAGTTCATCACCATGTCATACATCTCGCAGCAGGGTTCCTCGCCGTCAAGGTCCTTGAAATATTCCTTGAGTGCCTTGCGCACGTAGCGCGCCATCTCGTTCTCGTTGATCAAACCATCGCTCATGCCGCTAAACCCTCGACGTAATGCAACTGTAGACCACGCTGCGCTTGTTCTGCAAAAAATTCGCCCACTGCCGCCAACTGTCCGGCAGGGCTTTCCAGTTGATTCATGCGATGCCTGAAGTGCGCCGAACCGGCCAGCCCCTTGGTGTACCAGGAGATGTGTTTGCGCGCCACACGCAATCCGGTGTGCTCGCCGTAGAAGTCGTACAGATCCAGCACGTGGGCCACCAGCACGCGATGGATCTCGCCGACCTCCGGTTGCGGCAGGTGCTCGCCGGTCCTGAGGAAATGCTCGATCTCGCGGAACAGCCACGGGCGACCCTGCGCTGCACGGCCTATCATCACCGCATCCGCACCGGAATACTGCAACACGTGCCGCGCTTTTTCCGGGGTGGTGATGTCACCGTTGGCGATGATGGGGATGTTCACGCTGGCCTTGACCGCCGCGATGGTGTCGTACTCGGCATCGCCGGTGTAGGCGCAGGCGCGGGTGCGGCCATGTATCGCCAGCGCCTGGATGCCGGACGCTTCGGCTATCCTGGCGATGCGTATCGCGTTGCGATTCTGCTTGTCCCAGCCGGTGCGTATCTTCAATGTGACCGGCACGTCCACCGCGCCGACTACCGCTTCCAGCAACCGGGCGACCAAGGGTTCGTTCTGCAACAGCGCGGAACCAGCCATCACGTTGCAGATCTTCCTGGCCGGGCAACCCATGTTGATGTCGATGATCTGCGCGCCGCGATCGACATTGTATCTGGCGGCCTGCGCCAGCATACCGGGGTCGGCCCCGACGATCTGCACCGAGATCGGATCGGCCTCGCCTTCATGGTTGGCGCGGCGCCTGGTTTTTTCCGAACCGTACAACAGCGAGTTGGACGCGACCATCTCGCTCACCGCCATGCCCGCACCCATGCGCTTGCACAACATGCGGAAAGGGCGATCGGTCACTCCCGCCATCGGGGCAACAATGAGATTGTTTTTCAGTTTATACGGCCCGATACGCATCTTGATATTTTTCGCAGGGAGAGTTCAGCGAGGGGGTGCGATTATAAATGAAACATGGGCGCCATGATATGATTGCCGCCATGAATTTTGATGTCGTAATTATTGGCGGTGGATTGGTGGGAGCCAGCCTGGCCGTCGCACTCAGGGACAGCGGGCTGTCGTTGGCACTGGTGGAGAGCCAGGCCGCACCGGAGCCGGCTGCCGGTTGGGATAGCCGCATCTACGCGATCAGTCCGGGCAGCCGCAGTTTCCTCCAGCGATCCGGCGTATGGTCTCTGCTGGATCCCAGCCGCATCGCACCGGTCGAGACGATGCGCGTATTCGGCGACACCGGCGCGGAACTGGAATTCAGCGCCTATCAGATCGGCGTGGCAGAACTGGCGTGCATACTGGAAAATCGTGCATTGCAGCACGCCCTGTGGCAGAAATTACAGCAACAGGAAAACCTGACGCTGCTGCATCCGGCAACTTGCGCCGCGCTCCGGTTTGCCGGCACGGCCGCCGAGCTTACGCTGGAAGACGGCCGCACCCTGAGTGCCAAACTCGTGATCGGTGCCGATGGGCGAAATTCATGGGTGCGAGAACAGGCTGGCATCAGTGCCGCGCCGGTGGATTATCAGCAACTCGGGGTGATCGCCAATTTCACCTGTGAACTGCCGCATCGCGGCATCGCTTATCAATGGTTCCAGCCGGACGGTATACTCGCGCTGCTGCCGCTGCCGGGCAACCATGTGTCGATGGTGTGGTCGGTAGGGGCACGTGAAACTTTTGTTCCGGCACCGGCACGGCGCGCCGTGCCCCTACTTGAGCTATCGCATGATGAGCTGTGCGCGCAAGTCGCCGCAGCTTCGCAATACGCGCTCGGAAAACTGAAAATCATCACGGCACCCGCAGCTTTTCCGCTGCGCATGCTGACCCTGCCGCACATCGTTGCACCGCGCCTGGCGCTGGTCGGCGATGCCGCGCACAATATCCACCCGCTGGCTGGACAGGGGGTGAACATGGGTTTTCGCGATGCGCGCCAACTGGCGCAGGTGTTGATCGAGCGCGGTGCCCAAAACGATTGCGGCGACGCTCATTTGCTGCGCCGTTATGAACGGAAACGCAAGGAAGACATCTACGCGATGCAGGCCACGACTTACGGACTGAAACATCTGTTCAACAATGAAGCCCCGCTGCTGCGCACCGCGCGCAATCTGGGGCTGAGTGCCGCCAATCTCATCACCCCGCTGAAAAAAATGCTGGTGCAGCATGCCCTTAATTAACCGAAGAAAGCATCCCATGAAAACGAAGCAAAACGAAGTTTGCGAACTTTC